>Ga0265313_10000431_pt1 | contig 44557 bp, 44 predicted proteins | sample 4123metaG_FD_203122 | JGI IMG/M metagenome (GOLD analysis project Ga0265313, IMG submission 203122) | Rhizosphere microbial communities from Carex aquatilis grown in University of Washington, Seatle, WA, United States - 4-1-23 metaG | ecosystem: Host-associated > Plants > Roots > Rhizosphere >... | reverse complement strand
CCCGCCCGACACCCAGGTGTGGCTCTGCCGGCCCGACAAGCCGAACGACCCGTGCCTGGGCGACCTCGACTCGACGGCAGTCGGCCCCGACGGGACCAAGACGGTGACGAAGGTCTCCGCCGCCACGGATCCGAGGATCGACTGCTTCTACGTGTACCCGACGGTCAGCCCGCAGCCCACACCCAACGCGAACCTCGCGATCGACCCCGCGGAGGTGGGTGCGGCGGTGGCGCAGGCGGAGCGGTACTCGCAGGTCTGCCGCGTCTACGCGCCGATCTACCGGCAGGGCACCCTCGTCGGGATCGGCAAGCGCAGCGCCGACTCCCGCAAGATCGCGTTCGCCAGCCTGCTGTCGGCGTGGAACGACTATCTCGCGCGTTACAACGACGGCCGCGGCATCGTGCTCATCGGCCACTCGCAGGGCTCGATCGTGTTGGAGCAGCTGATCTCCGAGTACATCGAGCCGGACGCGTCGCTGCGCGCGCGCATCGTCTCCGCGATCTTGCTCGGCGGGAACGTGCTCGTGCCGGCGGGGAAGGACGTCGGCGGCACGTTCAAGGACTTCGGTGCGTGCCGCAGTGCCGCACAGGTCGGCTGCGTCATCGCGTACTCGTCGTTCGATCACACTCCGCCGGCCGACAGCCGGTTCGGCCGCGCGCGCACTGGTCAGCAGGTGCTGTGCACCAACCCGGCCGCGCTCGGCGGCGGCGCGGGCGCGATCGACCCGTACTACCCGGCGCAGCGCATGAACGGCGTGATCTCGTTCACGACGACACCGGGCGTGACCACGGCGTGGGTGAACTACCCGAACCTGTTCACCGCGGAGTGCGAGAACACCGGCGGCGCGAGCTGGCTGCAGATCACCGACATCCGCAAGCCGGGCGACGCGCGGCCCGCGCTCGCCGACGCGCTCGGGCCCACCTGGGGCCTGCACATCTACGACGGCAACATCGCCCTGGGCAATCTCGTCGACATCGTGCAGGCGCAAGCCGCGGCGTACGCGTCGAAGAGCTGACTGGACCGAGCGCGAGACTCGGTTCGTGAGCTTGCAGGCCGGCACGGTCGAACGGGTGCATGCCTACTGGCGGGGCTGGGAAGCGCTGGGCGACGAATCCGGCTCGGTATCGGTCGTCGTGCTCGGCCGCGATCGGTTCGTACGCGCGCCGGCAAGGCTTCGCGGCAGTGTCGGCGAGTCCGTGATCGACCTGCGTTCGCTGCTCCCGCTCCTGGGTGACGAGATCGAGCGGGTCGTCGGAGAGGCCCGGTTGGCCTACGCCGACGACGCTTCGTCGCGGCTCGTCTCGACCGACGGCGTGGTCGACGTCGACGACGGAGACGCCGAGCTCGCGGCGCTCGAGACGGTTTCAGATCCGAACGAGTGGAGCGAGGCGTCGGTCAGCGAGCCGTGCGAGCATCGCTTCGGCGTTGTCGAGCACGGTGCGTTGGTGGCGGTCTCGACGGTACAAGCGTGGGCCGACGCGCTCGGCCAGATCAGCGTGTTCACCACCGCGCCCGCGCGCGGCCGTGGTCTCGGCACGCGCGTCGGCTCGGCGGCCGTCGCCCGGTCGCTCGGGCTCGGCGTGGTGCCCCAGTGGCGCTCCCGTATCGGCAACCATGCCTCGGAGTGCGTGGCCGACGGTCTGGGCTTCGTCCCGCTCGGCCGTCAGTTCACCGTGCGGCTGCGCGCGCCGCGATGAGCTACGCGCCGATCGCGCGGAGCGCGGCGATCTGCGCGTCGTCCAGACGCTCGGCGAGCGCGAGCGCGGCGGTGTTCGTCTTCAGTTGCTCGGCGGAGGTCGCACCGAACAACACGCTGGCGACGGCGGGGTTGGCGAGCGCGAACGCGATGGCAAGTGCGGCCGGCGTGGTGTCGAGGGTGCGCGCGAGGTCGGCGAGCCCTCGGGCGGCCGCGACCGCGCCGGCGAAGCGGGGGGTCGCGGCGTCGGCGGCGGCCCGACCCACATTCGGCTCCTTGTCGTACTTGCCGGTGAGCACTCCTCCGGCCAGCACGAAGGATGCGACCACGGGCGCACCGCACGCCTCGAGTGCGGCGAGCATCGCTGTGTCCTCCACCACCGAGCGGTACACGAGGCTGTAGGCGAGCTGCGCCGCGCACGGCTGGGGCAACCCGAGCCGGGTCGCGATCGCCGACGCTTCGAGGAGGAGGCCGGCCGGCCAGTTGACGATCGCCCACGCGCGCGCCTTCCCCGACGTGATCAGCCCGGCGACGGAGGTGACGAGCTCTTCGAGGCCGAGACCGTCAGGTGGCGGGTTGGCGTAGATGACGTCGACGTAGTCGAACTGCATGCGCGCGAGCGATGCCTCGAGCTCGCTCGCCGCGTTCTGCTCGGGCCAGAACTCCCACCACAACTTGTTGGCCACCACGGTCTCGGCGCGGGGCCATCCGGCGCGTCGGAACAGCTCGCCGAAGAGCACCTCGGAATAGCCGGTGGGGATCGGCGCCGAGCCGGTCTCGTCGTCGTACCGTGCGTCGTCGAGGAACGTGATGCCCGCGTCGCGAGCCGCGAGCATGACCGCCAGGCCGGTGTCGGCGCTCAGTCGCTCGAATGTCCGCCACGACCCGAGCGCCAAGGGGCTGACCTCGAGCCCGGATGCACCGAGCGCGCGCGGCGATGTGCTCATCGAGATCCCTCCTGGCAAACACTCGTCTCGGGCCTCGGCCAGCGTAAGCAGTTTCGGCGCCTGCCGCTCGCGCGGTCGCTAGCGTCGGAGCGATGGCCGACGATGCGGTCGCCCGGCTCAACGAATTCCTGCGCGAGTACACCGACGAGATACGCGCGCTCACCTACACGGTGATGGCGACGGTCGACGCGCGGCTGGCGGGCGCAACGCGCATGGTCTACTCGAACTGGAACGCGACCGTGGTCGGCTACAGCCCCGATGGGCGGAGCCGGCGCGGCGCGATCGCGATGTGGGAGTGGCCGTTCGATTCGCAGCAGCCGACCACGACCGTGGTCGCGTCGGTGTCGGACAAACGGCGCCCTCGCCGGCCGCCGTCCTGATCGCGAACCGCGGCGCTAGGTCGGCTGCGCCTGCGACTGAGACTGTGACTGCGACGCGAGCACGCGCTCCACGCCCTTGCCGGTGCCCCACGGCGAGTTCGCGACCGCTTCCGCGACCGCCTGCGCGCTGTCGCCCTGGTTGAGCGCGGCGAGGATGTTCGGGTACAGGCCGTTGGTGATGACCTTCACGTTCGCGTCGAGCCCGTCTTCGTAGCTCACGTAGTTCTTCACGCCGACGTGGTTGAACGTCGTCTCGCCCGCGAAGCCGCTCTGCGTCGTCGCGAGCGGGTTGAACGCGGCCTTCGTGCCTTCGGCCTGCTCCCACGCGGTGATCGCCTGGAGGTTGCTCGCGGTGAGCGGCGCGCCGAGCCGGGTCAGGAAGTCCTTGGCCCATTGCACCGGGTCGACACCGGCGCGGTTCAGCGTCCCGGTGTCGGCGGGCGCGGCCGTGGCGGTGCCGTCGGGTGCTTGCGCTTGGGCGAGCACCGACGCGAAGTCGGGGCTCCCGCCGGCCGTCGTCGCGGTGTCGGTCGTGCTGTCGCCGCCGAGTGTCGACGCGGGAGGTCCTTGGAACTGCGAGATGATGTCTTGGATGCGCGTCTGAACGCTCGCGATTCCGTCCATCGTGTGGTCTCATCGGCCGGAGAGGGCTCCGCATGAGGCGCGGCCGGTAGTCTGCGCGCCTTACCAGCCCCCAACGGAGGGAAGCATGGCCACCTCGGGATCGATCCTGGGCAACCCGGTCCGCCGTCGTGAAGACCCCGACATCCTCACCGGTGTCACCCAGTACTTCGACGACCTCCGGGTCGCGGGCCTGCTCCACGTCGCCTTCGTCCGGTCGACCATCGCCCATGCCGTCATCGACGGCATCGACACCGCCGAGGCGCTCGCGATGCCGGGCGTGGTGGCCGTCTACACGGCCGACGACCTCGACCTTCCCGACCACCACGGGTTCATGATGCTGCCGCCGACGATGAACCGGCCGCCGCTCGCCCGGGGTCGGGTGCGGTACGTCGGCGACATCGTTGCCATGGTCGTCGCGGCCACGAAGTCACAGGCCGTCGACGCGGCCGAGATGGTCGTCGTCGACTACGACCCGCTGCCCGCGGTCGTCGACCCCGAGGCCGCGATCGAGCCCGGTGCGTTCGTCGTCTTCGACGAGCAGGGATCCAACATCGCCAACGGCATGGGGACCGGGCCGGTCGAGGGCGTGCTCGACGACGCCGACGTGGTCGTGTCGGTCCGCATCGTCAACCAGCGCGTCGCGCCCGTGCCGATGGAGCCGGCCGGGATCGTGGTCGTGCCGGGCGAGCCGGCCGGCGGGTTGACCTTCTACGCCGCGACCCAGGGTCCGCACGGCGTCCGCGACGAGCTCGCGGCGAAGCTCGGCCTCGATGCCGAAACCGTGCGCGGCGCGAACGCGGCAGTGGGCGGCGGTTTCGGAGCCAAGGCGGGCATGATCGTCGAGTACCTGCTCGTCGCGAAGGCCGCGCTGCTGCTCGGCCGGCCGGTCAAGTGGACCGAGACCCGCTCCGAGAACATGCTCGCGATGTGGCACGGCCGCGGGCACGTGCACTACGTCGAGATGGGCCTGAAGCGCGACGGGAAGATCACCGGCCTGCGCGTCCGCACGCTGGCCGACGCCGGCGCCTATCCCGCGATCGGCGCGTTCTTGCCGTTCTTCACCCAGATGATGGCGCAGAACGTGTACGTGATCCCGAAGGTCGAGTTCAACTGGCAGGCCGCGGTCACGAACACCACGCCGGTCGCGGCCTACCGGGGCGCGGGCCGGCCCGAGGCGATTCATCTGGTCGAGCGCACGCTCGACATGGCCGCCGACGAGCTCGGCATCGACCCGATCGAGATCCGCCGCACCAACTTCATCCCGCCCGAGGCGTTCCCGTTCGCGACCGTCACCGGTCTCGGCGCGATCTACGACAGCGGCGAGTACTCGAAGGCGCTCGACGTCGCGATCGAGAAGGCCGGCTACGACGCGCTGCGCGCCGAGCAGGCCGCCCGGCGCGAGCGGGGCGACACCAAGATGCTCGGCATCGGCGTGGCGTCGTACCTCGAGATCAGCGCGCCGCTCACGTTCAACCGCGAGTACGGATCGGTCGAGATCGAGGCCGACGGCACGGTGACGGCCCGCGTCGGCACCAGCGCGCACGGCCAGGGCCACGAGACGACGTTCGCGATGATCATCAGCGACGCGCTCGGTGTCCCGATGGAAGACGTACGCGTGGTGCACTCCGACACCGCCCAGGTTTCGCGCGGCGGGGGCACGGGCGGGTCGCGTTCGTTGCAGATCGGCGGCAGCGCGCTGTTCCAGGCCAGCGAAGAGGTGCTGGCCCAGGCCAAGCAGCTCGCCGCGCACATGTTGGAGGCGAGCCCCGACGACATCGTGATCGGCGACGGCGGTGGCCTCGAGGTCGCGGGCGTGCCCGCGAGCCGGCTCTCGTGGGTGGAGCTCGCGACCGCGGTGAAAGACCCGCTGCGCCGGCCGGCCGACATGCTCGACCGCCTGTGGCACGAGCTCGACTACGTGTCCGACGGGTCGTCGTTCCCGTTCGGCTCGCACATCGCGGTGGTGGAGGTCGACGCCGAGACGGGCCGGGTGGAGCTCCTGCGCATCGTCGCCGTGGATGACTGCGGCAAGATCGTCAACCCGTTGCTCGTCGCCGGCCAGCAGCACGGTGGCATCGGTCAAGGTGTCGCGCAGGCGCTCTACGAAGAAGTGCGCTACGACGCCGACGGCAACCCGATCACCGCGAACCTCATGGACTACGCGATGCCTTCGGCCGCCGAGCTGCCCTCCTACGAGGTGTTCAACACCGAGACGCCGAGCCCGCACAACCCGCTCGGCGCGAAGGGCATCGGCGAGTCGGCCACGCTCGGATCGACACCGGCGGTGCACAACGCGGTCGTCGACGCGGTCTCGCACCTCGGTGTGCGCCACCTCGACATGCCGTGCACGGCGGAGCGGGTCTGGCGGGCCATGGCCGAGGCGCGCGGCTAGCGATGAGCATCTTGCGGCTCGCCGAGTCGCAGTACCTGACGATCGTCGGCAACTGCTATGACGGCCTGCCCGACGAGGCGTGCGGCCTGCTCGTCGGGCCGCTCTCGGCGCACGGCGTGTCGACGGGTGCGATCACCGAGGCGCGTCCGTGTCGCAACGCCGACGCGTCGGCCCGCACCTACACCGTCGACCCGCGTGACATGCTCGCCGCCGGCCGCGCGGCCGAGGCCCGCGGCGACGAGATCGTCGGCGTGTGGCACAGCCATACCCACACCGACGCGTACCCGTCGCCGACCGACGTTCGCCAGGCAGTCGACCCCGCGTGGTGGTACGTGATCGTGAGCCTGCGCGACGACGCGCCCGTGCTGCGCGCGTACCGGATCGTCGACGGCGTCATCACCGAGAGTGCCGTCGAGCTCGGTCGCGGCTGACTCTGCCGTGGTCTCGGACGCGTGGAAACGACCGCTGCGGCCGTTGGTGCGCCGGTCGCCGGCGTTGCGTTCGCTCGCCGCGGAGGTACGGCGCAGCGCGGCACGGGTCCGGTCCCGGTCCGTCACGCTGTCGACCGACGAGATGGCGCCCGAGCAGTTCCTGCGGACCGCCTTCAACATCGTGTTGAACCGCGACCCGGGCGCCAACGAGATCGCGGCGATGCTCCCCGCGTTGGAATCCGGCGAGCTCCCCCGCGACGAGTTCGTGAAGCGGTTGCGGGGATCGGTGGAGTTCCGGTTCCGCGTGCCGTTCGAGAAGGCGACGCTCCCGCACTCGTTGCACATGAGCCGTTGCGAGTTCATCGTGAGCCTGCCGCGGGCGCGCAGCATCCTCGACATCGGCGGCAGCGACGTGAACAACGTCGAGGGCGCGCTGGTCGCGATGGGCTACCCGTACCAGTTCGACGCCCTGACGATCATCGACCTGCCCTCCGACGACCGGCACCCGATGTACCGGTCGGCCGAGCAGTCGGTCATCCACTCGCGGCGCGGTCCGGTGACCTACCGCTACCACTCGATGTCCGACCTCTCCGGCTACGCGGACGGGTCGTTCGATCTCGTGTACAGCGGTCAGTCGATCGAGCACGTGTCGGAAGCGGAGGCCGGCCACGTGCTCGAGGAAGTGCGGCGGGTGCTGCGGCCCGGCGGTCACTTCGCGCTCGACACGCCCAACGGCCGGATCACGCGCATGCAGCAGGTCGCGTTCATCGACGCCGACCACGAGGTCGAGTACACCGCCGCCGAGCTCGACCGGATGCTTCGCGCGGCGGGCTTCGAGATCGTGGAACGGCGGGGTCTCAACTACGCCGGCGAGAGCGCGGCGCGCGGCGCGTTCGACTGGAACGAAGCGGCCGCCAACACGGGAGTTTTCTCGGAGGCGGAAGACTGCTACCTCCTCGCCTACGTGTGCCGGAAGCCGGCATAGATGGAGGCGTCGTCGGGCCCGACGGGATGGCGGCGCCGAGCGCCCGTGCTCGCATTCGCGGCGGTGCAGGTGTTCGCGTTGTTCTTCTGGTTGAACGCGGGCCGGCTCGAGTGGTTCTACCTCGACGAGTGGGACTTCCTCGCGCAACGCAAGGCCACCGATCTCGGAGATCTCCTGCGTCCGCACAACGAGCACTGGACCACGATCCCGATCCTCGTGTACCGCGCGCTCTACTGGATGTTCGGCCTGCGCGAGTACTTCCCGTATCGCCTCGTGGTGGTCGTCGTGTACTTGGCGATGGCGGCACTGCTGTACGTCGTGATCGTGCGCAGCGGCGTGCACCCGTGGATCGCGAGTGCCGCGGCCTCGGCGTTCGCGCTGTTCGGCGCGGGCTGGGAGAACGCGATCAAGCCCTTCCAGATGACGTTCACGGGCGCAGTGGTGTTCGGTCTCGTCCAACTCCTGCTCGCCGACCACGACGGCGCGTTCGATCGTCGCGACCGGTTGGGCCTGGTTGCCGGTTTGATCGCGTTGATGATGTCGGGGATCGCGATCACGATGGTGTTCGTCGTCGGGCTGGCGGTGCTCCTGCGCCGGGGTTGGCGGATCGCGGCGCTCCACGTCGTGCCTCCGGCTGCGGGTTATGCCGTGTGGTGGGCCGCGTTCGGCCATTCGGGCAAGGTCCGCCAACTCGGCGCCCAGCACGCGCTCACGGTCGGATCGGTGCTCGGGTTCGTCGCGATGGGGCTGCGCGGCGCGTTCAGCGCACTCGGGCACTTTGCGGGGCTCGGCGCGGTGCTCGCGCTGATGCTGGTCGTCGGCTTCCCGCTCGCGCGCTCGCTCCGACTCGATGCGGAACGGCGGTCGGAGCTGGCCGCGCCGTTGGCGTTGGCCGCGGGATCGATCGTGTTCCTCGGCTCGACCGCGATCGGGCGCGCGTCGTTCGGCTCCGACTACGCGCGCATCTCGCGGTACATCTCGCTCACCGTGGTGATGATGTTGCCTGCGCTCGCGGTCGCGGCCGATGCTCTCGCGCGGCGGTGGCGCGTGTTCCTGCCGGTCGGGATGGTGTTGCTCCTCGTGGGGGTTCCGTCGAACCTGCGGGCGGTCGCAGCTGCGCAGAAGCCGCTCGACTCGCTGTACTCGAAGACCCGGCTCACCATCCTCACGCTGCCGCGCGACTCGCTGGCGGCGAGCGCCCCGCGTGACCTCCGGCCCGAGCAGCTCACCGCTCGCTACGTGACGGTGGGCTGGCTCCTCGACGGCGTGAAGGACCACCGTCTCCCGAAGCCGCCGTTCACGATCCAAGACGTCGTGTCTTCGGCGAACTTCCGGCTCTCGCTGTATCAGACGAACGACCCGGCGCCGACGACGGCGTGCTTCACGTTGCGCAAGCCGATGCTCCTGAAGCTGCGCAAGGGTGAGGTGCTCGGCATCTACGAGAGTCCGATCGCGCTGATTCCGGCGGTGCTGCCGTACCTCGTCGGATTCGGGTTGGTGTTCGTGCCCTCCGAGGGCCACGCGGTGAGCGTGTTGCGCCAGGTGCGGAAGGTGCAGCTGAGTCCGTACGACCGCTCCCGCCCGCCCCGCGTCTGCACCGGGCCGGGGGAGCTTCGGCCCACTCCGGCGGTCGACTCCTCGACGACCTCCACGACGCCGGGCTGACCGCCGCGACCCGACGGGGTCGAATTCCGTGCCGGCGCGCTCAGTGCAAATGCAACGACCGGCCCGATTTGTCCACCCGCGTCCGGACAAACGCCCCCGCTCGTTGCAAACAAGCTGAGCGCGAATCTTCGATTTGCGAGGTGCCGAAGTCGCGGCTGCCTCCGGCAACCTTTCCGGTGCCTGCCGCGTCTGTGCAACATGGCGCACGTGTCGACCGAGGGCGAGCGGGTGGGGGTGCCCGTCCGGCCCCCCGATGCCTCGTTCGCCGAACTGTTCGCGCAGCACTACGCGCCGGCCCTGAGGCTCGCGGCGCTGCTCGAGGGTGACCCGACGCGCGCCGAAGACGCGGTGTGCGACGCGTTCGCCCGCGTCTACGGCCGGCTGCGAAGGGGTGGCGTCGACGACGTCGGGCCGTACCTCCGGCAGGCGGTCGTGAACGCGGTGCGCGGCGGCTGGCGGCGCCGGCAGGTGGAGCGCAGGCACGCGGCCGACCTCCTCGTCGACGTCACGTCGGAGTCGTTCGATGCGGCCGTCGTCGAACGCGACGCGGTGTGGCGCGCGCTGCGGCAGCTGCCGCCCGGTCAGCGGCGGGTTGTCGTGCTCCGGTACTTCGAGGATCTCCCGGAGGCCGAAGTCGCGCGGCTGCTGCGCGTGAAGGTCGGAACGGTCAAGTCGCAAGCGGCGAAGGGGCTCGCCGCGCTCCACACGATCCTCGAGGTGCGCGATGGATGAGCGCCAGGCACACGAGCTGCTGACGAAGGCGGCCGACGAAGTCGTTGCGTCCGCAGGTCTGTCGGAACGGGCCGAGCGTCGCTACCAACGACGGCGCGCGCGCTCGCAGATGGTCGCGACCGCGGTCGTGGTCGTGCTCGTGGGGTCCGGCATCGCGACCGCGGCAGTGGTCGCGGGAAATCGCTCGTCACCGAGACCGGTCAGTCCCACGCCGACGACGCGCCCGCGCGTCTCTCTGACCGTGAACACGAAGACGTTCGGGTCGCTCGCGTTCGTCAACGATGCGACCGGTTACGGCGTGGCAACCACGACGTCGGGCCAGGCTGTGCTCGCCAAGACCGACGACGGCGCGCGAACGTGGCACGCGCTCGCAGTGATGCCCGCCCGGACCTATGCCGTCACGCTCGCGCCGCCGGCCGTGAAGCTGGCCCTCTGGGGGCCCGGAGGCGTGTGGGCTACCAACGATGACGGCACGCACGTGCGCGAGATCCTGCGTGGCGATGTCGCGGGCTTCCTCTCGTCGGCACAACGCATGTGGGCAACGACGCGCTGCGGCCGAGGTCAACGTTGTAGTGAGGAGTTGGTCGCATCCGACGACGGCGGCCGTACATGGACCCGCGCCATCCCTTGGCCCGCATACGTGGATGCGGTTGCCGTGTCGCCGAAGTCGGCGAAGGCCGCGTACGTGGTCGAGCTCCCAGTCGGCAGCTCAGGCAGCCCGGAGATCGCGTACACGGCGAACGGCGCCACGTGGACCCGCGAGCCGACGCCGTGTCCCAGCTCCGCGGGTTCCCAACTCGCGGTCGGCGGCGACGGCGTCTCGCTCATGCTCGTGTGCTCGGTCAGCGCCCGAGACCGCGTGTTCGTGTCGGGGAACCGCGGCCGAACGTGGACGGAGACCGTTGCGTTGCCCTCGAAGGGCCGCGTCAGCGCGCTGTCGTCCTATGACGGCGCCGATTCGGCCTTTGTCGTGGGGCTGACCGCGACCGTTCGGCCCGGCTGGGCCAACGGCCCGCTCACGTACCCAACGCTCGACCAATGGGCGTACAAGGATCGACCGCAACCGATCGGCGACGTGCGGGCCTTCGCCTTCGCGCCCGGTGCCGTCATGTACTTCGCGGCGTCGACCGGCGTCTGGTACGACCACGACGGCGTGCGCCTGCTGCGCACGGCCGGAGCGAGCCGCGCGAACGCAGTCGACCCGCACGAGGTCCAGACCGTGTCGTTCGTGAGCGCGAGGGTCGGGTTCGGCCTGGCCACCGGCGCGGAGACCGGGATCTTCGTGCGCACCGACGACGGCGGGAAGACCTGGGTCCAGGTCGGATCGCTCTTCGGTATCACCGCGCTGCACTTCGAGCGCGCGGTCGACGGGGTGGCGTGGGGCCAGAACGAGTTCGAGGTCACGATCGACGGCGGCAATCACTGGTCGACACCTCGAGGCGCGCCGGTCAACCAGGTGCTCACCTGGGCGGCCGGCCGGCTGTGGGCGATCTCGTTCTGTGACCAGAATCCGGCCTGCGCGGTCTCGCGGCCCGCGTTCGTCTCCGACGACGTGGGTCGGACCTGGCGGAAAACGGCCCCGGTGACGCCCGGCCTGGAAGACGTCGCGATCGTCGCGACCTCGCGGTCGACCGCCTACGTGGCCGGCACCAGTCCGAGGACCAATCGCTCGCAACTCGCCGTCACGACCGACGGTGGCGCGTCGTGGCGTTACGAGCCGACGCCGTGCGGAACGCTCGACTCCAACCTCGCGCACAACGACCGTGTGCTGTTGCTCGTGTGCACCCAGGGTCAAACCGCGTCGCAGGAGTTCAGCGTGTACACGTCGGCGGATCGCGGCCGCACGTGGACCGCGAGCGGGACGGATCCCTTCGTGGGCGGGTACTTCGGGACCTTGACCAACGTCGGCTCGACGTTCGTCGCGGCGATGCAGCGAGGAGAGATCTGGTCGTCGTCCGACGGGAAGACGTGGCGCCGGGAGACCGAGGTCGGCGAGGGCTTCTGGTCGGTCTCCACGGTGCCGGGCGTCGGGGCCTTCGCGGCCGACGGAGACGACTCCGACAATCCCAACTCGGGCCTGTGGTTCAGCGCCGACGGCGCGCGGTGGGCGCATCGGCCGTGAGCCGGCGGCGGCCGGAATCCTGACTGGCGAGGTCGGGTTGTAACCTGCGCCTATGCCCGTCGACGTCAAGCTTCCCACCATGCTCCGCGCCCAAGCCGACGGTCAGGGAACCGTCGCGGTCGACGGCGAGACCGTCGGGGCGGTGTTCACGGCGCTCGTCGAGCGTTACCCGGGCCTGCGCGACAACCTCCTCGACGCGGCCGGCGGCCTGCACAAGTTCGTGAACGTCTACAAGGACGACGACGACATCCGCTACCTCGAGGGGTTCGAGACGAAGGTCGCGAGCGGCGACGTGCTGTCGATCCTGCCCGCGGTCGCGGGCGGCGCGTGAGCGCGTGCCGAAGTTCGACAGCATCCTCGGCCTGATCGGCAACACCCCGCTCGTCGGGGTGCACCAGCTCTCGCCCAAACCCGAAGTTCGCATCTGGGCCAAGCTCGAGGGCCAGAATCCCGGCGGTTCCTCCAAGGACCGCATCGCGCTGAAGATGATCGAGATGGCCGAGCACGACGGCGTGCTCGCCCCGGGCGCGACGATCCTCGAGCCGTCATCGGGCAACACCGGGATCGGGCTCGCGCTGGTCGCGAAGCTGCGCGGCTACAACCTGCGTGTCGTGATGCCGGAGAACGTGTCGGTCGAGCGGCGTCAGCTCCTCGAGATCTTCGGTGCGGAGGTCACGACCTCACCGGGGGAAGAGGGCAGCAACGGCGCGATCCGCATGGCGGAGAAGATCGCGGCCGACGACCCGAGCTACGTGTTCCTGTTCCAGTACGGCAACCCGGCCAACCCGCTCGCGCACTACGAGGCGACCGGCCCAGAGATCCTGCGGGATTGCCCGGAGGTCGACGTGTTCGTTGCCGGGCTCGGCACGAGCGGCACGCTCATGGGCGTCGGCAAGTACCTCAAGCAACGGAAGTCGTCGGTGCGCGTCGTCGCGGTCGAGCCGCCCGCGGGTGAGCTGGTGCAGGGTCTGCGCAACCTCGACGACGGATTCGTGCCTCCCGTGTTCGATCCGTCGGTGCTCGACCGCAAGATGATCGTGCGGCCGCGCGAGTCGGTGGAGTGGACCCGCCGCCTGCTCGACGAGTGCGGGGTGTTCGCCGGTATCTCGTCGGGCGCGGCGATGGCCGGCGCGGCGAAGGCGGCCGCGCAGATGGACGCGGGAACGATCGTCGTGCTGCTCCCCGACGGTGGGTGGAAGTACCTGTCGTCGGGCGCGTGGACCGACCCGATCGACGAAGTGGTCGAGCGCGCGACGCGCATCAACTACTGGTGACCGATACGAGCCGCGTGGTCGCGCGCGCGGTCGATGCGTTGCGCGCGGGTGAGCTCGTCGCGTTCCCGACCGAGACGGTGTACGGGCTCGGCGCCGACGCGGCCAACGCCGATGCGGTGCGCCGGCTGTACTTGGTGAAGGGCCGCCCGCCCCGTCATCCGGTGATCGTGCACATCGCCCGTTCTGACCAGCTCGACGAGCTCGGGCGCGATGTGCCCGACGACGCGAGGTTGCTCGCCGACGCGTTCTGGCCGGGCCCGCTCACCATCGTCGTGCGACGCGATCACGCGCGTGTCGTTCCCGAGGTCACCGGCGGGCTCGACACGGTGGGGCTGCGGGTACCGGATCATCCGGTTGCGCTCGAGCTCCTCGAGTCGTTCGGCGGGGGAGTTGCCGCGCCGTCGGCGAACCGATTCGGTCGGGTCAGCCCGACGACGGCCGCGCACGTGCGCGCCGATCTCGGCGACGACGTGCGGATCGTGCTCGACGGCGGAGCGTGCCGCGTCGGAGTCGAGTCGACGATCGTCGACGTGACCGGCGCCGAGCCGGCGATCCTGCGAGTCGGCGGCGTGAGCCGCGGCGAGGTCGAGCGCGTCATCGGCCGTGTGTGCGCGTCGCGCACCTCGGGTGAGGCAGCAGCCCCGGGCACGCTGGCGTCGCACTACGCGCCCCGAGCCGAAGTCGAGTTGGTCGACGCGGCCGCGGCCGCCGCGCGTGCCGCGGTGATCCTGGCGCGATCGGAGCGGGTCGGGTTGCTGGCCTCGGCGCCCGTGCCCGCGGATCTGCCGGCCCCGGTCGTGGTGCTCACGGCGCCGCACGACACCGAGGAGTACGCGCGGGTGCTGTATTCGCGGCTGCGGGAAGCCGACGATCTCGGCCTCGACGTCTTGTTGGTGGTGAGCCCATCCGGCTCCGACGGGCTGGGCGCGGCCGTCGCCGATCGCGTTCGCCGCGCCGCGCACCCGGCCCGCCCTTGAGCCCGGGGCCGGTCACGCGGGCGGCTACCGTTCACTGCCACATGTCCCGCGATACCCGTCCGATCGGACTCTTCGACAGTGGTCTCGGCGGGCTGACCGTTGTGCGCGCGCTCCTCGATCTGGTGCCCGGCGAGCGCATCATCTACTTCGGTGACACCGGACGATTTCCGTACGGTCCCAAGCCCGCTGACGAGCTGTTGAAGTACTCGACGGAGATCGCCGACGTGTTGATCGCGCGCGGCGTCAAGATGATCGTGATCGCGTGCAACAGCGCGTCGGCGGCTGCGCTCGATCATCTGCGCGGCTACGTGACCGTGCCGGTCACCGGAGTGATCGAACCGGGCGTGCGCGCAGCGCGGCGCGCGACCAGATCGGGACGGATCGGCGTGATCGGCACCGTCGGGACCATCGCCTCCGGCGCCTATCAGGGGGCCGCGGCCGCGATCGACGACTCGCTCGAGCTCACGTGCGCGGCGTGCCCCGGCTTCGTCGAGTTCGTCGAGGCCGGCGATGTCGAGTCCGATCAGGTGCACGTGCTCGCCGAGCGCCTGCTCGCGCCGATCAAGGCGGCCGACGTCGACACGCTCGTGCTGGGCTGCACGCACTATCCGCTGCTCGCGCGCACGATCGCCGACGTGATGGGCCCCGAGGTGGTGTTGGTGTCGAGCGCGGAAGAGACGGCGTTCGAGGTGCTCGAGCTCGTTGCCGGCGGCGGCGGGAGCGCGCCCGAAGATCGCGTGCAGTTCGTGACGAGTGGTGACGTGGAGACGTTCCGATACCTTGGTGCGCGTTTCTGCGGGCCGGAAGTCGAGATTGTGGAGGCTTGGTCGTGGAGTTGACGGTGCTCGGGTGCTCGGGCTCGTACGGCGCGCCGGCCGGCGGCGCGTGCAGTGGCTACCTCGTGCGCGCGGGTGACGCGAACATCTGGATGGACTGCGGCAACGGCACGCTCGCGAAGCTCCAGGAGCACATCGACCCCGCCGACCTGAGCGCGGTGGTCATCACCCACGGGCATGCCGATCACTGCGTCGACCTCTACGGCCTCCACGTGCTCAACCGCTACGGCCTCGAGCGTCTCGGTCTCCCGGTGTACACGCCGGAGGGCCTCGAGAAGGTGCTCGAAGGGTTGGTCGGCACGTTCGAGGACACCTTCGACTGGCGCACGGTCGGCGACGGTGACCGGGCCGAGATCGGCGAGGCGAAGTTGCGGTTCTCGCGCACGGATCATCCGCCGCCGACCGTCGCGGTCGAGGTCGCGCACGACGGCAAGCGCCTCGTGTACACCGCCGACACCGGTCCGGAGTGGAGTGTCGACGCGTTCGGCGCGGGCGCGGATCTCGTGCTGTCGGAGGCGACGTATCTCGACGACGACATCCGGGTCGCGATCCATCTCTCGGCCCGACAGGCCGGCGCCGCGGCCCGTGAGGCACGCGCCCGCCGTCTGATGATCACGCATTTGTGGCCGACACTCGACCCGGTAGCCTCCGCGGAAGAGGCGTCCGAGGCCTTCGGCGAAGCGGTCACGTTGGCTGCGCCGCACCTCAGCACGCACATTTGAACCGCCCCGTTCCGGGTCTTTCCGAGGAGTCGAGTGTCCACACGCGCGTCCGGCCGCCAACCCGACGACCTGCGGGTCGTGAAGTTCACCCGTGACTACACGGAGATGGCGACCGGTTCGGTGCTCGTGGAGTTCGGTCGCACGCGGGTGCTCTGCACCGCCTCGCTCGAGGGGCGCGTGCCGCCGTGGCTGAAGGGATCCGGGAAGGGTTGGGTGACCGCCGAGTACTCGATGCTGCCGGGCTCTTCGCCCGAGCGCGTCGAGCGCGAGGCCGCGCGCGGCAAGCAGAGCGGTCGCACCCAGGAGATCCAGCGACTGATCGGTCGGTCGCTGCGCGCGGCCACCGACCTGCGAGCCATGCCCGACGTGCAGCTGACGATCGACTGCGACGTGCTCCAGGCCGACGGCGGAACCCGTACCGCGTCCATTTGCGGCGGTTGGATCGCGTTGCACGACGCGTGCAGCCGTCTGCTCGCGAGAGAAGTGCTCACCCGTCATCCCGTGCTGCAACCGGTTGCCGCGATCTCGGTCGGTGTGATCGACGGCACCCCCATGCTCGACCTCGAGTACTCCGAAGACGTGCGCGCCGAGGTCGACATGAACGTCGTCATGACCGGCGACGGTCGCTTCGTGGAGGTGCAGGGAACCGCCGAGGGCGTGGCGTTCACCCGCTCCGATCTCGACGCGCTCCTCGCACTCGCCGAGAGCGGCATCTCCGAGATCGTCGCCGCGCAGGTGGAGATGATCGCCGAGGCACCTGCACCGCGTCCCTGATGGCCGCGTTGCAGTTGCCGCTCGTCCTCGCGACGCGCAACGTCGACAAGGCCCGCGAGATCAACGAGATCCTCGTCGAGCACATTGCCGCGCCGATCGTCGCGTACGCAGTCGACGTCGGCGACGACACGGTCGCGTTCCTCCTCGAACGCCCGGATCTCGTCGCGGCCGCGGTCGCCGCACTCCCCGTGATCACGTCGGCGCCCGACGTGGAGGAGACCGGCTCGACGCTCGAGGAGAACGCCCGGATCAAGGCCGCCGCGCTCTGTGCCGCCACCGGCGTGACCGCGATCGCCGACGACACCGGACTCGAGGTCGACGCGCTCGAAGGTGCTCCCGGTGTGCACGCGGCGCGCTACGCGGGCGAGCACGCGACCTACGCCGACAACACGGCCAAGCTCCTGCGCGAGATGGAAGGCGTCTATCCCACGCTGCGCACGGCGCGGTTCGCCACGGTGGCGATTGCGTGCTTTTCCGACGGTCGGGAGGTCTCGGTGCGCGGTGAGGTCGAGGGTGTGATCGCGGCCGTGCCGTCCGGCGCCGGTGGCTTCGGCTACGACCCGGTGTTCGTTCCCGTCGAGGGCGACGGTCGCTCGTTTGCGCAAATGACGGCGGGCGAGAAACATGCCATCTCGCATCGGGGCCGCGCGTTCGCGGCGCTGGCCGCGGCGCTTTCAACCTGACGAGGAGTGCCATGCCGCTCGATCCGATTGCGGAGAAGATCGTGCAGATGTTCGGCGACGCCGGGGTCGGCATCACCCCGGAGAGCACTCCGGAGAGTGCGCGTGCGGCCATGCATCGGCTGGCGACGAGCGGAGCGCTGCCCAAGCGTGAAGTGCACGCCGTCGAAGACTTCGCGATCCCCGGCCCGGCTTCGGAGATCCCGGTTCGCGTGTTCCGTCCGAACGCGCAGGAGTCGTTGCCCGCGCTCGTCTGGTTCCACGGTGGCGGCTGGGTGGTGGGCTCGATCGAGACCGAAGACCAACTGTGCCGCATGTTGTGCGACGACGCCCGGGCGATTGTGCTGTCGGTCGAGTACCGGCTGGCTCCGGAGACGAAGTTCCCGGGCGCGGTCGACGACTGTGTCGCGGCCTGGAGTTGGGTCACCGCGCACGCGAGCGAGTTGGGGATCGACCCGGGCCGGATCGCGGTCGGGGGCGACAGCGCCGGCGGCAACCTCGCCGCGGTGACCGCGCTCGTCGCGAAGCACGAGAGCCTCGCGATGCCCGCGTTCCAGCTGCTCGTGTACCCGGTGACCGACCACGAGTTCGAGCGGCCGTCGATGGTCGACAACGCCACGGGCTACTTCCTCGAGGCCGACGGCATGCGCTGGTTCTTCGATCACTACGCACGTACGACCGACGACCACGCCGACTGGCGGATGTCGCCGCTGCGCGCGCCCGATCTCGCGGGATTGCCCGCGGCGATCGTGATCACGGCCGAGTACGACCCGCTGCGCGATCAGGGCGAGGCCTACGGCGAACGGTTGCGCGACGCCGGTGTGCCCACCGAGATCGTGCGCGCCGACGGGCTCTTCCACGGGTTCTTCGGCTTGTTCGCGTTCATGCCGGCCGCGCGGCCGTCGTGGGACCGGGCCATTGCCGGATTGCGTCAGGCGTTCACGGCCTCCGCGTTCTCGTGACCTACTTCGCGTTCGGTACGCTCGGCACCTGACATGGCAGTCATCGACGTCGCCGGCTTCGTTGCCGATCTCAAAGACCACGCGGTCGAGCACCGCTTCCACGTGCACGACGAGCGGCACTTCGTGGAGAGCTACTCGCTGCGCCAGACGTGGGAGGTCGACCTGCACCCCGAAGAGGGTTGCGAGGGCCCCGTCGACCTTTATCTCTCGCTCGAGATCGATCCGCGGGTGCTGCTCGGCTTCGAGGACGCGGTGATCGCGCTCGACGACGAAGCCGATCCCGAAGACGACTTCCACTTCCCGCTGAGCTTCACGTGGGCGCTCCCGCCGCTGCCGCACGGCCCCGATCTCCTCGTGCTCGCCACCGAGCTGGCCGGGGTGGGCGGGCGCGAGCTGCCGGTGGAAGTGTCGGCAACCGATTCGTACCCGTCGGTGACCGACGCCCCCGAGCGGACCCTGCGGATCGTCGCCCACCAGAAGGTCTCGCTGCTCGGCATCCGCCGGGGCGAGGAAGTGCCCTGCGACACGCTCGAGAGCTGCCTCGGGGTGAGCCGGTTCCTGCTCGAGCACGCCGCCGACTGGCTCAGCTGAGAGCACTCGATTCCGGAGCATTGGCCCGAAGCGCGACAATAGGGGTGTGACCATGCGCACCGATTGCCGCCATTACCAGAGCCGCACTTATGGATCCGGCGAAGCCGTGCGGAAATGCGTGCTCGACCTCGCGCCGGAAGCGCCGTGGAAGTGCCCGGCCGACTGCCCCAAGTACGAACGCAAGATGATCGACGCGGGCTGGCAATACGGGTCGCTCACCCCCAAGAAGCCCGACGTGCCCGAGCCGCTCTCGGCGTCGGACCCCGACGTCGCCGCGCTCCTCGACGAGGCCGAGAGCATCGTCAACGAGGTCGGCTTCCAGCTCCTCGCCGAAGAAGAGCGCAAGGCGAAGCGCAAGCTCTTCCGCAAAGCCAACAAGAAACGCAAACGCTGACCCCCGATCGCTTCATCTGTTGAAGCGTTTTGGCTCAGCGGGCGGCGAAGGTGCGGCGCGCGACGCGGCGGAGGGCATGTCGGGCGGGGCGCCAACCCAACGCGAGACTCGTCGAGGTGAGGAGCGCGGTGTTCCACGCGCGCACGGCGGGGCGAGCCGGGGTCCACACCGGCAGGAGGCCGAGGTCGACCGCGCACGCGCGCGGCAGCAGGTCGACCGCGCTCGCGAACAGCACTCCGTAGGGAGCGCGCATCCACACCGGGAGCGGCGGGAGCGCCAGCAGCCAGGCCAGGTCGCGGCCGGGGCGGCTCTTGCCGACTGCGTCGTCGGTCATGATCACGGCCGCGGCCTCCGACGCGGTGCGGGGAGGTTCGTCGAGGCCGAGCATGGTCGCGACGCGCGCCATCTCGGCGACGTAACGGTCGCGTTCACCGGCCGACAGGCGGGGCCCGTACACGTCGGCCGCGCACAGCGCGCTGTCGACCAGCGTTGCGTGCACGTACGCGAGCAGCGCCGGGTCGGCGGCCGAGTAGGGCGCGCCCCGCACGTCGACGCCGCGCACGTAGGTGTGCACGCCCCGGACCCGGGCGACGGCCGCGGCCGCTTCTTCGTCGTCGCCGTAGGTGACGCTGGTGACGAACGCGACCGTCGACTGGTAGCGCCGCCACGGGTCGCGCGCGACCTCGGAGTGCGCGGCGACCGCGCTCGCGATCGACGGGTGCCACAACTGCAGGAGCAGGGCGCGCAGCCCGGCCGTGAGCATCGCGGGCGACGCGTGCAGCTCCCACGCCACGCTCTCCGGCCCGAGCGGGCCCGTGTCGCCGTCCATGCCGCCAGTCTGCCGGGTTTCGGGTCAGCCCCCGGGCGCGCTCATTTGCCGTCTGTGCGAGCGGGGAGACTCGAACTCCCACCTCTTTCGAGACCGGGACCTAAACCCGGCGCGTCTGCCAGTTCCGCCACGCTCGCCGGTGCCATTCTCGCATCGGCGCTACCGTTCCCGCTGACGTAGGAGGTCGAAATGGGGAAGCAGGTTCCGATCGTCGGCTACCTCGCGATCGACGACGGCCCGCCGCATCTCGTGGCGTGGGAGGCCGTCGGCTCGGGGGCGTTGTACTTCGACCGGCGCAACGCCGACGCCGATCAGGGCGGCACCGAGTTCAAGCGGCGCAAGCTGGCCAACACGGGCCGGCTGCGGTCGTTCACGATCGTGCACCGGACCGTGCCCGGCGTGCCCGCGCCGTACGTGTCGGCGCTCGTCGATCTCGACGGCGGCGGATCGGTGAAGGCCAACCTCGTGAACGTGCCGCCCGATCCGGAGCACGTGAAGCTCGGGATGCCGGTGCGCATGACCACGTTCGTGGCCGGCACCGACGACGACGGAACCGAAGCGGTCGCGTTCGCATTCGAACCAAGTGAGGCGTGATGACAACTGACCCGAAGCGCACAGACAACGTCTGGATCCTCGGCGCCTACATGACCAAGTTCGGTCGGCACACCGACAAGGACCTCATGGACCTCGCGAGCGAGTCGGCGCTCGGCGCGCTCGACGACGCGGGAGTGACCATCCACGACATGGGCGTGCTCGCCGCGGGCAGCTTGTTCAACTCGCAGGCGGGTGTGGGCCAGCAACTCCAGAAGCAGATCGGCCAGACCGGCATCCCGGTGTACAACGTCGCCAACGCGTGCGCGACCGGCGCGACCGCGATGCGCACGGTGATGCTCACGATCAAGGCCGGCGAGGCCGACATGGGCATCGCGGTCGGCGTGGAGCAGATGGGCAAGGGCGGACTCCTGGGGGCGGGCGGCAAGGGTGACCGCGGCCGCAAGGTCTACGAGCCGAGCGGACGCTACGGCTCGGTGATGTCGGTGGAGGGATTGCTGGGTACCGGGCTCATGCCCGGCGTGTTCGCGCAGGCCGGCATGGAGTACGCGTACGAGCACGGCGGCGTCGACTTCGAGCAGTTCGCCAAGGTCGCCGAGAAGAATCACGCCCACTCCACGATGAACCCGCTCGCGCACTACCAGAAGCAGTTCTCGCTCGACGAGGTGATGAGCGCGGAGATGATGTCGTACCCGAACACGTTGCTGATGTGTTGCCCCAACACCGACGGCTCGGCCGCGGTGGTGCTGGTGTCGGAAGAGAAGCTCCGTACGCTCTCGAAGGAGCAACAGCGGCGTGCGATCAAGATCTCGGCTTCGGTGCTCACGAGCGACCCGTGGACGGAGCGGGCGCAGGTGCAGCCCGACGTCAACACGCTCACCCGCAACGCGGCGGAGCAGGCCTACGAGCAGTCAGGGGTCGACCCGCAGGATCTCGACCTCGTGGAGCTCCACGACTGCTTCGCGACTGCGGAGCTCATCCACTACGACAACCTCAAGTTGTGCGCGCCCGGCGAGGCGGGCAAGTTCATCGACGAGCGCGGTCCGTGGCGAGACGGCAAGATCCCGGTGAACGTGTCGGGTGGGCTCATCTCGAAGGGCCACCCGATCGGCGCGACCGGGATCGCCAACGTCTTCGAGGTGTCGACCCACTTGCGGGGCGAGGCCGGCGACCGTCAGATCGAAGGCGCCAAGGTCGGGCTCACGCACGTGATCGGCCTCGGCTCGGCGTGCGCGGTGCACGTGCTCGAGAAGGCGTCGGTCTGAGTCGTACGAGCTCGAGCCCGAGCGCGACGCACGGTCAGCGCAGGTGATCGGTCCAACGGAAGCCGTCCCAGTACCGCTGTGATCCCGATCCGCCCGGGTCGGGATACCAGCCCGCGGGCGGGCTCGTCGGCGGCGGTGGTGGTGGCGCTCCGCTCGGAGGGGTCCAACCGCCGGGTTGGCCACCCCATTGTCCGTAGGCCGCGTCGCCGTAGTGCGACGGGGCCGTCCGGTCGGCGATCACGAGCGACACAATGAGCGCGGGCAGGAAACAGAGGAAGCCGAACAGGTACCACAACAGGAACGACCGGCCTTTGCGCGACGCGATGGCGGCCGGGATGAGCGCCAACGCGAACGCGAGCGCGATCCCGAACAGCGAGAACGCGCCGGAGTACGAGCGACCGTTGACCGTGTAGTGGATGACCTGGGTGACGATGCCCCGACGCTAAGCCAAATTGCCCGGCGGGCGGTGCATTCCTCGGGAGGCGGCCCGCGCCCTCAGACGCTGGTCCAACCGCCGTCGATGCACAGCACCTGGCCGGTCATGAAGCTGCTGGCCCCGCTCGCGAGGAAGAGCAGCGCGCCGTCGAGCTCGTGCTCGTCGCCACCACGACCCATCGGCGTGCGTTGGCGCATCCAACGCTCGGCGCGTTCGTCGCCGAACATCAGCCCGTCGGTCATCTCGGTGCGGAACCAGCCCGGCGCGAGCGTGTTGACGCGCACGCCTTTGCGCGCCCACTGCGCCGCGAGCTCGCGCGTGAGGTTGAGCATCCCGCCTTTCGACGCCGCGTATCCCGCTTCGGGGATCTGGCCGACGCCGACGAGCCCCCAGATCGACGCGACGTTCACGATCGTGCCGCCCGACTCGCGTGCGGTCATCGTGCGCGCGCACTCACGGGCGAGCTCGAACGGCGCGATCAAATTCACGCGCAGCGTCGCGGTGAAATGCTCGGTCGACTCGTCGAGCGCGGGTGTCGGCTCGCTCATGCCGGCGTTGTTGACGAGCACGTCGACCTGACCGAAGTGCGCGATCGCGTCGGCCACCAGCGCGGCCGGAGCGCCGTCGACCGCGAGATCACACGGCACCGCGACCGCGTCGCGGAGCTCGCCCGCGAGCGCCTCGAGACGTTCGACGCGGCGGGCCGCCAGCACGACGCGCGCGCCGGCCGCGTCGAGCACCCGGGCGAAGCGGGCACCGAGGCCCGCGCTGGCCCCGGTGACGATCGCGACCTTGCCGGCGAGGCTGAATCGAGCGAGCGGATCGACGGGCACGGGCGGGAGGTTACCGAGCCGCCACGGGTGGGACCTCAGGTGCGCGAGACTCCGGAGGTGATGATCGGTTTCCCCGTCTTCTTCGGCTTCTTCATCATCGGGATCGGCAGCATCGTGATCGCCATCATGACGGTGGTGGATGCGAGCAAGTATCCCGACTGGGCGTTTCAACAGACCGGCACCACGAAGTTCGTGTGGCAGATCTTGCCGATCGTCTTCTTGTTCCTCTGCGGGTTCGTCGGCGGGATCATGGGTCTGATCTGGTACACGTCCAAGCGCGACGCGGTGGCCGCCGCGGCGCGCGGCGGTGCGCCGCCGTACGGTTACGGCGCACCGCCACCGGTTTGGGGACCGCCGCCCGGCGCGGGGGGTTGGGCGCCTCCGCCTCCGCCGCCCACGACCCCTCCGGCTCCGCCGGGAATGCCACCGCCCGCAGGACCTCCTCCGGAGTCGCCGCAGTAGCGTTCGGGTATGGCCGCCGACGACATCAAACCGTTCCGGATCGAAGTTCCCGAGTCCGTGCTCGACGACTTGCACGACCGGTTGGCGCGCACCCGTTGGCCCGACCAGATCCCCGGGTCGGGCTGGGACTACGGCACCGACATGGCGTACCTCCAGGACCTGTGCGAGTACTGGCGCACGACGTTCGACTGGCGCGCGCAGGAAGCGCGGTTCAACCGCTGGCCGAACTTCCTCACCGAGATCGACGGTCAGCAGGTCCACTTCATCCACGCCCGCTCCGACAACCCCGACGCGCGGCCGCTCATCTTGACGCACGGCTGGCCCGGATCCGTCGCCGAATTCCTCGACGTGATGGAGCCGCTGCGCGAGACCTTCCACGTCGTCGTGCCGTCGCTGCCCGGCTACGGCTGGTCGGGACCAACGACCGAGCCGGGTTGGGACGTGCAGCGCATCGCCGACGCGTGGGCGACGCTCATGGCCCGCCTCGGCTACGAGCGGTACGGCGCGCAGGGCGGCGACTGGGGCGCGATGATCTCGGCCTACCTCGCCGCCACCGACGTCGATCACGTGATGGGTCTCCACAGCAACATGCTCCTCGCCTTCCCGGAGGACGCGAGCGGGATCACGCTCACCGAGGACGAGATCGCCGATCTCACCGCGGCCGGCGAGTTCATGAAGACCGGCGCCGCGTACCAGGAGATCCAGGGCAAGAACCCGCAGACGCTCGGCTACGGCCTCACCGACTCGCCGGCCGGGCTCGCGGGATGGATCGTCGAGAAGTTCCGGGCCTGGACCGACAACAACGGCAGCCCGGAAGACGCGGTCACGCGCGATCAGATCCTCACCAACATCACCGTCTACTGGGTGACCAAGACGATCAACTCGTCGACCCGCCTCTACTGCGAGTCGCAGCGCACCGCTCGCTTCGGGCCCATGGGCCAGTACGTCGCCGCGCCCACCGCGGCCGCGGTGTTCCCCGCGGAGATCTTCCGCATCCCGCGCGCGTACGCGGAGACCCGGTTCAACCTCGTTCGGTACACGCGCTTCGACCGCGGCGGGCACTTCGCCGCGCTCGAGGAACCCGACCTGCTGGTCGATGACATCAAAGCCTTCTTCGGGGAGTTGCACTGATGCACGATCTCGTGATCAAGGGCGGCACGGTCGTCGACGGAACCGGCACGCCCGGTCGCACCGCCGACGTCGCCATCACCGACGGTGTCGTGACGGACGTCGGTCGCGTCAACGAGCTCGCACGCGAGACGTTCGACGCCGACGGGGCGCTGGTCACGCCCGGCTTCGTCGACGTGCACACCCACTTCGACGGTCAGGTCACTTGGGATCCGCTGCTGACTCCCACGTGTTGGCACGGCGTGACCACCGTCGTGATGGGCAACTGCGGCGTGGGCTTCGCGCCCGTGCAGCACGACCGCCACGAATGGCTCATCGGGCTGATGGAAGGTGTGGAGGACATTCCCGGCGCCGCGTTGTCGTCGGGGATCGAATGGGAGTGGGAGACCTTCCCCGAGTATCTCGATGCCATCGCGCGCAAGCCGCTTCTCTTCGACGTCGGCACCCAAGTGCCGCACGGCGCGGTGCGCGCGTACGTGATGGGGGAGCGGGGCGCCAAGAACGAGCCGGCGACCGCGGCCGACATCGAGCAGATGGCCGACCTCGTGCGCGAGGGGATCGAGGCCGGCGCGCTCGGCTTCTCGACCAGCCGCACGATCGCGCACATGGCGATCGACGGCGAGCCCGTGCCGGGAACCTTCGCCGCGCACGACGAGCTGTTCGGCATCGGCCGTGTGCTCGGTGAGCTCGGCAAGGGTGTGTTCGAGCTCGCGCCGGCCGGCGCGCTCGGCGAGGACCTCGCCGCGCCCGAGCGCGAGATGGCGTGGATGCGCGAGCTCAGCGCCGCGATCGACCGTCCGGTGACGTTTGCACTCACCCAGAACGACCACGACCCCGACTCGTGGCTGCGCATGCTCGAGCTGTGCGCCGAGGCCGCAGCCGATGGTGCGCCGGTGACCCCGCAGGTCGCGGGCCGGCCCGTGAGCTTGCTCCTGGGGCTGCAGACGTTCCATCCGTTCGCGTACTGCGCTTCGTGGGCGCCCATCGGCGCGGCGTCGCTCGAGCAGAAGGTCGCGGCGATGCGCGACCCCGAGATGCGCCGGCGCCTGCTTTCGGAGGTCGACGCCGCGATCGCGCCGATGCGCCAGTTCCTCGATCCGGAGCGCGCGTTCCCGTTCGGCGCCCTGCCCGACTACGAGCCGGCCCGCGCGAGCAGCATCGCGGGGATCGCCCGGGCGCGGGGCCGGGCCGAGATGGAAGTCTTCTACGACACGCTGATGGAAGACGAAGGCCGCAAGTTCGTGATGCGACCGCTGCTCAACTACTCGGCGTTCTCGCTCGACGCCGTGCGGGAGATGTTGGCGCACCCGACGACCGCGTGGGGTCTCGGCGACGGTGGCGCGCACTGCGGCACGACGTGTGACGCGAGCACGCCGACGTTCATGCTCACGCACTGGGCACGCGACCGCGCGCACGACCGGCTGCCGCTCGAGTTCGTCGTCAACAAGATGACGGCGCAGACGGCCGCGCTCTACGGCCTCGGCGACCGCGGCGTGCTCGCGCCCGGCATGCTCGGCGACGTCAACGTGATCGACTTCGACGGGTTGCAACTCCCGCTGCCGGAGCTGGTGCACGATCTTCCTGCCGACGCCCGCCGGTTCGTGCAGGGCTCGCGGGGCTATGTCGCGACGATCAAGCGGGGCACCGTGATCCTGCGCGACGGCGAAGATCAAGGTGCGCGCTGCGGCGAGCTCCTGCGGGGCGCGCGCGTCGCAACCCGCTAACGCGGCTGCCAGACCCTCAGCGCGCGTTGGCGACGGCCACCACTGGTGACGTGAGCGCGGAACCGCCGGTGGAACCGGAGAACCGGGCATCGCCGAAGTTGAAGACGCCGCCGTCGGACGCGACGAATCGGTAGCCACGCGCGTCGTCGGTCGCGGCGATGCCGACGATCGGTCGATTGAGATGGATCGCCCCGGTCGAGCCGTAGAACGGCGCGTTGAACGAGAACACCCCGCCGTCGGATGCGACCAGCCAGTACCCGCCGCTCGCGGCGTCGGCCGCGATCCCGACGATCGGCTGGTTCAGGTGGATCGCCCCCGTGGATCCGTAGAACGGGGCGTCGAACGCGAAGATGCCGCCGTCGGAGGCGACGAGCCAGTAGCCACCCGTCTTGGGGTCGGTCGTGATCCCCACGATGGGTTGGTTGAGGTGCATGCCGCCCGTGGAGCCGAGGAAGCGCGCCTTGCCGAACGCGAAGATGCCGCCGTCACGCGCGACGAGCCAGTAGCCGTCGCCGCTCTTGGTCGCGGCGATGCCGACGATGGGCTGGTTGAGCGGATGGCTCGCAGCGTCACCGTACGACGGCGCGTTGAAGTTGAAGACCTGGCCGTCGGCGGTTGCGAGCCAGTAGCCGCCGGTCGCGTGGTCGACGGCCATCCCGACGATGGGTGCGCGCAACGCGGCCGGGCTCGGCTCGCCGTAGCCGCGAGCGCTCCCGAAGTCGAACACGCGACCGTCGGCCGCGGCGGTGCGGTAGGCGCCGGTGTCGGCGCCCGGGTACGAGAACGACGTCGGGGTGCCGGTGCCGATCGGGTTCTTGCCGACGACGCTGACCGTGCCCGCGCCCTTGGGCACCACCACGACCGCGGTCTTCGGTCCGGCGGAGACGACCTGCGCGGTCTTCGTCCCGAACTTGATGGTCGCCCGTTCGAGTCCGGCGCCGTGCAGTGTCACGTGCGTGCCGGCGAAGCCGTGGTTCGGTGTCATCGACGTGATCCGCGGGCACGTCAGCCCGGGAGCGATCGGCACGCCGAGTCCGGTCGCGAGGTCGAAGCCCGTCGCGGTCTTGAACGCTCCGGCGTGATTGCGTGTGAAGTCGATGTTGCCCGGGGTCTCGATCGTGATGTGCGGCCAGTTGATGCCGGTGGTGACGTCGGTGAGCGCCGAGCCGTAGACCTGCGTGGCGGCGAGGGCGTAGAGCTTCGGCGCGAGGTTGCCGAGCCGGCCACCCTGGCAGCTCTGCGCGAGGTCGGCGGCGAGTCCGGCCATCAGTGGCGTGGAAATGCTCGTACCGCCCCGCTGGACCCACGTGCCGTAGTCGGAGTCGTAGAACGTCTCGCCGACGCCCGCGTTCGCGGAGATGTCGGGCACTTCACGACACGTGGAGCAGGTCGCGTTCGCCGCGAGCGGCTGCCAGCTCGGACGCTTGAATTGGGTCGAGAGGCCGCCGCCCGCGGCGTGACTGCCGGCTGCCGCGCACGAGTCGCCGGTCGTCCCTTCGCACTCGTTCCACACGGGTTCCTCGCCCGGCTGCACCAGCGAGGTGCCGCCCACCGCGGTCACGAACGGATCGTCGGCGGGATTGTCGACTTGCAGCGTCTCGCTCGGAGGGTTGGTCGTGCCGTCGTAGCAGTCTTCCGATCCGGTGTCTCCGGTGGCCGCGAACACACTCTGACCTTGCGCGGCGGCCTGCTCGAACAACGGGTGCAGCGCGTCGATCAGCGACTGGTTCTGAATGCGCTCCGCTCCGACGAGCGGTTCGCACAGTCCCCAGCCGGTCGATATCACCTGCGCGCGATTGTCGTTGACGATCCGGCTGTACGCGTCGTATTCGCCGCCCGCGTCGTTGGGTGCTTCGTACGAGAGGATCGTCGCGCCGGGCGCCTGGGTCGCGGTCTCTTGCGCGTCGATCTCGGCCTCGAGGGTGCCGGTCGTGTCGGGGAACGCGCCACCGTCGATGCTCATGACCTTCACGGTGTTGTGGAGACCGAAGCAGCGGAGATACGCGTCGGTGTCGGTGGGGCGGCTCGGGCCGAGCTCGAGGAGAGCGATCGTCTTCTTCCTGCCGGTCAGGCCCGCGTCGTACAGGTCGTCGAACTGGTAGAAGTTGGCGACCTGGCGAGGTGTCCAGTACGCGCCTCTCGCGAAGTCGGCGGCCGCCGCGCACGTCGACGATGCCGCACGGGGTTCGGCGGCCGCGCTCGCGCCTGCGTGCGGGAACGGTCGAAGGTTGCCGGCGAGCGCGGGCGTGAGGCGGATCGTGTCGTCGAGACCGACGATCGTCGTGATGCCGGCCGCGACCGCTCGCGGAACCAGCGGCGCGCTCGACGCCGCGTAACCGGTATCACCCGCCGCGAGCCGGTAGCCCGCGAACGAGACGCCGAACGCGCCGGCGACCTCGCCAACGGTTCCGGTGGCGCGCACGGTCATTCCATCCACGGTGGTGTCATGGAGGCCGGTGCGTTCGAGCCACGAGGTGACGCCCTGCACCTCGGCCGCGCTCGGCCCGAACTCACGGTTGAACTCCCCGGTCGGGAGCCACGCCCCGTAGCGCGCCGACGATGGGTCGTAGAGGTCGTGGAGCAGCGCGTCGAGCTGCTCCGTGTGCGACGGCCGCAGCACGACCGCGATCGTGAGCGGGCGATTCGCGGTCAGGACGCCGAGGCGCGTCGCGCCCCGGGGAATCTGAGGTGCCGCCGCCGCGAGCCGGACGCTCGCGGTCGTGGTGGAGGTGGTGGACGCGACCGCGCGCGCGGGCGTGGTCGCGAGGCCGAGCCCGGCCACGACCGCCAGCGCGAGGGGCCGGTTCACTCGAAGCTCGGCCGCGACGCGAAGGACATCACGCCAGCCTCGCACAGCACCGCGGCGAAAGATGTTCAGGCATCGAGGCGACCCCTCGGTACGAGCGTCCGCTCGTACACTCCACGACGTGACGACCACCATGCGGGCCACGCCGGGGGGACCGGGCAGTGGCAGCCGGGGTCGGAGAGGCTACCTCGTTGCCGCCGCGATCCTCGTGCTCGTCGCGATCGTCGCCGTCATCGTCGGCAGCCAGACCAGCGCGAGCAAGGTGTCCGGCAAGGTCAACACCTCGAATCTGAAGGTCGGCCGGGTCGCGCCCGCGCTCGACGCGAAGGGCTGGATCAACTCCCCGCCGCTCACCGGGTCCGACCTGGGGGGCAAGGTCGTGCTGTACGACTTCTGGACCTATTCGTGCATCAATTGCCAGCGCACGTTCCCGTACATCCGCGCCTGGTTCGATCGCTACACCGCCAACGGTCTGGTCATCGTGGGCATCCATTCGCCCGAGTTCGACTTCGAGAAGGTGCACAAGAATGTCGAGGCCGCGGTGAAGCGCGACGACGTGACGTGGCCCGTCGCGCTCGACGACGACATGACGATCTGGAACGAGTTCAAGAACCAGTACTGGCCCGCCGACTACATCGCCGACAAGACCGGGCACATTCGCTACACGCACTTCGGCGAAGGCGACTATGCCAACACCGAGAACGTGATCCGCAAGCTGCTCGGCGTCGCCGCGAACGCACCCCGCTCCCAACCCGCGTTGGCGCGCGGCGACGCGATGTCGCCGATGAACACCAACCCGGAGACCTACCTCGGTCTGCAGTATCAGAACCCGACCCAGCCCCTGATCGAGATCCAACCCGGCACCCACGACTATCCGGTACCCGCGGCCGGTTCCGTCGCGGCGCCGCAGGTCGGTCCGGGCGGTCAGCTCTCACTCCCGAACGGTGTGCTCGAAGGCGCGCTGGCCGGGAAGTGGACGGCCGACAACGAGGCGGTCACGTCGGCGGCGCCGGCCGCGACCATCCTGCTCGGTGTGCACGCCAAGGAAGTGAACCTCGTGATGTCGACCGCGACGGGCAGGCCCATCGACGCGATCGTGCTGCTCGACGGGCAGCCGGTTCCCGCGGCCGACCGCGGTTCGAGCCTGCACGTCGACGGCAACGGCCGGACGGTCGTGACGGTGCAGGCGCCCGACATGTACCGGCTCCTGCTCAACACGACCGTCGCCGATCACGTGATCAGCATCACGGCTTCGGCTCCCGGTCTCGCGGCGTACGACTTCACGTTCGGTTAGGCCGCGGGTGTTCACACAGATCGTGGCGCTGTTCGGCGCGGGTGTCGCGTCGTTCCTCGCGCCGTGCATCATCCCGCTCGTTCCCGCGTACCTCGGGATCATCGTCGGCGAGATGGGCGACGCGCACGATCCCGCGCGCGCGGTGCCGGCCACGCTCATCTTCATCGCCGGCTTCACCACCGTGTTCGCGGGTCTGGGTGCGATCGCCGGCGCGCTGGGCTCGTCGCTCACGACCTTCCAGAGCGGCGTGCGGACCGTCGGCGGGGTCGTGATCATCGTGATGGGGCTCGCGTTGCTCGGGGTCGCGCGCGGCCCGCTGTCACGCGAGCGCCGGTTGATCCCGACGTTGCCCAAGGTCACCGGGATTGCCCGGCCCTACGTGGTCGGTGTCGCGTTCGGCGCCGGCTGGAGCCCGTGTGTCGGGCCCCTGTTGGCCGCGGCGTTGACGATCGCGGCGCGAAGCGGAGAGGTCGGGCGCGGCACGATCCTCCTGTGCGCGTACGCGATGGGCATCGGCGTGCCGTTCCTCGTGACCGCGCTCGGCTTGGCGTCGTCGCCGCGTCTCGCGGAGCGACTGCGCCGGATCGGCCCCGGCCTCGAGCGCGTCTCCGGCGCGTTGCTCGTGGTGCTCGGCGTGCTCCTCGCGACCGACACGTACGTGCACCTCACGTCGTACCTCGCGAGGTTCGTCCCCGCCGTACACGGGCTCTAACCATGCGGCTGCGACCTCCGGCCCTCGATCGCCCGTGCCCCTCGGCCGGACCGACCGGGCCTCCGGATCTGCGCCTGTTATCCCGCCTGGCGGGGTGACACTGCGTCGAGGAGCTCGGGGAGGCGCCACCACACGTCGCGCCAGGCGATGTTGCGGCCGGTGACCCAGATCGTCGTGCCGTACGCGTTCGCGACCACGACGGCGATGATCGTCGCGATCGCGAGCGGCTGCGTCGTGAGCAGGAGGAACGTGAGCGCGGCGACCGGCGCCAACAGCATGCCTTGCACGGCGAGCGCGCCGAACCCGGCGAGCAGCGTCGCGCAGCCCTGCCCGGGGTTGAAGGCCAGCGGGTTGCGGCGGTCGGGCATCGCGTACGGGACGCGCACCGACATCACGTCGCCGACGCCGAGGAGCACACCGAAGATCGCCGGCGCCAGGCCGAGGGTGAGCGGCAGGTATGCCCAGCCGTGCGTGAACGCCGCGCAGATGACCGCAGAGACGGTCGCGAGGGGCACCATCACGAGCATGCTCGCCAAGTTCTTGCCGACCAGGTCGGCGCGCGGATCGTTCCCGGCCGCGACGCTGCTCCACAGCGCGGCGCCGTCGAGACCGAACTGGTTCAGCGTGAGCCCGGCGGCCGGCAGGACCGCGACCAGGCCGAGCAGCGTCGTCGACTGCGGGCGGGTCGGGCCCTCGCTCAGCGACGCGAACAGCGCGACTGCCGGCACGATGAGCGCGCCGATGAGCGGAGCGCGCCGACGGGGATCGCGGGCGAAGTAGCGCAAGTCCTTGGCCGCGACCGCGCCGACACGGTTGCGGGGAAGGAACGGCAAGACGCGCGGGATGAGCCCGGCCGGCGCCCCGGCGCGTGAGGGGCGCGGGGCCGACGCCGGTGCGTCGGAGCTCGTGAGCGCGCGCTCGAGCGCGTGGGACCACACCCACAGCAGCGCGGCGATCAGACCGCCGACCGCCGCGAGCAGGCCGACGGCCGCCAGATCGTGACCGGCGGCCGCGTCCGACACCGCGGTGCCGCCCCACGCGAACGGCGTGAGGCGTACCCGATGCGCGATCTGCACGAACACCTGATGGAAGTCGTGGCCGTGTGATCCGCGCGCCGCGAACATCTCCAGCAGCGGCGGGGTGAGACCGAGCAGCGTGACGGCGAGGATGGTGAAGTCGCGGCCGCGGCGTGACCGCAGCATCGGCACGAGCAGCGAGACCATCGTGCGGGACGCGACCACGCACAACAGCAGCGTCATCAGCACCGCGAGCACGATCAACGCCGCGGAAGGCGCGTCGTGCGCCAGTCCGATCAATGCGCCGCTCAGTGCAACCAGCGTCGCGACCGGCGCGACGCCGATCAGTGACGCCGCGAGCACACCCGTCACGAGTTGGCGCCGGGTGAGCGGGAGCGTTGCGAGTCGTTGCGGGTCGAGCGTCTCGTCGTTGCCGAATCCGAGTATCGGGAGCACGGTCCAGCCGAGTGTCGCGATCGCGAACACCACAATCGCGAGGTCGGGCGCGGTGGAGTCGCCGCGGGCGCCGGCCAACACCGTGAACGCAATCAAGCCGACTGCGCCCGCGCCGAACGCGCCGATGCCGAACAGCACGGCGCCCTGGCCGATGCGCAGCCCGTTGCGCAGGAGCCGGAGCTTCAGTCGGACGAATGTTGCAACCACGACAGTCCTTGTCGCTCAGCCGGCTCGCCCACGAGCGCCACGAACGCGTCTTCCAAGGATCCGCCCGCGCGCAGCACGTCGAGGGGACCTGCCCACGCGATGCGGCCGCTGACCATGACCGCGACGTGATCGCACATGCGCTCGACGAGCTCCATGACGTGACTCGAGAACACGATCGTGCCGCCGCCGCCCGTGAAGTGCTCGAGCACCGAACGGATCGCCCGGGCCGACACCGGATCGATCGCCTCGAACGGCTCGTCGAGGAACAACAGTCGGGGGCCGTGCAACATCGCGGCGGCGAGCACGAGCTTCTTGCGCATGCCGTGGCTGTAGTCGATCACGAGCGTGTCGGCGGCTTCGGTCAGACCGAGGAGGTCGAGGAGCTCGCCCGAGCGTCCGGCGATCACGTCGGTCGGCATGTTGCGCAGCAGACCGTGGAACTCGAGCAGCTCGCGTCCCCGGAGCCGCTCGAACAACGCGAGATCCTCGGGGAGCACCCCGATCCGCGCCTTCGCCGCGATGGGGTCGCGCCACACGTCGATGCCGTCGACCCAAACCTGGCCGCGGTCGGGCCGCAGGAGGCCGGTCGCCATGCGCAACGTGGTCGTCTTGCCCGCGCCGTTGGGGCCGACGATCCCGAAGAACGAACCGCGCGGAACGTCGAGGTTGATCTCGGCGACCGCGATCTTCGGACCGAACGCCTTGGCCAAGCCCCTGACCGCGAGCGCCGGCCACGCTTCAGCCGCGCCCGTGGTCGTCACCCCCGCCAGGGTAGGGGACGTCGGACCGGTCCCGATCCTCAGGTCAGGGGTTCGGACTCGACGTCGAAGTACTCCTGGTAGTTGCGAGTGAGCGCCCGCCACTCCTGTCCGTCGAGCCCGGTGTCGGCGAAGGTGTAGTGGTGGCCGCCGTGCTTCTCGGTCGTGTTGTCGGCCAGGAACGCGCGCATCCGACGTTCGGCGTCGGCGCCCAGCTCGAGTCCGAGGTGCTCGTAGATCTCGTGAATCGTCGCGAACGGGTCGGCCATGAAGGCCCGGAACTGCACGTCGACGACGCGACCGGGCGGCACGGTGCCGTCGGTGCGTGCCGCGACCGAGCGGTCGAGCCCGTCGACGAGGTAGCCCGCGAACTCGGACGCGATGTCGGGGATGGAGATGTCGTCGCTGCCGAGACGGCGCAGCACGCTCATGAGCGAGCTCAGCGACGCGATGATCCGCAGCGGGTCACGGTGTGTCTGCACGAGCAGCGCGTCGGGGTACTCGGCCAGCAGCGCGCCGAGACACCAGAGATGACCGGGTGACTTGAGCACCCACCGCGGCGCGGGATGACGTGACTGCAGGTGCTGGAGGTAGAGGCGGTGCCAACGGTACGCGGGCGCCATGTCGGCTTCGTCGAGGAGCCAGTGCGCGTACGACGGCACGCGGTACTGCGTCGGGAAGATCATGCTGCGGAAGTCGGCGCCGGTCATCCGCACGCACTCCTGCGGCAGCCGCGCGCCCATCGGATGCATGGCCTGGAAGCCCGGGATCACGAGCTCGACACCGTCGAGCAGCTCCTGTGACGCCGCGATGCGCGGGTCGGTCTCGTAGGTCGCGGTTTCCGGGGGCGGCAGCGGACGGTCGACCTCCCAGGTGAGCGGCACCCGGTTCGCGGGATCTTGCGCCAGGAGGTCGTGGAGGATCGTCGTGCCGGTCCGCGCCTGGCCGACGATGACGATTGGCGGCACGACGTCGGCGTCGGCGACCTCGGGGTGTGACTTTCGCCAGTCGACGAGACCCAACCGCGTCGAGAGGTACTCGACGATCTCACCGGACGCGATCTGCTCGCCGAGCTCGTGCAAGTGCGCTTCACCGCGGAGCGATTCGGCGTAGTGCTCGAGCCCGGCCTGCCACGTCGGTTCCCCGAAGTCGTCGAGACCGGTGCCCTCGACCGCGGCCGCGACGAGACGCTCGGTGTCGAGCACGTTGTCGGTCATGGCGCCTCCCCGGGGCCCGACGCGGAGCGGAAGCCGCATCGTGATGCGTTCTCGGATGCTGCGATGGAGGGCCGGAGCTCGTAGCCGCAACAAACTGGCGTGCGGAAGCTAGCGTGCGATCGATGCGCGTCGTGCCGATCATCGCCGCGTTGACCCTCGGCTTCGGTCTGGCCGCATGCGGAGGCGGCGGCCCGGGTGACCTGACCCTCGCCTCGACGCCCACGACCGCGCCCGTCCCGACCACTTCCACCACGACCACGACCACTCCCGGCGCCTCGACGGGCTCGGCCGGCGGGCCGCCTCCATCGGTGTCGCTGATCGCGCGCGCACGCGGCCGCCAGCTCGCCGTCTACGACACGCCCGGTTCGGCGCACCCGGTTCGTGAGCTCGACAATCCGTGGCCCGCGGCCAACGACGATCCGAGCGTGCGCGTCGCGCAGGTCTTGCTCGTCGCCGGGCAGCAGCCCGCCGGCTGGGTGAAGGTGCTCCTCCCGATCACTCCGAACGGCACCGACGGCTACGTCCGCGCCGCCGACGTCTCGGTGAGCAAGGTCGGGTACGCAATCCAGGTCGCGCTGACCACCCGGCGGATGACGGTGTTCAATCTCGGCAAGGTGTTGTGGCAGGGACGCGTCTCGGTGGGCGCCGTCGCGACTCCCACGTTGGAGGGTCAGTACTCGGTGCGGGCGATCATCAAGGCGCCCGCCGCGCAAGCGTCGTACGGTCCGTACGACTTGGGTCTGTCGAGCCGCACGAAAGAGATCACGGGATTCTCCGGCGCCGACAACGAGATCGCGATCCACGGCACCAGAGATCCGGCTGCGCTCGGCGGCGCCGTGACCCGGGGCAGCATTCAGATGCCCAACGCCGAGATCAAGAAGCTCGCCACGCAGCTGCCCCTCGGCACGCCGGTGTACGTCACGCACTGACCCGATTGGCACGAGACGTGCTCACCCGGAGCGATCCGGCCTTCTGCACTACTATCAATGGTATGCGGCGTGAGATCGTGTGCGAAGGATGTGGTGAGGTCGTCACGGTCTCGGTCGGCAACAACAGCGTGAGCTTCGTGCGAGAGCCGGATTCGGCTCGTGCACCGGGCCGGGTCACGATCTGCGTACGCAGTGCCCGCGTCCACCAGTGCGCCGACGGTGCTTTCTTCCCGTCGAGTGTCACCGCGGTCGCCAAGCCTGCCTGATCACAACGCTCCGAGCAGTGGCTCGACGCGCGGCCGGTAACGTGCCGCGCTATCGACGAACGCGAGGAGCTCACAGCGATGACCGATGACGTGATCTTGATCGACGAGCCGTTGCCGTTGGTTCGGCGCATCACGATGAACCGGCCCGAGAAGCGCAACAGTCTCATCCATACGCTGCGCGGCGCGATTCTCGACACGCTGCGGGCGCACGATCAGGATCCCGACGTGTCGGTCACGATCATCCGCGGCGCCGGCCCGTCGTTCTCGGCGGGATACGACCTCGGCGGCGGCAACGAAGGTCTCGACATGCCGTACTACACGCCCGGCGGTGAAGGCGCGTGGCCGCGTCACGTCACCGAAGGCTGGATGAGCATCTGGGATCTGGCCAAGCCGGTGATCGCGCAGGTGCACGGCTACTGCCTCGCCGGCGCCAGCGAGCTCGCCACCGGTTGTGACCTCGTGTACATGGCCGAGGACGCGCAGATGGGCTATCCGGCGGTGCGCTTCGGCGTGCCCGACATGCACTTCCACCCGTGGTTCCTCGGGATGCGCAAGGCGATGGAGATGATGCTCACCGGCGACTCGATCACCGGCGTGCAGGCGGTGGAGCTCGGTTGGGCCAACGACGCGTTCCCCGCCGACGAGCTCGACGAGCGTGTGCTCGAAGTCGCGGGCCGCATCGCGATGGTGCCCGCCGAGTTGTTGCAGCTCAACAAGCGCGTCGTGCACCGCCAGATGGACGTCATGGGTCTGCGGGCCGGCATCCGTGCCGGCACCGAGCTCTGCGCGCTGGGGACGCACACCGACACCATGCGCAAGTTCATCGGCGCCGCGCGTGAGCGCGGGCTCACGAACGCGTTGCAGGAGCGCGACGCGCCGTTCGGCGACTACCGCACCGCCGAGACCGGCACGGCCTGAGGAGTCACGCCCGTCACGGTGGGCAGCGAGACGTGCACCGTGTTGAAGCTGATCGAACCGCCCAGGCGCGGCGTCGCGTACGCAACGGTCGTGGCCACGATCTGGAGCGTCAGGTGCGCGCCGGGCTTCGCGGTGAACGCGACTATCTCCAGCGGCACGGTCGTGGAGTGCGCGAGCCCGTCGAGGGTCACGGCGATCGGCGTGATCTGGTTGCCGAGCACGGTGCCGGTCGCGTCGTCGACGAGTTGCGCGAACACGCGGGTCGGGCGCGGGCCCGCGGGCGCAGTTCCCTCGTAGCGGAGCGTCAGCGTCGGCGCGCCCACGATGTGGGCCGCGGCCTTCAGCGGGATCGGCACGTTCAGCGCGTGTGACGCTTTGGCAGGTGTGATCGGGAGCGCGATGCCGCCGAGGATGCCGGCGTTGTCGGTTGTCGTCGCGGGGCCGGAGCCGCCGCCGTCGACCAGCGTGAGCGAGCCGTTGCCGTCGGCTTCGATCGGCGTCGAGGCCGGTAAGGGGTATCCGGGCGCGGTGAACTCGGTGCCGTTCTGGTCGACGTACTCCAACGGCACGACGGGCAACGCCTTGGTGTCGTTCTTCACGTAGCGGTCGAGCCAGGCGAGCGCGTCCTGGCCCGGGAGGTTCTGGTTCCCGGGGTTGGTGAGGCAGACGCCGTGGCCGCTGCACATCCAGAGCATGGCAGTGGGCACGCCGTCGGCCCGCAGTGTCCTGTAGTTCGTCGCGGCTTCGTCGAGGGAGAAGAGCGTGTCGATCGTGCCCTGCTCGAAGAGCGTGGGCGCGGTGATCTTGCTCACGAGATCGCCGGGCCCGCGGCTGAGGAACCACTTCGCGTCGGCCGCGCTCGTGGTGCCGGTCGCGACGCTGTCGTTGTAGGCGTTCGTGATGTGCGGGTCGACGGAGTGGCCCTTCGTGAGCCCGAAGAGCACGCCGCCCCATCCGGTCTTGGGCGTCTGCGCCTTGAACAGGCTCGTGCCGAGTGAGTGCCACGCGATCTGCGGGACGATCGCATCGATCCGGCAGTCGATCGCGGCGGTCACGAGTTGGATGCCGCCGCCGTACGACGCGCCCACCATGCCCACGCGCGGATCGCCCGGGGCGTCGAGCTGCACGCCCGGTTGTTGGGAGACCCACGAGATCAGCTGCTCGACGTCGCGGCCTTCGAAGTCGGGGCTGTCGCTCTCGACGGTTCCGCCCGACTGACCGAAGCCCCGCGGGTCCCAGGTGAGCACGTTGTAGCCGGCTTGATGCAGCGCGCTGATGCTGAGGTCACCGAACAGCCCGAAGTTCGTGCTGGTCGTGTTCGTGTCGCCCGGCAAGCTCCATCCCGGCCCCTTCAGCACGGTCGGGGCCTTGCTCGTCGTGCTCAGCGGGAACCAGTGGGCGCGGATCAAGGTGTCGTCGAACGACGTGACGTCGTAGTCGGAGGTCGAACCGGGAACCGGGGTCGCGGTGACGGGCGCCGTCTGCTTCTGGGTGCACGCGGGGCGCGTGTGCGGGCCGCCGGCGACCGTCGTTGAGGTGGCCGATGCGGTCGTGGTCGACGACGGTGCCGGGCTCGCGGTCTTCGACGAGCTCGAGCAACCCGCGCCGACGATGCACGCCGCGGCGAGCAGCGCAACGATGGACTTGAACGACACGAGTTCCCCCTGGAGTTGAATCGCGGGGGAGCGTAATGGTCTCCGCCCGCGGCGCCCGGCCACCCCCGTCTCCGAAGAATTCCGTGCGCGGCCCTGCATTCGGTGGCCGCTTGTGACTTGATGATGTGGTGCGCGACGACCGGACACGAACGGTCGAGGGTCGCTCCGACGTCCGCCGGTACGATCATCGATCAATGCCTCCTCGCCCGGCCGTCGCTGCTCCGTACCTCGCCCCGGGCGACGAGGCTCCCGCGTGACCCTCCTCGACCTGGTCCGAGGGTCGGACCTCACCTTCGACGAGCACATCGTGAGCGCGATCCCGGGCGCGGACCCCGAGACCGGCACCTCGCAGGAGCGGTACCGACTCTGGCGCGAGACGCAGAACGGCAAGCGGCCCACGGAATATCTGCTGCCGCGCATCGTCCGCGACGTCGAGTGCCAGTGGCCGCCGTTCATGGGGCGCTCGTCACCGAGTGTGTCGGCCGACGCGTTGCGCGCCAAGCTCGCGGAGCTCGGCCCGTGGTACGTGCCGTTCTCGCTCGGCGATCCCGCGGTGAACACGATGGAGTTCACCGACAACTTCGGCGCGGCCATCTTCGCCGACGACAACGCCCGGCGCATGCAGTTCCGCACCGAGCTGATCGGCGGGACCCTCGGCCGCCTGTTCGCCGACGAGCTTGGTGACATGAGCGTGCTCGACATCGGGTGCAACAGCGGTTGGTTCAGCTTCGATCTCGCAGATCGCGGCGCGCGCGTCGTCGACGGTGTCGACCTCCGACCGCAGAACATCGAGCAGGCAGAGTTCCTGCGCGAGTACCTCGGCCTCGGGAACACACACTTCGAGGTCGCCGACGCGACGTCGTTCGAGGAGGCGCGGCGTTGGGACGTCGTGTTGAACCTCGGCGTGCTCTACCACGTGACCGATCCGCTCCGGCTCCTGCAGCGCACCTACGAGTTGTGCGACCGGTTCGCGATCGTCGACACGATCTGTCACGAGGAGCCGTTCTCGGGATTCGTTCTCTTCGACACGAAGGATGCGTCGCATCCGCACGAGGGTCGCGAGTCGTGGGAATTCCATCCCACCTACCGCGGCGCGATCGACGGACTCCGCTACGCGGGCTTTCGCGAGGTGGTCGAGATCGTCGCGAGCGAGGAAACTGCGACCGGCCTCTATCGCGGTGGCGGCCGCCGCTGCTTCCTCGCCGTGAAGTGAGCTACCGGTCGAGGGTCTCTCGGTAGAGGCGGTTCACGAAGTGCTCCGCGCCCGGCTCGGCTTCCCGCAGGTGCAACATCGGGTCGGGTGACGGGCGGGCTTGGCGGTCGACGATCCAGCGAATGATCGGCCGGAACGCGTCGTCGATCTCGGTTTCGGTGATCGCGCTGCGGTTGCCGGCTCCTCCGCCGAGTCTCGGTACGGGCGCGAGTGTCGGGAGCACGGCCAGGCGCCGCTCGAGCTGGCGGCGCGCGAGCCCGCAGTCGGCCGGATTCCCGATCGGCAGCACGCGCACCTTCACGTGGTGCGCGCTCGGCCGCGAGTCGAGCTGCTCCACGTAGCGACGGGTCTCGGCCAGCTCACCGGCTTCGAGCGCGGTCGCGACGAACAGGGCGTCGAGCCAGTCGAGCAACACGCCCGCGATGCCCACGCCCATGCCGGCGCGCGACGGAGCGTCGACGATCAAGAAGCGGAATCGCTCTTGGAGGGTGGGGAACAGGAGCTCGACGCTCTCACGATCCGACACCGACACGACGCACACGCGAGAGCGCGCGAACGTCGCGATCTCGAGATGGTGCGGGCCGCGGTCGAGTTGCATCCGAGACGGGTTGCCCCACTCGGCGATCAGCTGGGGAAGGTGACGGTCGACGTCGCGGTCGGTCGGGTCGGCGCCGATGAGGCAGACCGGGGTCTCCGCCGCGACCGCGAGACGTGCCGCGATCTCGACCGCGATCCCTCGCTTCGCGGTAGTGAGGCGTGGGTTCGTGATCCCTACGCCGAGTCCGAGCCGTGTGGACTGTGAGGTCATGTCGTTCCGCCGGCCGTCGTGTCGAGCGACGTCCCCCGAACCTTCGACCCCGGAGCCGAGCCGGTTGCGACCCGATCGCCCTCCCGTGACCAATGTCACACGTGGCCCGTAGGGTTCGACTCCCGCTTCTCCCCGGACGTCCCCTTCCTCTGCAGGTGACGCCGCGGCCGAAGAGCTGTCGGCCGAGCTCGCGACGACGCTGTAGACGCGCTACGGGGTGACGAAGCGGTTGCGGATGGTGCCGATGCCTTCGATCCAGCTCTCCACGACTTCGCCGGGCTGCAGGAAGCGCGGGGGCTTCGCGCCCATGCCGACGCCGGCCGGCGTGCCGGTGAAGATCACGTCGCCGGGCAACAACGGCAGCACCGCCGACAACTCCGCGACGAGCCGGGGCACGCTGAAGATCAGGTCGCTCGTACGCGCGTCTTGCATCGTCACGCCGTCGATCGAACAGCCGAGCGCGAGATCGTCGGGATCTGCGAGCTCGTCGACCGTCACCATCCACGGTCCCATCGGACCGAACCCGCGAAACGACTTGCCGAGCGAGAACTGGTTGCCGGCCGCGAACTGCACGGTGCGTTCCGACACGTCCTGGCCGACGGTCACGCCCGCGATGTGCGACCAGCCGTTCGTCTCGTCGACCCGGTCGGCGAGGGTGCCGATCACCGCGACGAGCTCGACCTCCCAGTCGACCGTCGCGCCGGCGAGCTCGACGTCGTCGAAGGGGCCCGCGAGCGACGCGGGGAACTTCGTGAACGTCGCCGGCACGCTCGGAACGGCCATGCCCGACTCGTCGGCATGCGATTGGTAGTTGAGCCCGATGGCGAACACCTGGCGCGGCGCCGGCACCGGGCAGCCGAGCTTCGCCAGGTCGACGGTTTCGCCGCCCGACGCGTCGAGCGCTGCCGCGAACGTCCGGAACGACGTCCACTCTTCGAAGAGTGTTTGCACGTCGGGACCGAACCGGCCGTCGGACGCGATCGCCACATCGGTGCCGCGCGCGCCGGTGGGGGACGTGTCCGTCAGCACCGTCGCGCGGCCGCCAAGGTTCGCCAGTTTCATGCGTGCACTCCGAGTCAGTGGACCGGCGGACAGCGTACGGTCGCACCGCAATCCAGGCTCAGCCGGGCCCGACCCGCGCGAGGCCGGAGGCGGCGCCGCCGTGCCGGATGCGAGGCCAACCACGGCGGCGCAGCCCACGAGTCGGTACCCACGATTCGCTGGTGCATATCACCCAAAGTTCACTATTCCGGCCGGCGACCGTTTCCTTCCCGGCCGGTCGAACGACTACCCAAGTGCAACTCCCGGCGCGGAGGAGTCGGCGCGGAATCGCAGCCCGTCGACCGGAGGGTGGGACGGTTCGCCGATGACACTCGTGGAGCACATTGGCTGCGCGTGTTCGCAGTGCGGCGCGCGGCTGGAGGTCCCGAAGGGGAAGACGGCGACGGTGACCCTCGTCGGCAGCAGCGGGAAGCCGAACGCACGCGTCGTCGTGGTCGACGGCAAGGAGATACACCGGTGCGAGCCGCGCCTGCGTGGTTGACGCTGCGTATCCCGCGCGGTCGCAACGCGACGGTTTCGGCGCGGTCGATACCGGGTAGCCCTCGGCTCACTACGAGCGAGAGGACGCGGCAGGTGCGGGGGGTTCGAGCGGTCACGATCGGGGTCGCGGCGCTGTCGATGGTCGCGTTGGTCGGCGGTTGCGGTGGCGGGAGCTCGAAGACGACCCTCGCCGCGCAGGATCAGCTCGTGCAGCTCTCGAACCAGTTGGCGCAGATCCATTCGCAGTACGCAGCCGCGCAACGGCGGTTGACGCAAGCTCGCCGAGCCGTCGCGCGCGTCCGCAACACGGGCGTCGTCGAGACGCGCAGTGCGGCGGGCGTAGCCGCCACCAGTGTCACGACACCGAAGCGGGCGCGCCGCTCGTTTGTGCTCACGATCGACACCTTGTGCTCGCCCGTTCGCTTCCGCGCCGCGAAAGGCCCGGAGCGCCGCGCCCTGCAACTGCTCGAACGGAGGCGGCGGCAGGCGCTCTACGAGCTCAACCTGTCGTGCCCGGCCGAAGGAGCCTGATCGCGCCCGCTAGGCGCGCCACAGGTCAGCGCCGAATAGGCGCGAGCTACCACCACGTGTCGTCGGGCCTATTACCCGCGGGGTGCACCCGCCTAAACATCGTGATTTCGCCACAACGACGTACAGATCTGCGAGAAACGCGTCGAGGCATCTGTGACACGCCCGCACGCAGGAAGCCGAGTGGCGAGTCGAGGCCTTCCCGGTTGCCGCCGGGTTTCGCTGTCACCCACCCCGAGAGCGGGAGGTTCCCGTGTCGCAAGTGCGAGTGTTCGTCAGCTTCGACCTCGATCACGACAACGACTGCAAGGATCGACTGGTTCGCCAGATCGCGCCGGCCGGTTCGCGCTTCGGGGTCAATGACTGGTCGATCCGAGAAGTCGCGGCCGACTGGCAGGTCAAGGCCCGCAAGCGGATCGCAAACACCGATCTCATGCTCGTCATCTGCGGCGAGCACACCGACGTTGCGGCGAGCGTCAACAACGAGATCGTGCTCGCCCGTGACGCGAACAAGCCGTATCTCTTGCTCGACGGCCGGGGCGGTCGCGCCAAGAAGCCGAAGACCGCGCTCGAGACGGATCGTGTCCTCGACTGGAACCCCAGCAGCGCCCGGTCGCCGGTCGGGTCCTCGACGCGCGCGACCGTTCGCTGACCCGAGCACCTGCCTCCCGGTTGAGGTGCGGCCGGCGGCCGCGTAGCGTTGAACCGCCGGCCGCGCCCCGACGTATCCATCACGTCAAGGGCAACGAGCCCGTGCGTGGTGTCTGGGAGGTCTGTCGTGCGTCGTTCGATCCTGTTCCCGGTGCTGGGGCTCGCGTGCCTGCTCGCGACCGCGGTCGGCGGTGTCGCGCTGGCGGGTGCGGCCACGGTTCCGACCAAGACCGTCACGATCACCGGAACGGCCTGCCCGGGCCACGCGGAGTTCTGCTACAAGGGCGGGACGGTCACGGTGAAGCCGGGGACCAAGGTCGTCTGGAAGAACGCGTCGGTCGCGCCGCACACGGTGACGCGTTGCGACGTGGCGGACTGCAAGGTGAACGGGGGCACGGGCAAGGATCCGAAGCTGGCGAGCGGCACGATCAACGCCGGCAAGACCTACTCGTTCACGTTCCACAAGACCGGCACCTACCGCTACTACTGCAAGGTCCACGGTTACTCGTTGATGCACGGCGTCATCACCGTGAAGTGACGATCGCTGTCGACGCGGTGCTGACGGCGGTATAGAGCGCCGTCGCGCCCGGCGCGGGCGTATCATCCGCAGATGCCGCGTAACGGCATAAAATGGTCAGTGTGCAGCTGCGAGAGGAGAGCCGGCCCGGCGCGCCCAACTTCGCGGCGCCGGCCGAGACCGCGCCGGTCTCTCGAACATGGCGTCTCGGTCATCAGCCGGCGCTCGACGGATTGCGTGGCGTCGCCATCGCGCTCGTCGTGGCTTATCACCTCGATCCGCGCCTGCTGCCGGGCGGGCCGATCGGTGTCGACCTGTTCTTCGTGCTCTCCGGGTTTCTCATCACGTCATTGCTGATCGGCGAGCAGGTCTCGACCGGTCGCATTCACCTGCGCGCGTTCTATGTCCGGCGCGCTCGCCGGCTGTTTCCCGCGCTGGCCGTGTTTCTCGTCGTCGTCGGTGCCGTCTTGCTCGCCGAGCATGCGTGGAGCGCGTTCTTCACGCTCGGCTACGTCGTCGGCTACGTCGCGAACTACGCCTGGAACGCGAACCACTTGGCCGCTCCGGTGCAGCACTGCTGGAGCCTCTCGATCGAAGAGCAGTTCTATCTCGTGTGGCCGGTCGTCCTCGTCGCGTTGCTCCGATTTCGCA
>Ga0265313_10000430_pt1 | contig 44666 bp, 45 predicted proteins | sample 4123metaG_FD_203122 | JGI IMG/M metagenome (GOLD analysis project Ga0265313, IMG submission 203122) | Rhizosphere microbial communities from Carex aquatilis grown in University of Washington, Seatle, WA, United States - 4-1-23 metaG | ecosystem: Host-associated > Plants > Roots > Rhizosphere >... | reverse complement strand
CGCTCGACCGTCCAGGTCTCCGCCCTCCCCGGCGGCGCCCAAGTCGAGATCGAGACCTGGGCCCACCTCCCCCAATAGCTTCATCACATGAAGTGTTTGGGCTCACCAGGCCGGCCCGATGGCTTCATCACATGAAGCGGTGGCGAACGCGTCAATCGGGGAGGGGGTTGCCGGAGACCTTCGCGCGGTGGGCGCGGAGCAGCTCGGCGAGGGGTTCGTTCTTCGTGATCAGCGCTTCGTCGAGCGGCACGAACCCGCCCTGCTGCGCGGCGTTCGGATCGGCGCCGGCCCGCAGGAGCAACTCGCACGCAGTGACGTCGCCGAGCGCGGCCGCGTCGAACACGTTCACCGTCGCACCGGCCGCGACCAGCGCCTCCGCCGCGCCGCGGTCGCGACGGTAGAGCGACTGCCGGAGCTCCGAGACCTGTGCTTCCACGGCGTCAGGTCTAACATCGACGGGATGGTCGGTGTCGTGCTCGTGCTCTTGGCGCTGTTCGTCGCGGGGCCTATCGGCCTGTTCGTGGTCGGCGCGCTCTGGTCGGCGGCGTTCGGTTGGCTCGCGGTTGACGACGCCGAACAACACGCCGGCGAGGCCGGAGCTCAGGCGTCGGCGTCCTGATTGCCGCCGCTGCCGGGCCAACGGGTCTGGCCGAAGCGGTAGCCGACCGAGCGCACGGTCTGGATCAAGTTGGCGTGCTCCTCGCCGAGCTTGGCGCGCAGGCGCCGCACGTGAACGTCGACCGTGCGGGCGCCGCCGTAGTACTCGTAGCCCCACACACGTGAGAGCAGCTGTTCGCGCGTGAACACCTTGCCCGGGTGCGTGAGGAAGAACTTGAGCAGCTCGTACTCCATGTACGTGAGGTCGAGCGGCTTCCCACCGATCGCGGCCTGATACGTCTCGAAGTTGAGGACGAGGTCGGCGTACGACGCGAGCTCGGGACTGTCACCGCGGCCGGCGCGGAACAACAGGTGACGAAAACGGGCCTCGATCTCCTTGGGATGAAAAGGCGAGAGGCAGAAGTCGTCGAACAGGTCGTCGCGGTGCTCGAGCTCGTGCAGCTGCGCGCCCGAGACGAGCAAGAGGATGGACTCGACACGCGCGTCGCCCTTGCGGAGCGAACGGCACAGCGCGAACGCGCCTTCGGGGTCGTCTTCGGCGCACACGACCGCACCGAGCCAGCCGTCGGCCGGCTCACCTTGCATCGCCACGGCCGCGTTGGCGACTGCTTTCCATTGCTGCCCGGCGAGATCGAGCGTGCGCACGAGAAGCGGCGGAGGCGGATCGGGAAAGACGAGTACGAGATCGCTGACGTCGGTCATGTTGGCGCCGGTCTACAGCGTTCCGAGCGATCGCTCGATCTCGAGCGGTGTCACGTACGCCTTGTACTCGGTCCACTCCCGGCGCTTGTTGACGAGGAAGTTCTCGAAGACGTGCTCGCCCAGCGCGTCGGCCATGAGCTCCGACCGCTCCATCGAGTCGAGGGCGTCCCGCAGTGAACCCGGCAGGGCGGAGATGCCTTCGGCGAGCCGCTCGGCGTCGGTGAGCGCATAGATGTTGTCGGTCGCCTCGGGCGGGAGCGGGTAGCCCTCTTCGATGCCCTTCAGTCCCGCGGCGAGCATCACCGAGAACGCGAGGTAGGGGTTGCACGCGGGGTCGGGCGCGCGGAACTCGATGCGCGTCGAGTCGCTGTTGCCCTTCTTGGGGAGCGGTACCCGCACGAGGGCCGACCGGTTGTTGCGCGCCCAGCACTTGTAGACCGGCGCTTCGTACCCGGGGATCAACCGCTTGTAGGAGTTCACCCACTGGTTCGTGATGGCGACGATCTCGCTCGCGTGCACGAGCAGACCCGCGATGAAGTGCTTCGCGACCTTCGACAGGCCGTACTCGTCGCCCGGGTCGTGGAACGCGTTCACGTCGCCTTCGAACAACGAGAGGTGCGAGTGCATCCCCGAGCCGAACGCGCCGGCGATCGGCTTGGGCATGAAGGTCGCGTGCACGCCGAGATCCTGCGCGACTTCCTTGGTGATCAACCGGAACGTCATGACGTTGTCGGCCATCGTCAACGCGTCGGTGTGGCGGAGGTCGATCTCGTGTTGGCTGGGGCCGTTCTCGTGGAACGAGTACTCCACCGGAATGCCCATCGCCTCGAGCCGCAGGACGGTCTGCTTGCGCAGTTGGGAGCCGAGGTCGTGGGCGGTGAGGTCGAAGTAGCCCGCGTTGTCGAGCGGCTCGACCCGCTCGGCAGTGCGTGAGTAGAAGAACTCCATCTCGGGGCCGACGAAGAACGTGAAGCCCTTCTCCCGGGCCCGTTCGAGGTTGCGCTTCAACACGTAGCGGGGGTCTCCGTGGAACGGATCGCCGGAGAAGACCTGTATGTCACAGAACATGCGGGCAACCGGCGCGTCGGCGTCACCACCCGGTAACAATTCGAACGTGTTGGGGTCGGGCTTGGCCAGCATGTCGGATTCCTGGATCCGGCTGTAGCCCTCGATGGTGGAGCCGTCGAAGGTCATGCCCTCCTCGAGGGCCACCTCGAGCTCCGCCGGCGTGATCTCGACCGACTTGAGGAAACCGAGCACATCCGTGAACCAGAGCCGGACGAAACGCACGCCGCGCTCCTCGACCGTCCGCAGTACGTACTCCAGTTGGCGCTCCATGCGCACAGTGTAGGAACGTTCGCGTAGCCTCCTCGGAGGCGGACCCGCCGGGTAACAGAGCGTTCATATTCGAGCAACGAGAAAGAAATCGCCCGCCAGAAGGCTGCGTCAGCACGGTCGTAGCCGAAACCGCCCGGACACATTCCGGACGCCGAGCACAGGAGCGTCAGTGGTTCTCAAGGCCGAGTACATCTGGATCGACGGCACCCAACCGACCGCGCGGTTGCGGTCGAAGACGAAGGTCCTCGACGGCAAGTCCGATCTTCCCGACCTCCCGATCTGGGGCTTCGACGGTTCGAGCACCAACCAGGCGCCGGGCAAGGCGTCCGACTGTGTGCTGCGTCCGGTGTTCGCGTGTCCCGACCCACTGCGCGGCAAGCCGCACGTGTTGGTGATGTGCGAGGTGCTCCTCACCGACATGACGGCGCACCCCACGAACACGCGCTCGCTGCTTTCGCCGGTGGCCGAGAAGTTCGCGGGTCAAGAGCCGTTGTTCGGCATCGAGCAGGAGTACACGTTCTTCAAAGGCGGGCGTCCGCACGGTTTCCCCGAGAGCGGATTCCCCGCGCCGCAGGGCTTCTATTACTGCGGTGTCGGCGCCGACGAAGTGTTCGGTCGTGACATCGTCGAGAAGCACCTCGACGCGTGCCTCGAGGCGGGGCTTTCGATCTCCGGTATCAACGCCGAAGTGATGCCCGGTCAGTGGGAGTTCCAGGTCGGGCCGCTGGGTCCGCTCGATGTCGCCGACCAGTTGTGGATGGCGCGCTGGCTGCTCTACCGCATCGCCGAAGACTTCGGTGTCGCGGCGACGCTCGACCCGAAGCCGGTTGCCGGCGACTGGAACGGCGCGGGCGCGCACACGAACTTCTCCACGAAGTCGATGCGTTCGTCGTACGACCCGATCGTGGCGGCGTGTGAAGCGCTCGCCAAGAAGGCGATCGAGCACGTCGAGCAGTACGGCTACGGCATCGAAGGCCGGCTCACGGGCTTGCACGAGACCGCGCCCTGGAACGAGTTCAGCTACGGCGTCTCCGACCGCGGCGCGTCGGTGCGCATCCCGTGGCAGGTCGAGGTCGACGGCAAGGGGTACATCGAGGACCGCCGTCCGAACGCGAACATGGATCCCTATGTCGTGACGCGCCTCATCACCAACACGGTGTGCAGCGCGCTCGGGAACTAACGAGGCGAAGAAAGGATCGACAACATGGAGCAGCGCACGTCGAGCGACGTCCTGAAGCTCGTCAAGGACAGCAACGTCGAGATCGTCGACGTTCGGTTCTGTGACCTGCCGGGGCTGATGCAGCACTTCTCGGTACCGGCTCACGAGCTCACCGAAGATGTGTTCGAGGACGGTCTGGGATTCGACGGCTCGTCGATTCGAGGATTCCAAGAAATCCAAGAGTCCGACATGCTCCTGATCCCCGACCCCAACACGGCGGTGCTCGATCCGTTCCGTCAGCACGTCACGTTGAACATCAACGCGCACGTGCGCGATCCGCTCACCGGCGAGTCGTACTCGCGCGACCCGCGCTACATCGTCCAGAAAGCCGAGGCGTACCTCAAGTCGACCGGGCTGGCCGATACCGCGTACTTCGGGCCGGAGGCCGAGTTCTACATCTTCGACTCCGTGCGCTTCGACCAGAACCAGTACTCCGGCTACTACTTCCTCGACTCGGTCGAGGGCGTGTGGAACTCCGGCCGCGAGCGTGAGCTCGACGGTTCGCCGAACCTCGCGTACAAGCCGCGGTACAAGGAGGGCTACTTCCCCGTACCTCCGATGGACCAGTTCCAAGACCTGCGATCCGAGATGGTTCGCCAGCTGGAGGCGGTCGGCATCGCGATCGAGGTGCAGCACCACGAGGTCGGCACCGCGGGTCAGGCCGAGATCGACATGCGGTTCGACACGCTCGCGGTCATGGCCGACAAGCTGATGCTCTACAAGTACGTGGTGAAGAACGTGGCGCGTGCCGCGGGCTACTCCGTCACGTTCATGCCCAAGCCGCTCTTCCAGGACAACGGTTCGGGTATGCACGTGCACCAGTCGCTGTGGAAGGACGGTCAGCCGCTCTTCTTCGACGAGAAGGGCTATGCCGGGCTGTCCGACATGGCTCGCTGGTACATCGGCGGACTGCTCAAGCACGCGCCGGCGATCTGCGCGTTCTCGAACCCGACCACCAACTCGTACAAGCGCCTCGTGCCCGGTTACGAAGCGCCGGTCAACCTCGTGTACTCGCAGCGCAACCGCTCGGCATCGGTTCGCATCCCGCTGTACTCGAAGAGCCCGAAGGCGAAGCGGCTCGAGTTCCGCTGTCCCGACCCGTCGTGCAACCCGTACCTCGCGTTCTCGGCGATGCTGATGGCAGGCCTCGACGGCATCCAGAACCGGATCGAGCCGCCGGCACCGGTCGACCGCGATCTCTACGACCTACCGCCCGAAGAGCTGGCCAAGGTTCCGCAGGTGCCCGGATCGCTCAACGAGTCACTCGCCGCGCTCGAGGCCGATCACGACTTCCTGCTCAAGGGCGACGTGTTCACTCCCGACGTGATCGACACGTGGGTCACGTACAAGAAGGAGCGGGAGATCGACCAGGTGCAGCTCCGTCCGCACCCGTGGGAGTTCTACCTCTATTACGACATTTAGGCATTCGCGCGGCAGTTCGCGTCGGTGCAGTTCACCGATGTCGTCGACTCCACTCGGCAGTCCGCCGCGGTTGGTGAGGGCGCGTGGCGCACCACTATCGACGCGCACGACCGTGTCGATCCTCACCAGCCGTGGGGCGGTCAGAGATCGTCGATCGGCGGCTCACCGTTGAGCCAGTTCCACTCGCTGTCCAGCATGAACTGGGTCGACCAACCGGCCGGGGCCTGCGGCCACTCCCGGAACAGGAGCAGTGACACCACGACCGCCTCGGCGGCGGCCGGGGTCCGCTCGATCGCCAGGGCGCGCACCAGGTCGACGAAGTCGTGGGGACGGTCGGGCGCCTCGGCGACGGTGCGCAGCAGCCACTTGTGGTACGGGTACAGCACTCGGTTGTGGGCCAGCACCAGGCGGCAGGCGAACAGCGCCAGCCGGCTCGCCGCCCACCCGGCGAGGTACGGGTCGTCGCGCTTGGCCGCCTCGCCCACGTACCACTGGGCGGCCTGGGCCTGCGCGAGGAAACGGGCCATGCGCTGTTCGACGCCGGCCCTGGGATAGGTGGCCGCCGCGTGCACCAGCGCATCGATCGACGGGTCGGTCGACCAGGCCATGATCGCCCCTAGAAACGCCGATCGGGCCGGCTCGCTGCCTCGCTCCACCACGGCTTCGAGGAAGGCGCGGTCGACGTACTTGGCATCGACGTAGCCACCCTCGTAGTCGCAGAGCTCGGTGGAGAAGAAGGTGAGCTCGCCGCCGGCTCGGCGACGGGCGAACGCCTCGTCGGTGACGATGACGAAACCGTCGACGTCGCTGTTGGCGAGGCCGTACCCCTTGGTCAGCGAACCGGCCACCACCACGGCGAGCACCTCGTCGTCGTCGGCGGCGGCCTTGGCCCAACGCTCGATGGCGTCTCGATGATGCTGTTGCACGGTCCCTCCCGGTCGACACGATCATGGCAGGGGGTGAGGAACACCGAGATTCCGTTGGCCGGGCCGGACGGCATTTCGCTACGAGAGCGCCGCTACGGGGCCGTCGGGGATCAGTGAACCGAATATCGGGTGAGCGTTGCGGTCGCGGTCTCGACGAGGCGCGCACGCACAGAGCTCGGTGCGCGTACTTCGATGCTGCCGCCGAACCCGGCCAGCCGGTGGGCGGCGGCGGCCTCGTGCTCGAAGGTGAGGACGAGCTCGCGCCAACCTTGCTCGTCGGGAGCGGAGGCGTTGCCGATCGCCTCGTGCACTGCGTCGCCGAAGACTTCGGGCATGACGTCGACTGCTTCGGGCGATGCTCGTACGACGACGCGGAGCCGCGGCCGGGTGGCTTCGAAGTCGGCGGACCACGCTTCCCAGAATGCCGCGAGATCGAAATCTGCCGGGCGGGTGAACGTGTCCTCGCAGACTCGGACGGAGCGGACGCGCGCGACGCGAAAGACACGCGTCCGGCCCGACGCGTCGGCGACGAGGTACCACACGCCGGCTTTGTTGACGATGCCGAGCGGCGCGAGGTGCGCGTGCGCTTTCGATCTCGACGGGGAGGTGTAGGTCAGGTCGATGCGGCGGCGATCGCGGATGCTCTCGGCGATGACCGGCAGTTGCGGTGTCTCTTCGGCCCGCCGGAACCAGTTCGGCATGTCGAGGTGAACCGTTCGTGCCGCGTCCGAGACTCCACTCGATGCGCCGATTCGTCGTTGCGCGGACTGCAACGAGGGTCCGAGACCGAGGTCACGAAGCGGCCCGGGGACGCCGAGCGCGAGGAGCGACGCGGCTTCGTCGCGGCTCAGTCCGCCGAAGGGGGTTCGATAGCCGTCGACGAGCTGACAGCCCCCGCCGGGTCCGGACTCGGTCCACACCGGAATGCCGACGCCACTGAGCGATTCGAGGTCTCGGTACACCGTGCGAACGGAGACTTCGAGCTCGTCGGCGAGGGCCTGTGCCGTCAAGCGGCCGCGCGCTTGGAGCAGCAGCGCCAAGCGAAGCAAGCGATCGGCTCGCACGCCCGAACTTTATCGAGCATCACTGACACAAGGTGTCAGGGATATGGCAGAGAGTGCCTGCAATGCGCCGTCTTGCGCCGAGCGGCAGGAGAGGCGAGTGAGTCGAACCGCGCTTCGTTATGGCGTCTACCTCCCGCCGATGGGGCCGTTGGGCGATCCGAGCGCGCTGGTTGACCTTGCGGTGCGCGCCGAGGCCGCAGGGTGGGACGGTGTGTTCTTGTGGGACCACGTCGTCACGGAGTTCCCTCCGATCGTCGACACCTGGACCACGTTGGGCGCCATCGCGAGTGCGACGCAGTCGATCCTGATCGGACCGATGGTCACGCCGTTGCCGCGGCGAAGGCCGTGGGTCGTAGCGCGGCAGGCATCGACCGTCAGCCGCTTGTCCGGTGGACGCCTCGTGTTCGGCGCGGGTCTGGGCGCCGACGAAACCGGCGACTTCACACGTTTCGGCGAGGCCGCAAAGATGGCCGAGCGCAAGGCGATGCTCGACGAAGGGCTCGAGGTCGTCCGGGCGATGTGGTCGGGGTCGGCGCTCAGCCATCACGGACCTCACTACGACGTCGAGATCCAGACCGCCGGTCCCGAGCCGCACCGCATACCCGTCTGGATGGCCGCCTCGAATGCGAGTCCCGGCGTTGTCGCGCGCGCGGTGAGGGCCGATGGCATCTACTACAACCCCGAAGACCACGAGGCGGCTGCAGAAGAAGTGGCTGCTCTTCTCGAGGAGCTCCGCGGCGCAGGCCTCCACGCCGACGCGGACGCGCCGTTCGACGTCGCGGTCCGCGGCAATGCCAGCTCGGCGTGGCCCGACCCCGAACCCAAGAACGTCGACCTGGCCGGCCTCGCAGAGGCGGGCGCGACGTGGTGGATGGAGGGGCTCATCTATTTCGATCCGTTGGACCTGTCGCTCGATGTGGTCGACGCCGGTCCACCCGGCATGTGACGCGGGCGTAACGTGAGTTCGGCGCGACGCGGGCAGCAGCGCAGAAGGGCGGCCGGAAGTGAGACTTCCACTGCGGGTCACGGGTCGTGCAGCTCTCGTCGTGGTGTCGGCCGCGTCGCTGGTGGTGACTCCGGCGCCGGCGTTCGCGGCGGGCTCGGAGACCGCGTCGCCACCCACGTGGTCGATCACGCCGACGCCGACCTCGACGGTGCAAGCCTCCCTGGCGGGCGTCTCGTGTCCGACCTCGTCGCGTTGTGTCGCCGTCGGCAGCGACGGTCGTTACGCGCTGGCCGAGACGTGGAGCCACAACGTCTGGACCGTCGCGCCGCGCCCCTACGTCGGGAGCTCGGCTTCGCTCAACTCGGTGTCGTGCGTCTCGGCAACGCATTGCGTCGCGGTCGGCACCTATTTCGACGGTCACAACGGCCAACCGCTCGTCGAGACCTGGAACGGAACGGACTGGTCCCGCACGCCGAGCCCGCGCGCCGAGATTCAAGGCGACCTCCTCAGCGTGTCGTGTCCGAGCGCCATGCGTTGCGTCGCGGTCGGTGAGACGAGTGACGGCCCCACCACCTCGGGGCTGGGGGAGACCTGGGACGGAACGCACTGGTCGGTCATGCACGTCCACGACCAGCCCCTCGGATCGCACAGCCTGCTGACGGGCGTGTCGTGCCCGACGCCTACCTACTGCGATGCCGTCGGGAGTGTCACGCTCCCCAACTCGATCACGTTGCGGCTGATCGAGAACTGGAACGGGCAACGTTGGGCGATCACGCCGAGTCCTACGCACGGATCCGACTTCAACCCGTTCCTCACGGCGGTGTCGTGCTCGAGCGTGACGAGCTGCTTCGCGGTGGGCGGAGCCGCACCGGGGGTAACGCTGGTCGAGACGTGGAACGGCACTCGTTGGTCGATCATGCACAGCCCGAATTACACAACTCGGTTCTACGTCAGTGCCTTGGCCGCGGTGTCGTGCCCGAGCGCGACAAGTTGCGTCGCGGTCGGTACCGCCGCGGAGTACAGCTCGCACAGTGAGATCCTGCGGACGTTGGTGGAGACCTGGAACGGGTCGACCTGGGCCATCACACCGAGCCCGAACTCGTCGGGCCCACAGAACGTCAGCTCGCTCGACGGCGTTTCGTGCACCACCGACCACTGTGCCACCGTCGGGGTCGGCAGCGGCGTCTACTCACAAACGCTCGCTCTCTCCGGAGTCGTTCCCCGGCGGTCGGTGACGGTCTCGTGGACCAACGCGGAGAACAAGCGCCTGAAGCAAATGGCCGCCTACCTCCACCTCACCCCCGCGGCCACGCAGAAGCGAGCCGTCTACGTCACGGCCTATTTGAACGCGCTCGGACCCAGCGCGCCGACGCCGATCAAGCTCCCGCCGATGGGAGCGGCCGCGACCTACACGACCGTGTGGGCGCCGAACGAGCTCGCCATCCTCGACTCCGTGCGGGTGAAGTTCGCGCTCGGCTCCATCGGCGCGACGAGAGCGTCCGTCAACGTGCTTTCTTACACGCTCGCCCTCGAAGGACACTGACAAGACCCGCGCGGTTCAGGGTTGCGGCGCGATCACGCCGATGCAGAGGTGTCGCCCGAGCTCGTGCCGAACTGCCCCGGCGTGACCCGCGATGATCTCCTTCGTGTCCTGCTCGAAGAGTTGATTGCTGGTCGATCCGGCCGTGGTGCGCGCGGTGAGGCGGGCGACCTCCGGCTCCATGATCGGATCGACAACCGCCGCGATCCGGTCGCGCGGTAGCGAGTCGGCCACAGTTGCCGCGACGAGCAGCTGCCGGCACGCGTTGCGGAACTCGAGCGCCGAGACCAACGCCTGGTCGGTGGGGACGTTGCCGTTGGCCTTGGCCTGATTCAACAGGAGCTGCACCTCCGCGGGGTCGTACTGCGTCTTCTCCCGCGCGAGGGCGGCCTGCTGGGCCGGGGTGGGCAGGCCGTCGGTGCCCGAACCGACGTTGCTGTAGTGCGGCACGTAGGGGTGGTTTCTCCTGCGGCAGGCGATGCGCTGGTTCAGGGTGAGCGCGGGCGCGGTGCAGTCTTTGACTCCGGGTCGCGTCGTCGACGTCGAGGGCGGTGCGGTCACCGCCGCGTGTTGGCGATGCACGACTGCGAGCACCCCGCCGGCGACGGCACCGGCGAGCACCACTGCGGCGACGAGCTTCACGATCCGGCGCGGTCGGTAGTCGACCTGCTCGAGACTGGTCTCGACGACCGGCGCGTCGCGCGCGACGAGGTCGGAAGCCGTCGCGGCGTCGATCGTCGTGCCGTACGCACGGAGCCGTTGCTCGAGTTCGACGCTCACGATCTCTCCATCTCTTGTCGCAGTCGCTTCATCGCGCGGTGCAGGTGATTTCGCACGCTCGCGGGGGAAAGTCCCAGCGACTCGGCGACCTCGTCGTACGACCAGCCGTGTGCGTGCACCAGGATCACGACCGTCCGTTGCTGCCGGTTCAATCGCTGCAGTGCCTCGTCGAGCCCAGGCGCGCCGGGCGCGGATTCCGCCACGCGTTCTTCCGGCGGGAAGTCCAACTCTTGGCGCCACCGGCGATGCCGGCGCGCGGCCGACTGACCGACTCGATACAAGTACGCGACGGGATGCTCCATCGCCATGACGTTCGAGCGGTGCTCCCAGGCCCAGGCCAACGCGTCGGCGCACGCGTCGTTGCCGATCTGCACGCCGTTCGCGGCGACGAGCGCCCGTCGCAACCGCGGGCCCTGCGCCTCGACGAACGCGTCGAACGACGAGCCGTCCGACCGCAGTTCCACCTCGCCCGATTCGAGCTCCGTCACTGATCTCCTAGAGCATCCGGGACGCCCGATCGTCTCACCCAATCGTGGTCGAACTCCCTGGTTGAGGGCGCGAGACGACCGATTCGGTGGCCGCCCCTGATCGGCGAGATTCTCGGCGTGAGCAAGCAGGCCGCGTGGGAACGATTCTCGGGTGACGACTGACGAACGCTCGCGATGATTCTCGCCGGACGCGACGGTCTGTAGACAGAGAACGACGAACACGAAAGAGGAGGACCGCCATGCCCCGGATCACGACCAACCTGTGGTTCGACACCGAGGGCGAGGAGGCCGCCGAGTTCTATTGCTCGGTGTTCCCGAACTCGAAGATCACCTTTGTGTCGCACTACTCCGAGGCCGGGCCGCGTCCCGCGGGAACGGTGCTCACCGTCGACTTCGTGCTCGACGGCAACGAATTCACCGCGATCAACGGCGGGCCGGAATTCAAGTTCGACGAGGCGATCTCACTGTTGATCAGCTGCGAGGACCAGGAGGAGATCGACTACTACTGGGAAAAGCTCTCCGAGGGCGGCGAAGAGAGCCAATGCGGCTGGCTGAAGGACAAGTACGGCCTGTCCTGGCAAGTTGCGCCGGTGGCCATGCAGAAGTTGCTGAGCGATCCCGACGGCGGACGCCTCGAGCGCGCCATGCGGGCGATGTTCGACATGAAGAAGATCGACATCGCCGCGCTCCTCGCTGCCGCCGACAACGACGGCTGATCCCACAGCCCGCCGCGCGCCTCGCGTATCCCAACCCATTTCCTCATCAGAAGAGGGAACGCGCCGCTGGGCGACGCGTTCCCTCAACAGGAGTGATTTCGGGACGGGGGACGAGGGGTTCGGGGGACGGGGGGACGGGGGGCTCGAACGTCAGTCGGCCGCGAGGATCTGGTAGAGCTGCTTGCGGGCCTCGGTCACGATCGCGAGGCCGCGCTCGACCTGCTCCGGGGTGCCGACCGTGGCGACCTGCTTGAACGCCTGGTACAGCCCGGCGAACGCGTCGCGCACCTCGCGACCGCGTCGCTGGCTCTTGCCGGCGAGCTCCCACGGGGTGCCGCCGGCCCGTTCGATGCGCTCGGCCGACTCGGCCCGTCCGGCATCGGTGATCTCGAACACGCGCTTGCCGTCGCGTTCGGTCGAGCGCACAAGGCCCTCGTCTTCGAGCAACTGGAGCGTCGGGTACACCGAACCGGGGCTCGGGCGCCACGCGCCGCCCGTCTTGTCCTCGAGGTTCTGCATCACGTCGTATCCGTGACCCGGCGCCTCGGTGAGCACGGCGAGCACGGCCGTGCGGATGTCGCCCCGGCGCATCCGGGGCCCGCCCCACCGGCCTTCTCGTTCGCCATGACGGCCTCGGCCGCCTCCGCGATGTCTGTGGTCTTCCATCTTGGTTCCTTTCTGAGAACACTCTTGACTGATCACGATATATCGTAACCGATCGACGGGCAACAGCATTCCCGGCGCCGCCGACAATCAGCCCCGGCGGTGCACCGAGACCGCGTAGTCGCCACCGGCGAACGGTTCGCGATCCCAGGTCGCGAACCGTTCGGACGGCACGAGGCCCACCGCCGCGCAGTGCCCGTCGTAGTCGTCGAGCGTGTAGCCGCGGCCGAGCTGGAACCCGGCCACGAGGCACCCGGTCGGCGCGACGTGCCGAGCGCAGCCGCCGACGAGCGCGGCCTGCGTGCCCGCCGGGGTGAACAGCGGGACGTTGCCGGCCATGAGCACCGCGTCGAAGCGCCGGCCGAGATCGAGCGTCGCGAGGTCGTGCTCGATCCACTCGACTCCGGGGTCGGCGCGCCGCGCCGCGGCGAGCATCGACGCGTCGACGTCGGTGCCCACGACCGTCAGACCCCGCCGGGCGAGCTCGATCCCGACCCGACCGGTGCCACATCCCGCGTCGAGCACCGACCCGGGCCGGGGTTCGAGCGAGCACACGAACGCGGCCTCGCCGTGCACGTCGACGCCGCGGGCGGCGAGTGCGTCGAATCGCGCTTGGTACTCGGCGCCGTCCCAGGTCACCGGGAGATCATCGCGGACTCAGACCGAGAAGCCGTGCCCGATCTCTTGTTGCATGAGGTATCCGTGCCCGCGGACACACGTGATCGCGAGCCCGATCGGCGCGACCCGGCGCCGCAGCCTCGAGACGTTCACGCGCAACGTCTGGTCGTTGCGGTTGTCGGGCCGGGCCCGCTCGAGCAGGGTCTCCTCGCTCACGACCTGGCCGAAGTTCTCGACGAGGACCTCGGCGATGCGCTGGTCGGTGAGCGACAGGAAGACGGTCTCACCCCGGTGCGAGAGCTGTCCGTGCTCGTCGAGCGACGGCACCATCGGGTGGCGGCGCGCATGCGCCGCGAGGGCGACGAGCCGGGCGCGGAGACTGGCGTCGTCGACCGGCAACCGGAGCCAGTCCTCGATGCAGCTCGTGCTGATGGGCGGCGAGCAATCGGGTTCGACGAGGAGGAGCCGGGGGATCCCGAGGCGCTCGAGCTCGTCGGTCCGGTCCGCCTGCTCGGGCCAATGCAGGATCACGACGTCCTTCGTGGCCCCCGCTCCGGCGATGACTTCTGCAGTCGTGGTCGCAAGCACAGGTTGTTGATACCAGAACGATTTCACTTTGTGGACACTTCTCTACGCGTTCTTAACGCCCGATTGCGCGATTTGGCGGGTTAGTCACGCCGGTCGTAGAAGATCTGCTCGACAACAGCCCGGGCGCGCCGCGTCACCCGCCGGTAATCGTCACGGAGCGACTGCTGCGGACGCCGCGTATATCCCAGCATCCGGGCCAGTTTCTCGGCTTCGTCGCCGTCGACCGGCAGCGCGTCGCTCGGCGAGCCGGTGAGCAGATACCGGTAGTTGCGGGCCCGTTCGCAGAGCACGAACGACGCCCGGAGGGGCTCGGCGTCTTCGGCGGTGATCGCGCCGACCCGCACGAGGGCGGCGAGCGCTCGCAGGGTCGACGGGGCGCGGACCTCGGGGCTCCTCCCGCCGTAGGCGAGTTGCTCGAGTTGCACCGTGAACTCGATGTCCGACAACGAGCCCCGGCCGAGTTTCAAGTGGAACTGCGGATCTTCGCCGGGTGGAATGCGCTCGCGTTCGATACGGGCCTTCATGCGCCTCACGTCACGCCGCCACGCTTCGGGGAACGGATCGCGGTACACGAACGTCTGCGAGAGCCTCACGAATCGTTCACCGAGCTCGGCGTCACCGGCGACGAATCGCGCCTTCGTGAGCGCTTGGAACTCCCAGGTTTGCGCCCATTGCGAGAAGTAGCTCTCGTAGCCCGCGAGCGAACGCGCGAGCGGACCCTGGTTGCCCTCGGGGCGCAGTCGCGTGTCGACGCGGAACGTTCGTCCTTCCGCAGTGTTCTCGCCGATCGCGGCGACGAGCCGGGTCGCCGTGCGTTCCGCGGTCGCGAAGTCGTGCGCGGTCGCGCCTTCGTACACGAAGATCACGTCGATGTCGGACGCGTAGGAGAGTTCGGCGCCGCCGAGCCGGCCCAAGCCGATCACCGCGAACGGCAACGTCGACTCGAGCGAACGCAGCGCGCCTTCGACACACGCGTCGGCCAAGCTCGACAACTCGCGCCCCGCGGCGTCGAGCTCCGCGAAGCCGAGCACGTCGCGCGTCCCGATCCGAAGGAGATGCCGGCGTTTGAACCGACGAAGGCCGGAGCGCCGGCCCGCGTCGTCTTCGCGCCAGTCGAGCGCGTCGAGCGCTTCGGCGATGAGCTCGTCGCGAGTCACCTCCGCGGTGAGCACCGGACTCGTGCCGCTCGAGTCGTCGGCGAGCGCGTCGACGAACGAGGGCTCGCGATAGAGCGCGCCACCGAGGATGCGCGACGAGCCGAGGATGCGGCACGTGCGCTCGGCGGCGATCGGCGAGTCGCGGAACCGGCGGGCCAGCGTAGAGCTCCGGTTGTATCCCTCCGTCAGCCGCCGGAGTGCGAGCAACCCGAGGTCGGGGTCGGGCGCGGCCGAGAGCCAGCCGAGCATCGCGGGAAGGAGCTGTTGCATGACGCGCGAGCGGCGGGTCAGCCCCGCGGTCAGCTCCTCAAGCGCGGCTCGCGTCTGCTCGATGTCGCGGAAGCCGAACGCGATCAGGCGTTCGTGCGCGGCTTCCATCGAAAGGGCGCCGACGCCGGCGAGCGTGTCGAGCAGCGGCGCGAAGAAGAGCTTCTCGTGTATCGAGCGGACGATCGCCTGGTGACGCCGTTGCGTGGCGTCGAGCTGTTCGAGCGCCGACTCGCCGATCCGGTCGCGAAATCCGAGGACGCGCGCGAGATGGGTACGAGCTTCGGTGTCGGCGGGAAGCGTGTGCGTCTGGTGCTCGTCGACGAGCTGGAGCCGGTGCTCGACCGTGCGCAACCAAACGTAAGCCTCGTCGAGCAGGCGTGCGTCTTCGATCGTGATGTACCCGCCGCCGTTGAGCTGTTCCAACGCGTCGAGTGTGGCCCGCGCGCGGATCGAGTGATCTTGGCGGCCGTGCACGAGCTGGAGCAGCTGGATCGCGAACTCGATGTCGCGGATGCCGCCGTAGCCGCGCTTGAGCTCGCGCGTCTCGAGGCCCTTGCGGGCCAGCATCTGCTCGGTTCGCGCTTTCATCGCGCGCACTTCGTGCACCGCCGCGGGGTCGAGCACGTCGGGCCACACGAACGGCGACGCACGGGTCACGAAGGTCTCGCCCAGCCGGGTGTCGCCGGCAACCGGGCGGGCCTTGATGAGCGCCTGCAGCTCCCACGTCTGGGCCCAGCGTTGCCAGTACGCCTCGTACGCCTCGATGGTTCGGCTGAGCGCGCCCGAGCGGCCTTCGGGTCGCAGGTCGGCATCGGTGCGGAACACGATCCCGTCGGGGGTGGGCTCGGTCATCACGCGGAGCAGCGCCCGTGCGGCCCGCTCGGCCTCGGCGGTGTCGCCCTCGTGCACGAACACGATGTCGACGTCGCTCGCGTAGTTCAGCTCGGCTCCGCCGAGCTTGCCCATGCCGATCACGGCCATCGGCACCTCCGGCGCGGCGATCGCGAGCGCGACGCCGAGGCACGCCTGCGCCAGGCCCGCGAGCTCCGCGGCCACCGTGCGGAGATCGGCGATCCCGAGGAGGTCGCGTCCTGCGATGCGCACGACCTCGCGGTGTTTCCACCGGCGCAACGCCACGGCAGGTTTGGAGCTCTCGAGCAGCGAGGCGGCCCGGGCGATGAAGTCGCCGGCAGTCGCCGCGGAGTGCAGGGCGGGACTGCGCAGCATGGCCAGTGCGTCGCTGTCGCGTTCGAGGACGGCGAGCAGCGAGTGCGACGCGACGCTCACGGCCACGACTGCGTCGAGGAGCTCCGTATCGGTGGTGAGCTCCTCGCCGAGCTGCGGGTGCGCCTCGATCAGCCGGGTGAGTGCGACCCGACCGACGGTCGGGTCGGCTGACCGCTCCAACGCCCGGCGTACGGACGCGCTGTCGACCGCCGTCATCGAGCGAGTGTCGCGCGAACCCCCGATGCGTCTCCCGACCACACGGAGTGTGGTCGGGAGACGCATCGTTATCCTGGGCAAATGGCCCGGTTGCGTGTCGGTCTCGCTCAGATCAACGCCGTGGTCGGCGACCTCGACGGCAACGCGGCGCGGATCGTCGCGGCGTACGACGCCGCGGCCGCCGAGGGATGCGACCTGGTGGTCTTCCCCGAGCTGACGGTCACCGGCTACCCGCCCGAGGACCTGCTCCTCAAGCCGGCCTTCGTGGCCGCGGCGGGGGAGACGATCGCGAAGCTCGCCTCACTCACCGGCGACTGCGCGGCGGTGATCGGCTTCCCGGAGCAGGCCGACGATCTCTACAACTCGGCGGCCGTGTGTGCGCGCGGCCAGGTGCTCGGCGTGTACCGCAAGCAGCTGCTCCCCAACTACTCGGTGTTCGACGAGCAGCGGTACTTCAAGGCTTCGACCGAGATCGGCCCGCGCTTCGAGATCGCCGGACTGAGCGTCGCGGTCTCGATCTGCGAGGACGCGTGGGAACCGGGCCCGATCGTCGCGATGGCGCAGAGCGGCGCCGACGTCGTCGTGAACATCAACGCGTCGCCCTACTTCGCGGGCCGGGTGCGTCAACGCGAGACCATGCTCGCAGGTCGGGCGGTGCAGACGGGCGTGCCGATCGTCTACGTCAACCTCGTCGGCGGTCAGGACGAGCTCGTGTTCGACGGCGCGTCACTCGTGGTCGACGCCGGCGGTGCAGTGGTCGGGCGCGCCAAGCAGTTCGAAGAGGACCTGTTGGTCGTCGAGCTGGATCCGGCGACGGGCGCGGCCGGGCGGATCGAGCCCGTGCTCGATCCCGTGCGCGAGGTCTACGAGGCGCTCGTGCTCGGAACGCGTGACTACGTTCGCAAGAACGGCTTCACCGACGTGCTCATCAGCCTCTCGGGCGGGGTCGATTCTTCACTCGTTGCCGCGATCGCGGTCGACGCGCTCGGCGCCGAGCACGTGAACGGCGTGATGCTGCCCTCGCGTTACTCGAGCGAGGGAAGTGTGGCCGACGCGGTCGCGCTCAGCGAGCGACTGGGAATCCGTACGTATCTCGTCCCGATCGAGCCCGCGCAGGCCGCGTTCGAAGGAATGCTCGCGCCCGTGTTCGAAGGCCGGGCGCCCGACGTGGCCGAGGAGAACCTGCAGGCCCGCATCCGCGGGAACGCGGTGATGACCATCTCCAACAAGTTCGGCTGGATGGTGCTCAGCTGCGGCAACAAGAGTGAGATGGCGACCGGTTACGCGACGCTCTACGGCGACATGGCGGGCGGTTTTGCGGTGATCAAGGACGTGCCCAAGACGCTCGTGTACGCGCTCTGTCGCGATCTGAACGCGCGCGTCGGTCACGACGTGATCCCCCAGGCTGTGATCGACAAGCCCCCCTCGGCGGAGCTGCGGCCCGACCAGAAGGACACCGACTCGCTCCCGGAATACGACGTGCTCGACCCGATCATCGAGGGTTACGTCGAGGACGACGAATCGGTGTCGCAGCTCATCGCCCGTGGGTTCGACAACGAGCTCGTGCGCCGCGTCGCCCGCATGGTCGATCGCAACGAGTACAAGCGGCGGCAGGCCCCTCCCGGTGTGAGGGTCTCGCGCAAGGCGTTCGGCAAGGACCGGCGGCCGCCGATCACGAACCGCTGGCCCGGCTAGCACCCGTCGTTGACCGCCGAGCCCGCCGCGTGGCGAACGCAGCGACCGTTGCTGCCGGAATTCGCGTTGATCGCGGCCACGATCGCGTACGGGAGCACGTTCGTGATCGTCAAGCACGCGCTCGAGCACGTGACTCCCGTCGGCTTCATCCTGTTGCGTTTCACGATCGGAACGATCGCGCTCACGCCGATCGCGCTGCGGCGCGGATTCCGCCGGCCGGGTGTGAACGTCACGTTCCGTTCGTTCGTGCTCGCAACACTCGCGTTCGGTCTCACCGGTTTCGCGGGCTACTGGTTCCAGAACGCGGGTCTGCAGCGCACCACGACCTCCGACTCCGCGTTCATCACCGGGCTGTTCGTCGTGTTCACGCCGCTGATCGAGGTGCTGGTCACGCGACGCGCCCCCGACTCGCGGGTCGTGATCGCGATCGTGGTGTCGGCGGCGGGGTTGTTCATGCTGACCGGGGCCTCGCTCGAGATCGGCGCGGGGAACGCGCTCACCCTCGGTTGTGCGGTCATGTTCGGTGCGTGGATCTTCCTGGGTGGCGTCTTCTCGCAGCGCTTCGACCCGATCGCGTTGACCGCGGCGCAGATGGCCGTGCTCGCGATCTGCGCGGTGCCGGTCGTGGTCGTCGGCGGCCTCGGCCACGTGACCGCCCAGGTGGTGTTCGCCGCGATTGTCACCGGAGTTGCGTGCAGTGCACTCGCATTCACGCTGCAGCTGTGGGCGCAGCGGTACGTCGAGCCCAGCCGGGCCGCGGTGATCCTCCTGTTCGAGCCCGTGGTCGCGGGTTTCGTGGGCTATCTCGTGGGCGAGCGCCTCGGCGTGGAGGGCTACCTCGGCGCCCTCGTGATCTTCACCGGCATCGTCCTCGCCGAGTCACGGGCGTGGCGCACCCCGAACGAGTCGAAGTCCCCGCTCCCGACTACTTGACCGAGCGGTCAAGTAACCGTGAGAATGCCTACGTGACCGACTCTTCGAAGCCCCGTGCTCCCTTCGCGCCCTGGGACCGACGCGAGCTGCCCGGTCTGTTCTCGGTCGAGGAGACCGCGCGCCGGGTCGGCAACTACAAGTGGGCCGAGATGCGCCTCTTCGAGGTGCTCGGCGGTTGGGTCGCGACCGTCCCCGAGCTCGACGTGAAGATGGTCCTCGGCCGGCACACCTATCACCACGCCTGGCACAGCGAGCTCTGGCACAAGCGCCTCCCCGAGCTGCGCGAGATGAACCCGGATCGCCTCACCAAACCGGCGAACGACGCGTTCGTCACCTTCATGGACGCCGTGCGCGAGCCCGAAGCGCCGGAGCACACGATCGAGAAGCTGGTCGGCGTCTACCGCGTGCTCATCCCGCGGTTCATCGCGGCGTACACCTTCCACAAGAACGCGACGAGCACGATCACGGATGCGCCGACGATCCGCTCGCTCAACTTCGCGTTGCAAGACGAGTTCGAGGACTGGCGCGACGGCGAGATGCTCATCCAGTCGTTGCTCGACACGCCCGAGAAGGTCGAGCGCGCGAGTCGCCGCCAGCAGGAGCTCGAAGTGTTGTGTCTGGCGTCCGGGGGCATCGCGGGCCCCGGTAGCCTGGGAGAACCGGTGCAGGAGGTAGCAGTCGCATGAAGAAGATGCTCCAGGAATCAGAGCTCGCTCGGGACTCGCGCTTCGTCCGGTCGAAGATCGAAGACCGCATCTTCGACCCGCGGGGCCCGAAGATCGCCCAGCGCAACACCGGCCCGGCCAAGATGGCCACCGACCGGCCGGCCGCCGCCGAGCGGTCGCGATCGTTGATGCACGGCATCTTCGTGGGCGAGGTCCAGGCGCTCGAGGGCGCCGGCCGCACGTGCTTCGACTTCGACGACACCGAGGCGCCGTTCCAGCTCAAGCTCGACATGGCGCGGCAGTGCTGGGACGAGGCGCGCCACTGCGAGATCTCCCTGAAGCTCGGCGACCACATGGGCACCGAGATCGGCGAGTACACCGAGAGCACCTTCCTGTTCGCGGCTGCGTGCAACCCCGATCCCGTGCTGCGCCTGTGCGGCGTCAACCGGGCGCTCGAGGGCCTCGCGATCGACGTGTTCAGCACGATGAAGGAGTTCGGCAACGAGTCGGGCGACCCGGTGCTCGAGTTCTGCGAAGACTGGATGCTCGCCGACGAGGTGACCCACGTGAAGATGGGCTCCGACTGGCTGCGCCGCCTCACCGAGAAGGACCCGGAGCGGCGGGAGCGGGCGCTCGAGTTCCAACGGACCGTCGACAGCATCTTCAACCTCGGCGGGTTCCGCGGCGAGGACGAAGAGAACCCGATCCAGCTCGCCCGGCGCTTCCGTGAGCTCGCAGGCTTCACCGACGAGGAGAACGACTCGTTGGCCGCACTCGCCCGCCAGTCGATGGAGGAAGCCCGCCAGATGGCGGAGGCGGCCTCCGTCGCGCTCGACGCGCAGAGCGCATAAGCCGCCCCGATTCGATGTCGGGCCGCATCACGATCACGCCGGATCCGTTCACGCTCATCGACTACGACGTCGGCGAGATCGCCGGGATCATCGAGGACGCGGCCGCGCTCGTCGGCTTCCCGACCGACGTCGAGATCTCCCTCGAGGTCGACGAGGAGCTGTTCCCGCCGCTGACCGGGCACATGGCCGACGTGGTCGACGGCCGGGCCGTGCTCTGGATCTCGGGCGCGAACTTCGAGGACACCCGCCGGCCCCGCCATTTCGAGCCCCAGCAGGCCCGCACGGACCTCGTCGAGATGCTGTTCCGGGCCAAGGACCGGCTCTCCGAGGACTTCGCCGACGCGCCGTGCGACCGGGAGCTGTCACGCGGCGAGCGGATCGCCTGGGACATCTACGCCATCGGGCGCACCGAACGGCTGGGCCTGCCGGTCCGGCGACCGCGTGAGCGCTACGACTTCCGGCTGCAGCACGGCTTCACCGACGTCGCCGACGCCGCCTTCGAACGCTGCTGGGACGCCGAGCGGATGACCTGGGCCGGCATCGGGGAGATCTGCAAGGAGACCGGCGCCGCCAACCGCGGCCCCTCGAAGGTCCCGGTCGACCTCCTCCGAAATAAGTAGAGAAGCGGCCTCTAGTCGAGGTCGTGGGCGGAGATCGTGTCGAGCAGGTCGATCTTGGGCTGCTCGGCCAGGAGCGGCACGGCGGCCGCGGCCATGGCCGTCATCAGCTCGGTGTCGAGGTGCGAGCGCGCGTCCTCCGGCGTCTCCCACTTCTCGATCACGACGAATTTGCCACTCTCCGTGGCCGAAGTGAGCAGGTCGACGTTGCGGCAGCCGGGCTCGCCGCGGGTCAGGACGACGTATCGGGCGAGCACCGCGGCGAGGTCTCCGACCCGATCGGGCCGGGCGGTGAACGCGCCGGTAAGCACCGCGATCTCGACGTCGCCCGTCATGATCCTCGCCTTCCCGAGCACGCGCGTCGCGGCCCTCGATGCAATAGGTCTACAGACTCGTTGTCGGGTGTCCGAGGGCGAAAAAGACCCGCTTGACTAGGTCTGTATCGTACTAATACGCGGATGGGAGGCGCCGAGCTTCAACGGGCGGCTCGGCTCCAATTCTGCGTGAGCGAGCAAGCGAACCGCCTGCACGGACGAAGGATTGGGCCTTGGCGAAAGAGCGTGTTGAGCGTGACGAGGAGGACCTCGTCCGGCTCTACCTGACGGACATCGGGCAGTACCCACTGCTCACGAAGGACGACGAGGTTCGCCTCGCGCAGCAGATCGAGGGTGGCAACGCTGCGCGCGAGCAGATGCTGAAGGCGAAGACGCTGTCGCCGGCGAAGAAGCGCGAGCTGCGCCGCTGCGCCCGGCACGGCGACGAGGCGCAGCGAACGTTCGTGCAGTCGAACCTGCGGCTGGTGGTGTCGATTGCCAAGAAATACCAGGCATCCGGCCTACCTCTCCTCGACCTCATCCAAGAGGGCAACCTCGGCTTGATGCACGCGGTCGAGAAGTTCGATTGGCGCAAGGGTTTCAAGTTCTCCACCTACGCAACCTGGTGGATTCGCCAGGCGATCACGCGCGGGATCGCGAACACGGGTCGCACGATTCGGCTGCCGGTGCACGCGGGCGACACGCTCGCCCGCCTGCAAAAGGCGCGTTCGCGTTTGGAGCTCAAGCTCGGCCGGCCGGCGACGCTCTCGGAGCTGGCCGCGGAAGTCGAGATGCCGGAGGACAAGGTCACCGAGGCGTTGCGCTTCGCGGCCGAGCCCCTCTCGCTGTCGGAGCCGTTGCGGGAAGACGGCGACGCCGAGCTCGGCGACATCGTCGAGGACCGTTCGGCGGAGTCGCCGTTCGAGGTCGCGGCCACGGCGTTGCTGCCGGCCGAGATCGAGAAGCTGCTGGCCCCGCTCGACGAGCGCGAACGGCAGATCCTCGCGTTGCGCTTCGGTCTCGACCGCGGCGAGCCTCGCACCCTCGAAGAGGTCGGCGAGTACTTCAACCTGACTCGTGAGCGCATCCGCCAGATCGAGGCGCGCGCGATGTCGAAGCTGCGGCACCCGAGCGCCGACACCGGCGCCCGCGACCTGCTCGCGGTCTAGTACGCACCAGACGGGTCTGACGCCACAACCTTTCGGGGGGCCTTGGCGTCAGACTCGGCATGGTGTCCGCCGAAGCTGAAGAGATCCCCGGGGTCGCGAAGGTCTCGCCGCTCGACCTGAGCGCGTTCGCGGCCCGCTTCGAGGCGCAGCGGGCGTCGGCGCTCCGGCTCGCCTACGCGATGACCGGCGACGCCTCGATGGCCGAAGACGTCGTCGCCGAAGCCTTTGCCCGCACGTACGAGCGCTGGGTCAAGGGCAAGGTCGACGACCCGGACGCGTACGTCCGCCGGGCGGTCGTGAACGAGGTTCGATCGACCTGGCGCCGGCTCGCGGTGCGCCGCAAGCACGCGGCGCGGGAACGGCACGTCGAGCCGTCCACCGCGTTCCGAGCCGACTCGATCGCCGACGCCGACGTGCTCCAGCGCGCGCTCTCGACGTTGGGGCCGCGCGAGCGCGCCGTCGTGGTGCTGCGCGTCGTCGACGACTTGTCGGAGCAAGACGTCGCGGCCGCGCTCGGCGTCTCCGTCGGGGCCGTGAAGGGCTATCTGTCGCGGGGCCTCGAGCACTTGCGCGACGCACTGCGAGCAAACGAAGGAGACGACGATGCTTGATCTCGACCAGCGAATCATCGACGGGCTGCACGTGCTCGCCGACCGCGCACCGGCGGGGGCGGAGGTGTGGCCGGCCGCGGAGCGCTACGTCGCGACGCACCGCAAGCGCCGGCACGCGATCGCCGGCGGCATCGTTGTGGTCGCCCTCGTCGGTGGTGGCGTCGCGACCGCGGTCGTGGTGCGCAGCGCGCCTACGAAAGCGGTCGTGTCGAGTCCCGGCCCGGGCCCCGACGGCCCGAGCGGGGGCGTGCTCGGTCCGACCGGTCCGATCGAAGGGTCGTTCACGATCCACGCCGCGCCCTCGGATCGGTTGGTGTTCCAGCCGTCGTCGGTGAACGTGAGCACCGGTATCTACGCGATCGCGCTCGCGGGCGGTTCGGACACGAGCCACACGCTCGACTTCGACGACCCGGCGACCCTGTGGTCTCCGTTGGCCGTCAACACGTACGGCGAGGTCGTGACTGCGCGTGCCTTCTTCGGTCACGCGGGCGACTACACGTTCTACTGCGCCGTGCCCGGACACCGCGCCGCGGGCATGGAAGGGGTCGTGCACGTGACCGGCCCGACCGTCACGCTCGCCCAGGCCGAAGCCGACGCGGGCTCGCAGGCGTACGGCTGAGCGGCGCGTCAGTGGTGGAACGCCGTGGTCGGGAACGCCCCCGGCGGCACCGGGCCGGGGAGCGCCTCGAGGAACTTCAGCGCGGCGCGGAGATCGTCGAGCAGCATCCGGGTGAGGTCCATCGACACGCCGTTGCGGAACACGACGCGCATCACGGTCATGTCCTCGATGTCGGCCGGCATCGGGTACGCGGGCACCTGCCACCCGCGCTCGCGTAGCTTCGCCGACAGGTGGTTGAGGGTCCACGGCCGATCGCCCGCGGTGGTCCACGTCACGAGCGGCATGTCGGAGCCGTCGGTGAGCACCTCGAACTCGTCCATCTGCGCGAGCTCACTTGCGAGATACGTCGCCGCGTCCTTCGACGCCTGCATCACGCGCCGGTAACCCTCGCGTCCGAGGCGAAGGAAGTTGTAGTACTGCAACAACACTTGCGCGCCGGGCCTCGAGAAGTTCAGCGCGAGGGTCGGCATGTCGCCGCCGAGGTAGCTCACCTTGAAGATCAGCTCTTCGGGCACGTACTCCCGCTGCCGCCACACGATCCATCCGAGTCCCGGGTAGACGAGCCCGAACTTGTGCCCGGACGCGCTGATCGAGTGCACGCGCGGAACGCGGAAGTCCCACGCGAGATCGGGATCGAGGAACGGCGCGATGAAGCCGCCCGACGCGGCGTCGACATGCATCGGCACGTCGAGCCCGGTCCTCGCCTCGAGGTCGTCGAGTGCCGCCGCGAGCTCGCGCACGGGTTCGTACACGCCGTTGTACGTCACGCCGAGGATCGGCACGACGCCGATCGTGTTCTCGTCGACCGCGGCCAGCATGCCCTCGGCGGTGAGATACGGCTCGGCCTTCGTGATCGGCACGTAGCGCGGCTCGACCTCCCAGTAGTTCGCGAACTTCTCCCACACGACCTGCACCGCGGAGCTGAACACGATGTTCGGAGATTCGATCGACTTCCCGGCGGCTCGCCGCGCGTTCTGCCAGCGCCGCTTGAACGCGAGCCCGCCGAGCATGCACGCTTCCGACGACCCGATGGCCGAGGTGCCGATCGTCGCGTGGGGATCCGGAGCGTTCCACAGGTCGGCGAGGATGTGGAGGCACCGCTCCTCGATCGCCGCGGTCTGCGGGTACTCGTCCTTGTCGATCATGTTCTTGTCGAACGACTCGAGATAGAGCTGGGTGGCCTGCGGCTCCATCCAGGTGGTCACGAAGGTCGCGAGGTTCTGCCGCGCGTTGCCGTCGAGGAAGAGCTCGTCGTGGATGATCTGATACGCCGTGTCGGGCATCATCTGGTCGTCGGGGATGCGCCAGCGCGGGATCGACTCCTCGGCGCGCCGCGAGAAGAGCGGGTTGACGGAGATCTCGTCGGCGCCGGCATCGCCGCTGTGGTCGTGGCTCATCGGTGCTCCCTGTGTCGATCCCGGACCCGCTGGGCGAAATGTGCGCCGGGGGCGCTACGCTCCGCACCGCCCGTCAGCCCCCAGGAGGATCGTCCGTGAAGAAGTTGCTGTTGCTTCTCGTAGTGATCGCACTCGGTGCCGCAATCGCCAAGAAGGTGCGCGCGGCCTAGTCAGTCAGTCACGTGCCTGCGCCGGCGCTCAGCTCCCTCCGAGCGTGCGCCGGCGCAGCCACACGTACAGCCCGATCCCCGTACCGACTGCGGCGGCCGCACTCCCGGCTGCGAGCGTCGGACCCTTGGGCGGAACCGGGACGCGGTCGCGTAGCCGTACCGGATGCTGGAACCACCGCATGTCCCAGTCGCGTTCGCGCGCGACTCGTGTGAGCTCGCGGTCGGGATTCACGGCCACCGGGTGGCCGACGAGCTCCAGCATCGGGAGATCGGTGATCGAGTCGGAGTAGGCGTAGGAATTCGCGAGGTCGATGCCCTCCTTCACCGCCATCTCCCGGATGGCGTCGGCCTTGTGCGGGCCGTACGCGTAGAACTCGAGCTGGCCGGTGTAGCGGCCCTCGGCGTCGAGCTTGGCGCGGGTCGCGATCACGTCGTCGACGCCGAGATGCTCGCCGAGCGGCTCCACCGTCTCGATCGGTGACGACGAGATGATCACGGTCTTGCGGCCGGCCTGCTTGTGCTCGTCGATGAGCTCGAGCGCTTCGGCGTAGATGATCGGTGTCAGCACCTCGTCGAGGGTCTCGCGCACGATGTCGCTGACGCGCTGTTGGTCCCAACCTTTCGTGAGCGCCAGCATCGCCTCGCGCATCCGCTCCATCTTCTCGTCGTCGGCGCCGAGAAGCAGGTACACGACCTGCGCGTAGATCCCGCGCACGATCGTTCGCTTCGAGATCAGCCCTTCTTTGTAGAAGCGGCCGCCGAGTGCCATCACCGAGCTCGTGGCGATCACGGTCTTGTCCAGGTCGAAGAAGGCGGCTTCCACGCGCATCGCTCCTCTCTCGCGCCGGTCGGTGCTTCAGTGTGCCGCCTCCGCCCGCGTCTGCAGCCCACCCGGGCGCGGGATCGCGGATTAGGGCCGTACGGACCGTGGACGACCTCCGCGTATCGGCACATAGTGGGCATCTGCAGTGGTCGAGAATTCCCCGGCCGCAGAACGAGCTCGGTACTCGCACGCCGTGCATGCGGGCCTACGCCCGAGGACGGACGGGCGATGACCCAGGTGCTTACTCGTCGATCCTCGGCGCGGAGCCGGCGGTGCATCGCGCTCGTCGCGTTGACCGTGGTGATCGGTCTCGCCGGTCTCGCGCCTGCCGGTGCCGATGCAGCCGGTACCGCGCGCGCGTCGGCGACCCGTCCGACGCGTTCCCTGCGTGTCGCCGTCGTGCTTCTGCACCTCTCGGGCGCGTCGAGCGTGTCGGTGAGCAAGGCGGCGATGCAGGCGGTGATGTTCGCCGGATCCAAATCGGTTGCGAACTGGTACTCGCAGACATCCGGTGGGCAGCTCGCGGTGACCGGCACGGTATTCGGCTACTACGCGGGCGTGCGCAGTTGTGACCTCGCTACCGAGTTGAACGCGGGCGCCGCGGCGGCGGCTGCGGACGGGTACGTCGCCGCCGACTACACCAACCTCATCGTGTACGCGCCCTCGCAAGCGTGCGACTTCTCGGGGATGGGTTGGATCGGAGGGAACGGCGTGTTCCTCAATGGGAACGCGGGCGCGGGTCTGATCGAGCACGAGCTCGGCCACAACCTCGGGCTCTTGCACGCCGGTGCCTACGCCTGCGGAGCGGCACCGGTGTCGGGAGGATGCCTGCTCGAGTACGCCGACCCAACCGACGTGATGGGCGATACGGCCCTCGACCATGAGTTCAGCGCGGAGCACAAGTACATGCTGGGCTGGATTCCGGCGCCGGAGGTCCGCACCGTTACGAGCGGAACTCACACGATCGCGCTGACCGCAGAGGAAGACCCGCTTGTTGCCGGTGCGACCGAGCTGATCCATGTCCGCGCGGCCGACGGCACGCTTTTCGCGATCGATCGGCGTGTGTCAGCCGGCTACGACGTCGGAGTCGGCGGCGTGTGGATCCGGCAGGTCGCTGCGGTTCGGACCGACGACACCGAGCTCGTGCGGAGCGGCGCGCTGGCGGCGGGCGAGACGTTCGTCGATGCGGCCCACGACGTCTCCGTCACGACGCTGACCGACAGCGGAACAACCGCGTCGGTCCGGGTGTGTGTCGGACCGTGCGCCGCGCCGGTCTCCGCTCAGAGCCTCGCCGCGCTCGGCCCGGTCGCCGCTCGAAACGTCACGACGGCCTCGAAGATCTCGCCGCACAACGCGAGCATCAGCTTGACGGTTCCGACTGGTCGTGGTGTCGGTGTTGGTCGGACCGTGATCGTCGTGGCCGTCGCGAGCGGCGCAGCCGGCTCCGTGTCGTGCGATGACAGCCGCGGCGACACGTACGGCGTCAACGTCAACAGCGTCGGTGCCGAGCGGCTCATCGTCTGTTCGGCGCGCGCGACCAGGGGACTCCGACCCGGCGCCGTCATCACGATCCGGTATCCGGGGTTCAGCGGATCCACGGTCGCGAGCGTCAACGACTTCTCCGGAATCCGGGCAACGTCGCGAGCTGACAAGACGAGTGCGCGCGGTGCGAACACACTTGCCGTCGACTCGGGACCGACGGCTCGGACGGCGAGCGCTCACGAGTTGGTGTTCGCAGTCCTTGTCCATCGCGGCGCGGCGAATGCCAAGGCCGGGGCGAGCTACACGTCAGTTGGTGCGGTGACTCACGGCGCGGGTGCGACGGCGCTCACGATCGACCCGGGATTCAAGGTCGTTTCGTCGCCGGGCGCATTCGAACTCCGCGGAGTGCTGCCGTCGAGGCAGCAATGGCGCGCCGCGGTCGTGACCTTCTTTCGCGCGTAGATTCGCCGGTCGATACGACGAACCCTTGACGCGACCCGCGCGCGGCCGTATCGTGCGCCAACTTCCTCCCGCCTTCCCCGGTATCTGGACGCGTGCGCATCGCGCACGCCCGACGACCGGGAGGCGTTCGTGCTGGTTTGCTTTTGGTCGCCGAAAGGCGGCTCGGGGACTTCTGTGCTGGCCGCGGCCGCGGCGCTCGTGCTGGCTCGCGAGGGTCCGGTGCGCATCGCCGACGTCGCGGGCGACATCCCGGCCGTGCTCGGGTTGGCCACCGACCCCGACCAAGGGCTGCGCGACTGGATGTGCGCGGGCCCCGAAGCGCCCACCGACGCGCTCGAACGGCTCTCTTCCGACGTCGGTAACGGGCTGACGCTCCTCCCGGCCGGCACCGGCGAGGTCGCGGCCGCCGCGCCCGAGGCCGGCGCCGCGCTCGCCGTCGCGTTGCGCGCCGACCCGCGTCCGACGGTGGTCGACGTCGGAGTGCTCGGCGGTCATCCGCAGCACGCGCTCCACGCGCTCGTCGAAGTCGCCGACGCGAGCGTCATCGTCGTGCGTGGGTGCTACCTCGCGCTCCGCCGCGCGGTCCACGTCGACCTGACCATGCGGGCGAGCGGAGCGGTGTTCGTCGACGAGGCCGGCCGCTCGCTCGGCTCCCGCGACGTCGCGAACGTGCTCGGTGTCCCGATCCTGGCGACGGTCGGGTTGCGCGCCTCGACCGCGCGGGCGGTCGACGCCGGCGTGTTGCCGGCCCGGCTCCCCGACTCCCTGGCGCGCCCCGCGCGTGAGTTGCTGCAACGGATCGGCTGCTTGAACCGAGAAGAGGCCGCGTGAGCGCCGATGTCGTCGCGCCCGGCCGCACCCTGCGAGATGCGCTCCATCAGCGACTCCTGGCGGCGCCGTTCGACCCGGCCGCGTTGGGACGCGACGCGCTGCGCGCCCGGCTCGGCACGCTTCTGCACGACGAGGCGCCGCTCGTCACTCGCGCGGCCGCGGCGCGCGTCCTCGACGAGGTCGTGGCCGAGGTCGACGGGCTCGGACCGCTGCAGCCGTTGCTCGCCGACCCGACGATCACCGAGATCATGGTGAACGGGCCGAACCGGGTCTTCGTCGAGCGCGCGGGCCGCATCGAGCCGGTGCCGTGCGATCTCGACGCCGACGCGATCGTCCGGATCGCGCAACGGGTGATCGCACCGCTCGGTCTCCGGCTCGACCGCGCCGCCCCGATGGTCGATGCCCGACTGTCCGATGGCTCGCGACTGCACGCGGTGTTGCCGCCGCTCGCACCCGACGGCCCGTGCCTCACGATCCGGCGGTTCTCGGTTCGTCACCTCGGGCTGTCGGATTTCGGTCTCGCGGCCGGACCGGTCGTGTTCCTGGAGACGATCGTGCGCGCCGGCGCGAGCATCGTGGTGTCGGGCGCGACGAGTGCCGGCAAGACCACGTGCGCCAACGCGCTCGCGCAGGCCATCGACCCAACCGAGCGGATCGTCACGATCGAGGAGACGGTCGAGCTCCGGCTCGGCCATCCGCATGTCGTTCGACTCGAAGCACGCCCGGCGAATGCCGAAGGCGCGGGCGCGGTCAGCGTGCGCGAGTTGGTGCGCGCCGCGCTGCGCATGCGGCCCGACCGGCTCGTCGTGGGCGAGGTTCGGGGTGGTGAGGCGTTCGACATGCTGCAAGCGGTCAACACCGGTCACGACGGCTCACTCTCGACGGTGCACGCGAACTCCGCGGCCGACGCGCTCGCACGCCTCGAGACGCTCGTGCTGCTCGGTGGAGTCGCGCTGCCGCTCGCTTCGGTGCGCGCCCAGTTGGCCGCGGCGATCGACGTGGTGGTGCAGGTGGGCCGCGGTGCCGACGGCACCCGGCAGATCCTGGAAGTGGCGGAGGTCGGGAACGCGCGCGGCGGACGCACGCTCGTCGCCCGCCCGCTGCTGCAGCGCGTCGACGGCCAACTCGAGACGCGCGAGGCGCCCGCCCGCCCGCCGCGGCGGGCCGGCTTCGACATCGAGGAAGCGTGGTCGCGGTGCGGGCTCTCGTCGTCGCGCTGACCGGCGGGGCGCTTTCGACGATGCTCGTCGTCATCGCCCGGCGGCACGAGGTCGCCGACCGCCTCCCGTCCCGCGCCCGCACGCGCGCCAACGTGCTGCCGGGCCGAGCGCGCGTCCGTCTCTCGCGCGCCCTGCACGACGCGGCCGTCAGCGCCGCACCCGAGCAGGCGGTGGAGATGTGGGTATTCGCCGCGTGCATCGCGGCGATCGTCGGGTTCGGCCTCGCCCCCGCAGTCGCGGTGCTCGCCGGCGCCGGCGTGATCGTCGGCGGCCCGGTCGCCTTGCGGCTCGCGGGCCGGCGCCGGGCGCGGCTCATCGCGGCAGCCGTGCCCGAGACACTCGAGCGGGTCGGCGCCGAGCTGCGGGCCGGGGGAACGGTGGCGACCGCGTTGGCCACGCTCGCCAACGGCGACGGTCCGCTCGCTCCCGACCTCGCGCGTCTCGAGTCGCGGGTGCGCCTCGGCGCTTCCCTCCCCGATGCCCTCGAGGCCTGGGCCCGGGAGCGCACCACGGCCGGTGTCGAAGCTGCGGCCGGTGCGCTGGCGCTGAGCGCGACGGTCGGCGGCCGGGCCGCCGACGCGCTCGACGCGCTCGCGTCGTCGTTGCGCGATCGCCTCGGCGTCGCGGCCGAGGCGCGCGCGTTGTCGGCCCAGGCTCGCTACTCGGCGTGGGTGATCGGCATCGCGCCGATCGGTTACATCGTTGCGTCGGCCGCGATCGATCCTCGGTCGCTGCACGACCTGATCGGCACGGGTGCGGGTCGTTCGTGCGCGCTCCTCGGGATCGCGCTCGAAGTCATGGGCGCGATGTGGATGCGGGGCATCGTGCGCGTCGGCGACGCGGCGTGACCGTCGTGCTCGCGCTCGCCTGCGGCGGGATCGCATCGCTGCCGTTCGCGCGGCGTGCCCGGCGCGAGTCCGTGATCGCGCGAGTGCGGCCCCTCACCGCGCGCCGCGGGCGAAGGTCGGAGGTCTGGTCGCGAGTGGCGCGCCGCCTGCCGGCCTCGCCGGTGGTCGCGTCATTGCTGCGTGTGCTCGCGTCGCCGCGTTTGCGGCGCCGGCAGCGCCGAGCCGAGGAAGCCTTGCGGCACGAGCTCCCGGTAATCGTCGATCTCGTCGGCGTGGCGGTCGTCGCCGGTTGCACTCCGTTCCTCGCGATCGAGCACGCGTCCCGCTACGGACCGCAGCGTTCGGGGCGAGCGTTACGCGAAGTGACGTACGCCTGCGCGCTCGGCCAGTCACTCGACGACGCGCTCCGCGATCTGGGAATTCGTCTGCCCGCGCTGCGCCCGATCGCCGAGGCGTTGCGAACGAGCGCGCGGCTCGGCTCGCCGGCCGCGCCCGCGCTGGCCCGGCTCGCCGCCGAGGTCCGGGCCGACGCCCGCCGCCGCGCCGAGGCCCGGGCCCGCACGGTCCCGGTCCGCCTTTGCTTCCCCCTCGTGGCCTGCGTCCTGCCGGCCTTCGCCCTGCTCACCGTCGCTCCCGTCGTCCTCGGCGGGCTGCGGACATGACTTCGAGGAGACCTACGTGTCGAACATGTTCTTGCTCATCTGGTTGAAGTATCAGCTCCGGTTCGATCGTGACGAGCGCGGGCAGACGACGTCGGAGTACGCGCTCGTGATGCTCGCGGCTGCGGCGGTGGCCGGGTTGGTCCTGGCCTGGGCCACGAAGAGCCACGCCGTCACCCGCCTCTTCGACGGCGTCATCGACAAAGTGATCCCGTGACGGCGCCGGTTCGCGGTCGGGGCCCGCGCCCACGCGTCGGCTCCGACCGCGGTCAGGCCTCGGTAGAGCTGGCGTTGGTGCTTCCCGTGCTCGTGCTGTTCCTGCTCGCGCTGGTGCAGACCGCGCTCGTCGCGCGTGACGAAGTGCTCGTGCAGGACGCGGCGCGGGCCGCGGCCCGGGAGGCGAGCGTGAATTCCGGTTCGAGCCGGGTGGTCGACGCCGCGCGCCGGACGCTGCGCGGTGTCGACGTCGAGGTGCGGAGGTCGGGGGGAGTCGGCGAGCCGGTCGTGGTCGCCGTGCACTACCGGGACCACACGAACCTTCCGCTGGTCGGTCCGTTGTTCCCCGACGTCGTGCTCAACGCGCACGCCACGATGCGGGCCGAACGGTGAGGAGATCCGACGAAGGGAACGTGAGCATCGTGGCGATGGCGGGGGTCGTGCTCGCCGCGGTGTTGTGCCTCGGCGTCGCGCGCGTCGGTGCCGCGGCCGCGCTCAAAGCGCGGGCCGACACCGCGGCCGACGCCGCCGCGCTCGCCGGCGCCGACTCCCTCGCGCTCGGGCAGGCGCCGGGACAGGCGGTGGGCGCGGCGCGTGCCGCGGCGGCCGAGAACGGTGCGCGACTCGTCTCGTGCTCGTGCGCCGGCGCGTCGGCCGAGGTCGTCGTCGTGGTCGGGCGCGCGCACGGCTACGCCCGTGCGGAAGCCGACGCCCGGGATCCGCTCGGCGGCCTCAGCCGCGAACCGGCGCGCGCGCCATGAGCCCGAGCAGGCTGATCGCGCCGGCCTTGTCGAGGTACTCGTTCCAGTTGCCGCACTTGGGCGACTGCACGCACGACGGGCATCCGGTGTCGCACGTGCACGCGGCGACGAGATCGAGGGTGGCGCGAACATGCCGCGGCGCGGCTTCGAACGCGAGCTCGGCGATTCCGGCGCCGCCGGGGTATCCGTCGTAGACGAAGATCGTCGGCTCGCCGGTTTGGGGGTGCGCGGCCATCGACACCCCTCCGACGTCCCAGCGGTCGCAGATCGTGAACAGCGGGAGCATCCCGATCAGCCCGTGCTCCGCTGCGTGCACGGTTCCGAGCACGCGACCCGGCGCGATCCCGGCACGCTCGATCGCTTCGCCGGAAACGGTGTACCAGCACGCGCGCGTCACCAGCGATCGCTCGGGGAGGTCGAGCTCGCACACCTCGATCACACGGTTCGTGGAGACCTGCTTGCGCTGATACGCGATCACATGGCTGCTCACCTCGACCGCGCCCAGGTGCACGAACGAGTCGCCCACGGCGGCGCACTGCTCGTCGGCCACGATCGCGATGTCGGTCTCGGTGCGCGGCATCGTGTACTCGTCGTCGTCGACCGGCTCGAGCACCGCCAGGTGCTCGCGCACGTCGAGCCGGGTCACGCGGTACTGCTGACCTTGGTGGAGGTAGACCGCGCCGGGGTGCGCGACCGCGAAGACGCGCGCGTCATCGACGGTGCCGATCGTGCGCTCCTCTTCGTCGTCGACGAGCCGGTACTCGATCGACGACCCGGTTCTGAGCCCGACGCCTGCGGCCGGGGCGCGCGGTCCCGACCAGTACATCTTCCCGCCGCGCAGCGTCAGCAGATCGGCCTGCACGAGCTCCCGCACGGCTTCGTCGAGGCCGTCGCCGAACCAGCGCGCGTCGTCGGGCGAGATCGGCATCTCGTGGGCCGCGCACGCGACCTGGGCGCGGAGCACGAACGGATTCTGAGGGTTGACCACTGCCCGTTCCGGCGCGCGTCCGGTGAGCTCCGAAGGATGCGCGATGTACCACTGGTCGAGCTGGTCGTCGCCCGCGACGAGCACCGCGGCCGCCCGGCGGTCGGTGCGCCCGGCGCGCCCGGCCTGTTGCCACATCGAGGCGAGCGTCCCCGGAAAGCCGTTGAGCACGACCGCGTCGAGGCCGCCCACGTCGATGCCGAGCTCGAGCGCGTTCGTGGCCGCGACGCCCAGCAGTCGGCCGCTCGTGAGCTCGAGCTCGAGCGCGCGGCGTTCGGACGCGAGGTAGCCGGCGCGGTAGGCGGCCACGCGCGCGCCGGAACCGGGCTCGAACTGCTCGAGGCGCGCGCGTGCGGTCTGGGCGACGAGCTCGGCCCCGCGGCGGCTGCGCGTGAACGCCAATGTCGGGTGGCCGGCGCGAACGAAGCGGGCGAGGAGCTCGGCGGTCTCGACGTTGGCCGACGCGCGGGCTCCGGAGTGCTCGTCGAGGAGCGGCCGCTGCCAGCACGCGAGCACGCGCTCGGAGCGCGGCGACCCGTCGCGATCGATCTCGGCGACGTGCAGACCGCACAACTCGCTCGCGAGCGCGCCGGGATTGCCGATTGTCGCGCTCGCGAAGCAGAAGGTGGGGTTCGCGCCGTAGTGCTCGCACATGCGGCGCAAGCGGTGCAGTACGTGCGCGACGTGACTTCCGAAGATCCCGCGCTGGGTGTGCAGCTCGTCGACGACGACGTAGCGGAGTCGCATGAGGAAGGTTGCCCAGCGCTGGTGCGAAGGCAGGATCCCGACGTGGAGCATGTCGGGATTGGTGAGCACGACGTTCGCGTTCTTGCGGGCCCACACGCGATCGTCTGTCTCGGTGTCGCCGTCGAACGTGACCGCGCGCATGCCGGGAACGAGCCACGCGCGGAGTGCCCGGAGCTGATCGTGCGCGAGGGCCTTCGTGGGGAACACGAGCAGCGCGGTGTCGCGCCGATCGGCGACGACGGACTCCACGATCGGGACCTGGTAGCACAGCGACTTCCCGGAGGCGGTGCCGGTCGCGATGACGACGCTCGTGCCGGCCCGAAGCCGGTCGATGGCTTCGGCTTGGTGCGTGTACAGCCGCTCGATGCCGCGCGCCGCGATGCGTTGCCCGACTTCGGGGTCGAGCGGCGATGCGAGGTCGGCGAACTGTGCGGGCCGCGCGGGCATGACCTCGCGATGCACGAGGCGGCCGGCAAGCTCGGGGTCGGCGGCGATCGCGTCGAGCACATCGCACGCGTCCATGTGCCGAGGGTACCTACCGCCTGAGACGCCGACGGCTCGTGCGACGAGCCGGGCCGTCGTTGCCGAGTGCTAGTTGCTCTCGAGCACGGCGTCGTCGCGGAAGTCGGAGAACAATCCGGCGGCCGAGCCCGCAAGACCCAGGCAGTTGCCGCCCGCGGTCGGGATCGTGACCGACCGGATCTGCGAGACCGGGATCTGTTCGAGCACCCGACCCAGGTGGTAGAGGTCGCCGATCCCGAGGTTGTCGAGCTGCGCGTGCTCGAGCATCTGCGAGTAGAAGAGGCTGATGAGACGGAACTGCCCGCCGGCGCTGTCCATCTGATGCTGCAGCTGCTTGACCGCGGCGAGGATCAGCAGACCTTGGTTGCCGGTGCGAATGATGTCGCTCTGCGGGAAGTCGTGCCGGTCGCGCGAGAACGCGAGTGCCGCGATCCCGCTGAAGTGTTGGGGCCCGGGCACGAAGTAGGCGCCGGAGTAGGAGTCGTGCATCGCGGTCGGCACGTCCATCTGGAAGCCGCCGACCCCGTCGACCAGCGCGAGGAAGCCGTCGAAATCGACGTCGACCGCGTAGTTGACCGACACGCCCACGAGCCCGCCGACCGCGGCCGCCTGCTTGGCGGCGCCGCCTTCGGCGTTGGCGGCGTTGATCTTGTCGCCCTCCCAGCACGTGTCGCGCGGGATGTCGAGCATCGTGGCCTTGCGCAGCTTGGGGTTGACGCCGAGCAGGTGCAGCGCGTCGCCCCGGGCGCCGCCGACACCCGGGCGGGAGTCGTTGCCGACCAGGAGCACGAAGAAGGGAGCGTTCGGACCGCCGGATCTCACGGCGTTGCCGACGGGCGCGAGCTTCTGCACCCGGAGGTAGGTCGCGCCCGACGCGAACGGCAACCGGTAGCCCGCGATCCACGCGGCAGTCAACGCGCCCACGCTCAACACGATCGCCATCACCGCCGCGCAGGTTGCGATCACCGCGCGTCGGATCACGCGGGCGGCGCGTCGGCGACGCCGGAAGACGGTCTCCGGGTTCGTGGTCATGTCGCGACTCCGTGCCGGCCGGTTCCGCCGGGGCTGGATGCGTGCTTCGAGGTGGTGGTCGCTCCGACCGTCCGCAGCACGCCGACGTCGTACGCGGTGACGACCCAGCTGCCGAACTGGTTCTCGAACGTCAGTGCGGTGCTCCGGTGAATCGTGAGCGGGCCGACCGGTGTCGTCGCCTTCACGGTCAGCGTGAACGTCGTGGCAACCAGGGCAATCTTGCCGTCGGTGTCGCCGATCCCGTCGAGGCGCACGCGCGACGCGGTGGCCTGCACCGGGCCGCGCGCCACGCCGGTCTTGGCCTCCGTGAGCGCGCCACGATCGGGTCCCGACGCCGCGGGTCGGAGTGAGAGCCCGAACACCTTCTCGTAGGCGTTGTCGACGTTGCCGCTCTCGAGCGGCGCGAGGACCGCGTCGTTCACGTAGATCTGCGCGTCGTGCAGCAGGGCGCGGCTGAGCGAGGTGTCGAGCTTCGTCGGCGAGCCGGTGTTCTGCACCTTCACCGTGCCGATCTCGAGCTTCAACGCCGAAGTCGTCGCCGGTGCAGTGGGCTTCGTCGTGGAGGCGCGCTTCTTGTTCCCCGAGCCGCCGGTGCTCGCGATCACCGCGGCGACGATCGCGATCACCACGATCGAGGCGACCACGATCAGGGCGATCCGAAGCTTCTTCGAGCGGGGGAGCAAAGCGGGCACGACAGTTTCAGCTTGCCACCTTCGTCACGTACTCTTTGGGATAGCGAAGGGAAATTGTCCGTGGCGCTGCGCAAATTCGTCGATCGGCTGACCAAGCCGACCGAGGAGATCGACCGTGAGCAGCTGGTGCAGTGGTGCTCGAGCACGGGCTGCACCGCACTCGACGAGATCGTCGCGCGGAAGCCGGTCCGCGTCGGCGGCGAGGTCCGATCGATCCGGATCGTGCCCCGGGCCGGCGCCGACGCGCTCGAAGCGACCATCACCGACGGTAACGGCGCGCTCACAGCCGTGTTCCTCGGTCGGCGCAAGATCCTGGGCATCTCGCCCGGCCGGCGCGTGTTCCTCGAGGGTGTCGTCACAAAGGACGGCTCCAGCAACGTGATGTACAACCCGCTCTACGAATTCGCGGGGTAGCTCGAATCGCGCGCGGGGCGCTAGCCGCCGGTGAGAATTCTGCGGACGTCGTCTTCGGAGTCGTGCGTCACCATCGCGAGGACTTCGTCGCCGGCTTCGAAGATCGTGTCGCCGCGCGGCATCACCACGTGCTCGCTGCGAACGACCGCGACGATCGTCGCGTCGCGCGGGATGTCGAGGTCCTTGATCGCGTGGTCGACGACCGGCGCATCGTCGGCGAGCGTGACCTCGACCAGGCCGACGTTGCCACCCTCGAACTGGAGGATGCGCACCAGGCGGCCGACCGACACGGCTTCTTCCACGAGCGCCGTGATCAGGTGCGGTGTCGACACCGACAGGTCGACGCCCCAGTTCTGGTTGAACAGCCACTCGTTCTTCGGGTGGTTCACGCGCGCGACGACCCGCGGCACGCCGAACTCCTGCTTGGCGAGCAACGAGATCACGAGGTTGTCCTCGTCGTCGCCCGTGGCGGCGACCACGACGTCGCAGCGCTCGAGTCCGGCTTGGCGCAACGACGCGACCTCGCACGCGTCGGCGAGCAGCCACTCGACACCTTCGGCGGTGTGCGATCGTTCGACCACGGTGGGGTTCTGCTCGATGAGCTGCACCTGGTGGCCGGCGCTCACGAGATCGTTGGCGATGAACAGTCCGACGTTCCCGGCGCCGGCGATCGCGACGCGCATCAGTGCTCTCCTCCGGCCTCGATGTGTGCTTGCAACGCGTCGGCGGCCGCGACCTCGCAGACGAACACGAGCACATCGCCTTCTTGCCCGACCATTTCGCTCGTGACGATCTGCGCCTTGCCGAAACGCGTGACGGCCGTGAGCCAGAAGCTCCCCGGCCGGTTGAGCAGCGCGAGCTTCTTGCCGACGGCCTTGGGCGGGATCTGGCGTTCGACGAGCCCGACCTGACCCGTGGGGTCGACCCAGTCGCTGCGCGTCTCGGCCGGGAGGAGCCGGCGGAGCACCTGGTCGGTGGTCCAGGCCACGGTCGCCACCGTCGGGATCCCGAGCCGCTGGTAGATCAGCGCGCGCCGCGGGTCGTAGATGCGGGCCACGACGTGCTCGATGCCGTAGGTCTCGCGTGCGATGCGCGCGCACAGGATGTTGGAGTTGTCGCCGCTGGTCACCGACGCGAACGCCTCGGCCTTGCCGATGCCGGCCGCCTCGAGGTGGTCGCGGTCGAAACCGAACCCGACCACCGTGGTGCCGGCGAAGTCCTTCGGAAGGCGCCGGAAGGCCCGGGCGTTCTTGTCGACCACCGCCACGCTGTGGTCGGACTGTTCGAGGGCGCCGGCCAACTCGCTGCCCACCCGTCCGCAGCCGATGACGACGACGTGCAACCCGGCCTCCCGCTCCTCCGACGAAGTGCGGATGCTACGGCCCGAACCTGCCCGAGCGCACACGAGGAGTGTCAGGTAGCTGCAAGGTAACGAGATCGTGACACGAAGCCGCTGTTTGATGGCACGAAGATGGCATGCTGATCACGACCCGAACCCGCTTCAGCCGGGACCGAGCGGGTATCTACCAGTCACCGGCCGGCTGCGGAGTCGCGACGAATCGTGTTCAACACGCTGAAACGACTACTCGTCGGCCGGCCCCTGGCCACCTCCGAGCAAGAGCACCAGCGGATCTCGAAGACGATCGCGCTCGCGGTCTTCTCCTCCGACGCCATCTCCTCGACCGCGTACGCGACCCAGCAGATCCTGTTCGTGATCGCGGTCGGCGGCTCGAGCCTCGCGCTCGGCCTGGCGAAGTTGGTCCCGATCGCGATCGCGGTCGACGTCTTGCTCATCCTCGTCACGACGTCGTACCGGCAGACGATCTTCGCGTATCCGAGCGGCGGCGGCTCCTACATCGTCAGCCGCGAGAACCTCGGTGAGAACCCGGCGCTGATCGCGGGCGCGTCGCTGATGGTCGACTACATCCTGACGGTCGCGGTCTCGGTGTCGGCCGGCGTCGCCGCCATCATCTCGATCCCGCAACTCGAAGGGCTCGCGAAGCACCGCGTCGCCGTGTGCCTGCTGATCATCCTGGTGATCACGCTGGCCAACCTGCGCGGCATCAAGGAGTCGGGGCGCCTGTTCGCGTTCCCCACCTACGCATACATCTTCATCCTGATCGCCCTCGTGTTCCTCGGGCTCACGCGCACCGAGTTCCACTGGTTCGGCGGCATCCACACCATCCCGTTCGATCACACCAAGGCGAGATCGGACCTGGTGCAGACGGGCGGTTCGCTCAGCCTCTTCATCTTGTTGCGCGGCTTCTCCTCGGGCGCAGTCGCGCTCACGGGTGTCGAGGCCATCTCCAACGGTGTGCCCGCGTTCCGGCGCGACGAATCGAGGAACGCGGCCACCACGCTCACGTGGATGGCCACGATCCTCGGCTCGCTGTTTCTCGGCGTGTCGATCCTGGCCCACCACCTGCGGCCCTACCCGAGCGACACCGTGACGGTGTTCGCCCAGATGGGCAAGCAGGTCTTCGGCAACAACTTCATCTTCTGGTTCCTGCAGCTCGCGACCGCCGCGATCCTGACGCTCGCCGCGAACACCGCCTACGCCGACTTCCCCCGGCTCTCCTCGATCATCGCCCGCGACGGCTATCTCCCGCGTCAGTTGGCCAACCGCGGCGACCGGCTCGTGTTCTCCAACGGCGTGATCGTGCTGGCCGCGCTCGCCGGTGTGTTGATCTTCGTGTTCAACGGCGAGACGGACGCGCTCATCCCGCTCTACGCCGTCGGCGTGTTCACCGCGTTCACGCTGTCGCAGGCCGGCATGGTGAAGCACCATCTCCGGCTCCGGGAGCCGGCATGGAAACGCGGCGTGGTGGTCAACGGCGCGGGCTCGATCGCGACCGCGATCGTCACGATCATCTTCGCGGTCACGAAGTTCGGTGAGGGCGCGTGGATCCCGATCATCGTGATCCCCGTGATCGTCTCGCTGTTCAAGGCGATCCACCACCACTACGCCGGCGTGGCCGCGGGGCTCAAGGTCCCCATCGAGTACCGGCCCCGCCGCATGAACCACACGGTGGTGGTGCTCGTGGGCAGCGTGCACCGCGGTGTGCTCGAAGCCCTCGCGTACGCGAAGTCGCTCCATCCCGATCGGCTCCTCGCGGTGACCGTCGTGTCCGACGAGGAGGAGCAGGACAAGATCGAGCAGGTGTGGCGGGAGCGCAAGATCGACATCCCGCTCGAGATCGTGCACTCGCCGTACCGGGAGCTCACCCGGCCGATCCTGCGCTTCGTCGACGAGCTCGACGCCCGCTACGCCAACAGCATCGTGACGGTCGTCCTCCCCGAATTCGTGGTGGGGTCGTGGTGGAGCCAGCTCCTCCACAACCAGAGCGCCCTGTTCCTGAAGGGCCGGCTCCTCTTCCGCAAGGGCACGGTCGTGACCTCCGTCCCGTACCACCTCGAGGACTGAAGTTTTCTCGAAGTGCGCCTTGACATTTTGGGTGACCAAAATCTAACTTGCCGCCCATCGAAGATCAGCTCGCAAGCCTGTCGAAAAGCGATCGCGAGGCCTTGAAGGCCATCTACCGGCTCGCCCGCGACGGCGGCGCCCACACCGGGCTGCTCGCCGAGCGGCTCGGTCTCGCGCCCGGAACCGTGACGGCGACGGTCAAGCGCCTCGCCGACCGGGGGCTGGTCGACCACGAGCCCTACCACGGCGTCGAGATGACGACCGCCGGGAACCGCGTCGCCATCGCCGCCATCCGCCGGCACCGGATCGTCGAGCGGTTCCTGGCCGACATGCTCGGCTACGCCTGGAACGAGGCCGATCGGCTCGCCACCAACTTCGAGCACGAGCTGCCCCAGGAGGTCGAGGACCGGCTCTTCGTGGCGCTCGACCGTCCGGCCACCTGCCCGCACGGCTTCCCGATCCCGGCGAAGGAGACGGCGGAGATGCCGGAGATGCCTCCGCTGTACGCGCTCGAGCCGGGCGACACGGCGGTGGTCGCCGTGCCAGGCTCCACCGACCCCCAGATCGTCGAGTTCCTCGGCACGCTCGGGCTGCGGCCCGGCGTGCGCGTCGAGATCAAAGAGAAGCACCCCTTCGACGGACCGCTGGTGCTTCGCGTAGACGGCAAGGACCGCACGCTCGGTGCGACGGTTGCCAACCAAGTGTTCGTCCAGAGATCAGCCTGACATGCCCCTTCCCATGAGAGGTGCGAAGTAGTCATGACGCATTTGCAGGCCGCCGAGGGTGGCTACCAGACCTTCTACCTGCACGGTGGTGAGTGGGCGATCCTGCTCGGCTCCGTGGCGACCGCGCTGCTCGCGCTGCTCGTGGGCTTCTTCTTGATGCGAGGCGTGCTCGCCCAAGACGAGGGCACCGAAAAGATGAAGGAGATCGCGCACGCGATCCAAGAGGGCGCGATGGCGTACTTGAAGCGCCAGTTCAAGACGATCCTCGTGATCCTCGTACCCCTCGCGGTGATCGTGTTCCTCACCTCCACGAAGGTGAAGACCGACGGCCTCAACGGCGTACCGAGTCACCTCGCGCTGTCGTACGTGAAGTCGGGTGTGTTCCGCACCGCGGCGTTCGTGCTCGGGTGCTTCATGTCGGGCCTCACCGGCTTCATCGGCATGAGCCTCGCCGTGCGCGGCAACGTCCGCACCGCGGCGGCCGCGAAGCGCGGTTCGATGCCGGCGGCACTGCAGGTGGCGTTCCGCACCGGTGGCGTCGCGGGAATGTTCACGGTCGGTCTCGGCCTGCTCGGCGCCTCGCTCATCATGATCGCGTTCCAGAACACGAGCTCGGCGATCCTCGTCGGATTCGGGTTCGGTGGCTCGTTGCTGGCGTTGTTCCTCCGGGTCGGAGGTGGCATCTTCACCAAGGCGGCCGACGTCGGCGCCGACCTCGTGGGCAAGGTCGAGGCCGGCATTCCCGAGGACGACCCGCGCAACCCGGCGACCATTGCCGACAACGTCGGTGACAACGTCGGTGACTGTGCCGGTATGGCGGCCGACCTCTTCGAGTCGTACGAGGTGACGCTGGTCGCGTCGATCATCCTCGGCGTGCCCGCCTTCCAGGCGATCTTCCCGCACAGCCCGCAGCTGTGGGTGATCGGTGCGCTGTTCCCGCTCGCGGCGCGTGCGCTCGGCGTGCTCGCCTCGATCGCGGGCGTGTTCGCGGTGCGGGCCACGGAGAAGGACAAGTCGGCGATGGCGCCGATCAACCGCGGCTTCTTGACCGCGGGCATCCTCACGGTGCTCGGCACCCTCGCACTCGCGCTCGTCTACGTCGGCAACCCGAAGGGTGGCTCGATCTCGGGTGTCGGCATGCGCATGTTCGGCGCCGTGGTCGCCGGGCTCGTGCTCGCGCAGATCGCGTCCCGCATCACCGAGTACTTCACTTCCACCGAGACCAAGCCGGTGCGGGAGATCGCGGAGTCGGCGGCAACGGGTGGTCCGGCCACCGCGGTGCTCGCCGGCATGAGCAGCGGTCTCGAGTCGTCGGTGTGGGCGATCGTCGCGATCGCGGGCGCCATCGCCGTGGCGATCGCGCTCGGCGGTCACGACATCCAGTTCTCGCTCTACCTCGTTGCGCTCACCGGCATGGGCATGCTCGCGACAACCGGTGTGGTCGTGTCGGAGGACACGTTCGGTCCGGTCGCCGACAACGCGGCGGGCATCGCCGAGATGTCGGGTGAGTTCGAGGGCGAGCCCCAGCGGATCATGGTGAGCCTCGACGCGGTCGGCAACACCACGAAGGCGGTCACGAAGGGATTCGCGATCGGCTCCGCGGTGATCGCGGCCGTCGCGCTGTTCTCGTCGTACATCGAGACGATCAAGAACCAGCTCGGATTGAACATCAAGGGTGACGCGCTGTTCTCGAACCCGCTCACCTCGATCAACGTCGCCAACCCGAAGACGTTCATCGGACTGCTGATCGGCGGATCGGTCGCGTTCCTGTTCTCGGCCCTGGCGATCCGTGCCGTGGGCCGCACCGCGAACGTCGTCGTGCAGGAGGTGCGGCGCCAGTTCGCCGACGGTCTGATCATGAAGGGCGAGAAGCGTCCCGACTACGGCCCGGTCATCGACATCTGTACCGCGGCGTCGCTCCGGGAGCTCGCAACCCCGGCGCTCCTCGCGGTGCTCACCCCGGTGATCATCGGCTTCGGCATCAACTACCTGGCGCTGGGCGCGTTCCTCGCGGCGGTGATCCTCACCGGCCAGCTCATGGCGAACTTCCTGTCGAACGCCGGTGGTGCGTGGGACAACGCGAAGAAGTACATCGAGGACGGCCATTACGGCGGGAAGAACAGTGACGCCTACCGCGCCGCGGTGATCGGCGACACGATCGGTGACCCGTTCAAGGACACGGCGGGCCCGGCGCTCAACCCGTTGATCAAGGTGATGAACCTGATCTCGTTGTTGATCCTGCCCGCCGTCATCTCGCTGCGGCACAACTCCGGTGCGCGCTTCGGCATCGCGGGTGCGGCGCTGATCGTGCTGCTGGGCGCGATCCTCTTCTCGAAGCGCTCGGGCGCGACGCTCAGCTCGGGCGAGCCGGAGAAGGTGTCAGCCGGGGTTTGATGCGGCCTTGTGCTTGCGGTATTCGAGGAACGGCGGGATCAGTGAGAGGACGATGATCACCGCGACGATCGGATAGATGTACTTGTCGATGTCGATCGACTTCCCGAGCCAGAAGCCGAGCATGCTCACGCCGACAGCCCAGGTGGCTGCGCCGATGAGATTGGCAATCGCGAACTTCCTCGCCGGCATACGTCCGGTGCCGGCGAGGATCGGGATGATCGTGCGAACGAACGGGATGAAGCGCGCCAGCACCACCGATCGCGGTCCGCGCTTGTCGAAGAAGTCCTGACCCTGCTCGAGATACTCGGTCTTGAAGAAGCGGGCTTCGGGCTTGAACAGGCGGGTGCCGAAGCGGTGGCCGATTGCGTAGCCGATCTGGGCGCCCGCGATCGCGGCGGCGAACGAGCCGAGCACCACGACCGCGAGGTTGAGGTGCGGGTCGCTCGAGTGGGCGCCCGTGGCGCAGAAGGCGCCGGCCAGGAACAGGATCGAATCTCCGGGGAGCGGGAACGGGATGATCCCGGACTCGACGAAGACCACGAGGAGCAGTCCGACCGTCCCGAAGGTCTCGATCAGGTCCTTCGGGCTGAGCCAGTTGACGGCGAGCATTCCGGGGACGATAGACGGTCGCGGTCCGTGGTGGAATGACCACAGTTTGACACCGGGGCCTCGGGGATGGCACTACGGAAAAAGGGAGCGGGCTACGGTCCGATGCCCGACTGCCGACAATGGGGCGATTCCCACAGGTCGCCCACCCGCCCGCAAGTCGTTCTTGAAGCCTCGGAGCACACGTGCCCAAATCACTCGTCGTCGTGGAGTCACCGGCGAAAGGCAAGACCATCGGTGGCTACCTGGGGAGCGACTACACGGTCATGGCCAGCGTCGGCCAC
>Ga0265313_10000429_pt1 | contig 44724 bp, 32 predicted proteins | sample 4123metaG_FD_203122 | JGI IMG/M metagenome (GOLD analysis project Ga0265313, IMG submission 203122) | Rhizosphere microbial communities from Carex aquatilis grown in University of Washington, Seatle, WA, United States - 4-1-23 metaG | ecosystem: Host-associated > Plants > Roots > Rhizosphere >... | reverse complement strand
CGTGTCGCTGCCGCCGTCGGTGGGGGTCGCCTTCGGATCCGGTACCTTCTCGAGCACCACCTCGCCCTTGTCACCGTTGGTGATGCTCAGTTTGTCGATGTCCGGCGGAGCACTGACTCGTGGGAAGTCCTTTGCGCTCGCCATCGGAGCGCCCAGTGACTCGTCGTTCTTCGCTTGCTTGTAGACGAGGACCCCGAGGAGACCAAGCAGGACAACGCCGAGAATGATGAGTTTTTCGCGCGACATTTACGCTATTTCCGTGGAATTGGTGACCGGGTTTACGCCAATGAAACGTGGGCATGCGCTGCGAGACGCGTGCGCCAACGCGCGATTCCATAGGCCGCGAAGATCGCGGGAACGCCGAGAATGAGCAAGAATTCGATGTTGCGCTGTTGGTCTTTGTGCGCAGCCTTGAGCTCTTCCTCCTGTTTGCGGATCTGCTCCTCGCTCATGTCCGGAGTGATCCGCAGCTTGCCCACATCGCCGTAAACGAGGTTGGGCTCGCTCAGGATCTTGGCGCTCACCGCCAGCAGATCGGTATCTCCGATGACCCAGTCCAGCGTGTTCTTGAACACCAGGATCGTTCCGGTGATGAACTGCTGGGCATAAGGACCCGCCATCATCAAGAGCTGCTCGTCGCCGCCCAGACCCGGCATCATGGCGCCGTACTGGCCCATGTCCGGTCCGTTGCCGGCGCGCGCCAGCGGGTTGGAGAGGAACTGCGACGAAGCGAGAACGAAGACGCGGGACGGCTGAGCGCTCTGGGCCGGGGCGTTGACGCCCTGCTTGTCGCCTTCCGGGAAGGCGCTCTTCAGCGTTCCCTCGACGACGGCTCCGACGGCGAACTGTTGCTGCTGGAGTCCCTTGAGCTTCGGTGCCCACTTCTGGAAAGGCTTGAGGTCCGCGCTGTCCCCGGTGAGGTGGACGGAGAACGGCGAGGATCGCATGACGACGTGCATCTTGGTGCCGGGCTGCTTGTCGGCCTTGAGCGAGAGGCTCGACACGAACGGGACGGCGATGTCGGTCACGCGGAAGAGGGCGGGGAAGCTCGTGTCGACGAGCTGCTCCTCGCCCGTGAACCGGGGATCGTCTTGAACCTCGAGCACCTGCGGCATGTCGACCTGGGCCATGCCACCCGATGTCGGGAGGATGAGGTGGACGCCCCTCCGATCGATGACCGCGTCCTTGTTGAGCGCGATGCCGTAACCGTCGAGCAATTTGTCGAGCCCGTGCGTGCTGAGGGTCGCGCTCATCGTAGCGTCCCCGCTCTTCACGTTCACGGCGCCCGCGAAGACAGCAAGCGACTTACCCTTCATCACGAACTGGTCGATCCGTCGCAGCTCTTTCTCGGTCAGGTCTTTGCCCGGCTGCGTGATGAGCAGGCCGTCGAGCTCGTCGGGGATCTCACTGTCGCCGTTCTTCAGGTCTACGTCTTGAAAGCTGTAGAACGGGAAGTTCTGGGTGATGATCTGCTGAATCGCGTATTTGCCCATATTGTGGGGCGTGAGGTTGTCCTCGGTCAGCTTGATTTCGTCGTGACCCGAGAGGACGCCCACTTTGTGGTGAATCTCGTCGCCCTTGTCGCGAATCTCTCGAATCTTGTTGCTGATCCAGAACTCGAGCCCATCGGTGCGGTCGGGCGGCAGGAACTTGATGACGTCCTGCTGCTCGCCGTACTTGAAGATGAGGCCCATGAAGCCCTGGGTCACTGCGGCTTTCTCGTCTGTGTCGCTCGCCTCGCCGAACGGCTGCTCGATGAGGCCGGCGTCCTTCGCCCTCTTCTTCGAGTCTTCGTCCTTCGCCTCGATGATCGTGTACTCGAACTTCCCGGCGCCCGCGTTCTTGTACTCCTGAAGCAGCGAACGCAAGTCGCGCACGAACGCGTCGAGCTTGGGCAGGCCTTTGGTGACGTAGGCGTCCACCGCGAGCTCTTGCTTCATCGAGCGAAGGAGGTTGCCGCTCCCCTTGGACAGCGTGAACCGCTCGGACTTGGTCACGTCTTTTCGGGCGTATACGCCGAGCGCGGAAAGGGCGTTCACCGCGACGAGGATCGCCGCCACGATGAAGATGAGAATACCGCTTTCGAGGGCGGTCTTGTTGCGCTTCTCCATGGCTTTTCTATTCGTCTTTCCGGAGAGATGGAAGTTGGCTCAGGACCACTTGCGGCTCTCGAGCGAGCGAAAGCTCACGAGCAAACACACGATCGCGACCGACAGGAAGTAGATGACCGCGCGCGTGTCGATGAGTCCGCGCGCGAACGCCTCGTATCGCGTTTGGAACGACACGAAGCCAATCGCGTCCCCCGCGGCGCCCGGCAGCGCGGCGACCATCCAGCCGATGGCGTAGAGCACGAAGAGCGCCCCGGTCGTCAGGAAGAAAGCGATGACGTCGCTCTCGGTGAGGCTCGAGAGCATCATTCCAATGGCCACCGCCGCAAGCGAGAAAAGGACGCATCCGAGGTATCCCGACCACACCGGGCCCCAATCGAGCTGGCCTAGGTGCCAGGGCATCTTGAAGATGACGATCGGGTAGAGCATCGTCGCCGCGAGTAGAATCAGCACCATCGCGCACGCGGCGACGTACTTGCCCAAAATGACCTCGCTGTCACGTACGGGCATCGTGATGAGAAGTTCGAGTGTCCCCGAACCTTTTTCCGCCGCGAGCGACCGCATCGTCACGGCCGGAATGACGAAGATCGACATGATGAGCGGCAGGTATTTGAAGAGCTCTTCCATCGAAGCCCGATCCCGCTCCCAGAAGCTGCCCTCGAGGAAGCCCCCGCCCATGCGGGGGAGCATGAAGAACATCACTCCGAGCAGGAGCAAGGCTCCGCCGATGACTACATAGGCAACTGGGGAATTGAACTGGGCCCGCAGGTCGCGGCGGGCGATGATCAGAATGTTTCGCATGGCTCAGCTCCGATCGGCCTTCGCGGTTTTTTCGCTCTGCTCGGCCCGCCCCGCGCGGCTCGGCTCCTCGTCTTCACTCTCGTCGTCGTCGTCTTCGTCGTCCTGATCCGCCCCTTCGGCCGCTGCCCCCAAGTGCCGGTTGCGACGCTCGTCGCCGATCGTCAGGCTGCGGAAGACGTCTTCCAGCGTTTGTGTGTCGCGGTGAAGCTCAAGGAGCACCCAGCCCCGATCGACCATTACCTGGAAGATCTCCGGTCGGAGATCCACGTTGCGTTCGCTGACCAGCTCGCAGACGTGCGCCCGCTCGTCGGTCGGTAGCTCGCCGAGCTTCTTCACCCCGGCGATCTTGCCGAGGGCCTCCTCCACTTCCCCTCGCTTCGGGGGAATGCCGCGGCCGCGGTAGGGAGCGCTGCCGGACGATTCCTGGACCGAGACCACATATCGAACCCGGCCGCTCTTCGCGCGAATCTCGTCGAGCGGGCCGTCGGCGACGATGCGTCCGCTCGAAATGATGATGGCCCGCGCGCACGACGCTTCGACCTCCGAAAGGTTGTGCGTCGAGAGCATGACGGTGCGCTCGCGGCCGATCTGCTTGAGATAGTCGAGGAACTCGGCCTTCTCGTTGGGGTCGAGGTCGCTCGTCGGCTCGTCGAGGATGAGGATGGGCGGGTCGTGAATCAGCGCCTGCGCGAGGCCAACGCGCTGCCGGTAGCCGTGCGACAGGTACCGGATCTCCTTCCCGAGCACCTGCGCCAGCCCACACACTTCGACCACGCTCGTCGCTCGGCGCCGAAACGTGTCGTGGTCGAGATTGCGGAGGTCGGCCGCGAAGCGGAGATACTCGAGAACGCTCATCTCAAGATAGAGGGGCGCGCGCTGCGGGAGGTACCCGAGGCTCTCGCGCACCTTCAGCGACTCGTCGAAGACGTCGTGGCCGTTGACGCGCGCGCTCCCTCCCGTGGGGGAGATGAAGCACGTCAAGATGCGCATCGTGGTCGACTTGCCGGCGCCGTTGGGCCCGAGAAAGCCGACGACTTCGCCGCGTTTCACTTCGAAGTTGATCTTGTCGAGCGCCCGGAACGACCCGAAGGTTTTCGAGAGGTCGTTCGCGGAGATCATTACATCGTTGGACATTCCGAGTGCTCCGGCAGGGCTACATGGACCAAAACGCAGGAACGAGAACAGAACCGGACATTGCTGCCACCGAGAAGCGGCGCAACAGTGGAAAAAACCACCGCCCCCCAACTGCGGTCCCCGGAGCGAGTTTCATCTCCCACACGACAAAAGCGACAACCTCTCACCCCGGGGGGGGGAGCGCGGCGCATCCTAGCGACGGGCATCTTCCTGTCAACCACGAGGGCCGCGGCGGAAACAGGCGGTGGCCCTCCCTATTCCCGCGTTCGTACCCGCCGCGACAACTTCTTCCAGGCGAATTGCCGCGGCGTGTCAATTGCTCTACTCGGCCCGGAGCGTCGCGATGACCCCGAAATGGTCGCTTGGGAACGTCCCGTCCACCGCTTCGTCGAAGCAGACCCGCGCGTCGAGGGGCAGCCCGCGGGACCGTTCGTCGCGCCCCCGCACGAAGACGTAGTCCACGCGCCGGTCCGGTTCGCGCAGAGGCGCGGCGAAGGGGTTGCGCCCGGCGAACGTGAAGCCTGCGGTTCCGTCTCCGGCCAGCGCGAAGGCGTCTTGAAAGTACACGCGACGCGCGTCGCCCAGGGAGGTAAGGCCCCGCAAAAAGCGAATCTCGTCGGCGTCGGCTTCCGCGTTGAAGTCACCGACTAGAATCGCCGGGAAGGCCCCGGAAGTGGCGAGGGAGTCGATCCGCGATGCGATCTCGCGCATCTGAAGTTCTCGCACGTGGCCCTCGTCGAACTTCCAATTGAGGTGAGTCACGAAGAAGGGGACGGGGCCGAACGGGGCCGCGATCTCCACGAAGAGCAGCGTGCGCTTTTCGTCGGTTCCTCCGCGCGGGAGATCGAAGGCGTGGCTGCGCCCTATCGGCCAGCGGGAGAGCACGGCGTTGCCCCAGCGCTCTCCTTCCGCGCGGGCGTAAGCCACCTGGTAACCGTATCCGTCGGCGATGGCCGCCGCCTGATCCAGTCCGTCACCCTCGCCCGCGTCGAGTTTCAGCACCTCCTGGAGTCCGAGAATGTCCGGCGCGAGCGCCGCCACGCCGGCGCGGATCGCGGCCAGACGTTCCGGCCACGGGCCGAATCGGTTCCAAATGTTGAGCGTCGCGACACGTAGCGTCTTCATCTCACCAACCGCACGTCTGCCCTTTGTTCTGCGCAGTCAGCCATTGCCTCAGGGGCGCGAAGTACTCGAGCATCGGCCGCGCATCGGCCGTTCGACCCGCGCCTACAGCCTCCATCGCGTCGGGCCACGGCTTGCTCGCCCCGAGCGAGAGCATCGCCATCAGCTTGGCCCCCGCCGCCTGGCTGTCGTGAATAGAACATTGGTCGATCGCACCCGTTTGCCCAGCGGCCGCGCACAGCGCCTTGTGGAACTGGAATTGATAAATGCGGGCAAGAAAATACCGGACGTACGGGGTGCTGGAGGCGACGTGGAACTTGGCGCCGGGGTCGAATTCGTCGGCGCTTCGCGTGCCCGGGGGGCTCACGCCCTGGTATTGCAGCTTGAGCCTCCACCACGCGGCGTTGTAGTCCGTCGGCGCCACCTTGCCGGAGAAGACGTCCCATCGCCACTTGTCGATGAGGAGCCCGAACGGCAGGAACGCCACTTTGTCGAGGGCCATCTTCATCTGCTGGTTGATCCGGGCGCGATCGCCGGCCTGAACCGCGTCGAGAAGGCCGATGGTTCTCAAGTACTCCGGCGTCACGCTGAGAGCCATGGTGTCGCCGATCGCCTCGTGAAAGCCGTCGTTGGCGCCCTGCTGAAAGAGGATGGGGAGCTTTACGTAGCGCTGAAAGTAGAAGTCGTGACCGAGCTCGTGATGGATCGTGACGAAGTCCTCCTCGGTCGGCTCAATGCACATCTTGATTCGGAGGTCGCCGCTCCAGGTGACGTCCCACGCGCTGGCGTGGCAGACGACTTCGCGGTCACGCGGCCGCGTGAAGAGCGAGCGCTCCCAGAATGACTGCGGCAGCGCGCCGAAGCCGAGCGCGGTGAAGAAGTGCTCGCCCTGGTGCACCATTTTTGGGGCGTCCCAGTGCTCGGACTTGAGGCGCTTGCCGACGTCGAGCGAAGGCTCGTTCGGGAACGGCACCACGAGATCGAAGACGTTGTTCCACTCCTGGGCCCACATGTTCCCCAAAAGCTGCGCCGGAATCGGCGCATGCTCCGCCACGAGGTCTTTGCCGTAGCGAGCCCGGAGTTTCGAGCGCACGTAGCAGTGGAGCTCGTCGTAGAGCGGCTTTACCTCGGCCCACAGTCGCTCGACATCGGCCGAGAACGCGTCGGGCGGCATGTCGTATCCCGCTCGCCAAAGCGCGCCGACGTCCGAAAAGCCGGCCTCGCGCGCGCCCTCGTTGGCGAGTTCGACGTACCTCGCGTACTTGTCTTTCAGGGGCGCCGCCACCGCGTGCCAGCCGCGCCAGGCCTCCGCAAGATCGTCTGGTTTCCTGCTCGTCCTCAGTACCCGCGACAGGTCGTCGAGGTGCAGGCAGTCGCCCGGCTTCTTCTTCATCGACTCGAGCAGCGCAGAGCCTTTGGGCGGGCAGTATTGCCCCTTGCCATAGTCGCTCGTCATCTTGGCCTCGATGCCCGCGAGCTCCGCCCGCATGTTGGCATCGCCCGGCGCGGGAATCGTTTGCGCGATCGCAAGAAGGTAAAGCTTGCGCGCGACGCCTTCGGGGAGCTGGCTCCGGATGGCCGCGTATCGCTTCGATCGTTGGATCGCCTCGCCGACATACCCCGCCGTCGCCTCCTCGCCCGCCGCGGCGAGCGCCTCGGTGTCGTCGGTGATGAAGTTCTCGTTGACCCAGCTCGCCTCGTCGCGCGCCACCCAAAGCCGGCGCAAATGCTGCTCGACGTCCTCGACGAAGGCGACCGCCTCGGCAACCGTCGGGCTACTGTCTGCCGAGGTGGGAGCGGGCGAAGGACGCTGGCTCGGGCGAGCCGACGACTCGGCCTGGGGTCGCGCCCCCGTGCCGGTCTCGGCTCCGCACGAAAGGACCGCGGCAGAGGCGAAAAGGGAGGCAGCGAAGATCCGGGGGTTCACGTTGGGCCGGCCTCCGCTTGTACCACGGCGCCCTGGCGGCGGGTGGCGCTCGCGCTCGAGGCGCGTTACATGCCAGCGCCGTGAACCACCAGGACCCGGCGACATCGTTTCCGAAGGACCAAATCAAAGTCCTTTTGCTCGAGAACATTCACTCGAGCGCGCACGAGCTCTTTCACGCCGAGGGGGTTCAACTCGAAACCCTCAAGACCGCACTCGGCGAAGAGGAACTCGTGCGGAAGATCGAAGACGTTCACATCCTCGGGATCCGCAGCAAGACCCGCGTGACCGAGCGCGCCCTCGCGGCCTCGCGCCGTCTGCTCTCCGTCGGGTGCTTCTGCATCGGAACCAATCAGGTCGATCTCGACAGCGCTCGCAAGCGGGGCATCCCGGTATTCAATGCGCCATTTTCGAATACGCGCTCGGTCGCAGAGATGATCATGGCCGAAATCGTCATGCTGTCGCGCAAGCTCGGCGACCGCGTGCGCGAGATGCACGAGGGGCAGTGGCAGAAGGTCGCGACGGGTAGCTATGAGGTCCGCGGGAAGACGCTCGGTATCGTCGGCTACGGACACATCGGCCGGCAGGTCGGGGTCATCGCCGAGGCGCTCGGGATGAAGGTGGTCTTCTTCGACGTTGCCGCCAAGCTTTCGATGGGCAACAACCGCGCGACGAAAACGCTCGACGAGCTCCTATCGCAGAGCGACTTCGTGACTTTGCACGTACCGGAGACACCGCAGACCAAGAAGATGATGGGCGCCCGCGAGATCGCCGTGATGCGCGCGGGCAGCTACTTGCTCAACGCGAGCAGAGGTCAGGTCGTCGATATCGGCGCACTCGCCGACGCACTCAAGAGCGGCCATGTCGCGGGGGCTGCAATCGACGTATTCCCGGAGGAACCGGAATCGAACAGCGATGGCTTCACGACCCCGCTTCGGGGTCTGTCGAACGTCGTCTTGACGCCCCATATCGGCGGGTCAACTGCGGAGGCTCAGGAGGCGATCGGTCGCGAGGTGGGCGGTGCGCTCGTCCGGTTCGTGAACGCGGGGGTGACGACGGCATCGGTGAATTTTCCGCAGGTCGATCTACCGCCCACGCCAGGCAAGCACCGCATCCTCAACGTGCACCAGAACATCCCCGGCGTCCTGCGAGATATCAACCACATCGTCAGCGACAAGGGCGCGAACATCGCCGCGCAGGTCTTGGCGACCGACGCCGATATCGGCTACCTCGTGATGGACCTCGATCAGGACGTCTCCCGCGCTGTGAAGAACGCGGTGGGCGCCCTCGAGACGAGCATCAAGACGCGGATCCTTTACTGAGGGAAGCGGAGCCCCGGCCATTTCGCCACGTTCGAGAACGTAGCCGCGCGCCCCTACTCGACTCCGCGGCGCTCTCTCACAGGGCGCTGTTCCCGGCGCAAGGTCGGGGTCCGCGTGGAAACGGAGCGGCCCCCGGCGGCGACCGCCGCGGCTCGCATCTTTTGAACCCCGTCGATCGCTCGTCCGTTCGCGAGGAGCTCGGCTTCGAGCACGTCGAGCGCCGGCCCCATGAGCTCGGTCCGCGCAAAGCGCCCGGCGCGCCCCGCCGCCAAACGCGGCAACACAGCGACGATGCGCCTGACTCCGTCGGCGATTCGCCGGGGAACCGCCACCCGCTCGATGATAGGCTCGAGGAATTCGCCCGCGCAACGGATGCGATCGCGTTCGCCGGCGCACGCTTCGTCGAGCGGCTCCTTGAGGAGGACGGTCCAAAGCACAAGGTCGTCGAGGGGACGCCCGCGGGCCCTCGTCAGCGAATCGATGGCGTCCATGCCGCGAAAGAATCGCTCCGCGCCCCCGCCGGTCGCCTCTTCGTCGTCGAGAAACGCGGCGAGCTCCGGCAGAACGACCGACATCGCGCCCGTTTCCCATGCGAGCCACATCGAGCGGTGAGCGCCGCCGCGCAGAAGGCGCAGGATCTCCTCGAAAAGCCTCGGTCGCGCCGCCTTGGCAAGGTCCTCGCGGGTCGCCACCATCGCGTCGTACACGTCCGGGGCGATCCCCAGATCGAGCCTGGCGGCGAACTTGATCGCGCGCAAGATGCGGATGGGATCCTCGCGAAAGCGAACCATCGGTTCACCGATGGTGTGAATGGTGCGCCGGCGGACGTCGTGCAGGCCGCCGCACCAGTCGAGCACCTGGTGGCGGTCCAAGTCGTAGAAGAGCGCGTTCATCGTGAAGTCGCGACGCAGCGCGTCCTCGTGGGCCTCGCCGAAGACGTTGTCGCTGCGAATGAGCAGGTCGTCAAACACCTCGCCCGATTCTTCCTCAGGCGCCTCCATCGCGGGGTTTCGGCGGAACGTCGCGACTTCGACGACCTTGCCGCCCCCGAAAAGAATGTGCGCGAGGCGGAAGCGCCGCCCGATGACGCGACAATTGCGGAAGAGGGCCCGGACATCTTCCGGCCTCGCACTGGTCGCGATGTCAAAATCTTTGGGCTTGCCGCCGAGCAGTAGGTCGCGGACGCAGCCGCCTACCAGGTACGCCTGAAACCCGCTCCGCTCGAGGCGCCGCACCACCTTCGCGGCGTCTGCATCGATGCGCTCGTCGTCGAGCACCACGTCGTGGCGCGCGAGTCCAGTGCCCGCGTGCCTCTCGAGCGGCTCGCGATTACGGCGCGCTTGCGGGGCGACTTCGACCGCTTCCTCGACCGTGTACGACGGAAGGTCGGGCGGCGCGGGTAGGTGGTCGTCGGGGGGAAGCATGAGACTCGCGCCGGTAGAGCGCGATCTGGCAGGTCAATGCGCCGACTGTAACACGCAGGATGCGAACTTGCAGCCTCGTCGTGCTTGGCCCAAGAGCGGCGGGGGCGGTGACGAAAGCAAAGCAAGCGTCTGGTCCTGGACGGAGCTCCTCAAACTTCGTGCCGTTGACGTGGGAATCCCGGTGGTTAGGTTCCCCTCGCGTCGTTGGACTCGCGGTGAAGCGCCAGGCAACTGCCCGGCTCTTCATACGGTCGGCAGCTCCAGTTTCCTTCGGCGGAAGCGCAAAACCATCCCTCGAGCTTCACCCATCTTGCGACGAGAGTAACGACAATCTTCAAGGCTCGCGGCTCGGCGGGAACACCGCCGGAAAGAGCACGGCTCGTCCGCGAGAGACACGACCATCGGAGGCACGGACCATCATGGGCAAGATAATCGGCATCGACCTCGGCACGACGAACAGCGTCGTCGCGATCATGGAAGGGCGCGAGCCCAAGGTGATCGTGAATGAGGAGGGGGCGCGGACGACGCCGAGTGTCGTCGCGTGGGACGACAAGGGCGAGGTTCTCGTCGGTCAGATTGCCAAACGGCAAGCGGTGACCAACCCCGAAAACACGATCTTCAGCGCAAAACGCTTCATCGGTCGGCGATTCGACGAGGTCACCGAAGAGATCAAGCGCGCGCCGTACAAGGTCGTGCGCGCCAACAACGGCGACTGCGCCTTCGTCGTACGCGGGAAGAACGTCAGCCCGCCGGAAACGAGCGCACGCGTCCTGATGAAGCTGAAGAAAGCCGCGGAAGATTACCTGGGCGAAAAGGTGACCGAGGCCGTCATCACCGTGCCGGCCTACTTCAACGACGCGCAGCGCCAGGCGACCAAAGACGCCGGCCGAATCGCCGGACTTGACGTCAAGCGCATCGTCAACGAGCCCACTGCGGCGGCGCTCGCCTACGGCCTCGACAAGAAAAAGGACGAGGTCATCGCCGTGTACGACTTCGGCGGGGGCACGTTCGACATCTCGATCCTAGAGGTGGGCGACAACGTCGTGCAGGTCATCTCGACCAATGGCGATACGCACCTCGGCGGCGACGACGTCGACAACCTCATCATCGACTGGATGGTCGCCGAGTTTAAGAAAGCCAACGCGGTCGACCTCCGCAACGACAAGATGGCGCTTCAGCGTCTCAAGGAAGCGGCCGAGAAGGCCAAGATCGAGCTCTCGAGCGTGCAGGAGACCGGCATCAATCTGCCGTACATCACCGTCGGATCGGGCGGGCCGATGCACCTCGACATGCGGATGTCTCGCGCGAAGCTCGAGCAGATGATCACGCCGCTCGTCGAGCGCTCGATGGAGCCTCTGCGTCATGCGCTGAAGGACGCGAAGAAGACGCCGAAGGAGATTGACGAAATCGTCCTCGTGGGGGGGTCCACGCGCATCCCCCTCGTGTACGAAACAGTGAGGAAGTTCTTCGGCAAAGATCCGCACAAGGGCGTCAACCCCGACGAAGTCGTGGCGGTGGGCGCGGCCGTGCAGGCGGGCGTTCTATCCGGCGACGTCAAGGACCTGGTGCTCCTCGACGTGACCCCGCTCAGCCTCGGCGTCGAAACGCTCGGCGGTGTGATGACGGTGATGATTCCTCGGAACACCACGATTCCGACGCAGAAGAAAGAAATTTTCTCGACAGCGACCGACAACCAGCCGTCGGTGGAGATTCATGTTCTCCAAGGGGAGCGCGCGGAGGCAAAGTACAACCGTGCCCTCGGCAAGTTCCACCTCGAGGGGATCATGGCTGCGCCGCGCGGCGTGCCCAAGGTGGAGGTCACGTTCGACATCGACGCGAACGGGATCCTGAGCGTCAGCGCCAAAGACACGGCGACGGGCAAAGATCAGAAGATCACCATCACGGCAAACTCCGGGCTGAATGAGCAGGAGATCCAGAAGATGGTCTCCGATGCGGCGGCGCACGAACGCGAGGACAAGGAGCGCAAGGAGCAGATCGAGAGGCGGAACAAGCTCGACAACCTCTGCTACACGCTCGAGAAGACCTTGAACGAAAACAAAGACAAGGTCCCGGCTGCAGATTTTGCGACGCTCGATGGGATCATCAAGGAGGGACGCGAGGCCGTCGAGAAACAGGACGACGGACGAGTCCAAGAGGTTACGGCGCGCCTCGAAAAGGAAGCGCACCGCCTCGCGAGCGTGATGTACGGGGCGAGCGGGGCTCCGGGTGGCCACGGTGGTGGCCCTGGAGCGGACGGAGCCAACGGCGGGCCGATGCCTCCGAACGACGGCGACAAAAAGGGCAAAGAAGGCGGCGTCATCGACGCGGAGTTCGAAGAAACCGGCGGCTGATTCCGCCCGGTCGTCGCGGCCGTTTCATGCGCCCATCCCCGTCCCAGTCGCCTCCCTCCTCCGTTGCAGCGCGGGTCGAGGACTGCGTCTTCGCGGTCAAGAAGCGAGTCGCGCTCGAGCCGCGCATCGGGGTCGTGCTGGGGAGCGGTCTTGGCGCGTTCGCCGACTCGCTCGATGATTTGGTGAGGATCCCCTATCGGGACCTACCCCACATGCCCTCGAGTGGGGTTGCCGGACACGCCGGAAATCTTTGTTTCGGCCGTGTCCAGAGGGTTCCGGTCGTGTGCATGCAGGGACGCGTTCACCTCTACGAGGGGCACTCGATCGAGAAAGTGGTCCATGGCGTTCGCACGATGGCGCGCCTCGGTGTCCACGCCGTTCTCATCACCAATGCCGCGGGGGGGCTCGAGCCGTCCTGGGCGGCGGGCGACTTGATGGTGGTCACGGACCACCTCAACTTGACCGGGACCTCCCCGCTCGTGGGTCCAAACGACGACGCGCTGGGCCCGCGCTTTCCCGACCTCACCATGGCCTACGACTCGGAGCTGCGCACGATTCTCCACTCGGTCGCGGGCGAGGCGCGCATCGCGCTTCGCGAGGGCGTGTACGCCGCGCAGCTTGGGCCGGCATACGAGACTCCCGCCGAGGTCCGCATGCTCCGCATGCTCGGGGCGCACGCCGTCGGGATGAGCACGGTGCACGAAGTGATCGCGCTTCGGCACATGGGCGTGAGGGTCGGGGCGCTGTCCTGTATCACCAACCTCGCCGCGGGCTTCTCCTCGGAGCGTCTCGATCACGTCGAAGTGGAAGCGACGGCGCGTTCGCGCCGTGCCGCCATCGCGACCCTTCTCGGCGGCTGGATCGCACGGGCCGGAGCGTGAAGGCTCGCACGTCGCGGATACCCCCACCGGGGGATCTGCCGAAGAGCCTCGCGGACCTTGCGCCGGCTCTCGCCGCCGCCCGAACCGCTCGCGCGCGCGCATACGCGCCGTATTCGCACTACCGCGTGGGCGCGGCGCTGGTGACGGCCAAGGGGACCGTCTTTGCAGGCTGCAACGTCGAAAACGCCTCGTTCGGCGCGACGCTATGTGCCGAAAGGTCGGCGGTTGCCGCGATGATTGCCGCGGGGGAGCGCGAGCCCGTGTCTTGCGTGGTCGTCACCGGGGGCCCGCGCCCGGCGTTTCCCTGCGGGATCTGCCGTCAGGTCTTTGCAGAGTTCTCCCGCGACATTCGCTTGCTCCTCGTTGCCGAAGACAAGGCGGGGCGAATCGTGGGGCGCGCGTCAGCGCGATTGAGCGCGCTGCTCCCACATTCGTTCCGTCTTAAGGCGGCCGATCGCGCTTAGGCGTGGACCGCCCCGAGTGCCGCGGGGATACTGTGCAATCGTGGTCCCTTTCGCGCCTGCGCCTTCGCATCTCCTCGACGCCCTCCTTGCCCCGTATGAAGTGCTTCGGAGGGTGGGCTCGCGTCCCGGCCCCCTCTATGTGGTTCGACACGGCCCCCCGGCCAAGCCGAAGTTATTCGTCGCCGAACGGTTTGCGGGCGCAGCCCGTCCTGGCGCAGGCGAGTGGGCAACGTTCATCGTCGAAGCGAGGCGCATCTCGACGCTCGCCGGTTCGAACGTTGCGCGCGTCCGCGAACTCGCCGTACGCGGGGAAGACCTCGTCGTGTTCTGGGATTTCATCGATGGCGAGAAGCTGATCGAGACGTGGCTGTCCGGCGTCATGCCGCTCGAGGTCTCGCTCCGCGTCGTTCTCGACGTGCTCTCCGGTGTCGGCGCGCTCCACGGGCTTCGGGACACGAAGCAACAGCCGATGGAGATCGCCCACGGCGAGCTCTCGACGGCGACGATCGTCTTTGGATTGGACGGAACTTCGCGCGTGCTCCACGCGATCGCGCGGCGCATGCCCGGCGCCCTTACCGAGCCAGCCTCACTCGGCTACCTGGCACCGGAGGTCCACGCCGCCGAAGCATACGGAACCTCTGCAGACGTGTTCAGCGCCGGAGTGCTCCTCTGGGAAGCCCTCAGTGGCAGGCGGCTCTTTCCCGAGCCTGACTCCGCCGCGATCCTCGCGCGCGTGCGGCGCGGGCCGATCCCCCCGGCCGAGATGCCCCTACAGCCGTCTTGGGCAAAAGGACTCGCCGCCGTAGCGGCGAAAGCCCTCGAGCCGGCGCCAGTCGATCGGTGGCCTTCGGTCGCAGTCATGGCCGCCGAGATCCGAAAGGTCGCGGGCTTCAAGCTCGCGTCGGCCGCGGCAGCAGCGGCCTTCGCCAAGACCGCCATCGGCGAGCGCGTGAGAACACGCCGTCAGATCCTCGAATCAGGGGTCGACCCGGTGGGGGCAACCCTCCCGGCGCAGACGGTGCCCGTCTCCGTCGCTCCCGAACCGATCGACGAGCCCGACGTCGCGGCCACGTCGCGCGCTTCCGAGCGTGAGGCGCCCGAACGGAGCGACCCCATCCAAACCGGGTCGGAGACTCCGGCCGTGGACACGACCGGAGCCCACGACTTCGCTGCGGCGCTCGACGTGCCCGCTTCGATTGCGCCGCCGCCTCCCGACCCGTTCGAAGTGTCGCCGACGTCCGTCGAGGCGACCGGCTCATTCAAGCAGCATACCCGCGCCACCCTGCGCCGTAGAGTGGCCGTCCTCGGGGGCGTGGGCGCGCTCGGGCTCGTCGTATTCAGTCTGGCGGGCTGGCGCGTGGCGCACCGCGATTCCGGGCCGCCGGTGAGCGAGCGTAGCAGGGCCGGCGTCGCCGCGGCCGGAGCGCGGCCGATTCCGGGCCATCCGCCAAGTGTTTCTCCGGCGCACGCCGCCCCCGCGACGTCGTCGGCCCCTTCCGGAAGCGTGGCCTCGCCGACTCCGTCGACCGCCGTAGCGGCGTCCCGAGCCTCTCGAACGCCTTCTGGGGGGAACAATTCGATCGCAACGAAACCCGGCTCCCCGGCGGCCTTGCCTCCGAGGGCTCCCGGACCTTCCCCAGCGCGCTCCAAACCGAAATCGAATTCGGGCTACGATCCGGGCCCGCTCTGAGGGTATGATTCCTCAGCTTGTCGTATTGCTTCCGTCTGACGAAGATGCATTCCGGCGCCGACCGACTTCGCGTGCTCTTGGCCTCCTGTGCGCTCGCAGGCACCCTCGTGGCGTCGCCGATCGCGCTCGGTGCGAGCGTTTCGCCTCTCGACGCGACCCCCGAGCAGCGAAAAGACGCGACCGACCACTTCGCAGCCGGCAAGCAAGCTCTGTCGGTAGGCAATCTCGAGAAGGCCGTGGTCGAGTTGCGAGCGTCCCTCGCGATCGTCGATAGTCCGAACGCCCATCTCGAGCTGGCCCGAGCACTCCGCGATTCTGGCAAGCTTGGGGAGGCGTGGCTCGAATATGGACGCGCTTCGACTCTCGCGACCGAGCTAGCTCCCAAGGAAGAGCGTTACGCGAAGACCGCGGAGGCGGCGGCAGACGAGCGCGTCGACGTTGAGACAAAGCTCGCGTTCGTGGCCGTCACCGTCATCGGCGCCGCCGACGGCACGGTGATGAAGGTCCGCGGCCGCGTACTGGCGCCCGAGGAATGGAAGGCGCCCATCCTCGTGCCTGCTGGGTCCGTCGAAGTCGTCTTGACGGACAGCAGCGGCACCGAGATCGCACGGCGAACGGTGAGCGCGTCGATCGGGCAAACGGTCCCCCTGTCGATCGATGCAGCGCCTCCGCCCGCGCCCCCCCCGCCGGGCAAAGCCGCAGCCGACGTGTCGGACGATGAAAACCCGGGCTCGGCCCTTTCGACCCCCCCGCCCTCGGAGGCGCCGCCCTCCACGCCGGCGAACCCGACCAAACTTCGGCCCTACGCGTACGTGATCGGAGGGGTTGGCGTCGCGGGGATGGCCTCGTTCACCGTGTTCGGCCTTCTATCGAACTCCGCCTACAACGATTTGCAGAGCGTTTGTCCTCATGGTTGTCCGCCGGGTAAGCAGAGCGAGATCGACCGTGGCAAGACCGAGGAGACCGTCGCGAACGTAAGCCTCGCCGTGGGTCTCGCGGGCCTGGCCGTCGGCACGACTCTCTTCTTTTTGAGCCTTCCGTCACCGGCCGGAGCCAACGTGCGCGCGTCGTTGTTCGTCGCCCCCTCGCACGACGGCGCGTACCTCGGCCTCCGGGGATCGCTATGAAGCCAGTCCGCGTCGCGGCCGTCGCCATCGCCGGCGCGCTCCTCTTCGCGGCGTGTACGAACGATTTCAGCGTCTTCGAGCAGACGCCGCCCGAAGAGGACGCCGGTGCACAGCCAGAAGACGCGACGATAGTCGACTCCGGAACGTACGACGTCACGGCACCGGATTCGACGAACGTGGAGGCGGCAGCCGCCGACGTCGCGCAAGACATGACCGTCGCGGACGCGGGCGAAGACGCGACGCGGAGCGATGGCGCGATGGCTGACGGGCCTCGGTCGGCCGACGCATCCGGCGACACGCGGATCGACGCGCCGGGGGACGCCCCGGGCGATTCCCCGGGCGATTCTCCGGGCGACTCCTCGCGCGACGCTCCGGCCGACTCGAGCCGGGACTCTCCTACGGAATCCGGCGAAGACGCGCCCGTCGATTCGGGGCCCGATGTCTTGGCCGACGCCCGGGAGGACGCACCCCCGGATGGCCCGGAAGACGCTCCGGTGGATTCCCCGCCCGACGTGTCGACCTGCGGCGGACCGGGCCAGACCTGTTGCCCCGGCGCTTCCTGCAGCGCGAATGGCTGCTGCGACCCCCAAACCGATACGTGCGCGAGCCATGGAGCCGCGTGCACCGCCATGGGCAGCGTCTGCCAGGCAGGTGTGTGCCAGGCGTGCGGCGCCTCGGGATTCGCCTGCTGCGCCGGGAACACCTGCAACGGCGGGGGCTGCTGCGACAATGACATGTGCGTGGCCGTCGGTGCCACGTGCAGCAGCGGCCAGTCGTGTTTCGGCGGAAGCTGCGGTACGTGCGGAGCCAGGGGCGAGGCCTGCTGCCCAGGGAGTGCGTGCATGGCGGGCAACGCGTGTGGCGACGCAGGCCTCTGCGCCGCCTGCGGCAACACTGGCTTCGACTGCTGCCCTGGGAACTCGTGCACGGGGTCGTGCTGCGACACGGTGAGTGGAGTCTGCGTCGCCGCTGCGTGCACCACGTGCGGAGGCAACCTCGAGGCGTGTTGTCCGGGTACTACGGCCGCGACCCGTTGCGTCGCGGGCCTTACGTGCCGGCGCAAAGTCCCAACGGCCCCACAGCTCTGTCAGTAAGCGCACGTGCGGCCGGGATACGACCGGAGCGGCCGCGGGGCATTCGCTCTCGGCACTCCGGGCTGAAGTTGACTGAAGTCCCGGGCGCGCACCGCAGACTGAGGGCTCCCCCCCTCGGCGTTGGGCCTCCAGCCCACCAATCCGCGCCGGCCGAAGATGGCCAATACCGCATAACGACAATGTTTCTGCGGATGGCCCGGCTCGTGCTTTTTCGATTCCCGATTCCTGCGTCACCTCCGGGAGCCGGTCCATGAAACTCCAAGCCAACACGGTCACCCTCCTCGGCCTCGCCGGCGCCGCCGCGCTGGTCGCAGCCTGCGACAATTCGGCGGTCGACAGCTCCAGCTCCGACCTGGGGAACAGCGTTCAGGCGCTCTTATTCGTCAAACGACAGACGACGACGCTCCAAAACGGCAGCGAGACGGTCGACGTCGCGGGCGGCAACGGGCAGGTCCTCGACTACCAACGGTACGTGCCGGGGGGCAGCCTGAACCTGCTGTCGCCCGCGCGCGCCGATGGCGTGGTGACCAACCTCACAAGCTCTTTTCCGACCGCGGACTTCAACGGCGCCGACGTTTCGTTCGACGCAAAGCAAGCCGTCTTCTCGATGAAGCGCGATGCGAACGACTCGTACCACATCTACACGGTGCAGCTCGCACCCGGGGCCGACGGCAAGTTCGAGATGCACCAGAAGACGGCGGGTCCCTGGGACGACGTGAGCCCGATCTACATCCCCAATGGGCAAATCGCGTTCGTCACCAACGAAATGTATACGCCGATGGGAACTCGCGCCGACGAGTACGAGCATGCGCGCCAGGCGCTGCAACTCGCCACCATCAGCGTCGACGGCGGCGACGCCGACCGGCGGCTCTTCGCGCAGAACCTGTCGCACTTGGTCGCGCCCTTTCTTCGGTACGACGGGAAAATAGGCTTCTCCCAGTGGGAACACTTCGGGCCGGTGAACGACGTCAAACTCCGCGTCGTCAATCCGGACGGAACGCAGGAGCTGGCGATCGCTGGTCAGCACTCGAAACCCGGCGACGCGCTCTTCACGGTCAAAGAGCTCTCCCCGAACGTCATGATCGGAATCGTCACCGCGCGCGACCGAACGATTCACGCCGGCGCCTTGGTGCAGATCGACGCGCGCAACCAAAACGACCCCGCTTGCCTCGACCCCAAGGCCTACGCCTCCGGTGGTGTGGTCGGTCACGCGTGTCTCGACGAAGAAAACGCCCGGTACCAAGTGCTCACTCCCGACGTTCCGACCGGGAGCGACCCGTCACCCGCCGGGCGCTATCGTGAGCCGAGCCTGCTGCCCGACGGGCGAATTCTCGTGTCGTGGGCCAGCGGCCCCGTGAACGACATGAACGAGCAATCGCTGACTGCGCCCGACTTCGGGATTTACGTCTACGACCCGACCACGAAGGCGAATCAGCTGGTCTACAACGACCGCGCCACCTGGGACGTGAACGCCCTCCCGGTCGCCCCGCGGGCCGAGCCGCCTGCCATCCCGGTCACCCAGCGCGTGGCCGACTCGACGATCCCGACGCACATCGGCTCCATCAATGTCGCGCAGACAAGCTTGAACGAAACGGTCGACGGCGCGGAGTTCAGCGGTGTTCCGCTCGCAACCGCGCTCCAGCAGGGGGCCGTCGCGGTGCGGGTGATCGAGGGGTTCTCGAGCGAAGCCGCCAAGGGCGTCACGATGTTCGGCCTGACGATGTTCGAAGGAGCTGCGGTCCTCGGCGAAGCGCCCGTCTTCAACGACGGAAGCTGGCTCGCCGACGTCCCCTCGTACCTGCCGGTCCACCTTCAACCGATCGACCAGTATGGATTGGCCATTCGCAATCAGCAGCTTTGGATTCAGGGCATGCCCGGCGAAGATCGCCGGTGCGTCGGCTGCCACGAGTCGCGAACCGGGCAAGGCGTTCCGGTGCTTGGTCAGAACCCGACCGTCGCCGAACAGCACGGCGCGCAAACCTTCACCGAGGCGATCGCGGATCGCGCCGAATATCCGTGGGACAAGAAGGTCCAGCCGATCCTCAACGCCAAGTGCGCGCCGTGTCACGGCCCGTCGTCGCCGACCAATCACCCCTACTACATCACGCGCACCGATCCGGTGACCGGAAATCAGACCACGTACGAGATCCCGAGCCTCGATCTCACGGATACCCCCGTGACCGTGTACTACGACAAGAACGTGGCCACTTGGCCCGCCTCGTACGTGTCGATTTTCTATCCGGCAGCGCTCGAAATGGGCCTGGTGAGCGTCACCGGGACGGTGCCGCCGAAGTGGGGTATTCCCGGCAGCGCGCGCGCGTCGGCTTTGACCCAAAAACTCAATCTAAACGGATCCGTCGATGGATCGACGGCCTGGCCGCTCTCGACGAATCCGATGCACCCCGAGGACCAGGGAGTGACATTGACCGACGACGAGCGCAAGGCGATCGCCGTATATCCGATGGATCTCGGCGGGCAGTTCTACGCACGCCAAAACACCGGCTTCGCTCCGTACAAGGGCGGAGACCCCGTGACCCCGACGAACTGAGCAGAGGAGATACCCGAAATGCGAAAGAGCAATTTGTTCCAGCTCGCGGTCGGCGGTTTTCTCGCCGCGGCCGCCACGTTGTCCTCCGGCGATGCGCACAGCGGGGCCCCTCGCCAGGTCACTCCGAACTCCAGCGGTCACGGGTTTGCCTCGGTATACGGCGACATCCCCGCGGACCAAGCCGAGGCCCTGTCAACTGCGGACCGCATCAAGAGCGCAGCGGCAAGCGGCGCTCCGACGCTCGTTTGGGAAGCACTCGAGCACGGCGAGAAGGTCGAATGCCTCGACTGCATCGGCGCGGTCGCGCCGCTGCTCTACGACTCGAACGCGAAGAACCGCGAAATCGCGGCCTGGTGGCTCCGGCGTCGTATCTTCGGTGTGTTCGGCCAGGGCGAAGTGTACCAGCAGACGATTGGCGTCCTCGCGAGCGACGGGGACCCGATGCGCCGGGCATACGCCGCGTACGCGCTCGGCGAGTTTTTCGCGACTCCGGGAATCGCGGCCTGCGCCCAGGCCCTTGCGAGCGACGCGGACCCGCGCGTTCGCGCGGCCGCGGCCAGTGCGCTCGGGCGCCTGAACGACGACGGAGGGGGCGCGCTCGGGACCGCGCTGGGAGACACGGACGCGAGCGTGAAGACCGCCGCGCTCCGCGCCGCCGCCCGAATCAACACGTTCTCGGGGCTCTCGTCGGTCGCTGCGCTCACCATGGACGCCGATGTCGGCGTTCGGAGGAGCGCGGTCGAGGTTCTCGACGGGCTGAAGGCGACCGACACCGTGATGGTGGTCTTGGCCGTGGCCGAGAAGGACAGCGACCCAGGTGTGCGCGCAGCGGCGTGCCATGCGCTCGGCACCTTCGGTGACGCCACCACTCTTGTCGCACTTCAAGGCATCGCCAAGAGCGATCCGGACACGTTCGTACGCGACCAAGCACAGATCGCGCTGCGAAGGCTGTAGTCTGTCGTTACGATTGGCGGACATGCGCGGAGCGAGCTTCGTTGCCGGGGTAACTCTCGCCGTGTTCGGGGCCTGCGCTTCGGGCGCGTGCACGACCAAAGAGCCGCAGCCGTCGACCTACTTCGATCGGTCGATCGCATTGGTCCTGCAGTCGTCCTGCGTGCGCACGAACACGGGTTCCGGGTGCCACGTCGCGGATGCCAAGGGCAACGCGTTCGGCAACCTCGATTTGACGACCTTCGCCGGCGTCGATCGGCGTCGCGACCTGCTGCTCGACTACGGTCCGTACTCGCTGCCTTCGCTGCTCGTGAAAAACGTGCCGCCGTATCGAGTCCCGCTCGAGCTCTGGGACGGCACCCAGATTCCGGTAACCACCGACATCAAGCACGCGGGCCTTTCGATCTTCGACCCAACCGCCAGCGCTTTCTTGACGTTGCGCCGGTGGATCGAAAACGGTGCGACCGAAGACAACACGGGTGTCCGTCCAGTCGACATTGCGCGCGCGCCGTGCACCGACGTCGTTCCGAGCGCTCCGGGCTTCGACCCGAGCACGGACCCGAGCACGCCCGACTTTGCTGCGTTTCAAACGTTGGCCGAGCCCGTTCTGGAGACGTGCGCGGCCGGCAACTGCCACGGAACGAAGGTCAACATTCTCTACCTCACGTGCGGCCGTACAGCGGCGGAAGTGCGGTGGAACTATTTCTCGGCGGTCGACTTCATTGCGGCAACGCCCGCGCACAGCGAGATCGTCCGCCGGCCGCTCGCGACCTCGCAAGGAGGCAGCTATCACGAGGGCGGGCCTCTCTTCGCGTCGGTCAACGATGCGGGCTACCGCGCGCTCGCTACCTGGGCGGGAGCTTGGGTGCAAGCGTGGTCCAAAGCACAGGCGACGCCGCAGCCACCACAATGGCAAGGGCTCGACGCCGCGTTCTTGTTCTTTGCTCAAAAAGTTCAGCCGATGCTCGTCAAGAAGGGCTGCATGATGGCCCAATGCCACTCGGCGGCGATGTTTCACGACTACCGGCTGCGAGGCGGTTCCGCTGGAAGCTTCTCGCTGGCGGCCACACGGAAGAACTACGCGCTCTCGGTCGCCCAGATGTCGTTCGAGAGCGACGACGTGAACATGAGCCGTCTCGTCCGAAAGAACCTTTATCGCTCCGAAGTCTTCACCGGTTCGAACGGAATTGCGCACCGAGGCGGGGCTCTCTTCGAGGACTTCGGCGGCGATGACGCGGGGGGGCAGCTCGCCACGGGGACGGCGTGCGACCAGGGGGCATACGACTACGACAACGGGAATCTCGACTCGACCCCGGCTTATTGCGTCGTCCGCGAATGGCATAGGCGCGAGCGCGTCGAGCGCAAGCTCTCGCCGGTGTCGGAGATCGTCTACGTGACGCGGCCGCCGCCGCCCGGGCCGGACCGCCCACAAGACTTCGACGTCTTCGCCGGCGGGGCCACGCTGCACATCGCTGCGGTCACGGCGGCCACGGGTGGTGACTTGACGCTTGGCACCGACCAGGCGCTCGATCTCACAGCGTGCGGGCTCGGTACAGGTTCGGACTTCCGGCGCCCGGCGGTCTCCTGGGACGGGGCGACGATCGCCTTCGCTGCGCGCCCGAGCGCCGACCTCCCTCTCGCGATTTACACGATGAACGCAGACGGCACCGGCTGCACGAAGCAGCCGGACATCGCCAACCACCCGGCAACGGGAAACGGTATCCTCGAGCACGACTTCGATCCGGCCTTTAGCCCTCCGGGGACGGACGGGATCGAGCGAATCGTGTTTGCGTCGACGCGCGGCAACCTCGTCGCCGGCCCCTTCGATTACTCGGGGCCTCAGGTCACGCCCGCGGATCTGACCAAGCCGAATGCGAATTTGTACGTGCTCGACGGTCCGGGCGGCGCACCGAGGCAGCTCACTTGGCAGCTCAACATGGAGCGGCTGCCGAGTTTCATGCAAGACGGGCGGCTCGTCTTTACGTCCGAAAAGCGAGAGAAGGACTTTTACCAGCTCGCCCTTCGCCGGCAAAACCTCGACGGGGGCGACTACCACCCCCTCTACGCGCAGCGCGCGAGCATCGGGTACACACAGGCGACGTACGCTGCCGAGCTGTCTCACAAGGACTTCGCCACCATCGTCAGCAATCAAGACGCGCAACACGGCGCAGGCGCGCTCGCGATCTTCAATCGCTCCATCGGGATCGATTTCACGAGCCCGAACACCGCGGACTATCCGGTGGACCCCACGGTCATCGACCCGAGCTCGCCTTCCGCGCCCGAATCGAATTTCTTCCTTCACTCACTGCGAATCGTCGCGAAAGACGGCTCGTATACCAGTCCGTCGGCGCTGCCCGACGGCAAGGTGCTGGTCAGTTTCGGCGCCGGCGATCCGGCGACGTTCGGCGGGGACTACGACATCTACGTGCTCGACTCGGCGACCGGGAACAAGACGAAGCTGGTCGGAACGACCGGAACCGCGGAGGTCGATGCCGTGGCGGTGTACTCCCGCGTGGCCAAGGGGATATTCGCCTCGACGCCGGACGAGCCGAATGGCCACACCGAGATTCGTGCCGGCGAAACAAACGCGGACATCACCGTCCTCGACATGCCGGTCCTCGGTTCTCTCCTCTTCCAGAACACGCCGACCGGCCGCGTCGTCGAACGCGATCTCAGGAGCTTCGATGTCTACGAAGAGCTTCCGCCCGATGTTTCGGCTTCTCCCAACTGCGGTGCCAACGCGTACAAGGATGGGTTCGGGACCGTTTGCGTTCGCCGCCGGCTACTCGGAACGGTGCCGGTCCTCTCCGACGGCTCAGCGCACTTCCGGATCCCGGGGGGGATGCCGATCGTGCTTCATCTCGGAGCCGACTCCGAGTCGTCGCGACTGCAGCTGCCCCGCTGGCAGCGCGAGGAGATGACCTTCCTGCCGGGCGAGTACACGCATCAGTCCTTCCCGGGTGCTTTTTTCAACAACGTCTGCGGCGGCTGTCACGGGGCGATCAGCGGGCGCCCGATCGACGCGGCGCTGCGTCCCGACTTTCTGACCCAGGCGTCTCTGGTCATCGCGATCGAGCAAGTCGCAACGGATCTCACCGGGCCGCCATCGAGCCGCGGCGCCGTCATCGGCGCGCCCTCGGCGCCGTGATGGCACGAGCCGGAGGGAGATCCCCGAGCGTTCCGACCTGCAGCAGGCAGCGGCGTCGAACGCGGGCGTGACCCTCCGTCACGCGGCCGCGCGTCGTGTGGCACTCGAGCGACGCCTGCCGCGCGCAAGGCGCGTGGATTGGCTGGCTCCTGTCGGGCACGCTTCTCGCTACTCCGCGGTGTGCAATCAACACACTCGGCACCGCGGCCTTCGGGCGACGCGCGTTGCAAGGGGAGAGCGCCATGAAACCCAAAGCCTCCGTCATCGGTCCCGTCGTCGCGATGTTCTTAGTCGGGGCGTGCGCGGAAAACGCCAAACCCCCCACCACGGCCCAACAGTCCGCGGACCAGGCCGAGCAAGCCGCCCAGAAGGCGCAGAAGGAAGCCCAAGAGGCGCGAAAGGACGAGCGGACCGCCCAGCAGAAGCGCGAGGACGCGGAGAGAACACTGCGCCGCAAGGAAGCCGAGGAGCATGAGGCCGAGCAACGCGCGCAGCAAGCGTCGTATCGGGCCGGACACGCTGAACACCGCGTCGCCTCCGAGCTTCCGCGCGGCGGCGCCGCCGAGGCGCAGGCGGGCACCATGGGCCACCCCGGCGCTTCCGGCCAGACGAACCCGCCGGCACCGGCGAGGACGGGGAAGGTCATCGTGGTCACCGCTGGGCTCCTCTTTCCGACGAACAGCGCGGAGCTCGCGCCTGCGGCCAAACCGAAGCTCGATGAGCTGGCGGCTGCCCTGCGCGCCAAGCCCGAGGCCAACGACGTGATCGCGAAAGGGTACACGGACGATACGGGGCGCGCCGTCTTCAACAAGGCGCTGTCGGAGCGTCGAGCCGAAGCCGTGAAGGATTACCTCTCGAGCCAAGGGGTCCCGCGCGACCGGATCAAGACTACCGGGCTGGGCGACGCGAGCCCTGCCAGCACGAACAAGACGGTCGAGGGCCGCGCGGTCAATCGGCGCGTGGAAGTCGTCGTTCAGCCCGCGTCGGGTCAGCCCGGGCAGTAGCAGCAATAGGGGACGTCCCGGGCACGCCGGTCTGCCCATTCACCCCGCGGCGTTTCCTTCCCTTGGGTTGCGAGCGCGAAAGACGGGCCGCCATTCGCCACACGCCCGCGGTTGCCCTATGCACACGTCATGAGCGCGCCGCCGCTGTCGCCTGCCCGGCCCCGACCGATTGAGGTCGGTGTCCCCGACGACGACGACGGCCGGCTGGTGCCCCCGCGCTGGCTCGACCAAGCGCCGGTGACGCGGGCGCTAATCGCCCTCAACGTGGCCGTCTTCGTCGTCCAGCTCGTCATGACCGGGGGCAAGTCGCTCATGAACTTGCCGCCCCACGAGGCGCTCGCTTTTGGCGCCAGCGATTCCCTCTCCACCGTGGGCGAAAATCGATGGGAGACCCTGGTCACCGCCTGCTTCTTGCACGACGGTCTCTTTCACATCGGCTTCAACATGCTGGCGCTCTGGCAGGCCGGCCCACTCGTCGAGCGGGCCGTGGGCTCCGCCCGAATGGCGCCGATGTACCTCGCCGCGGGTGCGGCAGGGAACGCAGCCTGCGTCGCGATCGCATGGTTCACGCGCTCCGCACAGGTAACGCTGGGTGCCTCGGGCGCGATCTCGGGCGTGCTTGCCGCGGCGTTCGTCGTCGGGTGGCGGGTGCAGGGCTGGCATGGCCCGCTCACGCAGGCGATGGCGCGCTGGCTGGGCCTCGTCTTGGCCTTCGGGTTCGTGGCGAATCGAACCGGCGCGCACGTCGCCAATGCCGCTCATCTGGGGGGGGCGGTCGCCGCCGCCGCGATCGCCGCGACGTGGCGTCGCGGATACCGCTACTCGAGCCGATCGACAGCCGCGATCTTGGCCGTTTGCACGGCCATCGTCGTGGCAAGCATCGCCATCGTGGCCGTTCGGGACCGGATCGATCCGTTCGCTGCCATGCGGCTCCAAGAACGGTCCGATTTTACCGACGAAGCGGTTCGCGAAGGCCGATGCTCTGACGCGCGTGACGGTCTCCTGGCGGTGGAGCGGCTGCGGGCCAGGCTGGCGCCGGTCACGAACCTGCGCAAGCGGGTCGAGACTGCCTGCGGGCCGAGCCCCAATCCCTGACCCGCATTTCTCGTCACAAACCCTTCCGCCGCGGCGCCGCGTCGTGGGAAGCTCGCTGCCCATGCCCTTAGAGCACCGCTTGCATGCGCGCTGCGGCGGCCTTTGTACCGGCGCCGCCGAGCACGCTGCGTCCGCCGGGCGCCCGTTCGCGCTCCCGACCAGCACACGCCACTTCGAGCCCGATCGGCCGTTCGCCATCGGTCACCTGGCCTTGGACATCACGCTCGAAGTCTCGACAAAGAGCATTCACGCCGAAGCCGTCATCGAAGCGCGCCGGGTGGATCCGTCCGCCGACGCGTTCGCTCTCGACGCCGTCGGCTTCGACATTCAGGCGGTACGCGTCGACGGAAAGGTCGTGCCCTGGGGCTACGACGGACGCATCCTCAGCGTGCCCGTCGAACGAGAGCGCGATCGCGTGCGGGTCGCGGTGCGATACCGCGCCACCCCACGGCGCGGCCTCTACTTCATCGAGCCCGACGAGCACTATCCCAACAAGCCGCGGCAAGTCTGGTCGCAGTGCCAGGAGGAAGACGCGCGCCACTGGTTTCCTTGTCACGACAGCCCGAACGTCAAGATGACGACCGAGGTCGTCGCGCACGTTCCGAGCGGTTGGTACGCGCTCTCGAACGGAGAGCTCGTCTCGAGCGACAAGCCAACGTCGGGCAACTTCACGTACGCCTGGAAAATGGCTGATCCTCACGCGAGTTACCTCGTTACGCTCGCGGCCGGCGAATTCGTCGAGCTCGGCGCCACCGTTCAGGTGAGCGGGCGCGAAGTGCCGGTCACGTACCTCGTGCCGAAGGGGCGCGAAGCCGACGGCTGGCGAACGTTCGGCCGCACTCCGGAGATGATCCGGCACTTCGGCGAGGTGACCGGCGTCCCGTATCCGTGGAGCAAGTACGCGCAGATCGTAGTCGCCGACTTCATCTTCGGCGGGATGGAGAACACGACCGCGACCACGATGTACGAGCACATTCTGCTCGATGAACGCGCAGCCATCGACATAAGCTCGGACGATCTCATCGCGCATGAGCTCGCGCACCATTGGTTCGGCGACTATGTGACGTGCCGCGCCTGGTACGAGGGGTGGCTCAACGAGGGGTTCGCGACGTTCTTCGAGCACGTCTGGCGCGAGAAGGCGATCGGCCAAGACGAATACGATTTCAGCGTCAAGGCAGACCTCGAAGCGTATCTCACCGAGGCGCACGGTCGCTACCGCCGCGCCATCGTGTGCCAGGACTACGATGCGCCTCTCGACCTCTTCGACCGGCATCTCTACGAGAAGGGCGGCCTCGTCTTGCACGCGCTCCGGCTCGAGGTCGGCGCACCGCTCTTCTGGGCAGGGGTTCGTTCGTACCTCGAGACCAACGCGCGTGGAATCGTCGAGACTCGCGATCTGCTTCGGGCGATCGAGGGCGCCAGCGGTCGCAGTCTCGGACGCTTCTTCGAGCAGTGGGTCTACCGGCCAGGGCACCCCGAGATCGAAATTGAAGTCACCTGGGACAAGGGCATTCTCGCCGTCGCGACCAAACAGACGCAGGCGACCAGCGACGGCGTTCCAGCGTGCTTCGAACTTCCCCTCGATTTGGACCTGGGAAGCGCCGACGGCACGGTCATCCGGTCCACTCTGCGCGTGACCGACAAGCAGCAATCGTTCGCTTTGCCGGCGCCGGCGCGACCGGCGTTCATCGTAGTAGACGCACACATGCGGATCCTCGGCGAAGTTCGCCTGAAGATCCCGAGCGACATGCTGCGCGAGCAGCTCGAAAAGGCGCCTACGGCTCGTGGGCGATGGCTCGCCGCTCGCGCCCTCGCGAAGAGCGACGACCCTCCCACGATCGCCGCGCTCGCGCGCGTTCTGTCGGACGAGCAGGCATTCTGGGGAACGCGCGCGGAGTGCGCGGCAGCGCTCGGGAAGATCCGGGCGCGCGAGTGCTTCGACGTGCTGGCGAACGCCGTCCGGTCGTCGCATCCGAAGGTACGCCGCGCGGTCGTGGACGCCCTCGGTAGCTTTCGGACGACCGAGGCGATGGAGGCCATCCGGCCACACGCGCTGCGCGACGACAGCTATCTCGTGGAGGGCGAAGCCGCGCGCGCCCTCGGGCACACGCGCCAGTCGGCGGCGTTCGATCTCTTGGTCGACCTGCTCGACCGGCCCAGCTGGTTCGACGTCGTGCGGGCCGGCGCGATCGATGGCCTCGCGTCGCTGCGCGATGATCGCGCCCTGCCGTACGTGAGCGCTGGCGTACGCTATGGCCATCCGGCCCGAGTGCGGCGCGCGGCGGCGATCGCGCTGCCGAAGATAGCCAGCGATCGCAAGGCTCGCGAAACGCTCGAGTTGCTCCTGGACGACGGCGACCCGCTCCTCCGCATCGACGCGGTACGTGCGCTGGGCGATTTGGGCGACTCCAAGGCTCGACCCGCGCTGCGCGATCTGCTCGACACGGACAACGACCCGCGCGTGAGGCGACGCATCCGAGAAGTGATGCGCGACCTGGCGGAGCCCAAGCGCGCCACCGAACCTCTACGCGACGAGCTCGAAAAGCTGCAGGGCGAACACAGTGAGCTCAAGGCGCGCCTGGCGAAACTCGAGGCTCGTCTCGTCGTGAGCGACGGCCCGCCAGCCTCCGGAAAAGCCGCGCCGAAAACCCAGGCGAAGAAGACGAAGGGCAGCAAGTTGAAGCCGGGACGCAAGGCATGAGCGAGTCCTTTCCGGTCCGCATCGAGCAGCGCGGTGCCGTCGCGATCTGGACGATCGACCGCGAAGCTCGCCGAAACGCCTTGTCGCGCGCCGCGGTGCTTGCGCTCGGCAAGCTGGCGCGCGACGCGGAGACGAACGCGTCGATCCGCGCGATCATCGTCACCGGCGCGGGCAACCTCGCGTTCTGTGCGGGCGCTGATCTAAAGGAGCGACAGGCGATGGACGAAAACGCGGTGCGAGCTCAACTCGAGCTCTATCGAAGCGAGTTTCTTCCCATCGATCGGTCGTCCAAACCAGTCGTCGCCGCCATCAACGGCGCCGCGCTCGGCGGGGGGCTCGAGCTCGCGCTCACGTGCGATCTGCGCGTCGCGGCGGCGCATGCGCGCCTCGGTTTGCCCGAGACGTCGCTCGGCGTCATTCCGGGCGCGGGTGGAACGCAACGCCTGCCTCGGATCGTGGGCGAAGGCCGCGCCAAAGAGATGATTCTTCTCGCGCGCCAGCTGACCGCAGAGGAGGCACTGGCTTGGGGGCTGGTCCACCGGGTTACCCCCGCCGGAACGAGCGTCGTCGACGACGCGCTCGAGTGGATCCGCCCCATCGCCGACGGAGCGCCGATCGCCCAAGCGGCGGCGCTTGCGGCCATCGACAGGGCGTTCGACGTAACCATCGACGTGGGACTCGAGCTCGAAAAGGGCAGCTACGAAAAGACTCTGGTCAGCGAAGATCGCCGCGAGGCGCTCACTGCGTACGCCGAGAAGCGGGCAGCGCGCTTTCAGGGGAAGTGACGAGATGCGTGTCTACGTTCTCTTGGGATTGCTCCTCTCGTGCGGTGGTGCCGGCGGCGTCGAGGCCCCCTCGGCGATTCCGCCGCCGGCTCCAACTTCGACGGCCCGCGCGACCCCAACGGCTTCCGCAGCGCCGGCGCTCCCCTCGGGCGGCTCCGTCTTGATCGGCGAGATCCCCGCCGCCAAGCACTTCGACCCGAAGCAGGCCATCGAAGATAGCAAGCCGGCCCTGCTCGAGTGTTACAACCGGGCTCGCGCCAGTGCTCCAGGGCTTTCCGGGAAGCTCAAGATGCGAATCGTGATCAACGAGGCCGGTTCCGCCATTGCCGCGGAGCCGGAGCCGGGCGGCTCGGCGAATACGCCCGCCCTCGCCGCGTGCGTCGGCGAGGCGCTGAAGGCGGTGACATTCCCAAAACCGGGGGGAAGTGCGACCGTCGTCGCACCGCTCGTCTTCCGCCCGGAGTAAGGCTAGTCAAGCGGGCATGTCGGCGGACCAGAAGCTCAAAGACACGCTCGCCCGCGTCGAGAAGGGTGGAGCTGCGAAGTACCACCAGAAGGGCGCCGAGCAAGGAAAGCTCTTCGTGCGCGAGCGCATCGCGCGCTTGGCGGATGCGGGGACGTTCATCGAGGACGCCGAGCTCACCAACCACATCGACCCCGACCTTCCGGCCGATGGAGTCGTCACCGGCACCGCCGCGATCAGCGGTCGTCCCGTCGCGATCATGGCGAACGACTCGACCGTGAAGGCAGGGTCTTGGGGGAGACGCACGGTGGAAAAGATCCTGCGCGTCCAGGAAATGGCAGTGCGCCTCCGAGCGCCCATGTTCTACCTCGTAGACAGCGCGGGGGCGCGCATCACCGACCAGATCGAGATGTTCCCCGGTCGACGAGGCGCCGGACGCATTTTCTACAATCAGGTCCAGATGAGCGGGCAGATCCCCCAGGTGTGCTTGCTTTTCGGACCGAGCGCGGCGGGCGGGGCGTACATCCCGGCGTTCTGCGACGTGGTCGCGATGGTCGACGGCAACGCGAGCATGTACCTCGGCTCCCCTCGCATGGCCGAAATGGTCATCGGCGAAAAGGTGACGCTCGAAGAGATGGGCGGCGCGAAGATGCATTGCAGCGTCAGCGGTTGCGGCGACGTGCTTTGCAAGACCGAGGACGAGGCAATCGGCTTCGGCAGGAAGTACCTCGCGTACATGCCTCAGTCTTTCGAGACAGCCCCGGCGGCGGTAGAGGGCCGGCCGCCGAAAACGAGCGGCAAGCGTATCGAGGACATCGTTCCCGGCGACGAGAACAAAGCGTTCGACATGATGGCCGTCGTGGCCGAAATCATCGACGAAGGGTCGTGGCTCGAGATCAAATCCCTCTTTGCCCGCGAAATCCTCACCGGTTTCGCACGGATCGACGGGCGAGCCGTGGGCATCGTTGCCAACCAGCCCAAGTGGCTCGGCGGCGTCCTGTTCGTCGACAGCGCCGATAAGGCCGCGCGCTTCATCTGGCTCTGCGACTCCTTCAACATCCCGCTCGTTTTTCTCGCCGACGTGCCCGGTTTCATGATCGGCACGAAAGTCGAGCGGCAGGGGATCATCCGCGCGGGGGCCAAGATGATCGCGGCCGTCAGCGAAGCGACCGTGCCGAAGATCAGCGTCATCGTGCGAAAGGCGTACGGCGCCGGCCTTTACGCGATGTGCGGTCCCGCCTTCGAGCCCGACGCGTGTCTCGCGCTTCCCAGCGCCTCCATCGCCGTCATGGGCCCCCAGGCCGCAGTCAACGCTGTCTACTACAACAAAATCCAGGAGCTTGCGGCGGGCCCGGAGCGCGACGCTTACGTGGCCAAGCTACGGGACGAATACCGCGCGGATATCGACATCATGAAGCTCGCGAGCGAGATGATCATCGACGCGGTCATTCCCGGGGACCGCTTGCGCGGCGAAATCGCAGCTCGCCTCGAGCGATGCCTTGTTAGAGACAGCGCGCGACCACCCAAGAAGCACTTGGTGGCGCCAGTCTAATCCCTTTCGTACCTTACTCCCGATGGCCCGCGAGACAGAGATCGTCGGCGCGACGATCGCCGGAAAGTACCTGGTTCGTCGGGTCGTCGGGCGCGGATCGATGGGGGTTGTCTGCGAGGCGGAGCATCTGGAGATTGGAAAGCGTGTTGCCATCAAACTCATCGATGCCTCGCTCGTAGGCATGACGGACATCGCCATCCGATTCCGCCAAGAGGCGCGCGCGACAAGCCTGGTCGAGAGCCACCATATCGTGCAGGTGTTCGACGTCGGGACGGACGAGCGATTGGGGCTCTACCTGGTCATGGAGTTTTTGACGGGTGAGGATCTCGCGACCGTCCTCGCGCGCGACCATCAGCTCCCACTCGACCGGGCGGTCCGCATCGCGGTTCAAGTGGCACGCGGGCTGGCCAAAGCGCACGAGGCCGGCGTCGTGCACCGCGATCTCAAGCCCGCGAACATCTTTCTGTGCACCAGCGAAGACGAGCACCCGCTCGTAAAAATTTTGGATTTCGGGGTCTCCAAAGTCGTCGATTCGTCGCGCGGCGGTTCCGGACCCGGCCTGAAGCTCACTCGCGACGGAATGGTGCTGGGTACTCCGCAGTACATGTCGCCCGAGCAGGCGCAAGGGTACACGGTCGACGAACGAACGGACGTCTGGGCGCTCGGGCTGGTTCTCTACGAAATGCTGGCGGGTCGGCCCGCCTATCCGGAGCTGCCCTCGTACGAGCAGTTCATCATCCACTTGGTATCGCACCCGCCCGATCCGCTCCCGCGCGTCGCTCCCTGGGTGCCCGACGAGCTGGCGACGGTGGTGCACGGGGCTCTCGAGCACGACCCGACTGCCCGCATCCAGAACTGTACCGAGCTCGTGAAGCTGTTGAGCGAAGCCTATCCGGTCCACTCCGGGCGCAGCGCCCGGCCGCCCGTGAGCGAAACGACCGATACATGGAGCGACCCGCGGCCTTTCGATCGCGGGGACCGTTCTATGCCGCCCCGGCGAGATCGCCATACGCCTTCCCGCTCGCCCGCGAGCGATACGACGCATTCGGCTGAGCCCGGGCCCTCCGGCGAACCCGTGCCCGCGGCGACGTCGACGTCCGGCGTTCGCGGGACGGTCGCCGATGCACCCCTCGAGGATTTCCAAGACGACGCCCCACAGTTCTTTGACCGCAAGATGCTCCAAACGCTGGAGCCGCCGGCCTCCCACACGCTCCCCGACGCTTCACTCACAATGGCTCCGAGCGAGCCGGGCGACCAGGCGCTGTCGCCCTCCCAGCGTTCGACTCGATTCCCGCGGAAATGGGCCGGGCTGGCTTTGCTCGTCATCGGACTCGTCGTGGTGGCCGCGCTCGCCTGGCGCTGACGGGCGCAACGAAGCAAGTTCGGCTTTGCGGAAGCTTGCTGTGTCCCCTGCCCATGGCAGTCTGGAGGGATGCGAGTCATCGGAAGGCGCGCCCACGGCTCTGGGGATCGGCGCGGTCTCGACGCGCTCGTGCTCGCATTTGGCGGCGGCGCGGAGAAAGGTGTATTCCGCTACAGAAGCCAGGACGAGGCCAACCGGGACCAGGAGCGATGGATGCGCGAACGCGTGCAGCGACGTATGAAGATGTGCGTCGCGTCGTCGAGCTCCTCGAACGAGAACACGTAGAATACGCGCTAATCGGCGGTTACGCCCTCGCATTGCAGGGCATCGTGCGGCTGACCGAGGACGTGGATATCCTGGTCGAGCCAACCCTCGAAAACACCCGTCGGTGGGTGTTGGCGCTCTCCGATCTGCCCGACGGCGCGGCGAAGGAGCTAGCGGGGGACGACACCCTGCACGAGGAGCTCTACGCCATCCGCATCAACGACGAGTTCACCGTGGATGTGATGAACTCGGCGTCCGGCCTGACCTGGCCGGATCTTCTTCCTTATCGGATGCGCGTTGATGGGATCAACGTGGTGTCGCTCGAGGGGCTGCTTCGCATGAAGGAGCACGGCAGGCTCAAGGACCAGGCCGACGCAGAAGCGATCCGGCACGCGTTAGGGTCCGGACGCGACTCGTAGCAATCCCAAATGGATCGACCCATCGCCGAGCCGACGGCCGGTCGATTGCCGCGAGCCGACAACGGGCTGAACGTTCAGGCGGGAGCGGCGGAGCCGAGCTTGTGAACCGAGGCGGCCAAACGCGACACTTTTCGAGAGGCTGCCTCTTTCGGGAGAGCCCCCTTGCTCGCGGCCTTGTCGATTGCGACCGTCGCCTCCGCGAGGGCTGCGCGCGCCGCCTTTTCATCCTTGGCCGCGATGGCGGCACGAACGGATTTCACGTGCGTGCGCACGGCGCTATTGATCGCGCGGTTGCGCAAGGTGCGGGTGATGCGCTGTCGGTTGCGTTTTTCTGCGGACGGGTGATTGGCCACGGGCACCTCGAAATGTCGGGCGCCGGGAGCCTAGAGGAGCCAGGCGGATTGTCAAGCTCGCGTCACGCTACCCGCATGGGCAGCAGCACACGAAACGCGGCTCCTCCAAGGTCGCCGGTGTCGACGGTGACCGAGCCGTGGTGCGCCTCTGCAATTCCCCGGGCGATTGCCAGTCCGAGTCCGGCTCCGCCGGCCGCCCGACCGCGCGCCCCTTGCCTATATCGATCGAAAATGGTGGCGCGCTCGTCTTGAGCGACGCCCGGCCCGGTGTCGGCGATCTCGAACGCGATTTGACGCTCCTCCCGCCACACCCGGACCCGCACGCGCCCGCCGCGCGGCGTGAACTTGAGAGCGTTGGCGACGAGGTTGTCCAGCGCCTGCCGGAGCTTTTGGGGATCGGCGTACACCTGCGCGCTAAGATCGCCGTCGAAGACGAGGGCAACGCGGCGCCGCGACGCGACCGGGGTGAAGACGGCGAGCATGGGCTCGATGACCGCTCCCACGCTCACCATGCGGGGCTCGACGGAGAAGACCCCCGCCTCCAGCCGACTCGCCGCCAGCACGCCGTCGACCAGCCGGGTCATCTCGGAACACATGCCGCGAATCTGGGCGACCGCGGTTTGCCGCTCGCCGGTTGTCAGGTCTTCGGCCTGCAAGAGCTCCGCGATCAGCGCAAGCGAAGACAGCGGGTGCCGCAGGTCGTGGACCAGCATCGCGACGTGATCCCGCCGCTGCGCGTCCAGCATCCGTCTCAAGCGAAACGTCTCGAGCGCTGCGCGCACGCGCGCCAAGAGCTCACGGGAATCGATTGGCTTCGTGAGGTACGCGTCGGCGCCTTCCTTCAAGCCCGCCTCGATCGCGTGAGGCTCTCGACGAGCCGCCGTCAGCATGATGACGGCCGGCCCGCCGCCGCGGCGCGCCCGCAGCCTGCGCAGCACCTCCACGCCGTCGAGGCCCGGCATCGACACGTCGAGCAGAACGAGCTCCGGCTCTTCCTCGTCCACCTTTCGCAAAGCGGCCTCGCCGCTATTGGCGGTACGTACGAGATGTCCGTCTTCCGCGAGGATCGCCTCGTAGAGCGCCAGCGCGTCGGGGAAGTCGTCGACGATGAGTACGTTGCCGCTGGTGTCTCCGAGCGCCGCGAGGGGGAGCGGTTCGATCACGAGAGCACTCCGCGGGAGTGCTCGGCGGGAAGAGCGCGGTCGACCGCGGTCGGTGCGGTGACTCGGGGCAAGACGAGGGTGAAGGTCGAACCCTCGCCTTCGACGGACCGCACTTCGATGTCCCCCCCGAGAGCCCGCGCGAGGCGCCGCGACAGGGCAAGGCCAACGCCCGTTCCATCGTAGCGGCGTCCGTCGCCCGCCTCGAGCTGATGAAACTCCTGGAATAGCTCGGTCAACGCGTGGGCCGGGATGCCGATCCCGGTGTCGCGCACGGCGACGCGAAGCTCGGTTCCCACGGCGCGCACGGTCAGGACCACGTCCCCCCGATCGGTGAACTTGATGGCGTTCGAAAGCAAGTTCAGGAGGATTTGCCGGATCCGCTGCGCGTCGGTGATCGCCTCGATGGATGCTTCACCCACGTCAGCCACGAGCCGGACCCCTTTGGCCGTGCTCAAGCTGTCTACCTCGGCCACACACGCACGGGCGAGCTGCGGCAGGTTCACCGGGGCGAGGCGCACCTCGATGCGCCCGACCTCGGCCTTGGCGAGATCGAGCACGTCGTTGATGAGGCCGAGCAGGTGTTCGCCGTTGCGTTTGATGCGCTCGAGCGATTCACGCGCGCGTGTGGAGAGCTGCTCTTTGGGCGACGTGGCAAGCAGATCGGCGAAGCCTAGAATCGCCGAGAGCGGCGTGCGGAGCTCGTGGCTCATCGACGCCAAGAACTCCGTTTTGACCTTGTTCGCGTGTGCAAGCCGCTCGCCCTGCTCGGCGAGGGCCACGCTCTTGTCGCGCATTCGGTCATGCGTCCAAGCGTTGTGCAGTGCAACCGCGAGCTGGCGAGCCGCCTCTCGAATGAACTCGGCCGCGTCGGGCGCCGGTTTGCCGATTCCCGCCAGCACCATCGCCCCGGCGCCTTCGTCGCCGATCGCGACGGGGTACGCCAGCACCCAGCGCAGCGGGGCGCGGCCGACTCCGAGCTCGAGCTCCGGAAGCGGCTCCGCGAGACCCTCGGCGTGCAAGAAGAGCGGCTCGCGCTTTTCCATGACGCTTTTCGGGAGCCCGTCGGCCCCGAACATCCGCGCGTCGAAGGCGCGCCCGTCGCAGGCCATTCCTTGCACGGGCACGAGGCGGCCTGCGTCGTCGAGTAGGTACACGACGCCGACTTGCGCGTCGGCGAGGTTCACCAGGGTTTGCATCCCGCCGGTGGCGAGGGCGCCGACGTCGAGTGTCTTCAACTCGCGCACGAACTCCGCGTAAGCTCGCGCGCGCGCGTCGCGGAGCGCCAAATCCTCGTTGGCTCGAGTCAGCTCGGCGACGGCGCGCTCGCGGTCGGCGAGCGTCGCGCGCAGCTTCGAGTCCTTCTCGAGCAGCAACGAGTTCATCTTCGCGAGGCTATGAGCCACGGCCCCGAGCTCGTCGCGGCGGAGCGGTTGCGGCGGGAGCGCCTCCAGCCGTCCCGTGGCCGCGAGAGCCTCTTCGATTTGGGCCGTGGTCCCGGCGATGTCGCGCGCGATCCAGGCGCCGCTTCCGAGTGCGATGACGATCGCCAGAACGAGGACTGAGCGCGTGGCGCGCTGCGAATCGCTCGCGGACTCGAATGCCGCTTGCTCGCGTGCGTCGGCCTCGCCGAGCGCGTGTTTTCGAAGGTCGGTCAAAATGCCGCGCATCTCGTCGGTCAGCACCTTCCCCTCGTCGGCCAGGTGCGCGTCACGAACTTCATGATCGCGCGCGCGAATCTGCGGCTCGCTCACCTCCTGGATCCACTCGCGGACCAGGCGCCCGAACGCCGAGACCCGTTCGTCCTCCATTCCGTTCTCCGCGACCGCCTGGGCCTCGGCGAGCAGTCCTTCGAGCTCTTTCCGGGCCTGCTCGTACGGCGCGAGGAAGCTGCGGTCGTTGGTGAGGAGGTAGCCGCGCTTGCCCGTCTCGAGGTCGGCCATCAGGCGCAAGAGCTGTTCGGCGTCGTCCGCGAGCTTCAAATCGTGCTGCACCAGTCGCTCGAACTGCTTCTCGAGCTCCTCGTGCGCCGCGTTTGCCCGCAGCAACCCCACCCCGAGCACCGCGACGACGACGAGGGAGCTCAGCAGAATACGCCAGAAAAGAGCGCTCTTGAGGATGCGCACGAAATGGAACCCTTGGGAGCTTAGCATTGCCCCCGCGGCAGACGCTCCCGCACCACGTTCACGTCGAGCGGCCGACCCACGCCCCCGCGCACGACAGCAGCCAAGCGATGGGCGCGAGCGCCAGCCCGAACACGACCGCGAACGGCGCCGCAAAGCCCAGGGCAACGAGCGTCACGACGAGCGCCACGACGGTGGCGAGGGCGGGCTCGAGCAGGGTGTGCACCCCGGCCGCGCGGGCGATGAGCCACCCACTTGTCGGGAACGACGCCAAGAGGCCGGCTCCGAGCAAGAGCGCCGGCGCCGCGGCGCCCACGTCGTGTTCGTCGACCGTGGACAAATCGATGTGGAGCAGGCGCGCCGCAACGACGCCCCCCGCGAGCCCGGCCAGCATCGCGCCGATGGTGACGAGGGCGCCGAGCAGCACCCAGCGTACTTTCACCGGCTGGTCCGCGCGCGTGAGCGCGGCCCGGACGGCCGACAAGCTTGGAGGCTGAGCGGCTGCCGACAAACGCGACCATCGCCGGCTCGACGGCGGTGCAAAGCTCGTAGACCGCTGGTGGCGAGCCTGAAGATCGCGCCACAAGATCCACGTGACGACGCCCATCGCGGCCAAGAGAGGCGATACCCCCAAGAGGGCCCCGGGACCCCGCCCGTAGACGAAATACGCGTAGAGGCCGCGCGCCACAATCGCCACGACGAACGCCGCGGGGAAGATCGGCGCGCGCATCCTGCGGTGCTTGGCACGCCCGAGCGCGTAGCCCCATAGGCAAGAAAAGAAGACGTGCGAGGGGAGGCCGAGCAGCGCACGCGCGACCCAAATCCCGCCGGTGAAGTGCGTTCGCAAGAGGAACGCGCTCTCGATCGCGGCGAAGCCGAGCGACGCAGCGGTCGCATAGACGACTCCGTCGAAAGGCTCGTCGACGTGCTTGGACAGAAGCGCAGGCCACGCTGCCGCAGCTTTGGCTGCTTCTTGGATGGGTGCCATGACGAAAAAGATAAAAACGACGGCGCCGCTCGCGCCCGCGCTCGACATGCCCAGGTCGAGCCCCGTCAGCGAAGCGGCACGCGCCGTGACCAAGAGCGCGGCGAGTCCGAAGGCCCCCCCGAGCAGGAACGTCGCAGAGACCAGCCACCGAGGTTCGCGGCGTGGATCGACACGGATCGCGAGCAGAGTGAAGAGAACGGCGGGGAGGGCCGCCGGCAGCAACCAGCGCAACGTCGCGAGCACGGTGGGTCAGAAATGGATTCCGAGATGCGCCGAACCGGTAACCCCAAATCCGACGCTCGAGCCGGAGCTCTCGTAGAGCGTTCTCACGTTGGGCGGCAGGCTGGCCACCGTGACTCCCGCCGCCGTCAGCGCGGCCGGAAGGGGCGGTATCGGCCGCTGGAGGAAAAGAAGCTGAGCATCGACGTCCGCGCCGATGGAAATGAGTTTCAGAAGATAGAAATCGATCCCGAACACCGGTCCCACGTCGAAGCCGTGGATGCTCACGTCCGGAGGTACATTGCCGGTCGCCACGGGGACTGATGCGGAGTTGAGCGAACCGACGAAGTTGTATCCCCCTCGCACGCCGAGGTACGGGTCGACGCGCCAGATGCGCGTGTGAAACTTCGCCTCGGCGCTCAGCTCCCAGAGGTTACCGATCGACGAGAGATCCAGGTCGCGGACGCGCACCCCGAGCGTGAGAAACAAGAGTCGCACCCCGGCCGCGACGCCGTACACGGGGCCTCCGCTCTCGGTCTTCTGGAGGGCGAGGTTGCTCGTGCTGAGCGATTCCATGTTGACGTACGCGCCCCCGATTTCTGCGTTGATCCAGACCCACTCGAGCCCGAGACCGCTGTCTTGGCTTTCGTCTCTGGAGACCGGAGGCGGCGTGTTGGGGAGCGAGGCGGCGGGCGGGTAGCTCGGCGGCGGTGCGGTCATGGGAGGCGGAGGCTCGAGCGTCTGCGCGCGCGCGGGAGAGCTCGACAGAACGAGCGACGCCACGAGCCCCGAAAAGAAGGGAGCGCAGGCGATCGGGGCGAATCTCGGCGTCATACCTTCTCCTCGATTTCGGGGTTGGACTCCGCGGCCTCGGCGTCGGGGACGCGATACGTCTCTTGGAGCCATTGGCCGAGATCGACCAGCTTGCAGCGCGGCGAGCAGAACGGAAAGGCCCTATTGTCCTCGCGCGGGGCCGCCGGGCGAGCGCAGATGGGACACGGCGGCATCGTCGTGAGCATAGCTCACCGCGCTCGCCGGCGATCCGATCCCCTACTCGGCCGTCGTGCCGCTGGGATAGTCGTTGGCCAGAGGTCCGCCCGCATCAGGGACAGCCATCGGTACGCCGTCGGCGGGGACCTCGGCGAGCGCGCAAGCTCGCTCGAGGAGTTCGACGACGTCGAGCTGGCGCACCTTGTCTTCGAGGTTCTTGCTCTTGACCCCGTCGGTCAGCATCGTCATGCAGAAGGGGCACGCGCTGGCTATCGTGCTCGGCTGCGCGCCGCCGTTCGATTCGAGGCCGAGCGCGTCGACGAGCTGGAGTGTGCGCTTGACGTTGACCCGATCCTGATTTTGCTCCTCCATCCACATTTGCGCTCCGCCGGCGCCGCAGCAGAGCCCGCGCTGCTTCGTCCAATACTCCGCCTCCACGAGCACCACGCCAGGAATCCGCTTCAGGATCTCGCGCGGGGGATCGTAGATTCCGTTGTATCGCCCGAGGTAGCAGGAGTCGTGGTACACGACGCGGCCCTCGACGGGGTTGCGCGGCACGAGCTTTCCTTCGGCGACGAGTCCCAGCAAGAAGTCGGTGTGGTGGACGACCTCCACGCGAAGGCCGAAGTCGGGGTACTCGTTTTTCAGCGTATTGAAGCAGTGCGGGCACGTGGTCACGACCGTGTGCGCGCCGCCCCCTTCCTTGTATCCGTTGACCACGGCGGCGTTGCCCTCGGCGAGCATCGCGAAGAGAAACTCGTTGCCGGCACGCCGCGCCGGGTCCCCCGTACAGTTTTCTTCTTGTCCGAGAATGGCGAAATCGACCCCCGCTTGCGTGAGGAGTTTGGCCGTGGCGCGCGCGATTTTCTTCGCGCGGTCGTCGTAGCTCGCGGCGCATCCGACCCAGAAGAGCACCGGCGCGGTCGGCTTGTCCTTCATCGTGGGGACGCCGAGCCCGTCGCTCCAGGCGGAGCGGTCCATCCGCGACAGATTCCACGGGTTGCCATTCGACTCCATGCCTTGAAACGGCTTCGCGAGCTCGTGAGGGAATTCGCCCCGGACCATCACGAGGCTCCGGCGCATGTCGATGATCTTGTCGACGTACGAGATGAGCACCGGGCATTGCTCCTCGCACGCGCGGCATGATGTGCAGGCCCAGAGAACGTCCGGGTGGATCACCTCCGGAACGAGGTTGACCGGCGACACGCCGAGCTCGGTCTCGCTCGACTGCTCGGTGATGAGCTCCTCTTCGCGCGCATATAGGTGATCGCGAAGCGCCAGCGTCAGGTGTTTCGGGCTGAGGATCTTGCCGGTCCTATGGGCGGGGCAATTGTCGGAGCAGCGACCGCATTCCGTGCACGTATAAAAGTCGAGTAGGGCCTTCCAGGAGAAGTGCTCGATGCGCGCAACGCCAATCGGTTGGGCGAGCGGGTCCGCGGACTCCCCTGCGGCTCCCACCGCCTCCATCAGCTTCTCGGCGCCGTCCGCGACGGGCACGAGACGCCCTGCCGGCCTCAAGCTTCGGAGAAAGACGTTGGGGATAGCGGTGATGACGTGGAAGTGCTTCGAGTGCGGCAGGAGGTTCAAGAACAGAAAAATGAGGACTTCGTGCGTCCAGAACGCAGCGTGCGCAATCGGGACGAGAGCCCCGGGCGAAAGTGCGCGAAAGAGGAAAGCGAAAAACGACCCCGCCGGCGCCGGCCACGCCGTCCACTCGCCCTGCCACTGCTCTCCGCCGAGCGGTGCGGTGATCGTGGAGACCGCGGCGCACTGGCGAGGCGTTCCGAGGTGCACCAGGAGGTCGCAGAGTCGCACCTTCTGCGAGGCGAGGACCAGCGACGCGCCGTCGTACATCATGTCCGTGACCATCAGCGTGAAGATGATCGCGATGATGCCGAGCCCCTCGAGTGTGAGGGCCATCCGCTTCGGCTTGACGACGAGGCGGTAGTAGAAAAATACGAGAGTGCCGCCGATGACCGACAGGCCGAGGCAGTCCTTCAAGAACTCGTAGGATTGACCGAGGGGTTGGGCCGGGCTGAGGCCCCAGAGATTGAACGGTGCGTAAAAGCCCCGGCCCCAGAGGACAATCTCGCGGAAGTTGAGGAGGACGAAGCCCGTGAAGATGAGCTTGTGGGCGACCCCGGCCGGATTGTAGTAATCCATTTTCTCTTGGCGGAATGCGAAGCGCCAAGTTCCGCGAAGACGCGTGCCGACGTGGTCGATGGCGCTCGGTACGGGTCTGCCAACGAGCAGAAGGTGCCAGCGGCGGCTCGCGGACCACGCAAACATCGCGAAAGCCGCAAAGATGAGAATCAACATGGCCGTGGGGCTCATCGCGGGATGTCTCCCATGGTCTCGCCTTCTATAGGGCCCCGGCCGATCGCGTCAAACGACCCTTGCCGCTTCGCGGCCGGCGGCGTCTTCGCGTAGGATGCCGCCGAGTGGCGCAGCCGAAGACCATCGACTTCTATCGCTGCTTGCGGCCGGTTCAGGATCGGTTCGTCGCGGCGACACGCCTTACAGCGCCTCCGGCGCCCCTTCTTTTCCGCAGGGCTCCGTTGCCGACGGCCTGGGTGCTTCTCGGCGCGAGCGCGGTTCTGGTCGTCGCGGCGACGTTCGTGCTCGTCAAGGGTTGGGGCGATATCTCGAGCCCCCTTGCGCTCCACCGAACGGCGATGCTCTTCGTCGACATCGTGCTCTATTCGGCAGCGGCGTTTTGTTTCGTGCACGCCGCGGTGGTCCTCCGTGCGGTCGAGTCGTTGCCCTATCGGGCAGGGACGTACGTCTTCCCGGCGTGCGTCGTCGAAGCGAGCGGCCCGGTGCTGCGCGTATGGCCCTTCGTCGACGCAGAGGCGTTCGAGCGACTGGCCCAGCCAGCGCTCGGCGTGCGAATGCGCGACGGCGCGCGTCTGGTCATTCCGGCAAAAGCGGTCGACGTCGAGCGCACGGAGGCGGCGCTGACCTCCTTGCGCGCGGAGCTGAATCGAGCCGTCGCGGAGGACGACGTCGACATGCTGGCGGAGCTCGACCCGCTACATGAGACGCGGATTTCGAGCCCCATCTCGTCGACCGAGGCGATGAAGCCTCTTTCGCCGATGTGGATGCGCTTCGATTGGGTTCTGGCCCTCGCGATCGGCGTCACGCTCGGGTTGGGCCTCGGCTCGATGCGCAACGCGTCGAGCGACGAGCGCATGTACCGAACGGTGGTCGCGACTGCGAGCATCCCGATGTACCAAAAGTACCTCGCGCGCGGTGGACGCCACGCAGACGAAGTGCGGGACGTTCTTCTCCCGCGTGCGCAGCTAAAGGAGGCGCAACGACAAGGAACCGTCGACGCCCTCGAGGCTTTCGCGCGAGCACATCCCTCCGCGCAGATAGCGCCCGAGATCGAAGCGGCCATCAAGCGCGCCCTCCTCGTCGAGTTCGACAAATCCAAAGCGCCCGGAACCATCGCGGCCTTGGACGACTTCGCCAAGAAGTACCCCGACAGCCATCTGGAGGCGGAGCTCGGCTCCGCCCGTCACGCGCTCTACGTACAAGCGCTCGCCTCGTGGAAGAAGAAGACTCGAGTCGATGCGACGACGAGCGCCTTCATCGAGCGCCTGCTCGCCGCCGCCGAGAAGGTGGGTCCGGCGTGCGACGTTCGCTTCCGATTCAAGCCGGCGAAGGCGCTCGACGAAGTCGACAAGCGCATTGTCAAGCATGCCTTCTATCCGGGACCCGACGCGCTGCCGTCGCACTACGTCACGCCGGATGCGCTGCGCGCACGCGAGCAGCGCGTGGCGCAGGCGCTGGCCGAAGGATTCGCCGCGTCGTTTCCCACCGATTTGCTCTCAGTCCGTGCCGGCGAGCCGCTGGCGGCGGACGCGCCGGTGCCCGCGGGGGCGCCCGTTCTCGTCATCGACTACGCGGCGGCGTGGTCGAACGCGTTTACGGCGAGCCCCAAACCGCGCACGGTCTTCGCCGGCATACGCTTCGATTTCGACGCGCGGTTCCTTCTTCCGCAGGGGGCGCCGCTGCAGCTCTCTTACAAGTCGCTGCGCGGCGCCGACCTATGGAAAGTCAAGGGAGCGATGACACTCGAGGAGTTTCACCGCAAAGTCTACGACGGCATGATGGACCATGCGTTCGACGAGTGGCGCAAGCGGCTGACCGATACGCTATTTCGGTGAGCGGAGCCGGCGCCTTCACCGGACCGTCGGGCAACCCTGAAAGACCCGCACGGGAAGCGACGCGGCTCCCTCGAACGCGCCGCAGGTGGCGCCCGATAGCGTGACGGTCTGTCCGTGAAGCGTCCACCCGTCCGGCCCATCGCTCGGCACGACCGCACCGTTGACGGCGACGTTCACCATACCTGGGTCCCCGGGGTTCTTCTCCAAGAGAAGCGTGCAGCTCTTCATCGCGGCGTCGGCGATTTGCGCGAACGCGTCACTGAGCGCGCTCGTGTCGGAGGAATTGACCTGGTAGTAAAGCGGCTCGCTCGGACGCGTGGTGCCGCCCGCCGTCGCGAGTTGGTCGAGCACGTCGGCATAGGGGGCGCTCCCGGGAATGCCCATCACGTACGTCTGGACGCCAGCTGTGCGGAGATCGGACACCGCTTCCGCGGTGGCGTCCCCGTCGAGGCAGCCTTGCGGATTTCCGGTGCAGCAGTTCGGGGTGCCGCTCATCATGCACTGAGGGTTGGCTCCGTCGATGTTGGTCGTACACTGATCGAGCGCGCACGGTGCGATGCTCGCATCGCAGTTCGGTCCACCGTCGGTGGCCAGAATCACGAAGGTCAAGCCGGGCAACGCTCCGAGCTTGTGCACCAGCGCGTGGAACGTTGCCGCGGTCGGAGTGCCTCCGTTGGGAGTCAGCGCCGTCGCCGCGTCGAAGGCGGCCTCCGTCGCTCCGGTCCAATCCCCGGGGCGCAGCGGCATCACTTCGATCCCCGCGGTGCACTCGGGGCCTCCGGGCTCGGGGAAAACGGTCACTCCGAAATTGGCGTTCGGCCCGATCGTGTGCACCAACCCGGCGACTGCGGAGCGCACGTTCGGCCACTTGCCGTTGTCGAGCATGCTGCCCGACACATCGAGAACGAAATACAAGTTCGGCACGTTCGGCACGATTGGAACGTCGGTGCCCAGGCACGCGCCCCCGTCCTCCGACCTCGGATC
>Ga0265313_10000427_pt1 | contig 44927 bp, 41 predicted proteins | sample 4123metaG_FD_203122 | JGI IMG/M metagenome (GOLD analysis project Ga0265313, IMG submission 203122) | Rhizosphere microbial communities from Carex aquatilis grown in University of Washington, Seatle, WA, United States - 4-1-23 metaG | ecosystem: Host-associated > Plants > Roots > Rhizosphere >... | reverse complement strand
GGGGGGGGGGGGGGGGGGGGCGGGGCCGGCGGGGGGGCGGCCCCCCCCCCCCCCCCCCCCGGGGGCCCCCCCCCCCCCCGCGCCCCCCCCCCCGCGACGCTGGCCCAGGATGCCCCGCTGTTCGTGACCGACGAGCCGACGGCCCATCTCGCGCCCGAGGCTTCCGTCAGGCTCCACGCGCTGCTGACGTCTCGGCGCCCCGATCGCGGCATTCTCATCGTCGACCACAGGCTGGACGGCCTCCTCGAAGGGATCGACCGGGTCGCCGTCTTGGGAGACGAAGGCCGCATCGTTGCCGCGGGGCGTCCTCGCGATGTCTTCCGCGGTCAGCGGAGCTTGCTTGCCTCCCTCGGCGTCTGGTGCCCGGCATCGACCATGCTGGACTCGGCGCTGGCCGACGCGGGCGTCGCCCCATCAACTGCTCCCTTGAATGTGCGGGAAGCGCTCGCGCATGTTGAACCTGGGACGGCGGAGCCGGACTCGATCCGGCGGGCCCGGCCGGCGGTTACGGCCTTCCTCGACTCCCGCACCGCGCCCCTCGAAACATGTGCTTCGAGCGGTCGAGTCGTCGCCGCCTTGTCGAAGGCGGATTGCGCGCCTTTCCTGGGGCCGACGGTTCTGAGGGGGGTCGATCTCGAGATTCATGAAGGCGAGGTCCTGGGCGTGCTGGGGGCCAATGGCGCCGGCAAGTCGACCCTTGGCGCGTGTCTTTCCGGGCATAGTCCGCTGCGGGGGGGCAGGCGAAACGGACCGCTTGGCGGCATCGCCTTCCAACGGCCGGAAAACCAGTTCACCGCCGGCAGCGTCGGCGAAGAGATCGCCTCGGCACTGCCGGGGAAAATGGCCGGCCCGGAAAAGGAACGCCGGGTCGCTGAAGCTCTCGCCGCCTGGAACCTCGTCGGGTTCGAACGACGGCATCCGTTGGCACTTTCCCAGGGAGAGCAGCGCCGCCTTGCGCTCGCCTCGCTTACCATCGCGGAGCGCTGGCCCCTGCTCGTGCTCGACGAGCCGATGGCGGGACTGGACGCCAGTGGCGCGGCCGGCCTGATCGAGAAGACTGCGGCGTTGGCCCGCGAAGGGCGTGCGATTGCGCTCATCACCCATGACATGGACCTGGCGCTTCGTCTTTGTCCCCGCAGCATCGTCCTTGGCGAGGGCCGCGTGCTGGCCGAGGGGCCTACGACGAGGCTGCTCGGCGACCGGGTGCTTCTCGATCGGGCCGGTCTTTGCGAACCGTCCTCGGCCGAGGCCGGTCGATGGCTTCAGCGGGCGGCGGCGTGCTGAGGGCCCTCAACCCGCTGGTCAAGCTCGGCGTCTGCCTCGTCTGGCTGATCGCCGCCGTCCTGGTCTTCAATCCGGGCTTCCAGGCGGCAACGATCCTGGTGATCGCCCTGGTGCTGATCTTGGGCAATCGCAATTCGCCCGCGACGATCCTGGCACTGATGGTGCCATTCGCCTTGTTCGGGTTCGGCATGCTGACGACAAATCTGCTGTTCCGCAGGGACAGTGCCTTCGCGACGGTGCTGGCGGGCGAGGCGCTGTTCGCTTCGGCCGCCCTTTCGGCGGGCTTCACGCTGTTTCTCCGCAGCATCGCCTGCGGGATGATCTCCGCCTTGTTTGCCATGACCACGGATCCGGGCGCCTTGGTGCGGGCCTTGATGGCCTATTGCCGGCTCCCTCCGCGTCTTGGCTATGCCCTCTTCGCCGCGATACAGCTTGTGCCGGACCTTGCTTCGGAGGCCGAGCAGATGCGCCTTGCGCGCGCCATGAAGTCCGGCCGTCCGCGTCGCAGGATTCCGGGCCCGCGGGAAGCGGCCAGCCTTGTCATACCTCTGCTCGCCTATGCCATCCGCCGGGCGGGGCGAACCGCGATTGCCATGGAGGCGCGGGGCCTGTCGCCGGGTCCGCGGACGATTGCCAACGTTCCGCGTTTCACCTGGTGGGACGGCGTCTTTGTCGTCTCGGCCGCCGGCACGATCGCGCTCTGTGGCTTCCCATTGATCTTTGGATGGATCTAGGCCGCGCCGTCCAGCAATTTGCAGGGTTCCGGGGGCCGAGGCCATAATGGTCTCAGCCCCCGGATGACGCGGGCGGCCCTAAGGTTTTTCAGCGTCCCCAGACCTTGGCGTACTCGGCGCGGTAGTCGACCTTAGGCTCGTAGATGCCGTCGGCATTGATGTCGGTCGCCACGTTGTCCTTGGTGATGATGTGGAGGGGTTGGACAAAGCCGCTGGCGGCTGCGCCGTTGAAGGCCCGGTTCAGCTCATCGATCGCCTGCCAGCCCTGGAGGCCGGCTGGTTCGGGGATCGTACCGATCTCGTATTCGCCCGTCTTGATGCGCTGATAGGCCGCGGGGCTGCCGTCGGAGCCGATGAGCGCGATGCGGCCGCCGGGCGCGATCCCGCCGGTCCGCAGCGCCGGCACGCCAGGATCGAAGAAGCCGGCGTCGCTCACGGTGTAGACGTAGAACGGATCCGGATATTTCTGAATCCACGAGGTGAACAAGCCGGGCATGTTCTGGTTGGCGGCTCCCACCGGCGTGCTGACGTACTCCAGCATCTTGCAGGTGCTGCACGCCTTGATCGTGGCCTGGGCGGCGTCCGCCTTGGCCCGGGCGATGGCGTATTGGGTATCGGTCACGACGATCATCTCGGCCTTGCCGTGGGAGTCGGCGATCGCATCGTCCGCGGCCAGGGTCGCCTGTCCGACCGGGTCATAAGTGATGTTCGTGAACAGATAGACGCCGGGGGCGGGTCCGGGCCCGGCCACGCTGTGGATGCCGACGATCTTGATGCCGGCATCGGTGGCGTCCTTCAGCAGGCCGAGGTTGCTCTGTGCATCCACGCTGGCGAGCACGATGCCGTTGGGCTTGAGCGCGATCGCCTGCTGCAGCGCCGACCTAATGCCGTCCGCCGAGCCCCGGCCGTCGATGGTCGTCTCTTGCCAACCGAGCTTGGCAGCACCTTCAGCCGTGCCCCTGCACCAGGTCGCCGCGGTGATGTCCTGGGCCAGGTATTCGACGCAGACGACGCTTTGATTGGCCACGGGGGCCGGTCCCGATGTCGGCCCATGCCATTGATCCGTGGGGCCCGTGGCGAGCGCGACGGCGCTGATCGCGTCCTGCGAACTCTGGGCGCGGGCGGCGCTCGCCCCGACGACGGTGGCAAGGGCGAGCGAGGCGACGAACGACGATAGGATTTTGTGGCGATGCATTGTCTTTCCTCCCTGTTGAATTGCCGTTTCGACAACTACGCATTCCTGGGTCAGGCGTTCAGGTGCCGCCTCCCGGCGGGCCGCGAGCCGCGTCCGCCTGGCGCAGGCGCGCCGTGCGTCGGCGTGCGGCAAATCCCGCGAGGCCCACCGCAAGCGCAAGCGTGGCGCCGTTGAAGAGATACTGGACGTAGAACTGGGCCCCCAGCTGCTGCAGGCCGGCAATGCCGACCGCCAGCAGCAGAACGGATACCAGCGTCCCCGGAACGTTGACGCGTCCGGGCGTGAAGGACGTCGCGCCGAGCAGCGCGCCGACAAAGGCGGGAAGCAGATAGCTGGAACCGACGTCCGGCTGTCCCGCCTCCAGCTGGGCTCCGAGGATCACGCCTGCCACGCCCGAGAGCACGCCCGAGGCGACGAAGGCCGCGATGGTGTACTGGCGCGCCGGGATGCCCACCAGCTCGGCCATGCGCGGGTTCGCCCCCAGGGCGTATAGCCGGCGTCCGATGGGCAGATATTCCAGAACGGCATACAACACGACCGAGATCACGGCGACGATCACCGCGGGCAGCGGCACATAGCCGAGGAACGAGACATTGGCGATGTCCGTGAAAGTCACCGGCAGGAGGCCGGCGATCTGTTGGCCGTTGCTGTACCAATTCGTGATGCCGAAGGCGAAGGTGCCTGAGGCGAGTGTGGCGATGAAGGAATCGATCCTGGCGACCGTGACCAGCAGACCGTTGGCGAGGCCGATGAGCCCGCCGATGGCAAGCGCCGCGACCACCGCCAGGGGCCAGGCGAAGTGCTGATCGATCTGCAAGCCGATGACCGCCATTCCGGTGATGCCGAGCACGAAGCCGACCGACAGGTCGTATTGCCCTGCCGCCAGGGGGATCATGACCGCGAGCGCCAGCAATGCGATGACCGACTGAGTCCCGAGAATGGAACGGATGTTGAATTCCGTCGGGAAAGTCCGCGGCAGAAGCAGCGAGAAGCCGATGATGAGAAGCGCCGTCAGAATCAGGAGGCTGTAGGTCGTCAGCAACTTGGCGACGCTGACGCGACGAGGCTGCGTCTTCGGAGATGCCGTGCCCTTCGCCGGGGCTTGCAGCTCAGCCATGGGCCGCATTCGCTCTCGGCTTGTCCGCCGTCGCCGCTCGGACGAGCCGGGCCATGGACAGCTCGGCCGCCGGCAGTTCGGCGACGATTCGGCCGCGGTAGAACACCAGGGCGCGGCCGGCGATTCCCGCGACCTCCTCGAAATCGGACGACACCAGGAGGACCGCGGCGCCTTGCAGCAACGAATCCAGAAGCAGGCGGTAGATCTCGGCCTTGGCGCCCACGTCGACCCCGGCCGTGGGCTCCTCCAGCACGAGCAGCCGCCGATCGGCGCCGAGCCATCGGGCCAGCACGACCTTTTGCTGATTGCCGCCGCTAAGCGCCGCAACCGGCGTTTCCGGGTTCTGCGCGCGCACGCCGAAGCGCCGCATCAGGCCGAGAGCGTCGCGTCTTTCGTCGGCGGGCCGGATCCAGCCTCCGACCGCGCGATTGGGGATCGAGGGGTTGACGAACAGGTTTTCCCGGATCGTGCGGTCCTGCGCCAAGCTCTCGACCGATCGCTTGGCGGACACGAACCCGATGCCGAGATCGACGGACCGGCGGGCCGTCAGGCGTTCGTACGCGGCGCCTTGAAATCTGACCGTGCCACTCGCGAGTTCAACATCGCCCACGAGGAGTCGGCTCATTTCGCTCTGGCCAGCTCCCTCGAGCCCGACCAGCGCCACGATCTCGCCGGCCCTGACTGAGAATGAGCAGGGTCCCGTGGCGCCCGCCACTACGCGGTCGAACTCGACGACAGCGGCCCCCGGACGATGCACCGTGTCACGCACGAAGACTTCGTCCGGGGCGCGGCCGACAATGGCCTCGACGAGCATTTCGCGGTCGGCATCTCTTGTCGCGATGGTAAGGACGCGCTGTCCGTCGCGCATCACCGTGACGCGATCGGCAATGCGGAATACCTCGTCGAGGCGATGGGTGACGAAAATCATTCCCACCGCCTGCTTCTTGAGACGCTCCAGGGTTCGAAAGACCCGGGCGACGTCCTCCTCCGGCAGGCTGGCGGTGGGTTCATCGAGGATGAGGAGTCGGACATGGGGCGTGGCAAAGGCGCGCGCGATGGCGACGATGGATTTCTGCGCCTGGGAAAGCTGCGACACCAGGGTGGCAGGGTCGATGTCGGCTTCCAGGGTCGACAGCGTATCCGCCGCCTGCCGTTTGAGATCCCGCCAGGAGATCAGCCCGCCCCGGCGCGGAAAGCCCGAGACATGCCCGATGTTCTCCATGACGGACATGGAGTCGACCAGGGCAAGGTCCTGATGGATGAATGCCAGTCCCGCTGCCGCTTCCCATCCGTGGCGAAGGGGCACGCTGGCGAGGTGAATGTGGCCCTCGTCCGGCGGATAGACGCCCGCGAGAACTTTGATGAACGTCGATTTGCCCGCGCCGTTCTCGCCCAGCAGGGCGTGGACCTCGCCCGCCTCGACGTCGAGGTCGAAGTTGTCGAGGGCGAGGGTTCCAGGAAAGCGCTTGGTGATCCCTCGAACCGTGAGCAGGGGAAGTTCCGCCACGATCGCCCGCTCACGTCCCGGGTTCTGGCCGGGCGATGCGACCCTTATAGGTCGGCGCGCCGCCGCCTGGAACATGCAGGCGCCAGATCCGTCCCTCGGCCGATGCCTCGGGGAGGACCGCCAGCACGCCCGCGTCGGTCACCCAGAGCGTTTCGCCGTCGAAAGCGCAATTCGTCGGCGCGACGCCGCAGGAAATGAACCCTTCGACCTTGCCGTCGGGCTGAAGCACGTGGATGCCCTTGCCCACGATATCGGTCACGTAGAGGCGTCCGTCGGCGCCGATCTTCAGGCCATCCGGGACGGGGTTCTCGCCGGGCATCCGCCCGAGGTCCTCGATCTTGCCGTTGGGCCGAATGCGTCCCACCCGCCCAGTGTAGGACTCGTCCCAGACGATCGAGCCGTCGGCCTCCACGGCGACGCCGTTGGGAAATACGGGACTGGGAAATGCGTGGACGACCTTTGCCGTGCCGTCGGGCAACAGCCTGTGGATATAACTGGGGTCGGGATCCTTCGGGTTGTAGGTGCCAGGATCGGTGAACACGAGGCTGCCATCGGGCGCGAAGACCAGATCGTTGGGACCGTTGAGCTTGATGCCCTCGACATGGGTGATCAGGATTTCCGCCTTGCCGCCCTCGCGCACCCGCTGGATCGATGGGGAGAGCATCTCCTTGGCTCGCCACGGACCAGTGGTGCCACCGTTCTGACAGACGTAGAGCGCGCCGTCGGAGCCCAGCACGCATGAATTGGGACCGCCGGCTGTGTAGGCGAAGCGCCGGGCTTTGCGATCGGCGCCGAGAATGGTCAGCTGGGAACGATAGGTGTCGACGAACACGAGCGAGTGATCCGGCATCACCGTCGGTCCCTCGGGCCAGCCGAAGCCGGAGGCGATCAGTTCGGACGGACCCGGTCTTGCGGCATCCATGGGTGGGCTGCTCATGGGACGGCTCCTCAATTTCTCCCCTGGGCATCGGCAGACCATGCCAAAGCAGGGCATCCGCATCTCAACGTTGGTATACCTGTCATTCCATTGATACGTATTCTCGCCCTAAGTCGCAGGCGAGGTATTGGAGAAAATCGAATGCTTGAGCCCCGACTTACGAACACGGGCCCGCTGTGGGATGATGTAGATATGCCTGCGATTCCGACGGAACATCGATTCGGAGATCTCCTCCCATTTTCTCAGCCGGCGCTGCAAACCGCATCGTTCCTGTTTGTCGCTAGGCTACCTCTGCCTTATGGATCGAGTCAACGGAGCTAGTATCCTAGGATGGTATCATGCCATAGTGGTATTGTTCGGCGCAGGCCAAGAGTTGCGGCGCTGCACGGGTTACGGCTTGATCGAGGCAAGGTAGCGGGGGGCATCGTTCGGCCAGCCGGTGCCGCCGGTGGCGTGTCTGCCGGCCCTTCTTGCGTTGGGGATGGATTGCGTAGAAAGCCATGAGCATCGGAGCGAGTGACAGGATGAAAGCAACGACCCCGATCCGGCGTCGGAAGCTCTACGAAGAGGTCGTGATACGGCTCGAAACCTGGATTCACGAAGGCGAACTGAAGCCGGGCGACCCGCTGCCTTCGGAACGCGAATTGATGGTCCATTTCGGCGTCGGCCGTCCGGCCGTACGGGAGGCGCTCTTCGCCCTGCAACGCATGGGGCTCGTCGTCGTCGCCAATGGCGAGCGCCCCCGTGTCTCCAGCCCGACGACGAAGACCTTGCTGGGGGAGCTTTCGGGCGCCGCGCGCCTGATCCTGGCCAAGCCCGAGGGGATGCGTCATTTCCAGCAGGCGCGGGCCTTGTTCGAATGCGCGCTGGCGGAAGATGCGACGCGGCTTGCCACCCTGGACGATGTGCATGCCCTCGAGAAGGCGCTTGCCGCCAACAAGGACGCGATCGGCGACGACGCCCGCTTCATGCAAACCGACGTCGCCTTCCATTTCGTCATCGCCACCATCCCGCGCAACCCGATCTACGTCGCGCTGCACGAGGCGATCGTCGAATGGCTCGTCGATCAGCGCAGCGTGTCGCTTCGCCGGGCCGGCACCGACCGTCTGGCCTTCGAATCCCATCGGGAGATTTTCGAGGCGATTGCCGCGCGCGACCCGGCCGCTGCGGGCAACGCGATGCGTCGGCATCTCGATGAGATTGCCAGGCGCTACTGGAACGTGAAGGAGAGCGAAGCGTGACCCGCCTTGCAGTTCTCCTCGAATGCCGCGCGGAGATTGCCAAGTCCCGATGACCGCCGCGCCGCCGTCCTGGCATCGATCGGCCTATAGCCTCGACGCGATCCGCGCGATGGCCCGGCGCGCGCTGCCGCGTCCGGTGTTCGACTTCGCCGACGGCGGCGCCGAAACCGAATATACCCTGCGGCGCAATGAGGCCGCCTATTCCGACGTCGAACTTCTGCCGCAGCCGCTCCGCGACGTGGCCGAGCGAGACCAGTCGGTCGAGTTGTTCGGTCGGCGCTTGGCGCTTCCGGTGATGATCGGCCCGACCGGGCTGTCGGGCCTGTTCTGGCCGGAAGGCGAGATCGCCGCGGCCCGGGCGGCGGCGGCGGCCGGCGTCGCCTTCTGTCTCAGCCACGGCTCGACCTGCACCATCGAGGAGCTTGCCGCGGCCGCGAATGGCCCCCGCTGGATGCAGGTGTTCGTCTATCGCGATCGTGGTTTCACTCGTGAATTCCTCGAGCGCGCCGCAGCGAGCGGCTTCGAAGCCCTGGTGCTGACGACCGACAACAAGCTGGTGGGCAACCGCGAGCGCGACATCCGCAACGGCTTCACCATTCCGCCGCGGTTCACGCCCGTCGATCTTGCGGCGATGGCAGGCAAGCTGCCCTGGCTGATGCGCATGGGCCCTCGGCTGCCGAAGATTACCTTCGCGAACTACGCGAGCCTGGGCGCCAAGATGGACATCAGTTCGATGGCCGGAAAGCTCCCGGGCCTGCTCGACCAATCCTTGACCTGGCCCGATATCGAATGGCTGCGCGGGCTTTGGAAGGGCCCGTTTCTGCTCAAGGGCATTCTGCATCCCAAGGAGGCCGCCGAGGCGGTCGCACGCGGGGTAGACGGCGTGATCGTCTCCAACCATGGCGGCCGGCAGTTGGATGGCGTGCCCGGCTGCCTGGATGCCTTGCCGGGCGTGGTCGCGGCGGTCGGCGGCCGGATTCCGGTGCTGATCGACGGCGGCATCCGGCGCGGCACCGATGTCCTGAAGGCCCTGGCGCTGGGCGCTTCGCTATGCATGATCGCCCGGCCGCATCTGTTCGGCCTAGCGGTGGCAGGCGAAGCCGGCGTGGCCCGGGTGCTCGATGTCCTTCGTCGCGAGATCGACAGGGCGATGGGTCTCCTCGGAGTGCGCAGGATCTCCGAACTCGGACCGGATTTTCTGATGCCGCGATAACAACTCCCATGTGAGGTTGAAGAACATGATCAAGGATCCCCCGCTGTTGCGGATCAAAAGGCGCTTCGAGCGGCCGTCAAAAGCATTGCTCGACGGGTTCGCCGGCGTGCCTACGGGCTATCTGGTCGACGCGATGGGCGGAGCCGGCTGCCTCGACTATCGCATCAAGCCGCTGGCGGAATCTCGCCAGGTGATGGTCGGACCGGCCGTCACCTGCTATGCCGGCCCGGCCGACAACCTGGCGCTTTTCGGGGCGCTGCACGTTGCCAAGCGAGGCGACATTCTGCTGGCCGCGACCGACGGGTTCACGGCGACATCGATCACCGGCGACCTACTCCTCGGCATGGCCCGCAATCGTGGCGTGGCAGGGTTCGTGACCGACGGGTTGGTGCGCGATCTGGTGGGCATCCTTGCCGTCGGTCTGCCGGTCTATTGCGCAGGAGTCACGGCCAATTCGCCGGTACGCAACGGCCCGGGCACGGTCGGCCTGCCCGTGGTGCTGGGTGGCGTGGCCGTCGAGTCCGGCGACATCGTGGTGGGCGATCGGGACGGCGTCGTCATCGTGCCGCTCCGTCAAGCGAAGGCGGTGCTCGGCAAGCTCGAGGATGTTCGTCGCGCCGAAGCGGGCCTCGAAGCCAAGGTCAAGGCGGGCCTGGAAATCCCCGACTTCATCAGCAGCATCCTGGAATCCGATCGGGTCGAAGAGATTGACTAGAGGGAGTCAATTTTCGTCGATCAGGCTCTGGGCCTTGACTCAGACTTCCTCCTCGAGGACCGATTCGACGAATGTTGCCGGGTTCGCGCAGAACTCCCGGGTCAATTTGAAATGCTCCGTCTGTTCGAGGCCTGTCGGTTCGAGTCCGTATTTCGAAAGTAGCAGCAATCTCGCACCTGGATAGGCCATGAGCAGCGGGGAATGAGTGGCCATGATAACTTGACACTGCCCGCGCCGGTCCATGCGACGCAGAAGCCGCAGGAACTGGATCTGCCGGGATGGTGAGAGCGCGGACTCTGGTTCATCGAAAATGAAAATGCCCTGCCGGTCGCATCGCTCGTCGAAGAAGCGCAGGAAACCCTCGCCATGGGAATGGGACAAGAAATCCGGCGGTTGCTCGTGAGCTTCAAGCGCTGCTTGATCGAGGTAACGCGCAACCGAGAAGAAGCTTTCCGCTTTGAAGAACCAGCCGCTGGTGATTTTCGGCAGCCAGCTCCCCCGCAGCGCTGACGCCAAACCTCCCCCAGTCGCCTCGATTGCGCCGGAATGATCGACGGGCCTGTAGCCTTTGCCCCCACCCGCGTCGTCGTAGCCGGCCATTGCCGCGATTCCCTCGAGCAGGGTCGACTTCCCGGTGCCGTTCTCTCCTACGATGATGGTTATCGGCTGGTCGAAGGTCAGCGCGAACTCGGCGCGAAACAGTGGCAGGCAAAAGGGGTAAGCTCTCGCATCGACCACCTGAGCATTGTCCAGCCAGATTCGCTTCAAATACGGCGCGGGCAGATTGATGGGGCGATGTTTCCGGCTCATTGCATGCGCTGACCTAGCTGTCGGCTGCCAGGCCGAACAGGAGCTGCATGCGGGGAACGCCCCTGAGGGCGAAATGGCCAATCTCGAACATCGGCTGCCGGAGGAGATCCACGAACTCCCCCGACATGATGACTTGCCGGCCAAGTTCCCGGCAAAGCCGCTCGATGCGGCTCGTGAGGTTGACGTCGCGGCCGATGACCGTGAAGTCCAGCCTGTCGCCCGAGCCGATGTTGCCATACGCAACCGTGCCGTAGTGGAGCGCGAAGCCGGCGACGAGGGGCGGCGTGCCCTCGGGCTCGGCCTGATTGGAGCGCGCGAGCGCCTCGATCCCCTCCATGGTCGCTTCGAAGGCCTGCTGGCAAGCCTTGGTTGGCCCTCCGTCCGCGTTGTCGTTGAAGATGGCGAGGATGCCGTCGCCCATCAGTTCCATGACCTCGCCGCCGCGTCGACTGACGGGCTGCATCACGCAGTCGAAATACCGGTTGAGCGTCTTGATGACGTCGGTGGGCGCCAGCATGTCGGACATCTGGGTGAAATCCCTGAGGTCGACGAGCATCAGCGCCGCCCTGATGGTCCGCACGTCGCCGCGCCGGATCTGGCCTTTCAGGATCAGCTCGCCCGGCTCCCGTCCCGCATAGGTCCGCAGCATGTTGATGGCGAACCGCCTGAGGCTCTTGATCTCGGCGATCGCCGCGTAGTCGGGCATCGCGTCGTGGAACAGCCGAAGATCATCGTCGCTGAACCCCCCGGCTGCTCGCGTCGCCCAGGAAAGCGCATTCGCCGTTCCGTCCGAGTAGAAGAGGGGCGCCACCACATAGTCGCTGTAGCCCGACGCGCGGAGTTCATCGAGGGTCCGGGAGGGCAGAGGCCCGTCGGAATCGAGCCGCCATCGGCCCGTCTTTCGCCCCTCGACCGCGAACTTGATGGGACTGGAAAGATAGATGTCCGTGCTCTCGAAGCCGTGTTCGAGATAGCGCTCCACCACCCCGGCCCCGCAAGTCCACAAGCGCGACATACCGGCGTATTGCGGATGAAGGGTGCGGATATGAAGCCATGACCGGTCGAGAGGGACACCTATTTCCCCGACCTTGGCGCAGTATCGTTCGAACAGTTCCAGGTTGCCGGCGAGAAAACGCCCTTCTCGGGCGAGCCAGCCGCTCAGTTCTTGAACCCGATCCATGACGCTGCCATCGCTCCTTGGCTGCCTATTCCCGCATGATGAAGCGCGTGCGCCGCTCGGTTTCCTGGGCAAGCTCGAATATCCGCCGCTTCTTTTCATGCAAGGCGGCAATCTCCCCGCCCGCGGGCGTCACCATCTGAGCGAGCCGCGACATGGCCGACATCACGGTTTCCCTGCCATGCCGCCCGGCGGCCACGGCGGCGAGCATCGCCGCACCGAGCAGGACGGGTTCGGTCGTCACCGGAACGCCGACCGTCTTCCCGGTCGCGTCCGCGATGGTCTGGCGAACCAGGGGACTGCGCCCGGCGCCGCCGCTGACGACCAGCATGTCGAAGCTGTAGCCCCCTCGTTCCAGGACATCCACGATTTCGCCGAGCCCGTGGGCAAGGCCGTTCAATGTCGCGACATAGAGCGCGAGCAGACTATCGTAGTCGTCGCTGAGATCGAGCCCGACAAGGGCGCCGCGGGCGTTGGGATCGGCACGCGGCGAGCGATTGCCGAGGAAATCGGGTAGCACGTGAAGCTCCCGGGCGAGCGCGACGGCGCCTGACAACGACCCGGCGCGCGCCAGTATGTCATGCTCCAGTTGTTCGAACGCCTTGTCGGGACCGCCTTCAGCGAATCTGGCGAAGGCGGGATGGCGGCGCAACACGGCGTCGATGGCCGCGCCAAAGGCCGACTGGCCGCCCTCGGTCAGCCATTGGCCTGGGGTCAACGCCGCGTAGTAGGGGCCCCAGACGCCGTCGATGAAGCGCGGCTCGTCGGAGACTGCCATGCAGCAGGAGGAAGTGCCGAGGATGAGTGCGAGCCGTCGGCGCGCATCGCTGGCGTCGCCTTCCAGCGACGCCGCCATGGTGCCAAGCGCGCCGGCATGGGCGTCTATGAGGCCAGCGGCGACAGGCATGCCCGGCGTCAGGCCCATGGCGGCGGCGGCCTCGACCGCGAGACCGCGGCCGAGCCTCGTGCCGGGCTCCACGACCTCGGCGCCGATGCGCGCGAAATCGCCTTCGCCCAACTCCGACAGTCCGATCCAGTCGAAGAAGTCGCGGGACCAGCGCTGCTCATGGGCGAGGTAGGTCCATTTGCAGGTGACGGTGCAGGTTGAGCGCGCGGCAGCGCCGGTCGCGCGCCAACCCAGATAATCCGTGAGATCGAAGAAATGGCCGGCGCGTCGATAGGTGTCCGGCATATGGCGGGCGAGCCAGAGCAGCTTCGGCGACTGCATCTCGGGCGAGATCTTGCCGCCCACATAGCGCAACACCGGGTGCGCCTGGCCGTTGATGAAATCGGCCTCGCCCACGGCGCGGTGATCCATCCACACGATGACGTCGCGCGCCGGGTCGCCGCTAGGGCCTACCGGCAATGACGCCCCCGCGGGGTCGAGGACGACCAGCGAGCATGTCGCATCGAAACTCAAGCCCGCGAATGCCTCCGGCGCCAGGCCGGAGGCTTCGACCGCCGCGCGCACGGCCTTGCAGGCGGCGTTCCAAATGTCTCGGGATGAATGTTCGACGATCCCGCCGGCCTCCTGCCAGATGGCGATCGGCTGCCTGGCGCTGGCCAATAGGCGCCCTTGCGCGTCGAACACGCCGGCGCGGGCGCTTCCCGTCCCGACGTCGACGCCGATGAAGGCCTGACTCATACGGGGTCTCGCTCACCACACTTGCAAGGCCACAATCTCATTCGTCCCGCTGGCTTGGCAAGGCGGGAGGTCGAGGCCCGGTAGTTGAACGGTTTAGCGGCGAATTTCCCCTCGCCGGAACTTCGTACTATCGTCGGGCGGAACGGGAAATCGGGTGAGCCATGGCGAGGAAATCGGAGTCCGAAACGAACAGGCTCGAGGACGCGGCCCGCGCCGGATGGCTCTACTACATTGCCGGCAATACCCAGGACGAGATCGCCGACAAGCTCGGCGTGTCGCGCCAAACCGCCCAGCGCCTGGTCTCCCTCGCCATCAGCCACCGGCTGATCAAGGTCAGGCTCGATCATCCGATCGCCGAGTGCCTGCGCCTCGCCGAGCTGCTCAAGTCGAAGTTCGCGCTTCAGCTCTGCGAAGTCGTTCCGGCCGATCCGGCGTCTCGCTCGACGACCGTCGGCGTGGCGGAGGCGACGGCCGCGGCGCTCGAGCTGAGGCTCGAATCACGGAGCCCCATCGTGATCGCACTCGGGTCGGGCCGGACCTTGCGCGCCGCCGCCGATCAGCTCCCGCCCATGGACTGCCCGCAACACAAGATCGTCTCCCTGGTGGGCAATATTGCGCCGGACGGATCCGCGTCGTTCTACGATGTCATCACCCGCGTGGCCGATGCGGTCAGGGCGCCTCACTATCCGATGCCGCTGCCGGTCATCGCCAGCTCGGCAGCCGAAAAGAAGCTGCTGCTGGCCCAGAAGCCGGTGAAGCATGTGGTCGATCTGGCGCGTCGGGCTGACGTCACCTTCGTGGGCGTCGGCCATCTGGGCGAAGGGGCGCCCCTGCTGCAGGACGGCTTCGTCACCCGCGATGAATTGCGAGCGCTGGTCAAGGCGGGCGCGGTCGGCGAAATCGTCGGCTGGGCCTTCGATAGGCAGGGCCGCATGATCGAGGGCCTGACCAACGAACGGGTGGCCAGCGTCGCTCTGGACGGTCCGGCCAAACGGCTGGTCATCGGCGCGGCCATGGGCCAGGCCAAGGCCGATGCCATAGCCGGGGCGCTGGCGGGCCGGCTGCTCGGGGGCCTGATCACCAACGAAACCATGGCCAGGCGCCTGCTCGAGTACGACTAGGCGCCGCGTCTTCCGATAGGCAATCGAGGACCGCCCGAGGCGTGGATGCTGCGTTGCAGCACCGAATCCGCCTTGACTCTCGCAACCCCGTTTTGAGTAAATGCTACTACGCTGGGCAAAAGCTCAAGCTGCGACACCATGGGAGGAAGCGATGAAGACGGCATTCCGGATGCTGTTGCTGGCGGGTGTCATTGCGGGCTTCGCGGGCCCGGCATCGGCCGATACGCAACTGACGATAGCGACCGTCAACAACGGCGACATGATCCGCATGCAGGGGTTGACCGATGACTTCACGGCCAAGAACCCGGGGATCACGGTGCAGTGGGTCACGCTGGAAGAGAACGTCCTGCGCCAGAAGGTGACGACCGACATCGCCACCAAGGGTGGCCAGTTCGACATCCTGACCATCGGCACTTACGAGGTGCCCATCTGGGCCAAGAAGGGCTGGCTGGTGCCCCTCGACAACCTCGGGGCCGACTACGACGTCGACGACCTCCTGCCGCCCATTCGCGCCGGCCTGACCGTCGACAACAAGCTCTATGCCTCGCCCTTCTACGGCGAGAGTTCGATGATCATGTATCGCAAGGATCTGTTCGCGAAGGCCGGGCTTCAGATGCCCGACAAGCCGACCTGGGACTTCATCAAGGGCGCGGCCGACAAGATCAACGATCCGACCAATCAGGTCTATGGCATCTGCCTGCGCGGCAAGGCGGGCTGGGGCGAGAACATGGCCTTCATCACCACGCTCGCCAATGCCTATGGCGCGCGCTGGTTCGACGAGAAGTGGAAGCCGGAATTCGACGGGCCGGAATGGAAGAACGCGCTCACCTTCTATGTCGACCTGATGAAGGCCGACGGCCCTCCCGGCGCCTCCTCCAACGGGTTCAATGAGAACCTGGCGCTGTTCAACTCCGGCAAATGCGGCATGTGGATCGACGCGACGGTCGCCGCCTCCTTCGTCAGCGACCCGAAGCAATCCAAGGTCGCCGACCAGGTCGGCTTCGCGCCGGCGCCCTGCGCGGTCACCTGCAAGGGCTCCAACTGGCTTTGGGCCTGGTCTCTCGCCATTCCCGTCGGTTCGCAAAAGGTGGATGCGGCCGAGAAGTTCATCGCCTGGGCGACGGGCAAGGGCTATCTCCAGCTGGTCGCCTCCAAGCAGGGCTGGGCCAATGTCCCGCCGGGCACGCGGACCTCGCTGTATCAGAATCCGGACTATCTCAAGGCGGCGCCATTTGCCGCCATGACCCTGCAGGCGATCGACACGGCCGATCCGATCACCGGGACGCTCAAGCCCAAGCCCTATGTCGGCGTCCAATTCGCGGCGATCCCGGAGTTCCAGGGCATCGCGACTTCGGTCGGCCAATTGTTCGCCGCGGCTTTGACCGGCGACATGTCGGTGGACGATGCGCTGAGCCGCGCGCAAGACTTGACGATGCGTGAGATGACCAAGGCCGGTTACATCCAGTAGCCGGCGCTGCTTGAGGCGATGGGGTCGCCCGGCGATCGACGCCGGGCGGTTCCGGCGAGTTCGCGTCGAGAGGCCGGCGAGTCTTAGGGAAAGCGATCATGGCAACGCGTCATGCGAGGGGCCTGGCGAGGATCGCGGTCGCACCGTCCGTGCTGGTGCTGTTCCTGTGGATGATCGTGCCGCTGGGCATGACGCTGTATTTTTCGGTGCTGCATTACGACCTGCTCGATCCGGGCAATGAGCCTTTCATCGGCTTCCTGAACTACCGCTACTTCCTGACCGACCCGGCCTTCTTCGCCGCGCTCGGCAACACCCTCAAGCTGGTCGGCGCCGTTCTCGCGATCACCGTCGTGGGCGGAATCCTCCTGGCGCTTCTGCTCGATCAGCCTTTCCTCGGCCGCGGGATCGTCCGGCTGATGGTCATCGCGCCCTTCTTCGTGATGCCTACCGTGAGCGCGCTGATCTGGAAGAACCTGCTCATGCATCCGGTGTCGGGGCTGTTCGCCTGGATCGCGCGGTCGGTCGGCCTGCAGCCGATCGACTGGTTTGCGCAAGCGCCCTTGACAGCCATCAGCCTGATCGTCGCCTGGCAGTGGCTGCCCTTCGCGACGCTCATCCTCCTGACGGCGCTCCAGTCTCTCGACCAGGAACAGAAGGAAGCGGCCGAGATGGATGGCGCGCCGGCCGTCGCGTATTTCTTCTACATCGTGCTGCCGCATCTGGCGCGCGCGATCACCGTGGTGATCCTCATCGAGACGATCTTTCTCTTGAACGTCTTCGCCGAGATCCGGGTCACGACGGGCGGCGGACCGGGCCTTCAGACGACCAATATTCCCTTCCTCGTCTATGCCCAGGCCTTGCTCCAGTTCGACGTCGGGGGTGCCTCGGCGGGCGGGATCGTCGCCGTCGTGCTCGCCAATATCGTCGCTTTCTTCCTCGTCCGCATGATCGGCCGGAATCTGGAGGCCTGAGCGATGGCGCGCGCCGTCTCCGTCCGACGCCTGACCCTGATGACGGCCGCGGCCTGGCTGGTCGGTTTCCTGATTTTCTTTCCGATCCTTTGGATGATCCTGACCAGCTTCAAGACGGAACTCGAGGCCTTCTCCACCCCGCCCAAATTCCTCTTCTTCCACTGGACGCTCGAGAACTTCGGCATCGTGCAGCAGCGTTCGAACTACCTGAAGTTCGCCGGCAACTCCATCATCCTGTCGGTGGGCTCGACCATCGTGGGCATCCTCTTCGGGGTGCCGGCCGCCTGGGCCATGGCATTTTCGCCGAGCAAGCGGACGAAGGACGTCCTGCTCTGGATGCTGTCCACCAAGATGATGCCGCCGGTCGGCGCCCTCATCCCGATCTATCTGCTGTTCAGGGACAGCGGGTTGCTCGATTCCCGAACCGGACTGATCGGGGTCGAGTTCCTGATCAATCTGCCGATCATCATCTGGATGCTGTTCACCTACTTCAAGGAGATCCCGGGCGAGATTCTCGAGGCGTCGCGCATGGACGGGGCGACGCCCTGGCGGGAGATCGTCTATGTGCTGGCGCCCATGGCCGTGCCGGGCGTCGCCTCGACCCTTCTGCTCAATGTGATCCTGGCCTGGAACGAGGCCTTCTGGACTCTCAACCTGACCACCACCGCGGCGGCGCCGCTGACCGCCTTCATCGCTTCCTATTCGAGCCCGGAGGGTCTGTTCTGGGCCAAGCTATCGGCGGCTTCGACCATGGCGATCGCGCCAATCATGGTGCTGGGCTGGTTCTCCCAGCGCCAGCTGGTGCGCGGCCTCACCTTCGGAGCGGTCAAGTGAAGCACTTTATGGCAGGGGCAATGGCATGACCGGGAGGATCGTCCTGAAGGGCGTGCGCAAGGTGTTTGGGGAGCACGTCATCATCCCCTCCATCGATCTTGAAATAGGCGCTGGCGAATTCGTCGTCTTCGTCGGGCCGTCGGGCTGCGGCAAGTCGACCCTGCTGCGCCTCATCGCCGGTCTCGAAGATGTATCCGACGGCAAGATCGAAATCGATTCTGAGGACGTCAGCAACGTCCCGCCTGCCCGTCGCAGGCTCTCCATGGTGTTCCAATCCTACGCGCTTTATCCCCACATGAGTGTTCGGAGCAACATCGGCTTCGGCCTCAGGATGGCAGGCGAAAGCAAGGAGGTCATCCGCCAGAAGGTGGAGAAGGCGGCAGCGGTGCTCAATCTCACCGCCTATCTCGAACGCAAGCCCCGCCAGCTGTCGGGCGGACAGCGCCAGCGCGTGGCCATCGGGCGCGCCATCGTGCGCGAGCCCAAGGCCTTCCTGTTCGACGAGCCCCTCTCCAACCTCGATGCAGCGCTACGAGTTCAAATGCGGCTCGAGATCGCCCAGCTGCACGAGTCCCTTTCCACGACCATGATCTATGTGACCCATGACCAGGTCGAGGCAATGACCTTGGCCGACAAGATCGTGGTCCTGAACAGCGGTTCGATCGAGCAGGTGGGAACGCCGCTCGAGCTCTACCACCATCCGGTCAACCTGTTCGTCGCCGGGTTCATCGGCTCGCCCAAGATGAATTTCTTCGAGACCGAGGTGGTTGGCGCCGGGTCGGACGGCGTGAGTGTGACGTTGCCGGGCGGCCAGGCGGTCACGGTTCCCGTGCTGCCCGATGGCGCCGCCCGCGGCGCCAAGCTCACCTTGGGCGTTCGCCCCGAGCATCTGCGGCCGGCGGAAACGGGCGAACTCGCCGGCGATGTCGTCGTGGCGGAGCGGCTGGGCGGCGACACGTTTCTTTATCTGCGCGTACCCGGGCAGCCCCTCGTCGTCGCCCAGGCCGATGGCAATGACCCGACGCGCGTCCGTGACCACGTCCACGTTCGTATCGATCCAGCGACTTGTCACCTGTTCGATGCCAAGGGCCGCTCCCTGCCGCACCGTCAGCACAACGCCCTGGTCCAGTCACTCCGCCCGGTGGATCAGGTGGCGGACCATCGGGCATAGTTGAGGATGGATCCCCTTGTATCTGGATAAATATAAGCTCGACGGTCGTGTCGCCCTGGTGACCGGCGGCGGCCGCGCGATCGGACTGGCCTGCGTGCATGCCCTTGCCGAGGCCGGGGCCAGGGTCGTAATCGCCGATCACGATCCCAATGTGGCGGCTGAGGGCCAGGCGGCGATGAAGGCGGCCGGCCTCGCGGTCGACACCATCGACATGGACGTGACGGATTCGGCCCGGGTCGACGCCGTCGCCCGAGACCTGGCAGCTAGGCTCGGCGGCATCGACATACTGGTCAACAACGCCGGCATCGCGCGCAGCGACACCCCAGCGGAAAACGTCGCCGACGAGCATTGGCTGAACGTCCTCGACGTGAACCTCAACGGCCTGTTCTGGTGCTGCCGGTCGTTCGGACGCCTCATGCTGGCGCGCGGCCGGGGCTCGATCGTGAATGTCGGCTCCATGTCCGGCTTCATCGTCAACCGACCGCAGCCCCAGAGCTACTACAACGCCTCCAAGGCGGCGGTGCATCATTTGACCAGGTCCCTGGCGGCGGAATGGGGCGGGCGGGGTGTGCGGGTCAATGCCGTGGCGCCGACTTACATCGACACGCCGCTCAACCGTTTCGGCATGGAGAATCCCGAGATGTTCAAGTACTGGATCGACGGCACGCCGTTGCGGCGCATGGGCACCGTCGATGAGATCGGTTCCGTGGTGCTGTTTCTGGCCTCGGACGCGGCAAGCCTGTTGACCGGCAGCATCGTGCTGGCCGACGGCGGATACAGCTGCTGGTGAGCTCGCCGGCATGAAGCTGGAGGATAGGGTTGCCGTCGTCACGGGCGGCGCCCGGGGGATCGGCGCGGCGATCTGCCGGCGCTATGCCGAGGAAGGCGCCACGGTCGCAGTCGCGGATGTTCTTGAAACGGACGCCGTCGGCACGGCTGCGGCGATCGGGCGGGGCGCATTTGCCGTTCCCCTGGACGTGACCCGACGCTGCTCCATCGACGCCATGGTCGAGACGGTGGTGACCAGGGCGGGCCGCATCGACATCCTGGTCAACAATGCGGCCGTCTTCGACATGGCGCCGTTCCTGGAAATCACCGAAGAGAGCTACGATCACCAGTTTGCCATCAACGTGAAGGGCTTGCTGTTCACGTTGCAGGCGGTCGCGGCCCGGATGGTGCGGCAGGGCCAGGGCGGGAAGATCATCAACCTTTCCAGCCAGGCCGGTCGGCGCGGGGAGGCCCTGGTCGCGGTCTATTGCGCCAGCAAGGCGGCGGTGATCAGTCTTACCCAATCGGCCGGCTTGTCGCTCATCAAGCATGGGATCAATGTCAACGCGATCGCTCCCGGGGTCATCGACACGCCCATGTGGGATCATGTCGATGCCTTGTTCGCCAAGTACGAAGGGCTTGCGCCCGGCGAGAAGAAGCGGCAGGTGGGGATGGCCGTGCCCTATGGCCGCATGGGCAACCCGGCGGACCTTGCCGGGGCGGCGGTGTTCCTCGCCTCGGGCGATGCGGACTACATCGTGGCGCAGACGCTGAACGTCGACGGCGGCAACTGGATGAGTTGAGTGAAACGACGCACCCGCCTCGTCATATTCGATTGCGACGGAGTCCTGGTCGACAGCGAGCCCCTGTCGATCGGTGTCCTGGTGGAGGGGCTCGCCAGCATCGGCTACAGGATCGACGAGGCGACGGCCTCGGAGCGCTTTCTTGGCCACAGCCTCGCCGCCGTGCAGGGCATGTTGCGCGACGAGCTCGGCTTCGATCTGCCGACCGATCGTCTGGAAGCGATGCGCCTCAGCCTGTTCGAGCGCTTCCGCAGGGAGCTGAAACCGATGCCGGGAATCGCCCAGGCCCTCGACCGGCTCTCGGTCCCCTACTGCGTCGCCTCGTCCAGCCTGCTTGAGCGGATCAGGATCTCGCTCGAGGTCACGGGGTTGCTGGCACGCTTCGCGCCCAACATCTTCAGTGCCCAGATGGTGCCGCGGGGCAAGCCGGCGCCGGATCTCTTCCTCTATGCCGCAAAGCAGATGGGCGTCGAACCGGCCTCCTGCCTGGTGATCGAGGACAGCGCCCCGGGAATCACCGCGGCCCACAATGCCGGCATGCGAGTCTTCGCCTTTCTGGGCGGCAGCCACGCGCGCCAAGCCGGCTATCGCGACCGCCTCGCCCGACTGGGACCAGAGCTTGAGTTCGACGATATGCGAAGACTTCCCGATCTGGTTGCGGCAGACGGCTCCACCACGCCCGTTCGAACTCTCGATCGCAGCGGCTAAGGGAGCCTGCCGTGAAAGGCAAGATCTATGTCGGCATCGGGGGCTGGACTTATGAGCCATGGCGCGGTCCGTTCTATCGCGAGGGGCTGCCGCATAAGCGGGAGCTTGAATTCGCCAGCCGCCGCCTCACCTCGATCGAAATCAACGGGACCTATTATTCGACCTTCAAGCCCGCGAGCTGGGCCAAGTGGCGCGCCGAGACGCCGGACGGCTTCGTCTTCTCGCTGAAGGCTTCGCGCTACTGCACCAATCGCAAGGCGCTCATCGACGCCGGCCAATCCATCACCCGTTTCATCGGCCAGGGCATCGGTGCGCTCGGCGACCGGCTGGGGCCGATCAACTGGCAGTTCATGGCCAGCAAGAAGTTCGATCCCGAGGATTTCGAGAGCTTCCTGAAGCTCCTCCCGCGTGAGGTCGATGGCCTGCCGCTGCGCCACGCGCTGGAGGTGCGCCATCCGGGTTTCAAGGGCGAGCGGTTCTATGACCTGGCCCGGCGCTACAATGCCGCCATCGTGTATGCCGATGACGACGAATTGCCGGCTATCGATGCGCCGACGACGGGCTTCACCTATGCGCGGCTGATGCGCACCAAAGAAGACATCGAGACAGGCTATGGTGCTGCCGACCTGGATCGATGGGCAAAAACGGCCCGCGCCTGGGGGAAGCGCGGGGACGTCTTCGTCTATTTCATTTCCGGGGCCAAGTTTCGCGCGCCGGCTGCTGCGCAAGCTCTGATCGCGCGCCTCGGATGATTGCGAGCCGTCCTCTCCGCGTGGACGGGCAGGGTTGAATTCGGGCCCGACGCTTTGACCCGTCAGGCGGAGTTTGCGGCGTTGGCGAACGCATATATGCTGGAAAAAGAGCCAGGCCAAACCTAAGCCATGAGGATCGCCATGCCCGGTGACTATAGCGCCGCCTTCGGTATTGCCGAACCGGAGGACATCCTCAACCCGCGCCACTATGATCCGGTGAGGCGGCAGGGGCCGAGCCTGAGCGCCCTGCCGCTCTGGTGCTATACCTCGGAGCGTTTCTTCCAGGCGGAGATGGAGCGCCTGTTCCTGCCCGGCTGGAACCTCTTGGAGCGCCTCGACCTGGTGCCCGAGCCCGGCGACTTCCACAGCATGACGTTCATGAACATCAAGCTGCTGCTGGCCCGCGGCGGCGACGGCAAAGTCCGGGTCTTCGCCAACACCTGCCGCCATCGCGGCGCGATGGTGGCCGAGGGATCGGGGAACTGCAAGGCGTTCCGCTGTCCCTACCATGCCTGGACCTATTCCCTCGACGGCTCGCTGATCGGCGCGCCCAACTACGACGATGCCGAGGGCAAGCCCCTCATCGACGAGGCCAACCGTGGGGATTTCGGCCTGGTCGAGATCCCGAGCGACAGCTGGGGCGGCTTTCTTTTCGTCAAGTTCAAGGAGGGGCCGGAGACCCTGGCGGATCATCTGGGCGATTTCCGGCACCATCTCGCCTCCCACCGGCTGGAGGACATGGTCTGTGCCAGGCGCGTGGTCTTCGAGATGGATGCCAACTGGAAATGCTTCGTCGAGAACTACAGCGACGGCTACCACATCCCGACGGTCCATCGGGATTCCCTGGCAAGGTGGAAGTCGAGCTATACCCGCCTGCCGGAACCCAACGGCCGCTACACGCTGACCTTCGCGGCCCATGACGGCAGCCAGCTGCTGCTGCCCTTCCCCGGCTACGATGGTTTCCCGGCCATGCCGCAGATCGAGGACAAGTGGAAGAAGGGCACGTTCTTCTGCACCCTCCGGCCTACCATGATGATGACCTTGGGCAATGACGGGGCGCTGGTCTTCCGCAGCGAGCCCCTGTCGGCCACCAAGTCGCGGCTGACCGTGAGCTCGCTATTTCCCAAAGCCACCATGGCACGCAACGATTTCGAGGAGATCGCCAAGAACTATTATCGGCGCAACGAAATCGTCGTCGGCGAGGATGTGGCGATCAGCCTTCGCCAGCAGGCGGGGCTCGAATCGCCTTACGCCCGCATGGCCCGATTGTGCCGCACGGAAACCAGCCTGAACCAGATCGCGAACTGGATCCTGGACCGGGTGATCGGCCCCCGGTCCGGCGAAACGGCGAACGCCTGAGGTCACACGAGAGCAAGATCGGGTCAGCTCTTGTCAAGCTGACCCCGTGAATCTTGCCCTAGATGGTAGGACTCGAGCCTGATTCACGTCCCAAGCCGAACGGGCTTGAGACGATCAGGCTCTACGCGCTGCCCGGCGGGCGGTTCCTGGGTGGGGGCGCGGAGAGAACGGGCGCCGAGGCGGCTCCCTTCTTCTTGCTCTTGTCGGCCTTGGGCTTCTTCGCTTCCCGGCCGCTTCGCTTCTGACCTTTGGCCATGGTCAAACCTCCCTCTGATTTGCAGGCCCATTCCCGGACAGCGGAAACCTGGCCGGCGGGCCCGAGGCCGCATTATAGTCCGCTCGCGGAAGACGAGGAACTGCCTGGCGGCGAGGTCTGGGGATAATCGGCGGATGGCAGGCGCAGCGTTGCCCGATCCCAAGACGGCGCTTGCCGCCATGGTCTCCCATGCGGTGGCCCATTCGCCCTATTACCGCGATCAGGCTTGGGCCGCCCGCTTCAGGGCGGTCGGGACGATTCCCTTTCGCGACATCCCGGTCACGGAAAAGTCGTTGGTCAGGAACGCGCCGGCGAAATTCCACAGCGACTTCGTCCCGCCCCAGGACGGCGACGTCCAGTCCAAATACACCTCCGGATCGACCGGCGAGCCGCTCCACGTCCGCAAGACGACCCGCGCGCTGCGGATCAATGTCCTGGAGAACATCCGGCTCAAACGGGGCTGGGGCTATGATGACCATCGGCGGATGGCCAATATCCTGAACCCCCAGGAAGACCACCCCGTCGGCAAACTGGAGGAAGAGGACCTGCCGGACGGGCGTCACTGGTGGAAGCTTTACACCGTCGAATCGCGCGCCACCTTCGACCTGCTGCGAAGCACGTCGGCGACCCTGGTCAGGGGCTTTCCCTCGGTCCTGCGAGGCGCCCTGGAACACGGCGTGGAGGAGTCCTTTGTCCTTCCGCTTCGCCTTGTCACGACCCTGTCGGAAGTGGTGCCCGACGAGCTTCGCGACCTCGTCCGCGGTATACCCGGTTGCCGACTGGTCGATCTCTACGGCTGCATCGAAGCCGGGCTCATCGCCTTGCAATGTCATCTCTGCGAGGCGTATCACCCGGCCGAACGCCACCTGATTTTCGAGCTGATCACCGACGAGGGGCAGCCCGCCAAACCTGGAGAACTCGGCCGGGTCGTCGTCACGCCCCTGTTCAACAAGGCCATGCCGTTGCTGCGTTATGAAACCGGCGACTACGCCGTGAAGGCGAAAAGCAACGATTGTCCGCGGTCGTCCGTGGCCCTCGAACGGATCGTTGGCCGACAGCAGAACCTGTTCAAGCTGCCCGACGGCCGGCGGGTCATGCCGCGCCTGCCGGGGCGCGTCGCCGAGCGCCTGGCGCTGCACCGCTTCAAGCTGTTCCAGAAAACATTGGGCGAGGTGGAATTCCACTATATTCCCCGGGACCCCGGGGCCGAAGTGACAGACAGCGTCGCGCAAGAGCTGATCGACATGTACATGGCGCCCGGCTTCAAGGTCCGCTGTGTCCGGGTCGCTGACATCCCGAGGGCACCGGGCGGCAAATACTTCATGCACGAATCTTTTGTTTGAGGTCCAGAAGGACAGCGGAGACCAGCGGTCGTCCCTCAGTCGAGGCCATTGCCCGATCCCCCCTCGATTGCATGTCATGTCCGAGGGAGCCGCACAAAGAGCCTGCCCGGAACTCGCCGGTCCCGCTCGGGCTCCCGATGTGGAATCACCGTAACGGTTTGCGGGCAGCCCCGTCATTTTTCTGCTTTGCCTTGCATCGGCGGATGCGGCAGGCGGAACCCACTGGCAGGTCCTGGCGGACGAACGATATGCTCGCCCCTCGCAATTCAGGGGAGGGCAAAGTCATGAGACGCGATCCGGAATACGTGAAACGCGTCGGCATCGTCGGCACGGGCACGATCGGCGGAGGCTGGGCCGCACTGTTTCTTGCCCAGGGCCTCGATGTGGTGGCGACGGATCCCGGCGCCGGCGCCGAGGCGAAGCTCCATGCCATGGTCGAGCAGGTCTGGCCGTCCTTGACGAGCCTTGGCCTGGCGGGGGCAAAGCCAAGGGGACGCCTGGAATTCGTGGCCAAGGTCGCCGATGCGGTGAGCGGCGCGGAATTCGTCCAGGAAAGCGCGCCCGACCGGGAGGACCTCAAGATCGCGCTGTTTGCAGAGATCGACCGTTACGCGCCACCCGATACGATCATTGCCAGTTCTTCGTCCCAATTCCTGCCGGAACGCCTGGCGGCCAACTGCCGGCATCCCGGACGCTGCCTCATCGGCCACCCTTTCGCGCCCTCTTACCTGTTGCCCCTCGTGGAGGTGGTAGGCTCCGCGGGCAATCCCAAGGCGGTGCTGGACTGGGCGGTCGCCTTCTATGCAGGCCTGGGCAAACAGCCGCTGCTGCTGAAGAAGGGGATCGAAGGGTACATCGCCAACCGGATTCAGCACGTGATTCTGGAAGAAGCGGCTCGTCTCGTCGACGCCGGCATCTGCGATTTCAAGGACATTGACGATGCGGTGACGGGCGGCGTCGGTTTGCGCTGGGCCTTCATGGGGCCGGCCCTCTGCTACCACTTTGCCGGGGGCAGGGGAGGGATCGACCACAGCCTGGCGCATTTCGGCTGGTGGGGCAGCGAGACCAGCAAGCAGGACATCAGGCGGTCCCTGAATCAAATCGCCGGCGGCCGCTCCATGGAAGAGCTGGAAGCATGGCGGGACGCCAATCTCGTGGCAATCATGAAAGCGCGAAAGCCGCTGGAATAGCCACGAGATCGATGCGCCCTTGAGCCGTTTGGCTTAGGCTGTCCGAAGCCGCTGCGGAATGAGGAGCGCCAGGCCATGCCCCTGCTCGGATTCAAGGTGTTGACCTTCGACGTCGTCGGCACGCTGATCGATTTCGAGGGCGGAATGATCGCCTACATCCGCGGGATATCGGGCCGCAGCGATTCCCAGCTGGCCGACGATACGATCCTGGAATCCTATCGGCGTTCGCGCGGTGCCCATTCGGCCGAGGCCCGCTATCCCGAGGATCTCGTGAGAGTCTATGAAGACATGGCGCGCGATCTCGACCTGCCGCGCCGGCCCGGACTTGGCGAGGGCTTCAGGGATTCGATCAAGACCTGGCCGGGCTTTCCCGATTCCGCCGGGGCCTTGAAGCGTCTTCACCGGCGTTTCCGCCTGATGGCCATGACCAACGCCCGGCGATGGGCGCTGGAGCACATGGCCCGGACGCTCGGCGAACCTTTCGACGACGCGGTGACGCCAGACGAGGCGCGCTGCGAAAAGCCGGATCCCAAGTTCTTCGCCTTCGCCCGCGGCCGGCTCAGCGCCATGGGCTATGTCCTGGAGGACATCCTGCACGTGGCCCAGAGCCAGTACCACGACATCGGCGTGGCCCGAGAACTCGGCTACAAGGTCTGCTGGATCGAACGGCGCAAGGGCCTGGGCGGGTTCGGCGGCACCCAGATCCCCGCCCGGGTGACCGAGCCCGACTACCATTTTGCGAGCCTGGGAGAGCTTGCCGATGCCGCCGACGCGGAAGCGCGATAAGAGGTCCTTTAGTTCGACAGGAGGGGGAAAATGGCTCAGTTTTTTGTGCTGGCCTATGACGGGACCGATGAAGGCGCAATTGCACGGCGACGCGCCGCCCGTCCGGCCCATTTCGAAGGAATCAAGCCCCTGGTGGCCAGGGGCGAACTTCGCGCCGCCGGCGCCATCCTGGACGATTCTGGCAAGATGATCGGATCGGCGGTGATGGCGGAGTTTCCGAACAGGGCCGAGCTCGACGCCTGGCTTGCCCGCGACCCCTACGTGACGCAAGGCGTGTGGCAGAAGATCGAGATCAAGCCGTTCCGCATGGCGGTGCTCGACGGCAAGATCACGCCCTGATCGCCGGCCGCATGCTGTTCCAGGGCTTCGAGCGCAGAAAGATCGACATCGACGGCGTCATCATCGCCTGCGCGACCGCCGGCAGCGGGCCGCCCCTGTTGCTGCTCCATGGCTTTCCCCAATGCCTGGCGATGTGGGCCAAGACCGCCCCGCTCCTGGCGCAGAAATTCTCCGTCGTCTGCGCCGATCTGCGCGGGTATGGCGACTCGGCCAAGCCGAAGGCCGCGGCCGACGGCTCGACCTATTCCTTTCGCAGCATGGCCGGCGATCAGCTGGGGCTCATGCGCGCGCTGGGCCACGATCGATTTCACGTGGTCGGCCATGACCGGGGCGGCAGGACCGGCCATCGCATGGCCCTCGACCACCCGGACGTGGTGGCATCGCTCGCGGTGCTGGACATTGTGCCGACCTACGCCATGTTCATGGAAACAAACCGGCACGTCGCCGGGGTCTATTGGCACTGGTATTTCCTCTCCCAGCCCGAGCCTTTCCCGGAGCGGTTGATCGGCGCCGATCCCGATTATTTCTATGAAACCTGCCTGCTTGGCTGGGGCGCCACCCGGGTCCGGGATTTCGATCCTGAGATGCTGGCGGATTACCGGCGCTGCTGGCGCGACCCGGCGATGATCCACGGCTCCTGCTCCGACTATCGCTCCGCCGCCACCATCGACCTCGAACACGACGGCGCCGATATCGCGACCAAGCTTCGATGCCCCACGCTTGCCTTCTGGGGGACGGAGGGCGCCATGCACAAGAATTTCGACATCGCTGCTGCATGGCAGAAACGCGCGGCCGACTTGCGCACGGCCTCCCTGCCGGCCGGGCATTTCTTCATCGACAGGTTTCCGGAGGATACGGCGCGGATCCTGATCGAATTCCTGAATACGGTCAGGCTTTAGGCGGGGCCAGGGACTCCGGCTCGGCCCCAGGCTTTTCCAGCACCTTCGGCAACGCCAACAGATCGCGGCCCGGAAGGATCCGCAGCCAGACGAGGCCAAGGATCATGAGCCCGCCCGCACCGAATATGCCGGTCACGAACAGCAGCATATTGTCGAAGACGAAGCCGACGACGCCCGTCACGCCCGACACCTCTTGTTGCCATCGGTGAGTGTGGTGATGGCGGCGTCTTCGTCAACCCCCAAAGCCCCCCTTGGACCGGCGGCCTTTTCAACCTCGCCGCATCCCGGGCGTTGGTCCGGGGCCCCGATAGGCAGGCTTTGGGTCGAAACGAAGAAGAATCCTGTAGGAATCGATCTCGACGACGCGGAACCCTCGGCGGAGATAGAAGCCCAGGGCAGGGTCGATGCGGGCGAGGGAGACGACGATCGGATTGCCCGCCTTCCTGGCACGCCCCTGAAGCCCATCCAGGACGAAGCGGCCGAGGCCCCGGCCACGAAAGGCAGCGGCCAGGCAAAAGCGAACGACATGAATCCGGCCACGCTCGCGGCGGGTCTGGAGCCAGCCGGCATCCTGTCCGCCCAGGGCCACCATCTCGACCTCGCTCTGGACGAATTGCCTGGCGAAGAGTCCGTCCTCCAGGGTCTCGTCCCAATCCGCATTGGGGCCGAGGGTCTCCTTCAGGGCGGAAAAGCAGGTCTGCCTTGCAAAGCCATAGTCGACCGGCTTGGCGGGCCGCAGCCAAACCCGCGGCTTGCGGCCGGCGCGCAGCCTTGCGGCCAGTCGGGCGACGCCACGCACCATTCGACCCCCCCCTTGCTCCTGAACTCGCTATCGTCGGAAGATGACCGGGCAAGCCTTTAATTTCCAGCCCGGCGCAATGCTATGGTGACGGCGCCACTCAGGCGGAATTGCCGGAAGGTCTTCATGCTGCGATGCTTCGCCCGCTTCGGGGCCCTGATTCTTCTGGCCGGCGTGACCCTCGCCGCTCCGGCCCGCGCCGGCGACGGCATCGTGGTCGGCGTGTTGGAAAATCTCTCGCCGAACCTGCGGGCACGCATCCAACAGACCTATGGCACGGACGCGACGAGCGTGGTCCGAGTGGCCTTCCGACGAACCGCGGACGGCTGGGCGGCATTCCCGGACGATGTCGGCAACCTCGACCAGCTCCAGGGCGCAAGCCAGCAGTTTCCCGCCAGCGTTAATTGGACCGTCGCCTTCGACGGCAAGACCCTCGGCCGCATCGAAAGCGCGCGTCCGAAGCAATGGCTGGCGTTCAGCGATATCGGGCTTCATCTGCTGCCCGCGGGCGAGCGGGCGCCTCATGTGGGCAGCCCGGGCAGCGACTTTGCCCCATGGGGCGCCGACGGGGCGGTCTATCGGCCGCTCATTCTCGTTTCCGCCCCGAATGTCCAGGATCCGGACGGCTGGCAGCGCGCCGCGGGAGACGACTCCCTGGTGAGCAGCGGCATGGATGGATTGCGCGCCGCGGTGCAAAAGGAAAACGCCAAGTTCAAGCTCGAGGACGGCAAGGTCGAGTTGCTGAAGGCCTATCGGTCCCGGTCGGGCGATCTCCTCTTCGCCTTGATCGTGACCGGCCAAGCGCCGGCGCCCGACGAAGTGCCGGGGCCCGAACGGAGCCCCCATTGGTTCGAGACCGACGGCTCCGGCCAGGTCCGGTTCCTCGGCAGCGAGCTGATGCTGATCGACGCCGGCGACTACGGCGGCGACGGGCATTCCGAGTTGATCTTCGCCAAGTCGAGCTACGACTATGACGGCTACCTGATGTTCTATGACGATTTCCGCCGGTCGGCGGCCTTCGGCTGGAACTATCAGTAGAACCGATCAACGGAAACCCGCATGTGCATTTCTGGCCAATTTTCCGGGTCGCGGTGAGGCGGACGAAGGGTTCCGCAGGATGGTGCCCCCGGCGCGCGGGCTTGTCATAATGGGACATGGCACGGGGTCAACCTGAGGGCAGACGCCGAAGCGGCCACGGCCGGGGGCGTTGAACATGCGTGGCGCCCAGACCATTGCCGCGGTTGGCGGGATCCTGATGGCGGCGGGAAGCCTCGCCTGGCTGCTGGCCCGCGGTCTCAGGCTGCCAGGCGGGCTGGGCGGGCCGGAATATGTCCTGCTGGCGGGGGTTGTCTGCGGACTTGGCGCCATTGCCAGCGCCCTTATGGCATTGGACCGCCAGCGTCGGCGCCTGGAGAGGCTCCGGGGCGGGGTGCTCATCGCCGGGGGGCTTGGCGCACCTCTGCCGCGACCCGCCGGGGGACCGCCGGACGAGATCGATAAGCTGCAGCAGGCGGTGGGCGCGCTCATCGGTCGCGAGCGCGACCGGCGCGGCCTCTTGGATCGGCGTCTGGAGCGGGTGCTGGGCGCGATCGACGAGGCCATCGTCGTGGTCACTGCCCAGGGCCAGGTGAGCCTGCTCAACGCCGCCGGCAAGGAAATGCTCGGCGGCGGTTGCGGCGTGGGCGCCAGCTTGTTCGAGCTGTTCGAGCGCGAGAGCCTGTCCCACGCCCTGACCCAGGCGAACGGCACCGGCGTTGCCTATCGCGCGTCGCTGCGCGCCGTGGATGGGCGGGAGATCATGGCCGGAATAGCCGGTCTCGGTCTCGGCGGCGGCGCGTTATTGCGGTTTCCTGGCGGGGTCGCAGGGGGCGAACCGCTGTTGGAGCATGACCTTGCCCTCCACGACCGCCCGCCCGAGGTTGCGCCGCCGGACGAGACAACGCTGCTGGCTGAGCTTCCGGCCGTGTCGCTGGATACCGAGACCACGGGGCTCGACGTGCGCCGCGACCGGCTGGTTTCCGTCGCCGGCGTGGTGCTCCATGGCGAACGGATGTTTCCGGCCGTCACCTTCGATCGGCTGGTCAACCCGGGCCAACGGATCCCGCCGGTCTCCACGTCCATTCATGGCATCACCAACGCCATGGTGGCCGACGCCGTCGGTTACCCGGCCGTTGCGGCCGACCTCTTGGCCTTCTGCGGGGGGCGCGTCTGGATCGGTCACAACATCGGCTTCGACGTCGCCATCCTGAGGCGCGAGGCGCGGCTGGCCGGCCTGCCCTGGCGCGACCCGGTCCATCTCGATACGCTGCGTCTCTTCGCGGCGTTGAGACCCCGCGCTCCGGATGTGGAACTCGATGCCGTCGCCCTCGAGCTGGCCGTCGATGTGAGCGGACGCCACACGGCGCTCGGCGATGCCCTGATGACGGCGGAAGTCTACCGCCGTCTGCTGCCCCTGCTGGCGGCGGAGGGCGTGAAGACCCTGGGCGAGGCCCTCGCCTTCGCCGAGCGGCCGCTCATGATCCGGCGTCTGCAGCAAGCTCTGGGCTGGTAGGACATGGACCGGCGGACGATCGAGAGGATCGACGTCTTCGCCTATCGCCACCGGGTGCGCGATATGATGGCGAGTCCCGTGGTGACCGTGGCCGCCACCGCCAGCCTGCAATCGGCCACCGAGCTGATGGCCGCGCGGAAGGTGAGCTCCCTCATCGCCGTGGACGAGTCCGATCGCCCGACGGGGATCATGACGGAGCGGGACATGCTGGCGGCCGTGGCGCGCGACGGCGGCGTCGCCCTGACCCGCCCTGTCGAGGGCCTGCTCAGCCGGCCGGTGGCGAGCATTGCCCCCGATGCCTTCCTGCATACGGCCTTCGCCCGCATGGACCGCCTCGGCTTCCGGCATCTGGCGGTGGTCGATCCGGCCAGCGGCCAGCTCATTGGCGTGGTGACGGCGCGCGCCTTGCTGCGCCAGCGTTCGAGCCAGGCCCTGGCGCTTGGCGACGACATCGCCGCCGCGCAGGGGCCCGAGGAGCTGGGCGAAGCCTATCGGCGTCTCCCCGCTCTGGCCCTTGGCCTGCTGGGCGAAGGCATGACGGTGCTTGAGATCGCCGAGGTGCTGAGCGCCGCATTGCGCGACCTGTCGGGCCGGGCCGCCGAACTCGCAGCCGCGGCGATGAAGGCCGAGGGTCAAGGAGAAGCGCCGGCGCCCTGGGCCTTTCTGGTCCTGGGCTCGGCCGGACGGGGGGAAAGCCTGCTTGCCGCGGACCAGGACAATGCCCTGGTCCACGCCGGGGAAAACGACGAGGAAACCGACTGGTTTGCCGAACTCGGCCGGCGTGCTGCGGACATCTTGAATGCAGCCGGCCTCGTCTATTGCTCTGGTGGCGTCATGGCCAAGAACCGGGCCTGTCGGCACAGCCTCGTGGGTTGGGGCGCGGAGGTCGAGCGGTGGATCGCCGAGCGGGAGCCGGTGCAACTGCTGAACGCCGACATCTTTTTCGACTTTCGTCCGGTCAACGGAGACTACTGGCTCGGCGACGAGCTGCGCGCCTTCGCCGTTCCGCTCGCCGCCGGGTCGCCGCCCTTCCTCGCCCGCCTGGCCCATATGCTGGATCCGCGCAGCCCCGCGCTCTCCCCCATCTTCGGCAGCTTCCGCAGCCACGCCGGCCGGATCGATCTCAAGCGCGGCGGCCTGCGTTCCCTGGTGGCCGCGGCGCGCATACTTGCGCTCAAGTTGGGCTCGGTGGAAATCGCGACCGACCGGCGCTTGGCTGCGGCGGCCGAGGCGGGGCTGCTGCCGGCCGACGACCTCGCCCTGTTCCTCGACGCCCATGGCCGGCTGCTGCGCCTCATCCTCGAGCAGCAGCTGATCGACATCGAGTCCGGGAAATCCGCGGGCACGGCCATCGAAATCCGGCGCCTGCCGCGCCTCGAGCGCGATCGCCTCAAGGCCGCCCTTTCGGCCATCGGGCGCATCGACCTCGTCGTCCGCCACGCGCTGGCGTATTGAGGAACGTCGCCAGCTTGGCGCCTTAAGCTTGGCTTAAGGTTACTCTCAGGTTGCGTTAAGCCCACTGGCGTTTAATGTCTTACGTTAGAAAGAAGAACAAAGCCTTGCTGGGAGGTCCTTCTTGCCGTCATCGGCACTGCGCCCTGGCTTGCCCAATCTGCGAGTAAAGTCTTCGTGGACCTGGTTTGCGCTTCGCTTGGTCCGGGCTTGATCGGGGCTTCCAGGGTTCGCGGCGTTGGTTCCGCTTCTCGACGCGTCCTGACGGCGGCGCCGGCCTTCCTGGTGGGACGATTTATCCAACCGACTTCCAGGGAGTACGACCATGACCAGATTGCATTCAGGACTTAGCGGCCTTACGCGTCGTGGCCTGTTGAAGGCCGGTGCGGCCGCGGCCGGCGGCGCGCTCTTGACGACGACGCTGCGGACGACAGCGCGCGCCGCGGACCAGCCGCCGATCGGCACCTGGCCCGATGGCTCGTCGGGCGACACCGTATTCATCGGCATCACGGTGCCCCGGACGGGAACCTATGCCCTCCAGGGCGAGGACGAACTCAAGGGCTACACGCTCGCCGTCGAGCACATCAACAACGGCGATCCGCTGATCCGCAAGATTTCTCCCAAGACCAGCAAGGGCGTGCTCGGCAAGACGGTGACGTTCGGCGTCGCCGATTCCGAGGCCAAGCCGAACACGGCTGTCGAGGAACAGACCCGCTTTATCAACGAAAACAAGGCGGTGCTGATGACCGGCTCGACTTCGAGCGCGGTGGCGGTCGCCCTCAACAAGTTCGCACAGCGCGAAAAGGTACTCTACGTTTGCGGGATTTCCGGCTCCAACGATACCACCGGAAAGGCCTGCGTGCGCTATGGCTTCCGCCAGTGCTTTTATGGCCAGACGGCCGCGGCGGCGATCGGCCCGGTGCTCCTCAAGGCTTACGGCAAGGGCCAGAAGGCCGCCTACCTGACGCCGGATTACACCTACGGCCACACCGTCCAGAAATCGATGGAGGACTATCTCAACGGAAACGGCGGCTGGACCACGGCAACCAATCAGGTGGCGCCTCTGGGCTCGCCCGACTACAGCTCGTACCTGACCAACGTCGCCAATTCGGGCGCCGACATTCTGATCAACGTGAACTGGGGCCACGACGCGGTCCTGTCGATTCAGCAAGCCCAGCAATTCGGCATTTTGGCCAAGCAGAAACTGGTGGTTCCCTATCAGGTGCCGTTCCTCGCCAAGGAAGTCGGCGCGCAGTTGATGCAGGGCGTTTTTGCCGCCACCGATTTCTGGTGGACGCTGGAGGACAAATATCCGCTGGCCAAGATGTTCGTCGATGCCTTCCAGGCGAAATACGGCTACCGGCCGGAATGGGGTGCGGAAAACGCCTATATGCAGTTCGCCCTCTGGGCCGACGCGTGCGAGCGCGCCGGCAGTTTCTATCCGCCGGACGTGATCAAGGCCTACGAGGCGGGCAATCACAACGACTCTACCGTCGGCGATGTCTATTTCCGGGCCGCCGATCACCAGCTCGTCCGGCCGGTGGTCATCGTCCGCGGCAAGGCCCCCGCCGACATGAAGAATCCCGAGGACTTCTGGGAGGTTATCGACATCGTCCCCGGCGAGGGGCTGATGCAGGCGCCGGATGCCTTCGGCTGCAAGCTCGGCGACTACACCTGAGCTGAGGCGCTTGTCGCGAGGGCGAGCATGGTCACATGGTCGAACTTCATATCGCAGCTCTTCAACGGCTTGGCGCTGGGGACGCTTCTGGCTCTGATCAGCGCCGGGCTGACGATCATCTACGGTACGTTGGGCGTGCTCAACCTCGCGCACGGCGCAATGTTCATGCTGGGAGGTTACGCCGGCTATGCCGCTTATGAGGAAACGGGATCGTTCCTCGTCGCGGTCATAGCCGGCGCCGCCTTCGTTCTCGTTGTCGGTCTCGTGCTCGAGCTGGCGATCATCCGTCGCTTTTATCGGCGCCCGCCCGAGGACCAGATCCTGGTGACGTTCGGCCTGGGCATCGTCATCGTCGAACTGGTGCGCTTGTGCTTCGGCAGCCTGTCCAAGCAGGTTCCACCACCGTCCTGGGCGGCGGGCGTCACGCCGCTCGGCTTCATGATCTATCCGACCTACCGCATCGTGGTGATGGCTATTGCCGCCGCGAGCCTGTTGGGGCTCTACCTGATTCTCTACCGGACGCGCATCGGCAAGATCGTGCGCGCCGGCATCGAAGACTCGACGATGGTGAATATCCTGGGCATCAACGTGAACCGGGTGTTCCTGCTGGTGTTCGGGATCGGCGCCATGGCTGCGGGGTTTGCCGGCATCGTCAACGCGCCGGTCGTGTCCCTGACGCCCGACATGGGTGACGCCATCCTGGTCGAGACCTTCGTCGTCGTCGTCATCGGTGGCGTCGGCTCGTTCTTCGGCGCCGTGGTCGGCGGCCTGCTCGCCGGGGAGATCCTCAGCCTCACCTCGATGGTCGATCCGAGCTACTCGCAAGTCATGCTGTTCGTGATCATGACTCTCGTCCTCGTGATTCGTCCCCAGGGCCTGCTCGGCGTGCGGGGGCGGGACTGATGAGCCTTCCGGTGGCGCGCTTCGCGCGCCGATGGGTTCCCGAAGCGGCGACGGTCCTGGTGCTGGCGGCGGCACCCCTGATCGGTCCGCGGATCGGCGCCAACGCCGACATGCTGAGCCGCATCGCGATATGGGGCCTGTTCGGGCTGGGCTTCGACCTGCTTTTCGGCTTCACCGGACTGCTGTCCTTCGGTCAGTCGGCCTTCTTCGGCACCGGCGGATTCGTCGCTGCCTATCTGCTGACGACGAACATGATCGGCAACGTGATGCTCGCCCTGGCGCTAGGCACCCTGGGCGCGGCGGTCGCGGGCGGGCTGGTCGGCCTTCTGGCGCTGCGGCGCACGGGCATCTATTTCGCCATGATCACGGTGGCCATCGCCGAGACCTTCTTCTTCCTCGAGAATTCCCCCCTGTCGGAATGGACGGGCGGCGAGAACGGCCTGCCGGGCGTGCCGACGCCGACGTTCAATCTCGGCTTCGTGGTCATCGACACGAGCAGGGAATGGTCGATGTACGCTTTCCTTGCCACTGTCTTCATGCTCGGCCTCGTGGTGGCGCGGCGGATCGCGCTGTCGCCGGTCGGGCGCATCCTCACCGCGATCCGCGACAACCCGCAGCGCGCGGCTGCCGTCGGCCATGCGGTGCACCACTACAAGCTCGCGGCATTCGTGATCGCCGCCGCCTATGCCGGCCTTGCCGGAGGTCTGCTCGGTGTCCTTCAGGGCTATATGCCGCCGGAGGCCTTTGCCTTCGACACGTCGGGCCAGCTCATCATGCAGACTGTAATCGGCGGTGCCGGAACCTTGTTCGGCCCCCTCGTGGGTGCGGCCATCTGGCTCTACCTTCACGATCTGCTGCAATACGGTCTTGCCCTCGGGCCGGCTTGGAAACTGGCGCTCGGCGTCATCTTCGTCCTTCTGGTCATGCTGCTGCGCAAGGGCGTCATCGGCGGGGTGCGCGATCTGACGCGCCTTCTGTGGCGACCGAAGCCGGCCGGCCCGGCGGACCGGGAGCCGGCAAGCCTCGGTGGCGCCATGACGGACAGGCGGGGCAAGCCGGCGGAAGCCGCGCCGGGACTTACCGGCCAAGGGGCCGTGATTCTGGAAGCCCACGGCCTGACCAAGCGCTACGGCGGTCTGGTCGCGAACAGCGACATCACGTTCTCGATCCGCGAAGGAGAATTGCGCGGCGTGATCGGCCCCAACGGCGCCGGCAAGAGCACGTTCTTCAAGATGCTTACCGGGGAAGTCATACCGAGCGCGGGCCAGATTCTATACAGAGGAAGCGAAATCACACATAAGGACGTTACTGAGGTATGCCAGCTGGGCATGTCGAAGAGCTATCAGATCAACCAGCTGTTTTCCAAACTGACCGTGCGCGAGAACCTGTTGATCCCCGCGCTTGCCGAGTGCCGCGGCCGGTTCCGCCTCGACCTGTTGCGCCACCTCGATCATGTGCCGGGGCTGCATGAGGATGTCGACGAGACCCTGGGACTCATTGATCTTGCCCATCGCGCCGATGTTCCGGTTTCCGATCTGGCTTATGGCGAGAAGCGGCGTCTCGAGATCGGGCTCGCGCTGGCGACGGCGCCCAGCGTTCTGCTGCTCGACGAGCCCCTTGCGGGCATGAGCCCGCAGGAGCGGGCCGATACCGTGCGCCTGTTGAAGAACATTCGCGTGGGACGGACGGTGGTGCTGGTCGAGCACGACATGGATGCCGTCTTCGACCTGGCGGAGCGCATCACCGTGTTGTTCCAGGGCCGGGTGCTGGCGGAAGGAACGCCCACCGAGATCCAGGGCAACAGCGCCGTCCAGGAGGCCTATCTGGGCGGGGTACACGCCGCATGAGCCTGCTCACGGTCGAGGGCCTCAACACGTATTACGGCGACTCGCACATCCTCTTCGACCTGTCGATGCGTGTCGAAGCCCATGAAGTCGTGGCGCTGCTGGGGCGCAACGGCGCCGGCAAGACGACGACGCTGCGCAGTCTGATGGGCGTCATCACGCCGAAATCCGGGTCGATCCGGCTGGAAGGCGAGGCGATCGAGGGTTTGCCGCCCTTCGTCATCGCCAGGCGAGGGGTGCAACTCGTGCCCGAGGACCGCCGCATCTTCGGCAGCCTGAATGTCGAGGAGAATCTCGAGCTCGCCATGATCACCGCGCCCGGCCATTGGCCGTTGGCGCGAATCTACGAGACGTTCCCGGCCCTGGCCGAACGCCGCCGCAGCCGGGGCACGGACCTGTCCGGCGGCGAACAGCAGATGTTGGCCATCGCCCGGGCTCTCGTTCGCGCGCCGAAAATCATCCTCCTCGACGAACCTTTCGAGGGGCTGGCTCCGATCATCGTCCGGAACCTGATGGAAGTCTGCCGGTCCCTGGCGGCGCAGGGACAGACGATCGTCATCGTCGAACAGAATGTGGTCGCAGCCATGGCCATCGCCCAGCGTGCCTACATCATCAATAACGGCCATATCGTCTATGACGGCACGGTGGCCGACCTGAAATCGGCCCACGACGTCATGACACGCTACCTGGGTGTCTGAGGCGACAGTGCGTGTCTACTGTGCCGCCGCGGCGGGCAGGCGCGGCAATCCCCGATCGAGCGCCGGCGCGGTCGGCAAGCGCACCTTGAAGGCGGCCCCTCCCTCGGGCCCCGCATCGACCAGGATCGAGCCCCCCAGGCTGGCGAGAATCATGCGGCATATGGCGAGTCCTAGGCCGGTGCCTTCGGGCTTGTCGGTCAGCGTATCGCCCGCCTGGCGAAACCGCTCGAACACGGCCTCGCGCATGTCCGGCGCAATGCCCGGTCCGTTGTCGGCGACGATGAACTCGGCCTGCCCGGCGTCCGGCGCGGCGTAGGAGATCGTCACCCGGCCCTTCCCGGGCGGACAGAATTTGGCGGCGTTGGAGAGCAGGTTGATGACGACCTGTATCAGCAGATCACGATCCGCCGCGACCATCGGCAGCGGCGCGTCCAGAACCGTGACCGAAGTCCCCTTGTCGCGCAAGAGCTGGCCGGTCGCCTCGATCGCGTCGTGCACCACCGCCGCCAGATCGATGGGCGCGATGGCGGCGACGAACTGCCCGGATTGGATCTTGGCGAGGTCGAGCATCTGATTGATCAGACGCGTCAGCCGCTCCGTCTCCCGAACGATGATGCCATAGAACTCGTTGCGCCGATCGACGTCGAGCTGAGGATTGTCGAGAAGAATTTCGGAGAAGGAGCGGATCGAGGTCAGCGGGGTGCGCAGCTCGTGATTGACGGTGGAGACGAAGTCGTCCTTCAGCCGGTCGAATTCCTTCAGGCGGTCATTCGCCCGGCGCAGGTCCTCTCCCGCGATCTCGAGGGCGCGGGATTTCTCCTCCAGCTGCTTGTTGGTCTCGATCAGCCGGGACGTCTCGTCCAGGATGCGCATGATCTCGTCGACCCCCAACGGCTCTTCCTTGACCACCGAGCCGACCAGGACTCGTGCCGAGGCACTGCCGATGGCCCCGGCCAGCAGGCGCTCGGCGTACAACACCATTTCCGCATCGGCCTCGATGCTGGCTGGATCGAGCCCGCGCCGGCGCGCGCGCGACAGGAACGCGGCTTCGGCCTGCCGGTGACCGAGAAAGCGCCCGACCAGGCTCAGCAGATCGGGCAAGGCGGCGGTGCGCCGCAGCAGTTGCGCCGCGTCGGCGGCACGGAAGGTGTCCACGAACAGCGCCGCCTGGGTTCTTTCGATCGGGCTCTGGCGGATCATCAGCGATAGCCCCACCAGCGCTCCGACATTGATCAGCATCGACCAGAACAGGCTGTGCTCGACCGGGTCGAAATTGGTCAGCCCCATAAGCGCATAGGGCTTCAAGAGCGTGATGCCGAAGGGCCCGCTGGCGATGAAATCGGCGGAGAGTAGGCCGGAATGCGCTATGGACGGCAGCAGCAGCGTATACGCCCATAGGACGAAACCGCATCCGATGCCGACCAGGGCGCCGGTCCGCGTTGCCCGGCGCCAGAACAGCCCTAGCACGATGGCGGGAAAGAACTGCGCCACGGCGACGAAGGACACCAATCCCATCGACACCAGCGGAAAGTCCTCGCCGACATAGCACATGTAGGCGTAGCCGAAGGCCATCACCACCACCATCGCCCATCGCCGGATGGCCAAGAGCAAGGGGATCGAATCCGGGCGCTCGGCGAACTTGCGGCTGCGGATACGCAGCAGCACGGGCATCACCAGATCGTTGCAGACCATGGTGCTGAGCGCCGTCGTCGAGACGATGATCATGCCGGCGGAGGCGGAAAGCCCGCCGATGAACACGGCAACGGCCAGGAGCGGCCGCCCGGCCGCCATGGGCAGAGCCAGAACGATGCTGTCGGGGTCGGCCTCGGGCGGCAGAAGCAGGCGGCCGGCGAGCGCGATGGGCAACACGAACAGGTTGATCGCCAGCAGATACAGCGGAAACAGCCACATGGCCCTGTCGAGGTGGCGCTCTTCCACGTTCTCGACGACCATCACCTGGAACTGCCGGGGCAGGCAAACGACGGCCGCCAGCGACAGAAAGGTCAGCGCGACCCAGTTGATCGCGTCGTGGGTGCCGTGGAAGAGAAACAACGGGGCCAGGCTCGGCGCGGCGGCGGCCTTGCGGAACAGATCGCCGAAGCCGTCGAACAGGCCGAAGCCGACGAACAGGCCAACGGCCAGCAGGCTCAGCAGCTTGATCAGGGAATCGAACGCGACGGCGGCGACCATGCCGTGATGCCGCTCCCCGGGTTGGATGCTTCGGCTTCCGAACAGCATCGCGAAGATGGTCAGCAGCACCGCCGCCCACAACCCGGCATCGCCGAGGATCGGTCGCGCCAGCGGTCCGCCGGATGAGATGGGATTGCCGGTGAGCACCGTGAAGCTGGTCGATACCGCCTTGAGCTGCAGCGCCAGATAGGGCACCGCGCCGATGACCGCGATGATGGTAACGAGGCCTCCCAGGCTGCTGCTTTTGCCGTAGCGCGAGGCGATGAGCGAGGCGATGGAGGTGATCCGGTTCGCCTTGCTCACCCGCAACATCTTGCGCAGCAGCGCCCAGCCGAGACAGAAGGCGAGTGTCGGACCAAGATAGATCGGCAGGAATTGGATGCCGCTCTTGGAGGCGAGACCGACGCTGCCGTAGAAGGTCCAGGAGGTGCAATAGATCGCCAGCGAAAGCGTGTAGACCACGCCCGAGTTGATGGCGCGCGCGCCGCGTCCAGGTTGCCGGTCGACCGAGTAGGCGAGCGCGAAAAGGATCAGAAGATAGCCGACGGCCACCGCGGCGATGAGAGCCGGATCGATCATCATCAGTCTTCGGTCTCGACCTGATCCGCCCGCCGTCTCCGCCGGCCGGCGACGAAGGCGACGATGGCGATGACCAATCCCCAGACGGTGAAGATATAGGCGTAGAGGAGCGGCCATCCGAATATGGTGCCGCCGCTGAACAGATAGAGCAGCGGAGGATTGAACAGCACCAGTCCCAGCGCAAACAGGCCAAGCAGCTGATCTCGCCGGCGGACTTCCTCAGGCATTCTTGCTACCTCGCGGAGCGGGGGCGCTTAGGCATCGGCGCCGCTGTCGAATCCAGCATCTGCTTCACCCGGGCAAGCAGCTCGCGCGTGGAAAAGGGTTTGGTCACATAGTCGTCGGCGCCCGCGCTGAGGCCGCGGTTGCGCTCGCCGGTCAGGCCCTTCGCGGACAGCATGATGATCCGTGTTCCGGTGAATTCGTGGTCGGCCCGAATCGACTTGCAGACATCGAATCCGTTGCGCCGCGGCATCATCACATCGAGCAGCACCACGTCGGGCCGATGTTCGGCCACCGCCGCGAGCGCCGCTTCGCCATCGGTTGCCACGCGAACGCGATACCCCTCCTTCTCCATCAGAAAGCGGAGGGCCTGCACGATGTTGATGTCGTCGTCCGCGATCAGGATCGAAGCGGACATCGCCGTTTTGCCTCCCAAGTCGCTTTGCCTTCCAGGTCGCCGGGCGATTCCCCGGCTTGCCCCCAGTTTACCATCCTGCCGATGGGCCGAATATCCCCGATATGGCTGTATACATCACGAATTCGGTTGAGATTTCCGCAGTTTCTACTCGACCGTCGGAGCGTTCTAATGTTTGCTGACCGATGGGCATATTGTTTCCCGGATGAGAGATCTCGTGCGCGTTCTTGTCGTCGAAGATGATGCGGACATCTCGAACCTCGTATTCCGCGACCTGCGCGCCGCGGGCTACACCGTCGACGCCGTGGGGCTGGCGGAGAGCGGGCTTCACGCCGCGCTCGACGTCGAATACTCGGCCATCATCATTGATCTTCGCCTGCCCGACCGTGACGGGCTTCAGCTGGTGCGCGACTTGCGCGAGCGCGGTGTCGTCGCGCCGATTCTCATCCTCACCGGCAGGCGCAAGATAGCGGATCGGGTGGCAGGCCTCGACGCAGGGGCCGACGACTATCTGGTGAAGCCGTTTGCGCTGGCCGAACTGCGAGCCCGGCTTTCCGCGCTGCTGCGGCGGCCGGGCAATCTGCAATCCGGAGTACTGGCCTTCGGCGATGTCTCCTACGACCGCGAGGGCGTCGAGGCATCGGTCGCCGGCCGTCCGCTGCACCTGTCGCGCCAGGAGGTGCGCGTCTTGCGCTTGCTGGTCGAACGCGGCGGCCACGTCATTTCGAAGCGCTATCTCGAAGAGACGCTCTACGGCTTCGGCGAGGAAGTCGCATCCAACTCGATCGAGGTCCACATCCACAGGATCCGGCACGCGCTTCGTGAGGCAGGCTCGGCCGCCATGATCCAGACCCAGCGCGGGGTGGGCTACCGCCTGGAGAAGACATCATAGCGCGGCGAGCGCGCGCGCCCTCCCGTCGGCTCGGGCGATGGCAGGATCCCGAACGCGCTTTCCGCCTGCGCGCGGCTCGCGACCTTGGCCGGATAGTTCGCCTGGCGAAGCGACTGGGCCAAAGCGCCGACTGGGACCACGTGGCGAGTCCTCTTCAAGCATTGGAGGGGCTGGCACACGCGCTCGCCGGCGCCGGGGCCATGTTCGGGTTCCCTTTTGTGAGCACCGCCGCGGCAAGGGTCGAGCGGCTGGCGGAGCGATGGCGCTTGGACCCGCCAGAGACGTTCACGCCGCGGCGCGTCGCCCTTTTGGCCAAGGCGACCGATTCGCTCATTGACGCATTGCGAGTCGTCAACGACCCAGAGTAGGCAGCCACCGACGGGAACCCCTCGGATCAGCGATGGCGCTTTCATTTCCCCACCGGCATCGCCGCCGTTGGCTAGTCGCGCGCTCCCAAGTAGGCTGCGGCCTTTAGAACGACCGCCGGCCACACGAAATGCGCTAGTATTTCAATGGATTGAGCAGCGCCTGGCGCACCCTTGTGTGGCGTAACGCCATTTACTCATCTCTAGCGCGTTGAAATACATGGTCAAATACGACAAGTGGTGTGATCGGACCGACGCAAAGGTCAAGACTCACGATCTCCGGGTTCTGACGGGTAAGGACGCCCGCCTGGACCAGGCAATTGCGCTTGTTGCGGAGAAGGTTCCAACTCATTTCGCGGCTGAGGAACGGCTTGCCGGCGTTCTCAAACGCCTGGGTAAGGAGAAGGCAGCCAAGTACATCGAGGCCAAGCTGCCTCAGTCCGTCAAGATCAGGTCCGGCGATCTCGGCGAAATACTGGCCTGCGAATACGTCGACGAAGCTACCGACTATGCAATGGCGATCAAACGCCTTCGATGGAAGGATCACCGCGAAATGTCGATGCGCGGTGATGACCTTATCGCCGTCAAAATGCCCGAAGGAAAAGCTCCCCTCAAGTTTCTCAAGGGTGAAATCAAAAGCCGCGTGGCACTTACGACGGCTGTTGTCGAAGAAGCGAGAAAAGCGCTTCGTGCAAACTCAGGCAGGCCGTCACCACACGCGCTAACCTTCGTTGCCGACCGTCTACGTGAGATTGGCGACCACGACATTGCAAATGCAATCGACGATGCACAACTCAAGACCAGCATTAAGCCGAATCAAGTTGCACATCTGCTTTTCACCTTCTCGGGCAACGACCCGAAGGCATTCCTCGAGGAGGATTTGAAGAGCTACAAGGGCCAGGTCCAACAATACGGCGTGGGATTGCGCGTAAAAGAACACAAGGCATTCGTTCGTGCCGTCTATGAGAAAGTGATCGCCGATGGCCACGACGATTGAGGAAATAGTAGCCAACATCCGCGAGGCGGTCGACGCTGGCTATAGGGAACGATTGCTGGCGCGCGGCCACGCGCGTTCGATCATTTGGAAGGAAGGGCTTCTGCCGGAAGATGCTCCACCGTTTTCGCCCCTGCTGTCCTACGATTTGCTTTCCTATGCCTATTCGCTACTGGCCCTGGCACTGCGCCTGAAGGAACTCGAAGGGGATGGCGATCTATGCTGCCAGGCGTTCGAGCAGGTCGCCGGGGCAATTGAGGCCGTGTACGCAAATGGCGACCCGGAAGACATTGAAAACGGGTTTCACCACTTTATAGCTGCAGCGTCCTATCATTTAGGCCACTATTCAGCGCGCGCTTACTCACTGCTGCGCAAGATAGGCGATGGTGGAAACTTTTCTCCCATCGAGCGCGCGCTGTCCCAGATCATGTTGCGGAACTTGTCGCAACTGGAAAGCCTGATCCTAGATTGGCGACTTAAAGGCAATGGAGACGATGACGCTATCCTGGCTGCGCTAACACAATACGCTAGCCGCGAGGACGGCGCGGAGCAAGTTGGTTCAGTTATTCACGATCAAATTGATCTTGCGTTGAGCGACAACCTCTTTCGAGCGCTGGCAATATTTCTGACGGCGCTTGAGCGCGGCGACGGCGAGCTGGTAGGCCAGTCGGTAGAGCGTCTGAATGTCGGCTTAGAAATCAGTGCAGAATTGAATCTACTGCCGCAATGGTGGGCGCACAGACTCGGTAAACATTTACTCAGTGATCTATGGTCAAGCAGCTTCCATGAGCGGCTACCGCTGGCGCCACCGGAAGGCGAAGGCGCCGAGTGGACAAAGCTTAGAAATCTCTACATCGCTCTTTTATATCGAAGGCCAAGAGCAGAAATCGACCTCTGGCCTTCGCAGTATGACGCTGCGGGGCGCGCTTTGGATGAAAGCGATGACCTGGTGGTGTCTCTTCCTACAAGTGCGGGCAAAACCCGGATTGCGGAACTTTGCAT
>Ga0265313_10000426_pt1 | contig 45023 bp, 43 predicted proteins | sample 4123metaG_FD_203122 | JGI IMG/M metagenome (GOLD analysis project Ga0265313, IMG submission 203122) | Rhizosphere microbial communities from Carex aquatilis grown in University of Washington, Seatle, WA, United States - 4-1-23 metaG | ecosystem: Host-associated > Plants > Roots > Rhizosphere >... | reverse complement strand
GCTCCGGCAGCGATTCATTTGATGCTGTATCATTCGTGACAGGTGGAGACATTTGCAGCAGCGCGATCATGTCGGTGACGCGTTGCGATAGTTCCCGCAGCATCTCGGCGGCCTGGCGAACATGGTGCACATTCGCCTGCTTGACCGCGTTGGCGTTGGCAAGTTCGCGCACGGCAGCGTCGAGCGCATCGCACAGCGACGCCTCCACGTCCCGTTCATGCAGCACAAACGCAATGTCGGCGATGCGCTCGATTGCGTCCGGGCCTTCAGGTTCCGGGTCGCCGCCGGCGGCCAGCAGCGCTTCGACGCGTTCGATCGCCGTTGCAATACCTGTGAGTTCGTTGGACTGCTCGGACGCAATCTGGGGTGCGCCGGCGGTGACAGCAGCATCATAGCGCGTCAATGCCGCGCCGAGAGGATTGGTGGACATCTTTGACAACCAGTTGGCGCAAGCCCGCGGCCCGCTCGACAGCGACGCAGCGGGCGGCCGGCGTTATGGGCTCAACGTACGCAACAGTTAAACACAACGACTGACGCGACAAAGACACCCAACAATACTCACGCGACAGCGGCGTGAGCTTAGTTGATTCTGGCGTTGGCCAGCTTCACAATCGCGCCCCATCTCTGGGTCTGATCGGCGAGGAAGTTCCGAAAGTCATCGGGGGTGCCAGTTTTGGCGATGGCGGAAAACTTGGCAAGGCTCGCTTGCGCGGCCGGTGTCTTGAGCGCGGTGTTGATTGCCGCGTTGAGCTTGTCGACGATCGGCGCGGGCGTGCCGGCCGGTGCCACGACGCCGGTCCAGGCATCGAGCACGAAATCCGGATAGCCGCTCTCGACCAGCGTCGGCACGTCCGGCAGCGCCGGCCAGCGTTCGCCGCGCGCGATGGCGAGCGGACGGACCTTGCCGGCCTTGATCAGGGGATAGAGCGTCACCAAGCCGTCGATGGTGAATTGTGTGCGGCCGCCGAGCAGATCGGTGACCGATTGGGCGGAGCCATTATACGGAATGTAGACGACATCGATGTGCGCTTCGGTTTTGAACAGCGTGCTGAGCAGGTGCGGCGGCGTTCCGAGGCCGGCGCCGAAATTGATCTTGCCGGGATTGGTTTTGGCATAGGCGACGAATTCGGCAATGGTCTTCGCCGGCACGTCAAGATTGACGACGAAAACGTGCGGCAGCAGCGCCACCGTGGCGATCGGGACGAACGCCTTGCGCGGGTCGATATCGAGACTTGAATAGAGTGCGGGCGCCACCGCGAGCGATCCCGACGAGCCAAACATCAGCGTGTAACCATCAGGCTGTTGGCTTGCCACATATTTGGTGGCAATGGTCGAGCCGCCGCCGGGGCGGTTTTCAACGACCACTTTGCCGATGCTCTCGCTCAGCTCCTCCCCGACCAGCCGCGCCATGGTGTCGATCGGACCGCCGGGAGGAAATGGCACGATCATGCGGATCGGCCGATTGGGATACCCTTGCTGCGCCCGCGCGGCGTGCAGCGCAGCCACCGGCAATACGGCGCCGGCCCCCGCGATGGCTCTCAGCACACTGCGCCGTGTTGTCATGAGAAGTTTCCCCGAAGCTACCGATCCCACGCGCCGCAAATCTCAAGGGCTGCGGGCGTTGGCTTACTGTGATCGCGCCGCCGCCCTCAAGTCGGTAGCGATCATACATGATTGCACGCCGCGGCTCACCCCCACAGCGCCGATTCAGGTGGATAGATCAGGCTGCCGTCGTAGCCAAGGCCGCCGGCCCGATCCCTGGCCAGCAGGAGCGGCCGATCGAGATCGACACACCGCGCTCGCTGCGCCGGCGCGGCTAGCGAGATCGTGCAGGCGGTAACCCGTGGCTCCGGAGCCACAAGTCCGGCTAATTCACAGACCCTCCGGCCGGATTGCTTGGCGTTAACGTCCCAGTAAGCACAATCAAGTGCATTACGAGCCGCGCCGGGGGCATTTCGGCCTGGAGCGCCGCGCGGTCGAGACCCTGGTGCAACGCCGGGCGCATGGCCTCGATGGTCGCCACAATCCGGTCCGGGCTTTCGCTGTAGCGTGGGTAGGGGACGCATTCTCCGCGGCCACAGTGAGTTCCGTCGCTGAGTTCGGCCACGACCACCACCGCCTCGGTCTTGCTGCCGCGGCTGATGGTGAAGGTACCGGCCAGTGGCCAGCGTTCGATCCGTACGGAGAGGTCCATGCCAAGCGTCATACCAGCCGTAGTTATGACCGCGCCGGCGACTGTCGCTCAAGAGCCGTCCCGCGCCGGCTTAAAGCGACGGAACGTTGCGCGGTGACCGCCGCCTCGCTTACGGCGATGCTCGCCGAACCCGACGCGAGTGCGCGCCTCGGCCCGGCCGACACGCACGCCTCGCTCGCGATCGCCGGTGCCTGGACCGCCGAGCGCGCCGCCGAACTTGAGCGGATCGTCGTCACGGCTGGGCGCCGCTGCGAGAATGCGCAGAGCGTCGACATCGATCTGGAAAAGCTGGAGCGGCTGGATACGTACGGCGCCTGGCTGATCGAGCGCCTCACGCGCGCGCTGGCGGCGCGCGGCGCGGAGACCCGTATTGTCAATCTTTCCGACGGCGACCGCGCGCTGATCGATGAGATGCGGCTCGCCAATCGCGAGCCCGCGCCCGCAGTGCATGCGCCCAACCGTGCCGCCGGCGGCCTGGATTCGCTTGGCCGCGCCGTCGCCGACATCGGCTGGTCGCTGGTGCTCATCGCCCATCTCCTCGGCGCGCTGACGATGGTGGTGCTGGGCACGATCGCCCGGCCGTCACGGCTGCGCTTGACGTCGATCGTGCACCAGCTTGAACGAGTCGGTCTGCGTGCGGTGCCGATCATCCTTCTGAGCACGTTCCTGATCGGCGCCATCCTGGCGCAGCAAGGCATCTTCCGCTTTCGCCCGTTCGGCGCCGACGTCTATGTGGTCGACATGGTCGCCGTGCTGGTGTTGCGCGAAGTTGGCGTGCTGATCGTCAGCATCATGGTCGCAGGCCGCTCCGGCAGCGCCTACACGGCCGAACTCGGTGCGATGAAAATGCGCGAAGAGATCGACGCGCTGCGCACCATGGGCTTCGATCCGGTCGAAGTGCTGGTGCTGCCGCGCATCGTTGCTCTCATTATTGCCGTCCCCTTGCTGGCGTTTCTGGGTTCGATGGCGGCGCTCTATGGCGCGGGCCTGGTGTGCTGGCTGTATGCCGGCATGACGCCAGACGTTTTTCTGGCAAGACTGCGCGAGGCGATCTGGCTGCCGACCTTCGAGGTCGGCCTGATCAAGGCGCCATTCATGGCGCTCGTCATCGGGCTCGTCGCGTGCACGGAGGGTTTCGAAGTCGACGGCAGTACGTCGTCGCTCGGACAGCGGACCACCGCGTCGGTGGTCAAGTCGATCTTCCTCGTCATCGTGCTCGACGGTTTCTTCGCGATGTTCTTCGCGACGATTGGGATGTGACGCATGCCGGCGAACGATACCGTCATCAACGTGCGCGATCTGGTCGTCGGTTTCGGCGGCGCTACAGTGCTCGACCACGTGACGCTTGACATGCAGCACGGCGAGATTCTCGGCTTTGTGGGCGCTTCCGGCGCCGGCAAGTCGGTACTGATGCGCACGATCATCGGGCTGTTGCCCAAGCGCAACGGCACCATCGAGGTGTTCGGTCAGGACATCGCCGCGTTGAACGGACGCGAGCGCCGTTCGATCGAACGGCGCTGGGGCGTGCTGTTTCAGCAGGGCGCGCTATTTTCCTCGCTCAACGTGCAGCAGAACATCGAATTTCCGATCCGCGAATATCTCAAAGGCCTGTCGCCGCGGCTGATCGAGGAAATTGCGCTTGCCAAGCTGAAAATGGTCGGGCTCAACGACAGCGTCCGCAGAAAATATCCGGCGGAATTGTCGGGCGGCATGATCAAGCGCGTCGCGCTCGCTCGCGCGCTGGCGCTCGATCCCGACATCGTCTTTCTCGATGAGCCGACTTCCGGCCTCGATCCGATCGGTGCCGCCGAGTTCGACGAACTGATTCTCACCTTGCAGCGCACGCTCGGCCTGAGCGTCTTCATGGTGACGCACGATCTCGACAGCCTGCACGCGGTCTGCGGCCGCATCGCGGTGCTGTCCGAAGGCCGTGTGATCGCCGATGGGCCGATCGAGACGCTGCTCGCGTCCGAACATCCCTGGCTCAAGTCTTATTTTCGCGGCAAACGCGGCCGACCCGTCCGGCACTGAGAGACGAAAAGGACCTTCGCTCATGGAGACCAAGGCGAATTATGTGGTGACCGGCTTGTTCACGCTCGCTGTCATCGTCGGGGCCTTCGGCTTTCTGTACTGGTTTCAGCGGGCCGGCGACCGCGGCCACGAGACCGCGTATCGCGTCGTCTTCACAGGTTCCGTCGCGGGCCTGAACACGGGTTCCGACGTGACGTTCAACGGCATTCGGGTCGGTCAGGTTGCGGGGCTGACACTTGATCCGCAGGATCCGCGCAAGGTCGTGGCGCTGCTCAAGGTACAGAGCGCGGTGCCGGTGCGCGCCGATACCAAAGCCGGGCTGGTGTTTCAGGGACTGACCGGCCTTGCCGAAGTGTCGCTGAGCGGCGGGTTGGCGAGGGCGGAGCCGTTGAGTGGGGAGGGGACCGAGCCGCCGACCCTCTACGCCGACGCAAACGCAAGTGCCGACGTGACACAGCAGGCGCGCGATGTGCTCTCCAAGATCGACAGCATGGTAGCCGACAATGAAATCGCCTTGCGCGCCTCGCTGCAGAACATCCAGAAAGTGACAAACACGCTGGCGCAAAACTCACAGCGCCTCGACCAGGTCATGGCCGGGCTGCAAAATCTCACCGGCGGCACCGATGGCAACGGCCAGATCGGCAAGGCGGCCGACTCGATCCGCAAGCTAGCTGACGACCTGGACAAGCAGAGCACGCAGATTTCCGCCGGCCTGAACCAGTTTTCCAATCAGGGGCTGAAGCAGTTTGAGGCCTTTGCGGTCGATGGCCGGCGCACGCTCGCCGAGCTGCAAAAGACCATCAAGAACATCAACCAGCATCCGAACAGCCTCATTTTCGGGCGCTGACGAGCCGCGTCAATTTTCTGCTTCGTGCCAAGCCCGCGACAACAAGGCGGGCTTCGCGCAGGCCGAACAGCAGCGACGCCAAGATGAGCGGCACCACGAAATACAGCAGGCGAAATGTGAGGAGCGATGCCAGCAAGTCCTCCCTCGGGAATTGCGGCAGGCTGAGAAACATCGCCGCCTCGATCACGCCAAGGCTGCCCGGCACATAACTGACGACGCCAATCAGCATCGCGGTGACGAACACGACGAGCAGATCGAAGAAGTCGATCGCCGGCTGTGCCGGCAGCAGCACGTACATGGCGAGTGTCACAAAGATCAGATCGAGCGACCCGATGGCGATCTGCACGAGCGTCGACGCCGGATTAGGCAGCGCGACCCGCCATGGCAGGCGGCCGATGCTGCGCGGGCGCGGCAATAGCCACAGCATGTAGCAATTTATGGCCGTGAGCGCGGCGAGCCCGATGAGGCGATTGATCGGCGCCGGCAGATGATTGATTGCACTGGCGGCGCCCGGTGCGAGCGCAATGCCGCAGCCGAGCACGAACGCGTTGCCCAGCCAGTAGGTCAGGCCGGTGATGAAGGCGATGCGCGCGATTTCACCGACCGACAGGCCCCAGGCGGAGTAGATGCGGTAGCGGATAATGCCCGAGGTTAGGACCGCTGCGCCGATATTGTGCCCGATCGTGTAGCTCGTGAAGCTTGCAAGGGCGGCAACCCGATAGGGCAGGTGGCGTCGTCCGATCGCCCGCAACGCAAATACATCGTAACAGGTCAACGTGAGGTAGCCGCCCGCAACAAACAGGCACGACAGGAGGAGGCTTTGCGGGGCCTGAGTCTTCAGTGCGTCAATAACACGCGCGACGTCGATCTCATGGAAAATGCGATAGAGCGTGGCGCCCGCAATGACGACGATCGCGAGACTGATCGCCGCTGCAAGCCAACGCCAACCTAGCCGCCGGTAACCCGCGCGCTGCGCGGCGCTCATCACATTCGACATCGGCCCATTGCGATGAGCGTTTTCAACGTTCGCTGATTCGCAGTCTTATTTTCTCATCGGACTGCGACACTATTGTTACGTCGCGCGCTGACGTTCCGCGTGGAACAAATAACCCGTCACATAACTGAGACATGAAGTGGCAATGTTTGTTGCATTCGATTCGTATTTCAGACAACGGACAGATCGCCATCGCAGATCGTCCGCGGGAACAATACATGCGAGTTCTCATCGCGACTGACGCGTGGCCTCCGCAAGTCAACGGCGTGGTTCGTACTCTTTTGTCCCTGCGGCGGGCGGCAAGAGGTCTTGGCGTCGAGATAGAGTTTCTCTCGCCGGATGGGTTTCGTACCGTTCCGGTGCCGACCTATCCCGGCCTGCGGCTCGCCATTCCGAGCCGGCGGCGCATCGCCGAGCGCATCGAAGCGGCGAGGGCGGACGCGATCCATATCGCGACCGAGGGCCCGATCGGTCATGCCGTGCGCGCGTATTGCGTTCGCCGTGGCCGGCCGTTCACCACGAGCTACACAACGCGCTTTCCCGAATATATCTCCGCGCGTGTGCCGATCCCGGAGAGCCTGATCTACGCGGCGTTGCGGCGTTTTCACGGCGCCGCCACCGTAACCATGGTGGCAACGCCGTCGTTGACGAGCGAACTGCGCCAGCGGGGATTTTCCAATCTCGGCATGTGGACGCGCGGCGTCGACACTGAACAGTTCCGGCCCGATCGCGCCATCGATCCGGGCTTTCCACGGCCGATATTTGCCTGCCTCGGGCGCGTCGCCGTCGAGAAGAACCTGGATGCGTTCCTGTCGCTTGATCTGCCGGGCACCAAGGTCGTGATCGGCAAGGGGCCGATGGAGGACGAGCTGAAACGCCGCTATCCTCAAGCGAAATTTCTCGGTCAATTGGAAAATGGCACGCTGGCGGCGCATCTCGCCGCGGCCGACGTGTTTGTGTTTCCAAGTCTGACCGACACATTCGGGGTGGTGCAACTCGAAGCACTGGCGAGCGGCGTGCCGATTGCCGCTTTCCCGGTGACCGGCCCCAAGGACGTGGTGGCCGATAATCCGATCGGCGTCTTGAGCGATGACTTGCGTGTGGCCTGTCTCGGCGCGCTGGAAATCCCGCGCGAGCCCTGCCGCGCGTTCGCGCTGCGCTACTCCTGGGAAAACAGTGCGCGCCAGTTCATCGGACACGTCCGCAAGGTCGCGATTGACGGTGCTGAGACGGCTCACGCTGCCGAGCCGGCTCCCGCGACCGCGCGTGGCTGAAGACGGGACCGTTCACTTCACCGGCACGCCGCAACGCTGTTGCTGCGGCCATATCAAGCAAGAGGCCAGGCGATGACTGACACTGCGCACACCGAACTCGACAAGGACACGATCGAAAAGGCCTACGCGCGATGGGCGCCGGTCTATGACTTGGTGTTCGGCGCCGTGTTCGAACACGGCCGCCACGCCGCGATCGCCGCGGCCGAACGTATCGGCGGACGTATCCTCGAAGTCGGCGTCGGTACCGGAATATCGCTACCCTACTACTCCGGCGGAGTGAAGCTCTACGGCGTCGACATCTCCGAGCCGATGCTTCGCAAGGCGCAGCAGCGCGTGACCGAACTCGGCCTTGGCAATGTCGAGGCACTTGCCGTCATGGATGCCGAGCATCTCGATTTTCCCGATGGGTCGTTCGACGCGGTGGTGGCCCAATACGTCATCACAACGGTGCCGCATCCCGAGGCCACGCTCGACGAATTCGCCCGCGTCCTCAAACCGGGCGGGGAGATCATTCTGGTCAGCCGCGTCGGCGCCGAGGCCGGCATGCGCCGTGCGCTCGAACGCTGGTTCGCGCCGGCGGCCCGCAAACTTGGCTGGCGCACTGAATTTGCGTTCGAGCGCTATGCGCAATGGGCGGGCAGCACCGACCGTGTGCGGCTGGTCGAGCGCCGCAGCATGCCCCCGTTCGGACATTTCTCGCTTATTCGCTTTGCCAAGGGCGGTGGGACGGCGCTCGGCCATGAAATACCAAATACCACCGCGCGTGCTGCCGGCTGACCAACAAACAGGATCGCCGGCGTTCACGCAAACGTCACGAACTGTCTCTGTCACGGCGCATTCATCGAATCGCCATAGCGTCGATAAATCGACATGGAGGCGGAGGGGGACTATGGCCGGCTTTCTTGAAACGCTGAGAATCCAGCGCTGGGACGATCATCGCTACTATCACCACAGCCGGATCAATCAGTCGCTCCACTTCGTCAGCGCGTTGAGTTTCCTGTTTTCCTACGTCATGATTTTCAAAGATCCCGCCATATCGGCGCTGGCCGGCTGGCTGGTGGCGATGACGACGCGGCAGAGCGGTCACTTTTTCTTCGAACCGAAGGACTACGACGAGGTCAACCACGCCAGCCACGAATACAAGGAACAGATCAAGGTTGGCTACAATCTGCGGCGCAAAGTCGTGCTGCTGTCGATCTGGGCACTGTCGCCGGTGACGCTCTATGTCAGCCCGAGCCTGTTCGGCCTATTCGCGCCAGCGGCGGGCAAAATGGAATTCGTCCGCCAAGTCGCGATAATCTGGTTGGCGCTCGGGATCGGCGGCGTCGGATTCCGCACCGTGCATCTGTTCTTCATCAAGGACGTGCAGACCGGGCTGGTATGGGCGACCAAAATTCTCACCGATCCGTTCCACGACATCAAGCTGTACCACAAGGCTCCGCTCGCGCTCCTGCGCGGCGAGTTGATCGATCCGCATATCGGCGCCGACTGGGACGAAGAGGACGAGCTGGAAGAAGCCGCGGAGGAATTGCCGCGCGCCAGCTGAAGCTTTGCGGGAGTATGCGGCGGAACCGTCAGGCGGACTTGCGAGTCAGGCAGATTTGCGGTCGGGCGCGGGCAGCAGTCGATGGGCGAGCATTTCCTTGAGAATCGTTCGCTTGATCGATGTGTTGGTCGCCGACGGATCGTGCCAGAACCAGCCGTCCTGCTTCATGGCCGTGGCCGCGGCGACAAACCGGTCCGCCACGGCGGCAAAATCGGCGGCCGTGTAATTGACGCTGAAAATCAGCCGGCCGGTGCCGACCCAGCTCAACGCCAGCCCCTCGGCGCGCAGGTAATATTGCAGCATCCAGTTGTAGCGACACGGCGCCGTGTAACAAACGGTCCAGATCGAGGAGATATTGGCAACCTGGACCGGCAAGTCGGCGTCCCGCAGCCGCGCATTGAGTTCTTCGGCGCGCGCGTTCCAGGTGTCGTCAAGTCCGTCGTAGAGCGCTTGGCATTCCGGCGTTTCCAGAAAGCGCAGAAACTCGTTCATCGCCCCCATGACGTAAGGGTGCGAGTTGAACGTGCCGCGAGCAAAACAGATGTCGGCCGGGCGGTCGTCGCGGAACCGCCGCATCAACTCCCTGCGCCCGCAGACTGCGCCGATCGGCAGGCCGCCGCCCAGCGTCTTGCCGTAGGTGACGAGATCGGCGCGGACGCCGAAATATTCCTGCGCGCCGCCCATCGCCAGCCGAAAGCCGACGAACACTTCGTCGAAGATCAGCGGAATGTTGCGCTCGGTGCAGACGCGCCGCAGCTGGCGCAGCCATTCGGCATACGCCCCCCTGTCGAAATGCGCGGCGCGGGCGCTGTCGACCAGCGACGAATCCGATGGCGCGTTGGCGTTGGGATGCAGCGCCTGCAATGGATTGACCAGGATGCAGGCGATATCGCGCCGTGTCTGCAACACGCGCAGCGAATCCCCGGACATGTCCTTGAGCGTATAGGTCTCGTGCGCCGGGAGTGGATTACCAATGCCCGGCTGCACGTCGCCCCACCAGCCGTGATAGGCGCCGCTGAAGCGTACAAGGTGGCTGCGGCCGGTGTGATAGCGGGCGAGCCGCACTGCTTGCATGACCGCTTCGGTGCCGGACATGTGAAACGACACTTCGTTGAAGCCGGAAATTCGCTTCAGCCGCTTCACGTTGTCGGCGACGATGGGATGGTAGGCGCCGAGCACCGGGCCGAGCGCGCGCACGCGTTCGAAGCCGCGCGCCATGGCCTCCTTGTAGAAATCGTAGCCGAGCACGTTGACGCCATAAGAGCCGGTAAGGTCGTAGAAAACGTTGCCGTCCAGGTCCGTCACGGTGACGCCCGCGGAGGATTCAAGGAACGTGCCCGCTTTCAGGTGGTTGCGCACCATGCGGCTGAACTGAAACGGAACCCGGTAAGCCGCGGTGAACTGCAGATCCGGAATGCCGTCGATTGTTGCATCTGTCAGAGCCGTGGTTTTGGCAAAGCGCTGCGCATACAGGCTCGACAGGTGCATGAAAGCGACCCGGCGTCGCGCCGCAATGTCGTCGGGCGCATCGTCGGCGCGGAAAAAGCGGGTCTCATCGTATTCGTAGAAACGAACCAGCGATGCCAGCCGCCGCGCCAGGCGGCTATGGCCAGCAAGCGAGGGATGCTTGCCGTGGGACAGCTGCAGTCGTTCTTTCAGCTTTGCCACCGACGCGGCGACCGCGACCGCGCCCAATCCCGAGAATGCCAGTGTGGTGCCAGCCCATTTCATCGAATCGGCTATAGAACAGGGAGTTTACGGGAACATGACGGTGAAGAGCCGCATCCTGCGGGCGCTCGACCGTGAGGACGTCAACTTCGTCCTCACCAATCGGCTTCCTCGCCGCGTTTTGAACCGTTTTGCCGGCTGGTTCAGCCGCATCGAGCAGCCGCTGGTGCGCGATCTGTCGATCGCTGTCTGGCGATTTTTTTCCGATCTAGATCTGAGCGAGGCGCGTGATTCGCAGTTCCGCAGCATGCACGATTGCTTCACGCGGCGATTAAAGCCGGGCGCACGGCCGATTGACCAGGATCCGAATATTCTCGTCAGCCCGTGCGATGCAATCGTCGGCGCCCACGGCGCGATTCGCGGAACCACGCTCTATCAGATCAAGGGCGCGCATTACGAATTGCCCGAGCTGTTGTGCGACGATGCGCTGGCCGAGACCTATCGCAATGGCCGTTACGTCACGCTGCGGCTCACATCGAGCATGTACCACCGCTTCCACGCTGCGTACGATTGCCGCGTCGAGCATGTCGCCTACATTCCGGGCGACACCTGGAACGTTAATCCGGCGGCGCTGCGGCGGGTCGATAAACTCTACTGCAAGAACGAACGCGCGGTGCTGCGTACGCGGCTCACGGCGACCGGCGACGTCGTTTCTCTTGTTCCAGTCGGAGCGATTCTCGTCGCCGGTATCCGGCTGCATTTTGTGGATGTCGAACGCTGCCTCAAGCCGGCGGGCAGCAACGGCGTCCGCTGCGCTGCGGAGTTCCGCAAAGGCGACGAAATGGGCTGGTTCGAGCACGGCTCGACGATCGTTGTGTTCGCGCCGGCGCGCTTCGCGCTGTGCGACAACATCAAGGACGGGGCAAAAATTCGCCTCGGCGAGCCGCTGATGCGGCTGCGATGAGCGCAATTGCCGTCAGGCCGGAACTCTGCTCGCCCCGCCGAACAGTTCACTGGTGTAGCTCGATGTGTCGCCTTTCGGCCGCTCGCCCTCGATAGGGTGGCCTTCGACCATGTAATGCACCGCCTCGGCGATATTGGTGGTGTGGTCGCCGATCCGCTCGATGTTCTTGGCGCAGAACAACAGATGGATGCACATCGAGATCGAACCCGGATCCTCCAGCGTGTAGGTGAGCAATTCGCGGAACAACGACACATAAAGCGCGTCGATATCCTTGTCGCTCTTCCAGACTTCAAGCGCCTTGACCGGGCTGCGGCCGACGAAGCTGTCGAGCACCGAGGCCAGTTGGGCGACCGCAAGCGTCGTCATGTGGCGCAGGCCTCGCATCCAGGTGCGTTGCGAGGGCTGGTTGCCCATGGCGATGGCGCGCTTGCCGATGTTCTTCGCCAGATCGCCGATGCGCTCAAGATCGTTCGCGATGCGCAGCATGGCGACGATGGCCCGCAAATCGATCGCCATCGGTTGGCGCAGCGCGATGGTTTCGACCGCCTTTTCCTCGATCTGCCGCTGCATGTCGTCGACCACCGCATCGGCAGCGACGACCTGGTGGGCGAGAAGAAGGTCGCGCCGCGCCAGCGCCTCCATGGCGTCGGCTATCTGCTTTTGCGCAAAGCCGCCCATTTCGGCGACTTTCTGGGTCAGCTTGATCAAGTCGGCGTCGAACACTTTGGTGGTGTGATCGGAAACAATCATGATCTGCTGCGATTCCAATGCGCTTCGTGCAACGCATTGATGATTCTACGCTTTACGCGTGACCATCCGATGACAAGGCGATAGGTACTGCCTCGCATCGCGGCGCGCGCTGTCATCACAGCCACATCGAGACGCCGCTAAAATTTTCAGCGATTCGAATACTGAAGGGACTGCAGCGATGGCGCCGGCGTTCGTGGAAACGATCGGTGCGCTTGCCGCCATTCTGACGACGCTGTGCTGGGTTCCGCAGGCGCTCAAGATCGTGCGCGACCGGGAAACCCGGGCAATTTCACTGCCCGGAACGTTGCTGTGCGTTCTCGGGGTCCTGCTATGGCTGATTTATGGCGTGGCAATCGCCGACCCGCCGCTGATCGGGTCGAGCGCCATTACCTTCGCCATAACGGCGACGATCCTGGCGCTGAAAATCCGTCACGGTTGATTCGCTGCCCGGCTTGCCCGCCGCTGATCTCAGGCCGCGATTTCGGTGTCGTCTTCGATGGCGAGGTGCGGTGAAGCCGCGAGCAGCTTCGCGCGTTCCTCTTCGCCGGTCCAACTGATGATTTCCAGATGACCGTCGGCGTGCTCGGCGACCGCCGTGCAGCTCTCGACCCAGTCGCCGCAATTGACGTAACGGATACCGAAATCGTCGTGAATGACGGCGTGGTGAATGTGGCCGCAGATTACGCCGTCGACGTGATGGCGCTCCGCCTCGGCCGCCAGTGTCTGCTCGAACGCGCCGATGTAGTTGACCGCGTTTTTGACCTTGTGTTTGGCCCATTGCGACAGCGACCAGTAGGAGAATCCGAGTCGCCGCCGGATGGCGTTGAAATAGCGATTGATCAGGATGGCAAGGTCGTAGGCGGTGTCGCCGAGGAGCGCGAGCCAGCGCGCGTGCTTGACCACCATGTCGAACACGTCGCCGTGCACGACCAGATAGCGTCGGCCGTCAGCGGTTTCATGGATCGCGGTTTCCGTGACCTCGATACCGCCAAAGTGGGTGCCGTAATAGTCGCGCAGGAACTCGTCGTGATTGCCCGGTACGTAGACGATACGCGCGCCCTTGCGCGCCTTGCGCAGAAGCTTCTGTACGACGTCGTTGTGATGCTGGGGCCAGTACCAGCCGGACTTCAGTTGCCAGCCGTCGACGATGTCGCCGACGAGGTAGATCGTGTCGGCGTCATGGTAACGGAGGAAGTCGAGCAGGCGATCCGCCTGGCAGCCGCGCGCGCCGAGATGAACGTCGGAAATAAAGAGCGTACGGAAGGAAATTGGACCGCGCTCAGAGGTCACGAATCATCGTCTCGCGTCTGTCTGATCTGGCTTTCTGGTATGAGTTTTCCATTGCAGCACGATGACATCGACGCCGAGCGGAGTTTATCAGATCGTTAACGGCGGAACTCGATCTGACTGAGACCTGAGTCACCTTAGTGTCACGCCGCCGGGTTAAATGCCACGGCGATGACAGCGTCGATTCTCGCCGCCGCGGTTTTTACCCTCGGGGTCACCGCGTTCCACCTTGCAAGCATCATCGTGGCGGTTGGCCGGTTCCGGCAGCCGCCGCGCCTTGCGACGCCATCGAGCGAACTCCCTCCGGTCAGCCTGGTGCGCCCCCTATGCGGAATAGACAACTATGCCGTCGATACGTTGGCTTCGACATTCGCCCTCGATTATCCGCGTTACGAAATCCTATTCTGCGTCGCTTCCGCAAAAGATCCCGTCGTTCCGCTCGTCGAGCAGTTGATCGCTGAGCACGCCGGAGTGCGCGCAAGGCTGCTGATCGGAGACGAACGCATCAGCAGCAATCCGAAGCTGAACAATGTGCTCAAGGGTTGGGCCACGGCGGCGTACGACTGGATTATCCTCGCCGACAGCAACGTGCTGATGCCGTCCGATTATATTGAACGGCTGTTAGCCAATTGGCGTGACGACACAGGCTTGGTGGCTTCGCCGCCGGTCGGTTGCCGGCCCGACGGATTTTGGGCCGAGCTCGAATGCGCGTTCCTCAACACCTATCAGGCGCGATGGCAGTACGCCGCCGATGCGGTTGGGTTCGGATTTGCCCAGGGCAAGACCATGTTGTGGCGGCGAGCCGATCTCGATCGCGCCGGGGGCGTTGCGGCCCTCGCTCGGGAAGTCGCAGAAGATGCGGCGGCCACCAAAATCGTTCGCGGCGCCGGCCTCAAAGTGCGGCTCGTCGACCGGCCGTTCGTGCAGCCGCTGGGGCGGCGTTCAGCGGCCGAGGTCTGGAACCGGCAACTGCGCTGGGCGCGGCTGCGCCGCGCGAGCTTTCTTATTTATTTTCTCCCGGAGATTTTTTCCGGCGGCGTGCTGCCGACGATCGCGGTTGCCCTCATCGCGCACGCACTGGGCGCACCGGCGATGCTGAGCGCAACGCTGTTCGGCGCGCTCTGGTACGGCGGCGAGATGCTGCTTGCCACCGCGGCCGGATGGCCGGTCACCGCGCTGTCGCCGCTCTGCGCGCTGACGCGCGACCTGTTGCTGCCGGTGCTGTTCGTCAGCGCGCTCCACGGCAACGACTTCACCTGGCGCGGCAACGAAATGCAGGTCGAGCGCATGCGGCCGCGTCGCGCCGTGGCCGAGATGCGGCCTCGCCTTCAAGAGTTCGCGCAGGGTGGACGCCGTCGCCTGCGCACGCTGCGCGCCAAGGCATTGTCTGCGGCTAATCGCCTGACGTAACGTCGCGGGCCGCATCATCGGCGATCGCTTCAATGGTCGCGCGGTCCTTTGGAAAGTCCGCTGCGACCCAGGCGTCCCTGGCGGCACGCATCGCGGCGCCGAGCGCGGGGCCCGTTGGCACGCCGCGTCCGGTGAAGTCGGCGGATTTGAGCGGAAACGCTGGCGCGGTCCAGCGTTGCGGCAGGCTCAAAAGCTGCTGCCAGGTGTCGTCGGTCGCGCCGGTCTCGGCCTGCGCCCAGGCCTGCAGCACACGGTCGGCGAAAGATTGCGGACCAAGTTGATAGAGCAGGGCGCGCGTTGCCTGTTCGCTCAGCGACGGCGAGATCAGCCACCAGCCGTCGAGCGCGGCGAGTCGTTCGAATTCGGCGTTGGACAGCCGCAGGCGCTGTGACAGCCGCTCGGCGTCCTCGCGCACCATGACGCCGAGCGCGCCAAGCCGGCGCACCGGATCTGGCGCGCTGCCAACAGCCGTTTCGATCGCGGCGAGCTTCGCAAAGTTCGCGACATACGGCACGCCGCCGAGCACTGGACCCAGCAGGCCGCTTTCGGCCATGACAGTGAGTGTCGGCGCGGCTCGCGGCGCGACAAACAGCTTGAGCAATTCCATGCGCACGCGCTCGCGCGATAAAGTGTCGAGACCATCGCGGGCGACGATGCAGGCGTGCAGGCCGGCGCCATCCGGTGCGCCTTCGGCAAAATAGGCGTGAAAGCGGAAAAAGCGCAGGATACGCAGATAGTCTTCGGCGATCCGTTGCTGCGGTTCGCCGATAAAGCGCACGCGGTGGGCCGCAATGTCATCGAGCCCACCGACATAGTCGAAGATTTTTCCGTGGGGCGATGCCGACAGGGCGTTGATGGTAAAGTCGCGCCGCTCCGCGTCCGCGCGCCAATCGCGGCCGAATTTCACCCGTGCCTTGCGGCCGAACGTCTCTACGTCCTGGCGCAGCGTCGTGACTTCGAACGGGTGCGAGTTGATCACGACGGTGACGGTGCCGTGCTCAATACCGGTTGGTACTGCCTTCCAGCCAGCCGCCTCGACGCGGCGGAGGACTTCATCAGGCGCTGCCGTGGTCGCAACGTCGATCTCGGCGACCGGCATATGCAGCAGTGTGTTGCGCACCGCGCCGCCGACGACGCGCGCCTCTTCGCCATCCCTGTTGAGCAGCGTCAGCAATCCGGTAATTTCATTCTGCTTGAGCCAGGCGGCGTCGGCGAGGTTCGCAGGCTTTGTCACCGCGTCGTCCCCGGTACGAATTTGCCGTTCTCGACGTGCGCCGGCACGTAGGTAGAGCCGGGCGGCGCACCGGAAAACTGCGCCAGGATCAAGAAACTCCCGAACATCAGCAGCAGCGAGATGACGAGCAGCGTGGCGAGCCGCGACAGCTGCCACGCTTTTGGCTGCAGCACGCCCGCGTTCGTGATCGCAAGAAATAGCCCGTAGAGCACGAACGGGGTGAGAAACAGCCCGATTTCCGTGAGGATCGGCCTGATCATGGGCCGTAAATCCGCTCGTAGAGATTGCGCAAAATGCCGGCGGTGATGCCCCAGATGTAATGCTCGCCGAACGGCATCGCGTAGTACTCGCGCGCAATGCCTTTCCAGTCACGGGTCTTGCGCTCGTGATTCGTGGGATTCATCAAAAAGTCGAGCGGCACTTCGAAGGCCTCGGTGACCTCGCTTGGATTGAGGGTCAGCGCAAAGTCCGGCTTGACGCGGGCCACCGTCGGCAGGATGCGAAAACCCGAAAAGGTCAGGTACAGATCGAGATAGCCGATCGGCTCGACCAGCATCGGCGACAGGCCGACTTCTTCCTTGGCTTCGCGCAGTGCGGCGGCAACGGGGCTTTCATCGCCGGGATCGATCTTGCCGCCCGGGAACGCCACTTGGGCGGCGTGGCTCGACAAGTCCGGGGTGCGATGAGTGAGCAGCACCGTGGGCGTAGCACGGTCGACGACCGGAACGAGGACCGATGCCGGTTTGGTGGCGCGTACACCGGCGCGTTCCCATAGCGCCGGATCGAGATCGAGGTCGCCGCGGCGTACGCCCGGCGCGTCCGGATCGGCCAGCGCCGGCGGCACGTCGAGAGCAAGCCGTGTCCGTGCGCGCGCATAGAAATCGTGCCCCTGCTGTTGCTGCGCTACTGCGCCAAAATCGTTCACGCGAAGTCTCTCACCTGTTCGGCGCCCGCCATTGCAAAAAAGCTGCCCATCGATACCACGCCGAACATTAGTCTGCCCGCAACATCTCGTTCTTCGCCAAGCTCGACGAGATCGAAGAAGAGCGCACGGGTCACCTTTGCCCATAAATCGCGACGCACGTGAAGGTACGGCTTCAGCCCACCGGTGCCGGATTCAGGCTCGAAGCGCAACGGATGCTCCGGCCCACAGGCTACCCAGTCGTCGACGTTGGTGCGAAAATGCAAGACGCGTCCGTTTACGCCTTGCTCGGCCTTCATCTCGACGGCAAGGAACGGCGCATCTTCGACCTGGAGGCCGCATTTCTCGACCGGCGTGACCAGGAAATACTTGTCGCCCTCGCGCTTGAGCACGGACGCGAACAGCTTGACGAGAGCAGGGCGGCCGATCGGAGTTTTGAGGTAGAACCAAGTCCCGTCGGCGGCGATGCGCATGTCCAGGTCGCCGCAAAACGGCGGATTCCAGCGCTCGACCGGGGGTGGGCCCTTGGCGGCAATGCGCGATACCGCACCCGTGATCGAATCAAGCTCTGCTTGCCCTGCCTTCGCCATGGTTAGCCTTGAACCTATCGCCCGAATGTTGAGTCCCAGAGCCTGTCAAATCGGGGCACTCGCGCGATCGTGATGACGCCGTGACAACCGCGCAACCCCGCTAACTCACGTTGCGATTTCTGTGGATGAAAAATTAGGCGTTCGGTCTGCTCTCTATGCAGCTGGCGCATATATTGCCTTGCCTCATTGCCGTGCAATCGTGTTTGCCGCGGATTTGACGCGATTGAAGCGATTGTGGGCGGCTTGAAAATACGTCTTGGACACAAGGAGTTAGCCATGTCCGCTACAGGCGGCGAGGGGCTCGAGAAGCTGGAAGACATGATCGTGCGCACGGCCGAATCGACGGCCTCGCATGTCCAAGGCGCCAAGGCTGCCGTCGGCAAGGTGATATTCGGCCAGGACGAGGTGATCGAGCAGGCCCTGGTGACGATCCTGTCGGGCGGCCACGCGCTTCTCGTCGGCGTCCCCGGTCTTGCCAAGACCAAGCTCGTCGAGGCCATGGGCATCGTGCTCGGGCTCGACGCACGCCGCATTCAGTTCACCCCGGACCTTATGCCATCCGACATCCTCGGCACCGAGGTCCTGGAAGAAAGCCAGAGCGGCAAGCGCAGCTTCCGCTTCATTTCGGGGCCGGTCTTTGCCCAGTTGCTGATGGCGGACGAGATCAACCGCGCCAGCCCGCGCACGCAGTCCGCGCTGCTTCAGGCGATGCAGGAGCAACATGTCACGGTCGCCGGCGCACGCCACGACCTGCCCAAGCCTTTCCATGTGCTTGCCACGCAGAATCCGCTGGAACAGGAAGGCACCTATCCGTTGCCGGAAGCTCAGCTCGACCGTTTCCTGATGGAGATCGATGTCGACTTTCCTGACCGCGATGCCGAGCGAAGGATTTTGTTTGAAACCACGGGCTCCGAGGAAACCCGACCAAAAGCGGCGATGACTGCTGAGGACCTGGTGGCGGCGCAACGGCTGGTGCGGCGCTTGCCGGTCGGCGAATCTGTCATCGAGGCGATCCTCAATCTCGTGCGTTCGGCGCGGCCCGGACCGGGCAGTGCTGATACTAAGCTGATTGCCTGGGGCCCGAGCCCGCGGGCCAGTCAGGCGCTCATGCTCGCGGTGCGCGCCCGCGCGCTGCTCGACGGACGGCTCGCGCCATCGATCGACGACGTACTCGACCTCGCCGTGCCGGTGCTTAAACACCGCATGGCACTGACGTTCACGGCGCGCGCCGAGGGCGAGAGCATCGAGGCGGTAATCGGCCGTTTAAAGGCGCGGATCGGATAGGCGAATGGCCGTCGATCCGAAGCGCGATAGCCAGGACAGCGCGGCGGTTGGTCGGGCGGCCGGCGACAGCCGGACGCTCGCCGCCAGCATGCCGCGTATGATCCTTGAAGCGCGCCGCGTCGCCGCAACCGTGATTCACGGTCTCCACGGCCGGCGTCGCGCCGGGCCCGGGGAAAATTTCTGGCAATACCGCCGTTTCGTGTCCGGCGAGCCGGCCGCGCGCGTCGACTGGCGTCGCTCGGCGCGCGACGACCATCTTTATGTGCGCGAGCTGGAATGGGAGGCCGCGCACACCGTTTGGATCTGGCCCGATCGCTCGCCGTCAATGGCGTTTGCATCGCAGCTTGTCACCGAATCCAAGCTTTATCGCACGCTGGTCATTGCGCTTGCGCTCGCCGAGGTGCTGGTCGAAGGCGGCGAGCGCGTCGGCATCCCGGCTCTGACGCGCCCGACCGGCAGCCGCAACGTCGTCGAACTGCTGGCGCAGGCCATCATTCACGACCGCAGCGAGCGCGTTAGCCTGCCGCAGAGTTTTTCGCCGTCGCCGCTCGCCGAAGTCGTGCTGCTCTCCGATCTGTGGAGCGAGATTGGCGAGGTCCGTCGCACGGTAACGCAATTGTCCGGCAGCGGCGCTCGCGGCCATGTGGTCCAGATCGTGGATCCAGCCGAAGAGACATTCCCGTATTGGGGTCGAGTCGAATTCGTCGAACCGGAAGGCGGCGGACGTATTACTGCGGGCCGCGCCGAGACCTGGAAGGCCGATTACACGGCTCGCGTCAAACGCCATCGTGATGAGATTCGTGCCGAGACCGACCGGCTCGGCTGGAGCTTTACCATCCACCGCACCGATCGGCCGGCCAGCGAACTCTTGCTCGCGCTGCAAGCCCGGATAGGGGCCGCGACGGATGCCGATCCGCACGCCCACACGACGGCAGATGCAAGGGCGGCGTCATGATCGCCGGCCTGCCGCTTGGTTTTGCCGAACCGCTGGTGCTTTTCGGATTACTGACGCTGCCCGTGCTGTGGTGGCTGTTACGGATGATTCCGCCGCGTCCGCGCCGGATCGATTTTCCGCCGACGCGGCTGCTGCTCGAAATCGCACCGAAGGAGGAGACGCCGGCGCGCACGCCGTGGTGGCTCACGCTGATGCGCCTCACGCTTGCGGGCATCATCATCGTTGCCGCAGCCGGACCGCTGTGGCACCCCCCGCTCGCCGCGACGCAAGCGCGTTCGCCGCTTGCCATCCTGATCGACGACGGCTGGGCCGCCGCTGCCACCTGGGACGCCCGCGTGCGCACCGCCGATGATGTCATTGCCCGCGCGGCCGATGATCGTCGTGCCGTCGCGCTCATTCCGTTGTCGGATGCAACGCGCGACATTTCACTTGAGCCCGCTGAATCCGCGCGCGTGCGGCTGCATCAGATGAAACCGGTGCCGCAAACCATCGCCCGCGGCGACGCGCTGCCCGCCATCGGACGCTTCCTTGCCGCGACACACGACGTCGAACTGGTGTGGCTGTCGGACGGCATCGATCTCGGCGCCGGCGGCAAATTCGTCAAGGATTTGGCACAGACACTCGGCCAGCGCTCGATTACAATTGTGTCCGGCGGGGTCCCGGCAGCGCGCGCGCTCGCCGCCGCCGACAACGCGGCCGGCGGCCTGACGGTGAAGGTCCTGCGGGCGACATCCGGGCTGCCGGACTCCGGTACGGTCCGGGCTCTCGATCTCAAAGGCCTGTCGCTCGGCGAAGTACCATTTGCCTTCAAGGCCGCCGATCTGGAAACCGATGCGCGGTTCAATCTTCCGGTCGAGATCCGCAACGACATCGCGCGTATCGAAATCGCCAACGAACGCTCGGCCGGCGCCGTGCAACTGCTCGATAAGCGCTCGCGGCGGCGCACTGTCGGCATCGTCTCAGCGGCGACCGCCGATACGTCCGAACCGCTGTTGTCGTCGAGCTATTACATCCAGCGCGCGCTGTCCCCTTTCGCCGATCTGCGGGTTGCGCAAGGCGAGGCGCCGGCCGACGCGGTGACGCATTTCATCGATCAGAAATTGCCGATGCTGATCCTGGCAGATGTCGGCACTGTCGCCGGCGGAGCCCATGATCGGCTGACGCAGTGGGTCGAGAACGGCGGCGTGCTCGTGCGTTTTGCCGGCCCGCGCCTCGCGGCCGCCTCGGACGATGATCTCGTTCCAGTAAAACTGCGGCGCGGCGGCCGTATCCTGGGCGGCAGCTTGAGCTGGGATCAGCCGCAGCCGCTTACCGCTTTTTCGCACAACGGCCCATTTGCCGGTATGCCGGTGCCGACCGATGTGACCGTCACCCGCCAGGTTCTTGCCGAACCCGACGCGACACTGAGCGACAATACCTGGGCGACGCTCGCGGACGGGACGCCGCTTGTCACCGCGGCGAGACGCGGCAAAGGACTGATTGTATTGTTCCACGTCACCGGCGATACGCGCTGGTCGAATCTGCCGCTTTCGGGCACCTTCGTCGACATGCTCAAGCGCATCGTCGACTTGGCCGGAACAAGCACGGTTGCGCAGGCCGAAAGCGCCCAAAGCGGTGCGGTACACGAAGCGGTTGCGCCGAGCCACACGCTCGATGGCTTCGGTGCCTTTGTTTCTCCGCCGCCGACGGCGCGGCCGGTGCCGACCGATTTCGTTGGCCGTGCCACAGCCGATCATCCGCCGGGCTTCTATGGTCCGCCGGAGAGCTATGTGGCGGTCAACGCGCTCGCGTCCGCCGATCGGCTCAAGCCGCTCGATTTCAGTCCGATCGCCAATGCGCACCACGAAGTCTATCGCACGACCGCGCCGCTCGATCTGCGCGGACCGGTTTTCCTCGCCGCACTGGCGCTGTTCCTACTGGATACCTTGGTCGTTTTGTTCTTGGGTGGGGGTATCCAGCGACTGATCCCGCGGCGCTCTCGCGCGGCGGCTGCGATAGTGGCGGGCCTGGCACTGCTGGGGCTCACGTTTGTACAAGCCCGCGCGCAGGACTCGGACTCTAAGGTGCCGCCGGCGGCGCTGCAGACGCGGCTCGCCTATGTGGTCACCGGCGATGCCAACGTCGACTCGATCAGCAAAGCTGGACTTGCCGGGCTCACGCTGTTCCTGGCGCAGCGCACGGCGCTCGAAGCCGGCGACCCGATCGGGCTCGATATCGCGCACGACGAGCTTGCATTTTATCCGCTGATCTATTGGCCGATCGTGCCGGGCGCACAGCGGCCGCCGGACGAGGCGCTCAAGCGCATCGATTCCTACATGAAGAACGGCGGTACGGTACTGTTCGACACGCGTGATGCGATCGACGCGCCGCCGGGCGTCGGCGGAGAGACCCGCAGCCCGGGCATGGCCGAGTTGCGCAAGATTCTGTCCTCGCTCGACATTCCCCAGCTTGAGCCGGTGCCGCGCGATCACGTGCTGACCAAGACATTCTATCTGCTGCGTGACTTCCCCGGCCGGTTCGACACCGGGCAGCTTTGGGTCGAGGCACTCCCGCCCGAAAACGAGCAGGAGCAGGAGACCCGGCCGGCACGTGGCGGCGACGGGGTGTCCTCCATTCTGATCACTTCGAACGATCTGGCCGGAGCCTGGGCAATGCAGCCGGACGGCCAGCCGATGCTGCCGATGGTGGACAGTGAACCGCGCCAGCGCGAGTTCGCGTTCCGCGCCGGCGTCAATATCGTCATGTACACGCTCACCGGCAACTACAAGGCCGACCAGGTTCATGTTCCGGCGCTGCTTGAGCGGCTGGGGCAATAGGAGAAACCTTTTGAACTTCGGCGTCGCGTTTGCACCGTTGGTCGGCGCCCCCATTTTGTGGGCGGCCATCGCCGCAGTCGTTATCCTCGTGCTGGCGCTGTTCCTGGCGCGCAGCCGCGGGGCGGCGCTGCGTGCGCTCGCGCTGGCACTCATTGTGCTGGCGCTCGCCAACCCGTCGCTGACGCGCGAGGACCGGCAACCATTGTCTTCGGTCGCGGTCGTGATCGTCGACAAGAGCCCGAGCCAGAATTTCGGCGACCGCAACCAACAGGCGGAGCAGGCGCGCGCCGCCCTTGTCGAGCGGCTGCACCGCATCCCGGGCCTCGAAACGCGCGTCGTCGATGCCGGGCAGGCCGATGGCGAGAACGACGGTACGCGATTGTTCGCCGCGCTCGGTTCGGCGCTCGCCGACGTGCCGCCCGATCGCGTCGCCGGTGTCGTGATGATCACCGACGGCCGTGTCCACGACGTGCCTGCCGAGGTGAGTGCGCTGGGTTTTGCGGCGCCGCTCCATGCGCTGATCACCGGCCACAAAGATGAACGCGACCGGCGCATCGCGCTGATTGCCGCGCCGCGCTTCGGGATCGTCGGTCAGTCGCAAACCATCACTTATCGGGTCGAGGATCACGGTGCCAGCGAAACCAGTGCCGAGGTCACGGTGCGCCGCGACGGTACCGTGCTGCAGACCGAGCGCGTTCCGGTCGGCGCGCCGCAAAAGGTCGAAATTCCAATCCCGCACGAAGGACAGAACATCGTCGAGATCGAAGCGGCGCCGCTGCCCGGCGGCGAGCTGACGACAGTGAACAACCGTGCCGTAGTGTCGATCGACGGCGTGCGCGATAAGCTGCGTGTGCTATTGGTCTCCGGCGAGCCCAATCCCGGCGAGCGCACCTGGCGCAATCTGCTCAAGTCCGATCCGTCCGTCGATCTCGTGCATTTCACCATTCTGCGGCCGCCCGAAAAGCAGGACGGCACGCCGATCAACGAACTGTCGCTGATCGCGTTTCCGACGCGCGAGCTGTTCCAGCAGAAGATCAATCAATTCCAGCTCATCATCTTTGACCGCTATGCGCGCCAGGGCGTGCTGCCGATGCTCTATTTCGACAACATCGCGCAATATGTGCGCGACGGCGGCGCCGTGCTGGTCGATGCCGGGCCGGACTACGCCAGCCAGTTCAGTATCTGGCACACGCCGCTCGACTCCATCTTGCCGGCCGAACCGAGCGGGCAGGTGACCGACCAGGCCTTTCATCCGCGTTTGACCGACCTCGGCAAACGCCATCCGGTAACGCGCGGCCTCGAAGGATCGAACACCGATCCGCCGCACTGGAGCCAATGGTTCCGCGTCGTCGACAGCGCCAACACGACCGGCACGACCATAATGAAGGGCCCCGACGATAAGCCGCTGCTCGTGCTGGGCCGTCAGGGCGAAGGCCGCGTCGCGCTGCTCTTGTCCGATCAGATGTGGCTGTGGGCGCGTGGCTTTCAGGGCGGCGGCCCGCAACTCGATTTGCTGCGCCGGCTGTCGCACTGGCTGATGAAAGAGCCCGACCTCGAAGAGGAGGCGCTCCGCCTCAAGGTCAATGGACATAACCTCGTGGTGCAGCGGCAGACCATGTCCGACCACGTCGCCGACGTGACAGTCACGTCGCCATCGGGCGGGACGCGCACGGTCAAGCTCGATTCCGTTCAGCCCGGGCTGTGGCAGAGCACGATCACGGCCAGCGAACTGGGCCTGTGGCGCGCTACCGATGGCAAGCTCAACGCGCTCGTCAATGTGGGGCCGGCCAATCCGCTGGAATTTGCCGAGGTGACATCGACCACCGACGTGCTGGCGCCAACCGCCAAGGCGACCGGCGGCTCATCGCGCCGGCTCGATGACGGCGACGGGCTGCAGGTTCCGCGCGTCGTCGCCGTGCGGTCCGGCGATACCTATCAGGGCGATGGCTGGATCGGCCTGAAGATGACGGATGCCAGCGTGGTGCGCGGCATCGGCGTGCTGCCGGTGTTTGTCGGCCTGCTTGGTCTGTTGCTCTTGCTTGGCGGCCTGGCCGGCACCTGGGCGCGCGAGGGGCGGTAAGGCCCTTAGCGTTTCTGGGCTGTCCAAGCCAAAGGATGTCGTCTCAGCGCGCGATCGTGCGTAACCAATTGCAGGCCTTCCACCGCGCATTGCGCAAGCAACAGGTGATCGAAAGGATCGCGGGTCGGCGGTTCAGGGTCAATCACATGCACCGCATGCCGATGATTGATAGCGAGTAGGTTCAGACCTATCGCCTCAAAAAAATCCGGCAGCTCAACGAGCGCGATACCTGGATCGAGCTTTTGTAAGCGCGTCTTGATGGCTATTTCCCAAAAACTTGCGGCGCTTGCGAACAGCAAATTCTCCGGCGAAGACAACGCGGCGTTCATCGCGGAGTCGAATTGTGCAAAGTCGCGCCGCGCCAGCCTGATCAGAATATGAGTGTCGAGGAGAAGCCGCATTGCTCAGCGTAGAGGCTTGAGCAGGACATCCTCTGGGAGCGGCTCGTCAAAATCGTGCGCTACATAAGGAAAAATCTCCTTGATCCCTCGGCTCTTGAGAAATTCTACGGCGGCTTCCGGACGCAGCCTCTCGATCCGGTGTGGGACCAAATCAAAGACCGGCTTTCCGTTGCGCGTGACCACCACTCGCTCGCCTTTCTCAACGAGCCGAGCGAGTTCGGTGAGACGGTTTTTGGCGTCCTTGATCGATACCGTGTTCATATCACTACAATAGCCACCGGTAGCTACCCGGGCAAGAGGCGGGGAAAAATGAAGCAATATGAAACTCTAAGACGCGCCTTCCCACTCCGCGCGCACACGCCCTGAGATGCCCTCGAAGGCGCCATCGACTAGTTCGGCAATAAGAACGCGCGCCGGGTCGACCGGGCCGGGCATGACGATTCGACCAGGCGGCACGCGGCGAAATCCGACCTTGCCGTAATACGGTTCATCGCCCACCAGCAGCACGAGACGATGGCCCTGCGCGGTGGCCTCCTTGAGCGCGCGGCCGATCAGCGCCTGTCCGATTCCGCGCTCGCGGAAGGCCGGTTCGACGGTCAGTGGACCGAGCAGGAGCGCTTTGTGCTCGCCGATGCGAATAGGCGACAGCCAGACCGAGCCGACCAACAGCGTGCCAATGCGCGCGGCGAACGACAGATCGACGCTGTGCGGTACCTGCTCGCGCAGGCGATACGCAGTCTTGGCATAACGGCCCGGACCAAAAGTGCGCTCGTGCAGGCGCTCGATCGCCTCGGCGTCGTCCGCACTTTCCCGCAGAATGGTCAGCGCAAGGTCGTTCATTGCGGCGCCGCGTAGCACTTGCCCTTGCCGCGGTCCAGCGCGAGACCCCATGTTCAGTCGGGTTGTCTAATCGGATCGGACGATTTGGAGATTTGTGATGGGCCTATTGGTTGACGGCGCCTGGCAAGAGGATGTTTCGCGTACCAAGGACGGTCATTTCATCCGGCCGGCGACGCGCTTTCGGAATTTCGTCACCGCCGGCGGCAGCCCGGGGCCGAGCGGTGAGGGCGGGTTTCCGGCCGAACCCGGCCGGTACCATCTCTATATTTCGCTCGCCTGTCCCTGGGCGCACCGTACGCTGATTTTTCGCGCGCTGAAAAAGCTCGACGACGTGATCTCGGTATCATTCACCGAACCGCTCTACGGCAAGACCGGCTGGGAGTTCGGCACCGCGCCGGGGTCGACACGCGACACCGCCAACGGCAAGGCAACGATGGCCGAGGTCTATCTGTTGGCCGATCCACACTACAGCGGGCGCGTCAGCGTGCCGGTGCTGTGGGACAAGACGCGCCGCACAATAGTCAACAACGAGTCGGCGGAAATCATCCGCATGCTCAATTCGGCGTTCAATTCCTTTACGGAGGTCAAGACCGATTATTATCCGGCGTCGTTGCGCGCCGAGATCGATCGCGTCAACGATCTGGTCTATCCGAACCTCAACAACGGTGTTTACCGCGCCGGTTTCGCGACGAGCCAAGCGGCTTATGAGGAAGCCGCGCGCGGCGTCTTCGCCACGCTCGATCAGCTCGAACAGCGGCTTTCAGGGCAGCGTTATCTCGCCGGGAGGCAAATCACGGAAGCGGACTGGCGACTGTTCACGACGCTTATTCGTTTCGACTCTGTCTATTTCAGTCACTTCAAATGCAATCTGCGCCGCATCGCCGATTATCCCAACCTGTGGAATTATCTACGCGAACTTTATCAGGTGCCGCGGATAGCCGAGACGGTCAGTATCGAGCAGATCAAGCGCCATTATTACGGTAGTCAGCGGCAAGTAAACCCGACCGGCATCGTGCCGATCGGGCCGCTTCTCGACTTTGGCGCTCCGCACGATCGCGGGCGTCTCGCTTGATCAAAGGCACCAAGTCGCGCGAGGCGTGGTGCTTTGTTTGTTACCAGCCGTACGGTCCGTAATCCGGCGCTGCGTAATCCGGTCCGTAACCATAACAGTTGTTATAGTCGTAATAGTCGCTGTAGGGGTCTCCGTACCCGCAGCTCGGGCCGGCGTAGGCGTAGATCCCGACGCCAGGACCGAAGAAGCGGCCGTGTCCGTGCCCGTGGCGGTAAGCAAAACGCCCGGGTCCGCCATGCCCGGGATAGCCGCCAGCAAACCTGGGTGCCCCGCGCGCTGCCGCAAAGCCGCCGCTGGGGCCTCCGCGCGCCGCGGCAAAACCAGCGCCTCCGAAGCCGCCCGGGTGGCCCATTCCCCTTCCGGCCATTCCACCGGCATGGGCCATTCCACCATGGGCCATTCCACCGCCTCCGGCGTGGGCCATTCCACCGGCATGGGCCATTCCGCCGCCGCCGCCGCCACGCGGGGCCGCCATAGCGGCGCCGCTTATCGTGGCGACGCCGAGTGCGGCCGCTGCGGCAACCGCGAACATTGTTTTGCGCATGCAAATTCTCCTCTGGACGTCCATATTTGCGTCCTCAGGAGAGAAAACGTCTGTTCGGCCGTATGGTTGCAGTCCGGGGAGGTCGTCGGTCAAAAATCGCGTGGTCAATATGAGGCATGGACGCCAAATCCAACGCAGCGCGTTTAATCGCCTTACCAGATTGCGGCCGGCGCACGGTTTTCGAGGACTTCGGTAACGCGGGCGCGCGTCGATGAAGTCGTGCCGTCCGGGAACGCATTTGGCGCAAAAAATCCGTGCGCGATGATTTCGCTGTTTGGCTGGGGCGGCGTGCTCTGGCGGAACGAGCGCACCACATAGATTGCCACATGATCGCGTTGCGACGCGCGCCGGTTCCAATAGATGCCGAACAGAGCAGGCGTGCCGATCAGTTCGATATTGCCTTCCTCGCGCAATTCACGTTCGAGCGCCGCGCCGATCGTTTCGCCGGCCTCGACGCCGCCGCCCGGTAGATGCCACCCTGTCACGTAACTGTGCTTGATGAGGAATACGCGCCCCTGCGCGTCGAACACGACGCCGCGCACGCCGATCGTCAGTCCGCGGGAATAGCGCCAATAGACATGCAGCATCCGGCGCAGCGCGGGCTCAAACGGACGGCGAATGGCGTCGAAATCCATGGCGAGTCCCACTAGCCCTATTGTTTAGAAGCGTTCTAAGATTGCTTTTGTTGCCATCATCGTTCTCGGAGGCCTCGCCGTGAAGCGTTTTTCAGACTTGAGCGAGCAGGAAGTGCTTGCACTCGCCATTTCCAACGAAGACGAGGACAACCGCATCTACCGCTCTTTTGCCGATGCGTTGCGCGGCTCCTATCCGGATACCGCGGCAATGTACGACAAGATGGCCGAGGAAGAGATCGGCCATCGTGACATGCTGCTTGAGCTGCACCGTAAGCGTTTCGGCGAATTTCTGCCGCTCATCCGCCGCCATGACGTCAAGGGCTTCGCTGCGCGGCGCCCGATCTGGCTCAATCGTCCGCTGGCGCTCGATGCCGCGCGCAAGTTCGGCGAGGAGATGGAGTACGAAACCGCGCGCTTTTATCGCCGCGCTGCGCATAAGGCGCACGACGATGCCACGCGCGATCTGTTGCTCAGGCTTGCCGAGGCCGAAGACAAGCACGAGCAGCTTGCGCACCAACTCGGCAAGGAAATCACGCCGACCGAACGAGCGGCCGAGGACGAGACCGCCAAGCGCGTGTTCATCCTGCAATACGTCCAGCCTGGACTGGCCGGACTGATGGACGGTTCGGTATCGACGCTGGCGCCGCTGTTCGCCGCCGCTTTTGCTACGCACAATACCTGGTCGACCTTCCTGGTCGGCCTTGCGGCGGCGCTTGGCGCGGGCATTTCGATGGCCTTTGCGGAGGCGCTGTCCGATGACGGCTCGCTCACTGGGCGCGGTGCTCCGGTCATGCGCGGCGCGGTGACCGGCTCGATGACGGCGTTAGGCGGCTTGGGGCACGCGTTGCCCTATCTCATTCCGCACTTCTACACGGCCACAGCCGTCGCGTTTGCGGTCGTTGCAGTCGAGCTTGGCGTCATTGCCTGGATCCGCACCCGTTACATGGACACGCCCTTCCTGCAGGCGGCGTTTCAGGTCGTGGTCGGGGGCGTGCTGGTGTTTGTCGCCGGGATCGTGATCGGCAGCTCATGAACGGCTTCGCCGCGGCGCGGCGTGCGAAGCCGTTGTTCGGCGCCTGATTCGCAGCGCATCATGCGGCGATGTTCGTGCTCGCGCACCTGTCCGATCTGCATCTCGCGTCGCGGCCGCGGCTTGCAGAGCTTATCGGCAAGCGCGGCCTCGGCTTCATCAACTGGCAGCGCAAGCGCAAGTACATTCATCGCCCGGAGATTGCGGACGCCATCGTGCGCGATCTGAAAGGATTGGCGCCGGACCACATCGCGATGACCGGCGACCTCGTCAATCTGTCGCTCGATGACGAATACCGCCGCGCCCGGGCGTGGCTCGACGCTCTCGGCCCGCCGCACGACGTGACCGTGGTTCCCGGCAATCACGATGTCTATGTGCGCGCCGTGGTGCCATCGCCTGCGGCCCATTGGGACGATTACATGCGGGGCGACGACGGCCGCGAGGGCTTTCCGTTCGTGCGCCGACGCGGCGACGTGGCGCTTATCGCGCTGTCGACCGCCATTCCGACAGGCCCGTTCATGGCGACCGGCCGACTTGGCGAGCGCCAGCTTGCGGAGTTGGCCGATACACTCGACAGGACGCGCGGCTTGTTTCGCATTGTGATGATTCATCATCCGCCGCTGAGCCCGGCCAAACGGTACTTGCGGCGGCTGACCGACGCGGCAGGGCTGCGCCGTGTGCTCGCCGAACATGGCGCCGAGCTTCTCGTCCACGGCCACGACCATCGCCGCGCGCTGGTTTGGCTTAATGGACCGGACGGCTCAAAAATCCCCGCAGCCGGCGTGCCGTCGGTTTCGGCGCGCGCACCGCATGGCGATGAAGATGGCGCCGGCTACACGATTTTTCGCATCGATGGCGGCAAGGGGGCGTGGCGCTGCGAAATGATCGCGCGCCAGCGCGGCGAAGATGGCACGATCAGCGAAGCCGGAAGGCAGCTGCTCTAATGATTGCGCATTGCGATCAGCACACCGGCGGCGAACAGGGCGGCAACGCCGAGTGCGAAACCAAACAAAAATGCGGCGATCGCCCGCCAGCGCCGGCGTCGGCGTTCACGTTCGGCAACGCTCAGCGCAACGCGCCGAATGAAACCCGGATCCTCGTCCAGCGCCCGCTGCCGTTCGACGATGCGGCGGGCGACGTAAGTCGTCACCGCCTGCACGATATCGGAAATCTCGTGTGACTCGGCGAGCACGCGGCGGCCGATGCGGGTGTCGTGCAGGAAGCGGTAGGCGCGCTTATCGCGGCCCATGGCCACATGGGCCACGGCGTCGATCCACAGCCGCGGAGTTTCGCCACGGCTGACGCCGCGATCGAACAGATCGACGTCCGGCGGAATTTCCGCAAACAGCGGGTCGAGTGCGTCGTTCAACAGTTCGAGCCGGGCCAATTCGGCGTCGCGCAGATCGACGACGACGCTGGTGCGCTCGGCGGCCTCGACGCGCGCCTCATGCATCGCCTCTTTGAGCGGCGAGGGCGCTGGCGCCTCGGCCGGCGGCTCGGACTTACGGTTTCTGCCCCACATCCAGTGCCTTCCCCTGCGGTAAGGATACACCAACGCCTGTGGCGACAAAAAGGAACCGTAGAGCCGCGCAGACGCCAAAAAGCCAGCAATTATGGCCGATTCGCCGTCAACCCGGCTATTTTCGAGGCATCCGGGTACCGGCGTGGGGCGAATGGGCTCCCTAGACGCAGCGGCCGCCATCGACCTCGACGATATTGCCGGTGACAAATTCGGCGTCGTCGGAGGCCAAGAACAGCGCCGCGTTGGCAATGTCCTGAACCTGGGCGAGCCGGCCGAGCGGCACGGTGGCGGTGAACTTTTCCCGCATGCCAGCGCCGGGGCCCAAGAAGCTCGGCAACAGTGGCGTGTCGGTCGCAACCGGGGCGATCGCGCAGACGCGGATGCGGTCCCCGCCAAGTTCGACGGCCAGCGCCTTGGTCAAGGTGTGCACCGCGCCCTTGGTGGCGTTGTAGGCCGATAAACCTGGCCGCGGCCGCAAGCCTGCCGTCGAGCCGATGTTGATGATGACGCCGCCGCCTTGCTGGCGAAACACCGGCACCACGGCCTGGCAGCCGAAGAACACGCCTTTGACGTTGACCGCGAAGGTGCGCTCATACTCGTCTTCGGTGATGTCGAGCATCGGCTTGTTGACGTGGGTGGTGCCGGCATTGTTGACCAGAATGTCGAGGCGGCCGAACGCCGCGAGCGCGTCGGCGACCGTAGCCGCGGATTCGGCTTTCTTGGCCACGTCGCAACGCAGCGCGATGGCGCTATTGCCGATGGCGCGCGCGGCCGATTTGACCGCATCGAAGTCGATGTCGGAAAGCGCCACACGCGCACCCTCGCGCGCATAGGTCTCGGCAATGCATTGGCCGATACCCGAGCCTGCCCCGGTCACGAGCGCGACCTTGTTGTCGAGGCGCATGAGTTTCCTCCTCGTGCGCCTTCATGGACCGGATCTTTATCGCCGCGCCGGCTTGCGCACCGGCGCAAGGATATCACGATCGCTGCAGGTCGGCGTCGGCGCGGACGAGGATTTCGACGAGCTTTGCCTCGGCCTCGTCGTCGCTTTGCAGCCGCTTGCCGAGCGTTGCGCGCAGATGATCGAGCGCGGCTTCGACGAGCGGCGGCAGTTCGCGGCGGTCCTCGCGTTCGGCGCGTGCCGTGCGGCGCCAGCGGTTTACGCGCTCACCGAGCGCAGACAGCCGGTCGAACACCACATCGACTAGATCGCGATTGGTTTCGAGATAAGCGCGGCCTTCGTCGGTGATGGTGTAGAGCTTTTTCGAGCCCTCGGTTGAGGCGGTCACGTAGCCGGCTTCCTCAAGGTAGGTGAGGGTCGGATAAACGATGCCGGGGCTGGGCGAGTACCAGTCCGAGGTCTTCTCCTCGAGCAGCTTGATGATCTCGTAGCCATGCCGCGGCGCTTCGGTGATCAACGCCAGCGCCACCAGCCGCAGGTCGCCCTGCGCCAGCATGCGCCGGGCGCGCATTAAATCCTCGCCGCCTTCACCAAAGCGGCCGCCGTGGCGTCCGCCAGAGCCTCCACCGAATCGCCACTGGCGACGCCGGCCGGCAGCCCATTTTCCTTCGTGGGAATGACAGTGTCCGTGCATTCAAAACTCCTTGTTTTCTGCACTAAGATATATCTTCAGATACAGCGGCATGAGCTATGTTTCAAGATATATCTTTTAAAAATTTGACGATCATCCGTCTCGTACGTATATTCGTGTACGAATAAACGATCCGGTATAAGATGGCCCCTCGCACTCATCCCACGAATCCGTTGGCCTTGGCTGTCCTCGCTCTGCTGTTCGAGCGCCCGATGCACCCCTACGAGATGGGCGTCATCCTCAAGCAGCGGCACAAGGAGGACAGCATCAAGCTGCGCTATGGCTCGCTCTACACCGTGATCGAGCTGCTGCTGAAACGGGGAATGATCGCGGCTCGAGAAACCGCGCGCGAAGGCCGCCGGCCGGAGCGCACCGTCTATGAGATCACGCCGACCGGCACCGAAGAACTGCACGATTGGATGGCCGATCTGATCGGCATGCCGGCCAAGGAATACCCGCAATTTGAAGCGGCGCTGTGCCTGCTGCCGGTTTTGCCGCCGGATGAAGCGCTCGCGCTGTTGCGCCAGCGCCAAAAACTCCTCGAACAGGATATCGTGGTGCTGGCGGGTCAGATCGCCGGCATCAGCGCGCAGAATTTTCCGCCGCTGTTTCTCGTCGAGACCGAATACCGCCTGGCGCTCATGAAGGCTGAACAGGCCTTCGTCGCCGGCCTCATCGGCCGCATCGAAAGCGGCTGGGGTCCGGTCGAACTGTGGCGCGGCATTCACCAGGACCGCGAAGCGACATTAGCGAAACTCTATCGCGACTACGGAGGCGCACCGATGAACTCAGAATAGCAGTCAAAAACCGGAACCCCGACGATGCTGGAACATCGCCGGGGCCGGTAACCCAAGACCGAACGCGCGGAGCGCGCTGGCTTCAGGCACGCACACTCAATCTACCAGCCAACGCTCCGCGAGGACAGCCGCGTCGCTTCCGCGACCGGCCAATTCCGTTTCTTTGCACGGAGCAAAATCATGCTGGAAGAAACCAAACACGCCGCCAGGCCGCCCAAAGGCTACATCGGGCTGGGTATGGAAGGCTTTATCGCCAACTGGTACGCACGGCAGACCGCCAAGGACATCGGGGAATTTCAGAGCACGGCACAACGCCTCGCGCCGCAGATCAAAGCCGGTGCGCGCGTCCTCGAAATCGCCCCCGGCCCCGGCTACCTCGCCATCGAACTCGCGCGGCTGACCGGCTGCCGCATGATAGGGCTCGATATCAGCAAAACATTCGTTGAGATCGCGAGCCAGAATGCCGAGAAGGCCGGTGTCGACGTCTGCTTCGACCAGGGCGACGCCGCCGAGCTGCCGTATCCCGGCGATGTGTTCGATTTCATCGTGTGCCGGGCGGCGTTTAAGAATTTTTCGCGTCCTCTCGCCGCGCTCGACGAGATGTACCGCGTGCTCAAGCCTGGCGGCAGCGCGCTCATCATCGACCTGCGCAAGGATTTTTTGCCCTGTGAAATCGACGATTACGTGCGAGGCAAGGGCGTGATCAACGCGGCGCTGATCAAGTTCACCTTCAACACCATGCTGAAGAAACGCGCCTACACGCGGGAGGGCATCATGGCGTTGGTGGCGCAGTCGCAATTCCGGCGTGGCGATCTACAGCTCGATGCCATCGGCTTTGAGCTCACTGTGCGAAAGCCCCGATTGGACGGAGACGTACGATGACCGCGTATCCGAGCAGGATGCGATCCACGGCTACGAAACCGACATGCTCGACTACGGATTTCGCGCCGTACACAGCTCGCTGCGCGCCATGGAGCAGGCGATCCCGAAGAGCGCTACGCGACTGTTCGTATCGCGCGCATTTTTCCGCATCGTCGACCGCGTGCCGCTGCTCAAACGCCTGATGTTCCGCGGCATGGGCGACGACTAGCGTGTTGCCCGCGGCCGGCAGCCTTCGCCTCGACGGCCGCAGGGCGCTCGACTAGATTAGGATGATGTTTGAGACTTTCTTTGCCGAGCTGCGCGCGGCCGGTGTGCCGGTGACGCTGCGCGAATATCTGACGCTGATGGAGGCGATGGAGAAGGACTTGGCCGACCGCCGGGTCGAGTCCTTCTACTATCTTTCTCGCGCGGCTCTGGTGAAGGACGAGCGCAATCTCGACAAGTTCGATCGCGTGTTCGGCCACGTCTTCAAGGGCCTCGATCTGATCGAGCAGGCGCTGGCCGCTGAAATCCCGATCGAGTGGCTCAAGAAACTCACGGAAAAATACCTTACCGAGGAAGAGAAGAAGCAGATCGAGGCGATGGGCGGCCTCGACAAACTTCTGGAGACGTTGCGCCAGCGTCTTGCCGAGCAAAAGGGCCGCCACCAGGGCGGCAACAAGTGGATCGGCACCGGTGGTACCTCGCCGTTCGGTGCCTACGGCTATAACCCCGAAGGCATCCGCATCGGCCAGGACGGCAATCGCAACTTCCGCGCCGTCAAAGTGTGGGACAAGCGTGAGTTCAAGGATCTCGACGGCGATGTCGAGATCGGCACCCGCAACATCAAGATTGCGCTGCGCCGGCTGCGCAAGTTCGCCCGCACCGGTGCGCCCGACGAACTCGATCTCGACGGCACCATCAAGGGCACCGCGCACAAGGGCTATCTCGACATCCTGATGCGGCCGGAGCGCCACAACACCATCAAGGTGCTGTTGTTCTTCGACATCGGCGGCTCGATGGACTGGCACGTGAAGGCGACTGAGGAGCTATTCTCCGCGGCCAAGAGCGAATTCAAGCACATGGTGCATCTCTACTTCCACAATTGCCTGTACGAGCGGGTGTGGAAGGAGAACCGCAGGCGCTTTCAGGAGACGACGCCGACCTTCGACGTGCTGCATACCTATCCGCACGACTACAAGGTGATCTTCGTCGGCGACGCTTCGATGTCGCCCTACGAGATCGTCGCGCCCGGCGGCTCGGTCGAGCATTTCAACGATGAGCCGGGCAGCGTGTGGATGGAGCGCGTGACGCGCACGTATCCGTCGTGCGTCTGGCTCAACCCTGTCGCCGAGCATGAATGGGACACCACCGCCTCGATCCGCCTGATGCGCCAGATCATGGGCAACCGGATGTTCCCGCTGACGCTGGAGGGGTTGGACGCGGCGATGCGGGAGCTCGGGAGGTAGGGCGGATAATTGCCGCAGGCGACCGATATAATCCTCCATCTACCTTCTGGCCAACGATCCGTCCGCTAGCGCGCGACTTGCCGGCCGTTCGCTGGCACGTGCCGCATGGCCGCACTTCCGAATCGCGGCGAATGCCCTATATTGGAGCCCATCGTTAACAACCGAAAGGAGGTGATCCAGTGTCTCATTGTCTATCGCCGCGGTCGCCGGCATCCGTGAACTGGATCCTCGCCTCTGCCGAGGTCCTCGCCTAGGTGGTCTAATCCGCCACCGGGCTCACGTGCGTAGGGCAAACGATCGCCGACGCAACCGGGCCACGGCCTGACAATGGAAGGGTCGCCCGCAAGGGCGGCCCTTCTTTGCGTTTACGTTCGTCTCGTTACGCCGCCTTCGCTCTCGGCCGGATGCCTTTGAGCTTCTCCCCGATCTGGCGCCGCCGCGCCATCAGATCGTGATCGGACTGCAATTGCAGGAAAAATCCGTCGTTCAGGCGTTCAGCCGTCGTAGTCGACGATCTCGACATCGGGTCAATGGCTCGTCGGCTCCGGCTCCCGAAAGCGTCATTTGCTCGTATCGAGACGGCAATTCATGGTGCATTGGCTCCCAGTGGACGCGGTCAAATTGCGTGAAACGCAGGAGGCTTCAATGCCCGCCGAAAAATTCGACTTCCCGAACGCCCAAAACCACACGTTGGCCGCGCTGCTCGACCGCCCTGACGGTCCGGTGCGCGCGGTGGCGTTGTTTGCGCATTGCTTCACCTGCGGCAAGGACAACAAGGCGGCGCGGCGCATCGCGGAAGGCTTGAAGCTGCACGGCATCGCGGTGCTGCGCTTCGACTTCACCGGCCTCGGCGCCAGCGAGGGTGAGTTCGCCAATACCACGTTCTCGTCGAACGTCGACGACTTGGTCGCCGCCGCCGATCACCTGCGCCGGAAACTTGCCGCGCCGGCGATCCTGATCGGCCACAGCCTCGGCGGCGCCGCGGTGCTCGCCGCCGCGCACCGCATCGCTGACGCGCGTGCCGTGGTCACGATCAACGCGCCGGCCGATCCCGCGCACGTCAGCGGCCTGTTCAAGGACCAGACCGCCAACATCGCTCTCCAGGGCGAGGCCGAGGTCACGCTTGGCGGCCGCAAGTTCCGCGTGCGCCGTGCTTTCCTTGACGACATTGCCGAGCAAATGCTGACGGATCGCATCGCCAATTTGCACAAGGCGCTGCTGGTATTTCATTCGCCGACCGACGAGACCGTCGGCATCGACAATGCGAGCCATATCTTTCTCGCAGCGAAGCACCCAAAAAGTTTTATCTCGCTTTCCGGCGCCGATCATTTGATCAGCCGTGGGGGCGACGCCGCCTACGTCGCCGGCGTGATCGCCGCCTGGGCCGAGCGCTATCTCGACATGGCGGCCGATGCGCAGCCGAGCGACGATACCGCCGCCGGCACCGTGCTGGTGCGCGAAACGCGGCGCGGCAAATTCCAGCAGGAAGTCATCGTCGGTCACCACCGTTTGCTTGCCGACGAGCCGGTGCCCTCGGGCGGCATGGATTCAGGTCTTGGTCCGTACGATTTGCTGCTCGCCGGGCTCGGCGCCTGCACGTCGATGACGCTGCGGCTTTATGCCGACCGCAAACAGTTGCCGCTTCGGCAAACTTCAGTGCGGCTGCGCCATAGCAAAATCCACGCCGCCGATTGTGCCGACTGCGAGACCAAAGAAGGCATGCTCGACCGCATCGAGCGCGCCATCACGCTCGACGGCGATCTCGACGCAGAGCAGCGCACACGCCTGATGGAGATCGCCGATAAGTGTCCGGTGCATCGCACCCTTGAATCGGAGATCAATATCCGCACAGTGGAGGATAAAGCGAGGTCGGCCGGATAGGGCCGACGTAGAGAGAGCATGTCAGGTGCGGCGCAGGGCGGGCAGGGGCGCGGTGGTCAGCAGGCGTAGCTTTCTTGTGTCGGCCCTGGCCGTCGCATCCGGGGTGGTCGGTCAGCGCACGATTGCCCGGGCGGAGGACTACCCCGCGCGGCCGATCACGATCATCGTGCCGGCCGCAGCCGGCAGCCCAAGCGATTTCCCGGCGCGGCTCGCCTCGCAAATCCTGCCACCGCGCTTGGGCCAGCCGATCGTGATCGAATACCGGCCCGGTGCCGCAGGCGCGATCGGCGCGCGCGCGGCCGCTGCGGCTGCGCCGGACGGCTACACGCTGTTCATCGGCAACTCGAGCACGCTCGCCGCCATTCCCGCCGTGTCCGCGCATGCCGGCTACGATCCGGTGAAGGATTTTGCGCCGATCGTGGAAATCATGCGCAGTTTCCAGATCCTGGTGGTCGATCCGGCTTCGCCGTGGAAGAGTGTTGCCGAGCTGGTCGCCTACGCCAAGGCCAATCCGGGCAAGCTCAATTGCGGCAATACCGGTACTGGTGGGCTGCCTGACCTTGCCGCGCAACTGTTCATGATCCGCACCGGCACCAAAATGACCGGCGTGTCGTATCGGGGCGGCAACCAATCCGCGACCGCGATCCTGGGTCATGTCATCGATCTGACGTTTGAGACCGGCGCGTCGCTGGCGCCGCTCATCCGGGCCGGCAAGCTGCGGGCGCTGGCAGTGCAGAATGACGAGCGCTCACCGCTGTTCCCGGACGTGCCGACCATGGCGGAGGCGGGCGTGCCGAATTGCCTGGCGCAGACCTTCTTCGGCCTTGTTACGCCTGCCGCGACGCCGCCAGCCATCATCGCGCGTATCAATGCAGCCGTGAACGAGGGCATGCGCACCCCGGCGATGCAGCGCTTGGTTACAAATATCAGCAGTACGTCGAAACCGAACACGCCGGCCCAATTTGCCCAATTCATCGCCGACAATTACCGGAAATGGGTCGAGGTCGGCCGCGCCGCGCACATCACAGTCGATTGAAACCCTGCATGAGTGACGAACGAATTGAACTCGCCGGCAAGGTCGCTCTGATCACCGGCGCTAGTCGCGGTATCGGCCGCGGTGTTGCGCTTGAGCTCGCGTCGGGCGGCTGCGACGTGATGCTGACCGCACGCGACGCCAAGGCGCTCGATGGCGTTGCAAACGAGGTTCGCTTGCTGGGCCGCAAGGCGGTCATTCACGCCGCTGATCTCACTACAAACGCCGAACCGACGGCGCTGGTCAATGCACTGACGCGTGAATTCGGCCGACTCGACATTCTGGTCAACAATGCGGGCGGCGCGCGCCGCGGCGACTTCTTCGCGCAGCCCGAAGCGGACTGGCGCGACGGCTTCGAGCTGAAATTCTTCGCCCACGTGCGGCTGTGCCGGCTCGCCTGGCCGCTGTTGAAAGCGGCGCAGGGCTCGGTGGTGTTCATCGAGGGCATCGGCGCTCGCGCGCCCGTCGGCGACTATATGATCGGCGCCTGCGTCATCGGCGCGGGCCTCGCCTTTATGAAAGCCCTGGCGGATCTGGGCAAACGCGACGGCGTGCAGGTCAATGCGGTCAATCCCGGATCGGTAACGACAGACCGCTTTCGTCATCGGCTCGATATCATCATGAAAAAGACGGGGCTCGACGAAAAGGCCGCGATCGAGCGCCATCGCCGCGAACTCGACATCACCCGCTTCGGTACGCCGGAAGATATCGCCGCGCTGGTGCGCTTTATCGTCTCGCCGCGCGGGCGGCTTTTCCATGGCGCGTCGCTCGACATTGACGGCGGCCAAAGCGTCCCGCTGCGCATGTCGAATTACGATTAGAGACGCAGGAGGTCTTGGTGAAGAAGACCACGCGCCCCGCGCGTCATGTCCCGGTGCTGATCGTCGGCGGCGGTCCGGTCGGGCTCGCGCTCGCGGCCGAACTCGGCTGGCGCGGCGTCGTCTGCGAATTGGTCGAGCAGGGCGACGGCACGATCTCGACCCCGAAGATGAACGAGGTCAACACCCGCACCATGGAGTTTTGCCGGCGCTGGGGCGTCGCCGAGCATGTACGCAACTGTCCATTTCCCGCCGACCATTCGCTCGACGTGGTGTTCGTGACGAGTCTCGGCGGACATGAGCTGGCGCGGATGCGGCGGCCGACGCGCGCGCAGCAGAAGGCCGACAGCTTCAGCCCCGAACGCCTGCAAATCTGCTCGCAGCTTTGGTTCGACCCGATCCTGCAAACTTTCGCGCGCGCGCAGCCGACGGTGACGCTGCGCTATCGGACGCGGCTCGAGACCTTCGAGCAGACCGACGGCGGCGTGACGGCCGAACTGCACGATCTCGAAACCGGACGACACGAAACCGTGCGCGCGCAATATCTGGTCGGCTGCGACGGTGCCAACAGCGCGGTCCGCGACGCCCTTGGCATTGCGCTGCAGGGGGCGGGCACCCTCGGCCACCCTGTCCACCTTTATTTTCGGGCACCCGATTTGTTGGCGCGCTGCGGCCGCGAGCCGGGCGTGTTCTTTCTCGCCATCGATCGGCACGGGCTGTGGGCGAATATTCGCGTGATCGATCCGGCGAATGGACTGTGGCGGCTGATGGTGCTCGACACCGACGGCAAGCAGACACCGGACAGCGTCGACCGCGATGCCTTGCTGCAACGCGCCGTCGGCCGGCCGATCGACGTGGAGTGGAAGGGCCTGAGCATCTGGACGCGCAAGAGTGTTGTCGCCGAGCGCTACGCCAAGGGCCGCGTCTTTCTCGCCGGCGACGCGGTGCACCAGCTGTCGCCGACCGGCGCGCTCGGCATGAATACCGGCATCGGCGATGCGGTCGATCTCGGTTGGAAGCTTGCGGCTGTGTTGCAGGGCTGGGGCGGCGCCAATCTGCTGGCGTCGTATGACAGCGAGCGACGGCCGATCGGCTTGCGCAACGTGCGCATGGCGACCGAGTTTCATCTGGCGCACGGCGCATTTGCGGGCGATATGGCGGCGATTGAGGATGCGTCCGAAGCCGGAGAAGCGCTCCGCCGCCGCGTCGGCGGCGGCCTTACCGAAACTGTCGGTCGCATGTTCAGAACTGCGGGGCTACAGCTTGGCTACCGTTACCAGGCGTCGCCGATCTGCATGGCCGATGATGCCTCGCCACCGCCTGATGACCCGGAACGCTTCATGCCGTCGGCGGACGCGGGCAGCCGCGCACCGCACGTCTGGTTGCGCGATGGCCGTTCGATCCTTGATCTGTTCGGCCGTGGCTTTGTGCTGCTGAATTTTGGTGGCGCGCGGACGGCTGAATTGGAGAAGGCCGCAGCGGCACGCGGCACGCCGCTGACAGTGGCCATGCTGGATGAGCCGGAGGCTGTTGCGCTTTACGCGCGGCGACTGGTGCTGGTGCGGCCCGACGGACACGTCGCTTGGCGCGGCGACACGCTGCCGGCGGATTCCGGCGCGATGCTCGATCGCGTTCGCGGCGCTATTTGAGACGCCCACGCACGGCGGCAATCACTTCCGGAATGGCGGCGTCATTCCCCGGCGCCATCATATGCGCGCCGGCGATGCCGGGTATTTTGGAAAGCTCGGCGATCAGATCGGCGCAGATGCGCACGCCCTCGCGTTCCGGCTCTGCCGCATCGTCCATGCGCTTGATGATCGCATTGGAAATGATGGTGCCGTACAGGTGGCTCTTCATCCAGGCCGCCGACTTGGCCGAGCGCAGCGGCGTGACGCCAATCAGGATCGCGAGCTTCTGCGTCAGTCCGGCCTGTTCGAGCGCGCCGGCATAGCGGCGCACGATTGCCGCATCCATGCAGAATTGCGTTTGCGCGAACTGCGCGCCGGATTTGACCTTGGCGGCGAGCGCGTTCGGCTGCCAGCCAGCCGGCGGATCAATCGGCATATCGGCGGCGCCGATGAAGAACGCAGCCTTGCCGCCGACCTTGCGTCCGGTGGGCAGCGTACCGTCGTCGCGCAGGCGGCGCGCGGTCTCGATCAGAGTGCTGGAGTTGACGTCGAAGACAGGCTTGGTGTCGGGCTGGTCGCCCGCCTTGGGGTCGTCGCCGGTGAGCAGCAGCAGATTGCGGATGCCGAGCGCCGCGGCGCCCATCAGGTCGCCCTGGAGCGCAAGGCGGTTTCGGTCGCGGCAGGTGAGTTGCAGGATCGGCTCGATCCCCATCCCGTGCAGGATTGTGGCGGCGGCCAGCGCGCTCATGCTGGCGCGGGCGCCTGCACCGTCGGTGACGTTGACTGCGTCGGCGATGCCCACAAGTTTTTCCGCCTTGCGACGCAGGTCGCCGGCGTCGCACGAAGCCGGCGGCGCGATCTCGGCGGTGATCGCGAAATGGCCGGCCCGCAGCCGCTCCTCGAACGTCCTCGGGCCGGGGGTGCTGTCGTTCATGGCGAATCTCGGCGGGCAGGATAGGGCCGGGCCGGCGGGCCGGCGCTCGTCTGGTTGGCGGGTCTGCAGCGCTTATATGGTTTACCGCAGGCCTGCAATGAACGCCTTTCCGGACCGGCTTTCTGGACAGGATAGCGCTGTGCCTCTAGAGAGTTGGCCAAGATGAGCGGCGTCAACGACATCAGGTCGCATTTTCTGAGTTTTTTCGCGCGCGAGGGCCACGAAATCGTGCCCTCGTCGCCGCTCGTGCCGCGCAATGACCCGACCCTGATGTTCACCAATGCGGGCATGGTGCAGTTCAAGAACGTCTTCACCGGCCTGGAAAAGCGCCCCTATGTGCGCGCCACCACGGCGCAGAAATGCGTGCGTGCCGGCGGCAAGCACAACGACCTCGACAACGTCGGCTACACCGCGCGCCACCACACCTTTTTCGAGATGCTCGGCAATTTCTCGTTCGGCGACTATTTCAAGGAGCGCGCCATCGAGCTTGCCTGGAATCTGGTGACCAAAGAGTTCGGCGTGCCGGCGGAGAGGCTGACCGCCACCGTCTATATCGACGACGACGAAGCCTTCGGCCTGTGGAAGAAGATATCCGGGTTGCCGGAACGGCGGATTTTGCGCATTGCCGGCTCGGACAATTTCTGGGCGATGGGCGATACCGGCCCGTGCGGTCCGTGTTCGGAGATTTTCTACGATCATGGCGAGCAGGTCTGGGGCGGCCCGCCCGGCACGCCGGAAGCCGAGGGCGACCGCTTTACCGAAATCTGGAATCTTGTGTTCATGCAGTACGAGCAGCTTGCCGGCGGCAAGCGTCTCGACCTGCCGCGCCCGTCGATCGATACCGGCATGGGGCTCGAGCGCATGGCGGCGGTGCTGCAAGGCACCTACGACAACTACAAGATCGATTTGTTTGCCGCGTTGATCGAAGCCGTCGCCGATCTCACCGGCGTCAATCCTGAAGGCGAGCGCAAGGCCTCGCATCGCGTCATCGCCGACCATCTGCGGGCGTCGGCGTTCCTGATCGCGGACGGCGTACTGCCATCGAATGAAGGTCGCGGCTACGTGCTCCGCCGCATCATGCGCCGCGGCATGCGCCACGCCGAGCTGCTCGGCGCCAAAGAGCCGTTGATGTGGAAACTCGTGCCGCTTCTGGTGCGCGAGATGGGGCAGGCCTATCCGGAGCTGCACCGCGCCGAGTCCTTGATTACCGAGACGCTGAAACTCGAAGAGACGCGCTTCCGTCGCACGCTCGAACGCGGCTTGACGATCCTCGACGAGGCCTCGAAGTCGCTCAAGAAAGGCGACATGTTCGATGGCGTTACCGCGTTTACGCTTTACGATACCTACGGCTTTCCGCTCGACCTCACGCAGGACGCGTTACGACCGCGTGGCATCGGTGTCGACTTGGCCTCCTTCACCGACGCCATGGAGCAGCAGCGCCAAAAGGCGCGCGCGTCGTGGGCTGGCTCGGGCGAGGCGGCCGACGCGGCGGTGTGGTTTACGCTGCGTGAAAAACTCGGCGGCACCGAATTTCTGGGCTACGAGACCGAGCGCGCCGAAGGCGTGGTGACGGCATTGGTGCGCGACGGCAAGGAAGTCGCGTCACTCCAAAAAGGTGAGACGGGCACCGTGGTGCTGAACCAGACGCCGTTTTACGGCGAATCCGGCGGCCAGGTCGGCGACACCGGTGTGATGACCGGTGACGGCGTACGCTTTCGCGTCACCGACACGCACAAGCAGGCGGGCGATGTGTTCGCTCATACCGGTACGGTGGAAGAAGGCACGTTGAAGCCCGGCGCGGCGCTGGCGCTTGAAGTCGATCGCACTCGCCGCGGTTCGATCCGCAAGAACCATTCGGCCACGCATCTGCTGCACGAGGCGTTGCGTCAGGTGCTGGGCGATCACGTCGCGCAAAAAGGCTCGCTGGTCGCGCCTGACCGGCTGCGCTTTGATTTCTCACACCCGAAGCCAATCTCGAACGAAGAACTTGCGCGCGTCGAAGATATCGCCAACGACATCGTGCTGCAGAACTCGCCCGTGACCACCCGGGTCATGGCGCTCGACGACGCGCGGCAGTCCGGTGCCCGCGCGCTGTTCGGCGAGAAATACGGCGACGAAGTCCGGGTCGTCACCATGGGGGAGGGTGGCGGCAATACCATGGGCTGGTCGGTCGAATTGTGCGGCGGCACGCATGTCAATCGCACCGGTGACATCGGCATCATTTCCGTCGTCGGCGAATCCGGTGTGGCGTCCGGCGTGCGGCGCATCGAGGCGCTGACGGCAAAAGCCGCGCGTGACAATGCCAACAGTTTTACGCGGCTTGCGAAAGCCACAGCGTCCGAATTGCGAGTGCCGGTTGACGAGATACCGAGCCGCGTGACCGCTCTACTCGATGAGCGCAAGCGGCTGGAACGCGAATTGTCGGAGGCGAAGAAGAAGCTCGCCATGGGGGGCGGCGCGGCCGCCGCGGGTGACGGCGCCGACGGCGTGCGCACGGTCGGTGACGTCAAGCTGATGGCGCGCGCGGTTGACGGCATCGAATTGAAAGACCTGCGCAGCCTCGCCGACGAGGGTAAGAAGCAGGTCGGCTCGGGCGTTGTCGCCATTGTCGGCGTCACCGGTGACGGTAAGGCTGGGATCGTGGTCGGCGTCACCAGCGATCTGGTGGCTCGTTTCAACGCCGTCGATCTCGTCCGCAAGGGCGCCGAAGCGCTCGGCGGCAAGGGTGGCGGTGGCCGCCCCGACATGGCACAGGCCGGCGGCCCGGACGGCTCGAAGGCTGACGCCGCGCTCAAGGCGATCGAAGCAGCGCTCGGCGCCTGAGTTGCGTTGAGTTGTCATGCTCCGCGAAAGCGGAGCATCGAGTATTCGCCGTCTTTCGGATTAGCCCTAACGCTGGGGCTACTGGATCATCCGCCTTCGCGGATGATGACATTGGTGAACGCCTCAAATCTCGACGATCATGCCGTCCTCGGCCGTCTCGAACGGCAGTTCGCCGCGGCGCGCCAGCATGTCGGTGCTCATGTGGGTGAGGATAAGCCGCTTCGGCCGTATCTGGCCGAGCCGGCGTTCGAGCGCCGACAAGACCATGTGCGTCTTGACCGGTTTGTCGCGCATGTA
>Ga0265313_10000425_pt1 | contig 45128 bp, 45 predicted proteins | sample 4123metaG_FD_203122 | JGI IMG/M metagenome (GOLD analysis project Ga0265313, IMG submission 203122) | Rhizosphere microbial communities from Carex aquatilis grown in University of Washington, Seatle, WA, United States - 4-1-23 metaG | ecosystem: Host-associated > Plants > Roots > Rhizosphere >... | reverse complement strand
CCGTATCCAGCTGCATCCAGAGGATGCTGAAGATCCGCCGCGCGACCGGGCCCCGAAGCGGCAGTCTGGTCGACGACAATCCGTGGAAGAATGGGAATTGCGGCCAGGGGCGGATCGGTGAAGTCCAGCCTTAAGGCAAGCGCCGTGGACCACAGGTCGCCCATGAAATGCGGCGGCCTGCCCACAACGAGAAAGCGCAGGTACCCGAACCCGGCTGCAAAGGGAAGGACCGCAATGATCGTCCTCCCTAGCCAGTGCCTACCGTCGACACCGCCTGCGACAAAGAACCTGAGCGAAAGGGCGATGCTGAGGACCAGGCCGGAGAAGAGAGGCCAGAGCTCGTTGAATCCCACCCCGTCGAAACCGAGATACCCCACCCTCGCCCTCCTGGCGGTGTTGCTCGGTGTGTAGGGCAGCGATGGCTCGGCGGCGTCGGTTGCGGTGGATGTCACAGGAACCGTAGCTTTACCAGGCGGGCAGGCTGCCGAGCGTCCATACAGGGTTTATGATCCCTATCCTTATCGAGAACCAGTATACGCCCGCTGAGACTGCTGGAATCCCGATGGCCCAGGCTGCCTCCTCCAGCTTGTCCTGCTTGTCCTGGGCCCGGTAGGCGCGCTGACCGTGCTTAATTCCCTGCCAAACGGACCCTGCGAGACCGAGCGTGAAAAGCCATCCGAGTACGTCGGTCGCCTGAAATGCTGCGGCAATCACAGCCGCGGAGATTGAGGGAAACATATAAATTAGACATGTCTTGTTTACTGTTTTATGCAAGCCATTTCTTGCAAGGATTCTTGACAAACCACGTGATTGCGGGCGCGGCATTGGCGCGACACCTGTGCTATGAATGCGATTGCCCGAACGGAGTCCCATGTATTCTAATGCAGCGACACGGCCGGCATTGCTAGCCTGGCCTCAACTTGCCACATTTCGACCAACATGATTGAAGGCCCGGACCGCGAGGTCGTTCTTGGTGTCGGAGGCATGCTGGGTCACGATGCAAACGCGGCATTGTTTGTGGAAGGGAGGCTAGTCGCTGCCAATCAGGAGGAGCGGTTCACGCGTCAGAAGCACGATGGCAGTTTCCCTACAGGCGCCATCTATGAATGCCTGAAGGCTGCAGGATTGAGCCCCAAGGACGTTTCGGTGTGCGTCTTTGCGGAAAAGCCATTGCAATGCATCCTTTTCGACAGGGCGCACCGTTCTAGAAGCCTGGTCGCCCGGGCGCTGGGCCGAATACTGCCAGACGCTGCCGGCGGGTATTACAACAACAGTGCCCGGGCCCTCTTCCCTCGAGCCCGGTTTCGTTACGCATGGCATCATATCTCACACGTCGCCGGCGCGTTCTACACGGCCCCGTTCGCGCACGCGGCCTTTCTCTGCGTCGATGGCAAGGGTGAAGATTACAGCGCCAGTGCCGGCGTGATTGACGGCGATCGCGTGCGTGTTCTTTGGGAGCAGCCGTATGAAAACGGACTTGGGATGCTCTACACCCTCGTCACTCAATACCTCGGCTTCACATCGATCGGGTCTGAGTACAAGGTCATGGGCCTCGCCCCGTACGGGAAACCCCGTTTCCGGGATGCACTGGCAAAGCTCTATTCAACCGACGATCGAGGCGGCCTGAGGCTTCATGAGCCGGTCACCTTCCAGCACAGCGCGATGGCAGCCGCGCTCCGAACGATCGCCGCAGCAACGGGATTGCCGCCTCGGGGAAACGGAGAGCCGTTGGTCACGGAGCACGTCGACATCGCAGCCTCCCTCCAGGGGATTTTCGAGGATGAGATATTCAAAATGGCCCGTTTCGTCCGGACTGCGACCGGCGAGCAGAATCTCATCTTTTGCGGAGGATGCGCCCAGAACTGCGTCGCGGCCGGAAAGTTGCGCGCCGAGCGGGTATTCGAGCGCCTGTTCAACTCTCCCGTCGGCGGCGACATGGGCAGCGGCCTCGGGGCGGCCCTGCTCCACCTGCGGACCGCCCACCCTCGTCGCCGGATCACGATGGACACCAACGGATTCTACCTTGGATCTGAGCCCGGCAATGTTCCGGCCGAGGCGTCAGGCTGGCGTGTCCCCTACACCGGTGGTATACATGACTTTATCGCGGCTCGATTGGCCGAGGGCCGGACAATCGGCTGGGTTCGGGGAAAGATGGAGCTCGGGGCCCGCGCGCTTGGCGCCCGCTCGATCCTTGCTGACCCGCGTCAGCCTGGTATGCAGTCGCGGCTTAATCTGGCTGTGAAATTCAGGGAATCATTCCGGCCCTTCGCCCCAGCGATTCTGGCCGAGGACGTGGGCCAGTGGTTCGATTCCTCCGAGGAGTCGAACTACATGAATTACACCGCAAACTTGCTTCCATCCCGCCGCCACGCAGTCCCCTCAACATTTCCGACCCTAAAGGACCAGCTGGACTTCCCGCGCAGCGACATTCAAAGCGTCGTTCACGTCGATTTCTCGGCCCGCCTGCAGACGGTCGATGCCAATGTCCACCCCGATTTCCATCGTCTGCTCGTCGCGTTCAAAGCCATCACGGGCGTGCCGATCCTAATCAACACGAGCTTCAACGTGGGAGGCCAGCCGATCGTCCGCACAGCGCAGGAGGCGTGGGATTGCTTCGTCAACACCGACCTGGACCTTCTCGTGGTGAACGACGACGTTTACCGAAATCCGGGTGAACGCAGCCGGGACGAGAAACTCGCGTGGCTCAAGCAGTTTTCGAAAACGGCATGATCCAACGCAGCAGCATCCCAATGAGTGAACATATTCGACACCTATTCCTGCGCGCCATTGTTGGACTAATTCGACTGACGGGGTTTCACACCAAGGCCGGCTGGAATTCGAGCCGGCGGAAGGCGGACGACTTGCGTGGAATGTAGGCCCCTGAAGTAAGCCTTAGTCCGGGCGCTCCCCACCTCAGACGCGGGCGGAAAAGCCCAAATGGAGTTGATGGCTTGACCACCCTCCGGTCTCGCGTAGAAGAACCGTACGCCACGTGCGGGTGTAGTATAACGGCTATCACGTGAGCTTCCCAAGCTTGAAATCGGGGTTCGACTCCCCGCACCCGCACCAATTTGCAATCTGCGCCGAGGCCAGTTCAAGGTGATTCAGTCCTGACCATCGGCGGCTCGGGGTCAAAGACACGTTTGAGCAACGGAATTCCCTCGATTGTTTTGAGCGTCTTCTGGGGAACCTGGTTCAAAGGGCATTCTTTCAGGGTTACGCCGAGACTCGGGGCCACCGAGAGAAGGTCGGTGAATTGATAGCTTCCGCCCGTCACGGGACCATAGCCGAACTCCAAGAAGGGGAGAGCCCAGTAGATGCCGTCTGGCGGAGGCACGGCGATCTCCTTGTCCCCGGTGCGATTCGCGAGGACCGCAATGCCGCGCTGAAACGAATCAAAGTCCGCTCGCCGCAAGCGAGCGACCGCCAGATTACCCTCACGACCGGCTGGCTGACGCGCCGCGTGAATCGCAAGTGCGCGCTCGACACACCAATGCGACCAAAACATCCAGATCACTGCAATCGTGGTTACTGCGATCCATCGTGCGGCACGTTGCGCGGCTTCTGTCGAGCCCAGCGCCGTTCGGTCCATCAAGAAAACAGCAGCAAGGACAGCCCAGACTTGAGGGACACAGAAATATTTCGACGGCCAAAACGACCCCGGCAGATTGAGCCCATGGACCCGGGCAATGCCCGTCATGCTAATGAGGATGAGTACCGGCAAAGCGATCGCCGTAAAAAAACGCCGATCCTCAGGGGACAGCCGACGACCTTGCCTCAAGACCAGTCGGGCCACGAAAGCCAGTACAAGCGCCTCAACCGCATAGACAAGCGCGCTTCGCGATGCGTTGCCATAGAACCGCGGCGCCATCATTCCGAGCATGCCCGGCATGATTTCGCTGGTCAAAGTTCCTGCTATTCCCGATCCGATGGCGAGCGGAAGCTTCCAGAAATTGGTGGTCAGATTAGCCAAGAGATTGTGACTTACGGCGTATCCCCTGGGATTCTGCTCGAATTCCCGTCCTTCGAATGGGTGCTTGAACCAAATCAGGTGGTAGCAAGCCGCAATCATGAACACGAACAGGAGCAACGGCGCCATTCTGCGCACGAATCGATTACGCCAGCCCCCCATCGCCCACGCGAATCCACCGATTGCCGGGACCACCCAAACTCCGGAAACGTCCAGGCCGCTGGCCAACAGGGCGCAGGCGCAACACGCAATCATCCAGCCGACCCTCCCGCCGCGTAGATAGCGCAATGCCAGGATTATTGAAAACAGACCGACGGCAAGCGTCTGCGGATAGACGATTAGGGTGTAAAAGCCGGTCGTGAACTCGCCCCAGCCGGGCCAAGACCACGCTAGGACACAAAAGCCTATCGCAGTCGCGCGCCGCACTTTGCATTCGGCAAGTACCCCAACGCCTCCCAACAGCACGCCGAGGCATGTAAGGTAATTTACGATGTTGAATGCTTGCGAAAGGCTCGTTGCGGACGCAGTCGGCCCCAGCAACCTGACTATCCCTGACACCCACAGCCGGAAAAGCGGCAACGAGTGATCGTTGTGGTACATGTTTACCAGTTTCAACAAGGGCAGGTTTTCCCGCGCGTCCTGCACAAATGCAAAATCGTCCCAACGGAAGAATCCCTGCGTGAAGCCGTAATAGTCCGTGGAGAGCAGCAAGAGTCCGCAGGCAAAGACAATCCAAGCCCAGTCGTGGCGAAGATCTAACGGCTCGTAAAGCAGGCGGCACGCGCGGTCGCCAAGACTCCGATTCGGCCCGCTAAGAACCGGCTCGAAATGACGGCAGGCCAAGTATGTCCCCACCGCGGTCAGCGCTGTCACAAGCATCCACCATGGGAGAAAATGGAAAAAACGCTGGTAAACCATTCCCATACCCAAGATCGGCTGCAGCCATTGAACGGCACCGGTCATTGAAAAGATGTGCATTGCGGCGCCGCTAGGATTAGCCATCCGAACTCTTCCTTATGCCGCCATACCGACGGCAGGCCGGCGAGACTAATCATCGAATGCATCGAAAGGCCTCGTGAGCATTCGCCTTTTCGAGGCAATGCTGACTGGGAGGGTGCCTGCGATCATCAGCGCTGACCATGTGATTTCCATCGGAGGTGGTTTGGAAATCCTGCGCCATCGTCGTAACCCAAAGCGATTCATGGAAGATACCTGAAATGGTGGCCGCCAGGGACGGTGAATGGGAGACTATGGCCGCGCAGGTACTTCTGTTTTGGGGGCAACATTTCAATTGGGCCACCTTGCTAACGGACACGGCCCTCCACCTTGTTGTGACGGACTCGCAGCGCAGATGGGGGCTCGAGTCCCCACGGCAGCTCTTCTGGCTGGAGGGACGAAATACAAGACGAAATCGCAATTTCGAATGTTGCCGGGACGCAGAGCGCAGGCGGATTAAAGCGCCCCTATCGCCCGGGCGTGATGCGAATTGCGTCGTCTACGACATCAATCGAAAGGTTCCGGTTCCTCGAATGAACATACTCGCTGACTTCCGTCAAAGTGGGATACCCCGGATCTTGGCCGAACAATCGGGCGTCATCTATCATCACGACGTGCTCGAAGCGCTCTGGATAGAGGCAGCCCAGCTCCTCAATGATCGGGGTGTCCTTTGCTCCACGCGCCGTAATCCCGCCTGAATAATGGCCATCAAGCCAAAACAGAGCGGGTCCATCAAGGCTCTCGACCACTTTTCGCAAAACAACGCCGCTGTCTCCCAACAGAAGGTTGATGTGCCGGAAAGCAGCGAACCTCGTTCGTGCAGCGTCGTGGTATTCGCGGCTCAGCTCGATTGAATAGATGCGGTCGAAGTGTTTGCGCATCGCTTCTACCATTTGCCCATCAAACGTCCCTGTCTCAACGAGGACACGGAGCCCATGGGCTTTGGCTAAGCGGCGAAGGTTTCTCTGTTTCAGGACATCGGGCGGCGGTGGCGGGCGGCCTGCCGTCTCCCATGCTCGAATTACTAAGTTGTTCCGTCGGGCACACCACAGGCCGTAGAGCGGCGTCCCTCTTAGAACGTCCTTAAGATGGTCGAAGGTGAGCATCGTGTGAGTCGCATGCGGTACGTCCATGGTACGGATGAGCGCCTTTGCGTCACAAGGTATATTGGGGCCAAAAGACCGGTGCGCGCCACCGCCGTCGCATCGATCCAGCGCCAATAGGCTTCGATCTGTGTAAAACGCGCAGGATCCATATGATAAAGCGAACTGCCGCCGAGAGCTCGAACAACAATCCTGGGCTCAGCGGCAGAGGCTCAAAGCATCGTTGCGGACCGCCCAACCCGTCGGCACCGGGCGGTGAAAATCGTTGACGGCGCGCGATCCTAGCGGTGCGGCGATCGGTAGAAGCGCCGTCGAGAGCGCACCGCCATCGCCCTTCACAGCAACCGTCCCCAGTCAACGTGTTGGCCAACGGACAGTCCTTCTGAGTTCATGAACGCGGCATCGTGCCGGGCATCTCTAACGGCGAAGATCCCCTTCTCGAGGATCGGGGGAATCGACACCGCGCGGCGGCCGTTGGCCTCACCGTGTGTCAGGAATTGAGGCGTCTGGGACGTTCCCTCTTGTGTCCAAGATGCCGATTCGGGAGACTCGCAACGATCTGTCGCGCTTGAATATTAAATTGTTTCGGATCAACAATTTCAATCGCTGCAGAATCAAGGAATGCTCTTTGCTCGGCTATGAATTCGACGCGAAACGAGATCAAGCACCTAGACTATATCGACGCGGTGCGAGGCTTCGCGTTTCTCTGGGTTCTCACCTTTCATTGTGCGATCTGCGTCGGCCAATTCCCGCTGCGATGGGTGTTCCTCCATGGGGTGTTCGGGGTCGAATTGTTCTTTCTCGCGAGTGCAATGACGCTGAATGCATCCTGGGTGCAGCGCCGTGAAGTCGATCGCTTTCCAGCGCTCGCATTCTATGTGCGCCGGCTTCTGCGCATTGCGCCAATGTTCTGGCTGGGAATGATCTTCTACACCCTTCTACCCGACGTGATACCACGCTTCTGGTTAGGCCAGTTTGCACCGACGGGGGTGCGGCCGGCCTACTACTATGCAACCGCATTCTTCGTGAACGGATGGTTTCCCTATTCGTTCACCAGCATCGTGCCGGGAGGATGGTCGATTGCGGTCGAGATGACGTTTTATCTTTTCTGCCCGCTGTGCTTCATGTTCTTGACAACGCCAAAGCGGGTGGCCGTTGCCACTATGTTGTGCGTTTGGCTTTCGCACTACTTCTACGCTTCAGTCCCCCTATTCCTGCGGAACCACCTCTTTCCAGCCGTGCAGCTGGACGGCGCTTTCTTGCATTGGGCGCATTTTTGGTTCCCGACCCAGGCACCGGTATTCATGTTAGGATTCTGCATTTTTCATCTCCTGAGGAATCCCCAGTTCCAGCGCTTAGCACGAGACAGGCTCTGGGCTTGGACGATCCTCGCGGCAAGCATTCTTGCGCTATGCGGATTCCTTCCGGGTGAAACCCATTTCACGCCGATTGATTTCTGGATCGTCGTGGCGCTGGGAGGAGTGGTCGTCTCGATGTCTGGAGGCGCCATACCGATCCTGGTGACGAAGCCACTCCGCTATGTCGGAGTCCTAAGCTATAGCTGCTATTTGGTACATTTCGCCGCGCTCGGCCTCGTCCTGCGCGTCCTCCATATTCGACTGTCAGCGGACGAACCCGGCAAGGATTTTGGCTCACCCGGGGCAAATCTTGGATTTTTTGCCGTGCTCAGCGGGCTCACGTTGGCGGTGACCGTCATTGTCGCCGCTCTGACACATCGTCTCGTTGAGAAACCCGGCATCGATTTCGGCCGCGGGATTGTGCGTCTCCTGAACCGGGTATCGCCGCAAGATTCCAGCGCAATTATCGGCAGGCGACCTGTTTGACGGCTCGATTTCGGTATCCATTTTTACAGGCCATTCGGCTGCCTTTGGCCGAGATTGACCCGGTTAAACAAAGGTAACCCAGCCGATTGCACGTTGCACGCCCGTTGAATTGGGCGATCATCTGAGAAGCTCCCCAAATTCGCATACGACCCCAACAATTGAGAAACAATCTCCCGTTCACATTCGCAGTCGGCCGGTTCCTGATGCGGGTACGCCCGGCCCCGCTGGCGTCGTTCGTCAAGCGGTTGCTCGGGATTCGACGCCGAGAGATCGCAACAAATGAGGGAAGGTTCTGGGTGGATCCCGCGAGTTATGTCGGACTTGAGCTAGCCGAAACGGGTTTCCACGAGCCCGACACACTCGAGGCGATCCACCTGATCCTCCGCCCGGGCGACACGTTCGTCGACGTGGGCGCAAATGAGGGCTATTTCACCGTTGTCGCCAGCAGGATAGTCGGGCCGACGGGCCGTGTGCTCGCGGTTGAACCGCAGCAGAGGCTTGAGCGGGTGCTGGCGAAGAACCTGGCGGCGAATCTCTGCACGAACGTGGTCGTTATACAGACTGCCATCTCCAACAGCTCGGGAATCGCCACGCTCCATCTGGCTCCTGACATGAACAACAGCGCCTCCGGCCTTGCCGTGGCGACCCACTATAGAGTTGCAACACAACCCACACCATTGATGACCCTGACTGAACTGCTGGCGCAGGTGCCCGATTCAAGACCGGTTGTGAAAATGGACATCGAAGGTTTTGAATATGAGGCGATTCTAGGCAGCGAGGCGGTGTTCCGCACGGGCATCGTTAGAACATTGATCGTGGAGCCGCATGATCATTTGCTGCGCAGGCGCCATCTCGATATTGAGGCGTTGCCCAGGTTCCTAAGAGCCTGCGGCTACGAGCAGACAGCCCGCTTCGAGGGCCGGGTCTGGGCGAGACCAGGAACTCTTTCGTTGTGAGACCCCACACCAAGACCGCCGCGATTATCGTAAGCGTGTAGCGGGCGCGCGGGCGCTTGTGCTGCGATTCTCCGGGCTACCCCGGCCGCGCCGCACAAAGGGCAATCATCTCCCGTGGGCGCGCAGCTCGCTCGCCTTCGCAACGCTCAAGAATTCATAGAACCCCATCAGCCTGCAGAAGACGTACCCGCGGCGGCCGTCGAGAAACCCCGCACGAATAAAATAGTGGTAGGCGAAACGCAGTGCGGGTCGGAATGGAACCCGCGCCATGAAGGTCTTCAATTTCCGCTTGCGGGCTAGGTCGGGATGAATTGCCGCCTGCCCAGCGGCATCCAGCCCCTCCTCGGACATGAGAAGCCGGGCCTCCCAATTGGAGTATCGGTTATGTTTCTCGACCCAAATATCGATCGTCGGAAAGGCGTAGTGCTCCATCTCACCTGCTAGATGCCCGGTGCTGCCGTTAAGGACGACATGCTCATGCACTTCATTGTCGCCGGACATAGAGTCCCCCAAGCCGGCGAACTGTTCGTACCTCCCGAGGCGATGGCGGAAGAAACGCAGGTTCCAGCTCGGATAGTAGCCGCAATGCCTCAGCCAGCCGTCGAGGAACCAGAACCGCCGGTTGACGTAGTAGCCGTCCGCGGCGGGTCTTTCGACTGTTCGCCGCAATTCCTCGGCAAGCTCCGGCGTGATTCGCTCATCCGCGTCGAGAATGAACACCCATTCATTCTGCCAGGGGATGTTTGCGAGAGCCCAGTTCTTCTTCTTGGGGTAGCTGCCGTTCCATTTGAATTCGACCACTTGCGCGCCGAGCGACCCGGCAATCTCACGCGTTCCGTCGGTGCTGCCGGAATCCACAACGACAATCTCCCCGGCGAATCTCGCCGACTCGATGCAGGGTCGGATGTTCTCCCGCTCATTCTTGGCCGGAATCAGAACCGAAATTGGGCAGCGTGTGCTCATGAATTAGGCGAGGACCGTTGTCCCTTCCCTCTGCTGCCCTCAACACCACTTGCCCGCACAAATTCAGGTATTCCATCTGGGACCGGTGTCTCTGGTGTCATAGGGGACCGGGCGCACACTAATATGGGCACCAATCAACGCAATGCTGTTGCCGCCGGACATGTCCACTTCCAATACTCAGTTAGAACTAAGGAAATCCATTGCACGAATTTCCCAAAGGTCCGTGTCCGGTGTCGGGATTGCGGAGGGGACCCCGGGGTGCGCCGACAAGGATTTGCGAACCGCCCCACAGAATGGATTGTCGCACCGCTCGGTCTCGCATTTTGGCCCATAGGTGAAACTGCGTATAGCAGCGTTGCCCAACATTGTTGCACCTCGCAGGGTTTTACTGTTGAGTCACTTGCGCTAGGAAGAAGCTTCACGCCTACCCTACCCTGGACCATTCCTTATTGGCTTGGAACATTGTCGCTCGTGCCGAAGCGACGGGGCGAAGCCTTCCAGAAGAATAGGATAGTCTGACGCCAATCGTCATGTTTTGGTTCTTGTCAAAATAGTAGTCGCAGAATCCCGCTTTTCCGTCTTCAAGATCGAGGTCATCGCCACCAGCAGGAAGACTCTATTGGCCAAATCGGAGCCGTCCGTTTGGAAACCAGCGTCGCATCGCGGACCGCGCCCGGGACGCACAGGCGGCGCAGTCTGATCAATGAGCAAGAGTCAATTCACGTCCAGCGCACCGCCTCCGGAGATCGAATTGGTCATCGAACGCGGCCGGATCGCCGCGCGGTATTGGAGCGATCTTTGGCGCTACCGCGAGTTGCTCTATTTCCTCGTGATGCGCGACATCAACGTTCGCTACAAGCAAGCGGTCCTTGGGGCCGCCTGGGCGCTCGTCCAGCCGCTGGTCACAATGGTCGTGTTCACGTTTGTCTTCAGCAATCTTGCTCACATGTCTTCGGGCAAGGTGCCGTATCCGATGCTCGTCCTTGCCGGGCTCCTGCCATGGCAACTCTTCTCGTCCGCGCTGTCGGGATCAAGCTCGAGCCTGGTCTCCAACACCAACCTCATTTCGAAGGTCTATTTCCCCCGGCTTTTGGTTCCCCTCTCCTCGATGGGCGTCGCGTTGGCCGACTTCCTGGTCACTCTGCTTCTATACGCCGTGTTCGCCGCCAGTTTTGGCGTATGGCCGACCTGGAGGATACTTCTGATGCCGATATTTGTGGTCGTGACGCTGGTCATAGCCCTCGGCGCAGGCCTTTGGTTGAGCGCGCTGACTGTGAAGTACCGTGACTTCCGCTTCCTTGTGCCGTTCCTGCTGCAGTTTGGAGTATTCGCCACTCCAGTCGGTTATCGCACCGACATACTTCATACATGGGGCAACCTGTTGGCGTTCAATCCACTCACGGGAGTAATATCAGTCTTTCGCTGGAGCTTGCTGGGCTCCGACTTCCAACTCGACCCGATCGACCTTGCAATATCTGTTCTCGGCGCCGCGCTCCTTCTGATTTCAGGCCTGTGGTACTTCCGACGAACGGAAAGAGGGTTCTCCGACATCATCTAGACTGCTGACCGACCCAATGCCACCGCCTACCATCGTCGTTGAGGGCCTGTCCAAGCGATTCATGATCGGGGGCCCGCGGCGGCATGATACCTTGCGCGACCGGCTCACCGCGGCCGTCACGTCATCATGGCAGCGACTCACGTTGGCGCGTCCGGCGGAATCGACATCTCATGCAGAGGAAGAATTCTGGGCGCTGCGCGACGTATCCTTCGAGGTCAACAAAGGGGACGTAGTCGGAATCGTCGGGCGAAACGGGGCCGGCAAGTCCACCCTGCTGAAGATCCTGTCGCGAATCTCCGAGCCCACAAGCGGCCGGATTCGCCTTCGAGGTCGCGTGGTAAGCTTGCTTGAAATCGGCACCGGGTTTCATCCGGAGCTCACGGGGCGGGAAAACATCTTCCTGAACGGCGCCATACTCGGCATGTCTCGCCAGGAGATTCGCCGAAAGTTTGATGAGATAGTATCCTTCGCGGAGATCGGACCTTTTCTCGAAACACCGGTGAAGCGTTATTCCAGTGGGATGTACGTGCGCCTGGCGTTCTCGGTCGCGGCGCACCTCGAGCCGGAAATTCTGATCATCGACGAGGTCCTTGCCGTCGGCGATATCGCGTTTCAGAAGAAATGCCTGGGAAAGATGCATGCGGTTTCCGCCAACGAGGGGCGAACCGTGCTTTTTGTTTCGCACAATATCGACGCGGTGCGGCGCCTTTGCACTTCCGCCATTCTGCTAAATGCAGGCAGGATTCAGGCGGTCGGCCAAACTCAGCGCGTGCTCAATACTTATCTTCAAGAGCATTTTGCCAATGAGCAGTTGCACGTGCCAGCTCCGGACGTTCAGCTTCGGGCAGCGGCATACACGACAGGCGTCTCGCTAGAGACCCTCGACGGAGTGCGACGGTCGGTGGTCGCGGTAGGCCAGCCTTGGAGTGTGAAAGTGCGTTTCAACGTCTGCCGCGCGTATGAGCATTTCGTCGTCGGCCTTGGCTTGGTGGCGGCAGACGGTGTCCCGGCCCAGACCGCGTGGAGCGAGCCGGCAGCCGTTACCCCGGGCGCCTATGAAGCCACTTTCGAACAGCAAGCCACGCTCCAAGCCAGTACGTACACGCTTCTCGTTGGCCTGAGTGATTCGGACAAGGGACTGCAGCAAATCGAGGCCGCCCGATTCGATATCTCGGGCGAAAACCCGCAGGGAAATTTCCCGATGACGGCGGGCGTGGGCGCGGTCCTCAACACCATGAAGGTGACCCTTCGAAGCGCGTGAACATTCACCAAGCAGACCTGGAATCGTACCTTTCTAGGCCAAGCTCGATCGAACCCTTCCTTCGATTTCTTCTGCGACACGCAGTCAACCTGGTGATCTTCGACATCGGCGCATGCGAGGGCGAGGACTCAATTCGTTACGCACGCCTGTTCCCCGGAGCCCGCGTCCTCGCGTTTGAACCCCTACCCGAGAACCAGAGTATCTTGATGGCTAACGTTTCCAAGTACGGCGTCTCGGTCGAGTTGGTCCCTGTGGCGCTTTCCGATCGCCGCGGCTCCTCGACCTTTCACGTCTCTGCCGGCCAGCCGCCTGAGCTTTTTTCCGGCGAGTGCTGGAATTACGGAAACAAATCGAGCTCGCTCCTGCCGCCGGCCGCAGCGGAGCCTATGTTTGGGTGGATAAGCTTCCCCGAGACTATCACCGTTCAGTGCGAGACATTGGACGACGTATGCGCTTCCCACGATTTGAAACACGTTGATTTCGTGCACATGGATGTCCAAGGAGCCGAAGGACTCGTGCTCGAGGGCGCCAAGTTGATGTTGCCACGAGTCCGCGTCATCTGGCTCGAGGTCAGCAACCGGACATTCTACAAGGGCCAGAAGCTCCGGACTGAAATAGAGGAGCTGCTGCAGCGTAAGGGTTTCGCACTGGCCTTCGGGGAATCCCGCGGCGACGAAGGTGACCAGCTCTACCTGAACCGGCGCTTCGCGCGCAATCGCCTCTGGATAATGGGCCGCCGGCTGCGACGCCTTTGCTCGCGTCTGGCCCATCCTTTTCACCCAAATCCGACGCCGCTATGATAATCAGCCGCCTTACGGGAGGTTTGGGCAACCAGATGTTCCAATATGCAGCGGGCTTATCCCTTGCGGAGCACTGCCGCACGGTTCTTAAGCTCGATGTCGGCTGGTTCCGCAAGGATCCCGTATACGAGGCGCACAACCGCTACGCACTGAGCTGTCTCAATATCACCGAGCAGTTCGCAGTCCAGGAGGAGATCGACCGCGTGCAAGGCGTCCAGCTCACTCGGTCCGAACGCCTCGCGGCCCGGCTGGCCAAGTCGCTCCACCTCTATCGATATTCGAACCGGCACGCAGGGCCTTCGAATCTGCACTATGCAGAGGATTTCCGATTCTATCCCGGCTTTTTTCAACAGCCCGATAACACCTACCTTTACGGGATGTGGCAGTCCGAGCAGTTCTTTGCGCCGATCTCAGATCTGCTACGGCTGCAATTCAGCTTCCGTTACGGCATGCCGACAACCGTGTCGGAAATGATGTCGCGAATCAAGGGCGAGGGTCCATCCGTCGCCATTCATTTTCGCCTCGGCGACTATGTCCGCAATGCCGAATTCAACCGGGTCATCGGGGTTCTGGAATTCGACTACTACCGCAGGGCCATGGCACTCATGACGGAAAGGCATCCCAACCTGAGTTTTTATGTGTTCTCTGACGACATCGATTCGGTCGAACGCGATTTCAAGCCGCCGGTCCCTTGTGTCTATGTTCGCGGCGTCAAAATTTGGCATTCCTTTGACCTGATACGCCTCATGAGCACCTGCAGCCATGCTATCATCTCGAACAGCACCTTTGCGTGGTGGGCCGCGTGGCTTAACCCCAGCGCAAGCAAGACGGTGATTGCTCCCGATCCGTGGTTTGCCAGCGGAACCCTTGATGGGCGCGACGTTGTCCCGGCGTCGTGGCTGCGAATCCCAAGGAAGGCTTAATAGGGCGCCATGCGAATCGCCTTTGTCTCGACAATATTCATGTACCCCTGGGGGGGCGCGGACGCGATCTGGACTTCTGCAGCAGAGGCCGCAACCGGACGTGGTGACGACGTCCTAATTGCCATTTCAGAACTTACCTCCCACGATTCGCGCGTCGGAGCGATGGTCGCTCGGGGGGCAACGCTTTTCATCCGACCGGCTCCGGCCGGACCCACTCCTTGGTGGAAGCGCGCTTGGCGCAGGCAACGGTGGGCCGTGAACCATCCTGGTCGGATTGTCGCCAGAATTCGGACCTTCGCTCCGGACCTATTGATACTGAACTGTGGTGGGACTTATGACTCGATCTTTGAGCCGGATCTCATCGACTGGCTTCGCAAAACCGGCACGCCCTATCGAATCATAGCCAACTTCCAAAATGAACATCCCGTATTCGGTGAGACCGACCGACTGCGCGCATGTGAGGACTTGAAAGCGGCCGATCGAGTTTTCTTCGTGTCGCCGCGGAATTTGGAGGTCACGCGCCTTCATCTGCTCTCTCCACTTCCCAACGCCGAATGTATCCACTATCCCCTGCGGACGGCTTCAGAGCCGGCGTGGCCGGAGCCGGAGCCGTGGTCCCTCGCCTGTCTGGCAAGGCTGGAGCCAATCAAGGGCTTGGACATACTTCTACCCGCGCTCGCGTCGGTTCTAGCCGACAGCATCGGCTGGCAGCTAAACGTTTATGGACGTGGCGCACAACGGGACTACCTGGAAGCCTGTGCGCGCTATTGCGGGATAGGAGATCGCGTGAATTTTCTGGGATTCGTGCCCAACATCGAGGACATATGGAGCAGGAATCACCTCCTAATCTCGTGCGCCTTTGACGAGGGTATGCCGCTCGTGCTGCCCGAAGCAATGCTTCGAAAGCGCGCCGCTCTGGTTACACAAGTGGGAGGCGCGACCGAGTGGATTGAGCACGGCCGGACCGGCTTTATCTGCCCGGCACCGACGACGAACCTTCTGGCTGAATCCGTGCTTGAAGCGTGGAGCCAGCGACTGCGCTGGCGCGAAATGGGTGAGGCTGCAGCGGTACGTGCGCGTTCCCTTTATCGACCCAACGATTTCCAGAAGATATTGGCCTGAGTACAATCGAGATGCCGCCCGCCCCATTCTTGTTCGAGATGAAGGTGCCTCTGCCGGGTTAGCGATGCGCGGTCAGCTAGATTTGAGGGCATGTCTATGAACCTGAGCCCCACCACTTGGTTTCAATCCACAATCAATGCGCTCCGGGCCGGCCGGCTGCGGCTGACCGGCGCATCTGTAGGCAAAGGAACACGGGCGCAAGCCGGAGTCTCCGTTCGCCGAACGCGGCGCGGCGGTCAGGCTGGCCGCGTTTCCATTGGGCCGATCTGCTGCCTTGAGAGCAGTGTCATCCTCGATGCCTTTGGCGGGGTGATCGAACTTGGAAGAAATGTATTCCTGGACCCCTTCTCGGTGGTCTGCGGACATGCAGGCGTCACGATCGGCGACCATAGTCTGATCGCCATGCACTGCCGGATCCTTTCCTCAAATCACGGGGTTCCCCCGTATGGCACAGACATACAGTCGCAACCCGATGTTCTTCTCCCGACACGCATCGGACGGGACGTATGGCTGGGTGCGGGTGTTACCATTCTCGGTGGCGAAGTCGTTGGCGACGGCTGCGTCATCGGCGCCGGTTCGGCCGTCACCAAGGATCTGCCGCCAGGCGCGATTGCCGTCGGCTCGCCAGCCGAGATAAGGGCATTCAGGGAGGGACACCCGCCCACTTCCTAATGGGCGCGCGTATCATGCGCAAAATGAGCCTAAAGGCTGTCAACCTGGATAAATTGCAAATTGGTCCAAGTCAAAATTCCCTGAGGTTGCTGAAACGCCTAGTCGGGCAGTTCTCCACTCCGATGGCATGCCAGGAAGCTCGTCTTCAGGTGATCGCCCGCGTTCGTTATTCCCTTCCGCTTGCTTTCCAACCATGAGCCTATTCGAACGTAATCCGGTTCTCGATGAGATCCTGCGTACGAAGGTAACCCGCACGCCCGAAGGCGAGTCGGTCGCCCTGGATTCGTTTATCGACGGCAACACGGCCGAGGCGATCTACCGGCATGTGCGAGCACAGAAGCCGCAGATTGCTGTCGAAATCGGCATGGCAAACGCCATTTCAACCATGGCCATTCTCACGGCGCTAGAGGAGAATGGAGGTGGCGGGCGCCTCGTGTCGATCGACCCCAACCAAAGCACACAGTGGCGCAACTGCGGCCGGGCGGCGGTTCAGCGCGCGGGTTTGAGTCACAGGCATCAGGTGATGGAAGAGGCTGATTGGTCAGCCCTTCCAGGCTTGCTAGGACTGGGAACACGTATCGAATTCGGGTACATCGACGGGTGGCATACCTTCGACTACGCCCTGCTGGATTTTTGGTATCTGGACAAGATGCTGCGCAAGGAAGGCGTAATCGCCTTCAACGACTGCGGCTGGCCAGCCGTCGCCAAGGTCATGGACTTCGTTCTAACGCACCGCCGTTATGGGGAGATCGACGCCGGCCTGCCGAAGACCTACCAGCGTCCCAGCGGCGTCGTCGATGTACTGCGCAAGGCCAAGCACGGGTGCCTAGGCGACTATTTTCGCCAATGCCAGGACCGTTATTTCAGAAAATTGGAAGAGTGGGAACCAACCTGGAATTTCTACAAGGCGTTCTGAGGATGTATTCTGGGTCATCCCCGGGGCTCTCCGCATCCCGTTTTACCTTAAGCCCCATGTATAGAATCGTTCGCACGTCGAGCCCGAGACTTCGTGATCCATGCGTCCTTTTAGGAACCTGCTGATGTTGGAGCTATCCGTCCTCATTCCCACCCACAATCCGGACGCGCAGCGTTTGAGGAGGACCTTCGCCGGGTTGAAGGCACAGACGCTCGACGCGGAGATGTGGGAAGTCGTGCTTATCGACAACGCTTCGACAGATCCGATCTTGGCTGAAACGTTTAACGATGACGCACCAATCGCTCTCCGGCTGGTAGATGAGCCTCAACTTGGCCTAACCGCAGCTCGTCGGCGCGGATTTGCCGAAGCCCATGCGCCGTTGGTTGTCCTTGTGGACGATGACAATGTGCTCGCACCCGATTACCTTGAACACGTCGTCCGGATATTCGCTGGGCATCCGGAATTGGGCGCGATCGGCGGCAAGAGCCTGCCCGACTTCGAACGGAACCCGCCAGCTGAGCTGCATGAATTCCTTCCGCTGCTCGCTCTGAGGGACCTGGGGTGCGAGCCTAATGTCTCCCGCGGTCTTCGGCCAGCTGGCTCTAAGTTGAACGAGTATCCGGTTGCGGCCGCGCCTATTGGAGCGGGCATGGCCATCCGACGCGAGGCCGCGCTGCAATGGCTGAGAACCGAGAAGGACTGTGCCATTTCCGATCGGCGCGGAAGGGAACTCAGTTCCGGAGGCGACAACGACCTCGTCTTCTCAATCATGGAGCACGGATGGGAAGTTGGCTATTTCCCCGTGCTCGTGCTCACGCATATCATTCCCGCAGGACGTCTCGACGAACATTATCTGGCGCGCCTGAACCGCGGTATTCAGAAGTCGTGGATGCAGGTTCTCAGCAAGCATGAGGCGAACCCGTGGCCAAGCATCGCGGCATGGACGGTGCCATTGCGCGAGCTGAAGGCCTGGGTAACCTACCGTGCATGGTCAAGCCCGGCGGCTCGCATCCGCTGGCAAGGCGCCTGCGGCCATTTTGAGGGCCGAGCCCGATGAGTCTAATCCATAAACTGAGCACCGCAGGCACCCTTGTGGCGCACGGTCGTTGGGGTACGATCGCGCGGCAATTCCACGCCCTAGGACGCGCACATATACTGAAGAGAAACGGGAGCCGGCCCTTTGTTCACCGCACCAACGGATTTCCGCTTGTGTGCTTCCCGGATATGCCCGATTCGCGCAGCCAGTTCCTCAATGGCTGCGATGATGAATGGGAGGTCGCATGTTTAAGGAATTGGCTTTGTCCGGGCGATGCGTTTATAGACGCCGGCGCCAATCTCGGACTGTATGCGCATGCCATAGCCAGCCACTTTTCAGGGCGGGTCCGGGTCCTTGCGATCGAGCCCTCGCCCTACTTGGTCGGTCGCCTGCGTGAGGCAGCTGACCGTTTGAGGGAGCGTGGATTCGCGGCCGTCCAGTCTGCTGTCGGCCACGAGACAGGCGAGACGGATTTCTTCATTGCGCACCCGGGACTGACAACAACTTCGCAATCCATTCGAATGGATGCCGAGAGCGCACCCGACTACGAGCGCCGTCGCGTTCCGATGAACACTCTGGGAGGACTAGCCTCTGCCCACCTTGATAATACCCGCGTAGCGGCAGTGAAACTTGATATTGAAGGAGCCGAACCACTCGCCCTGAAGGGAGCGCCAGTGTCGTGGTTCTCGGCCGACGGGCCTTTGTGGCTGATCGAGGTCCATGTTCAAGTGCTCGCGCGGATGGGCTTCGGCACAAGCGACATCACCCGATGGTTTCCAGCGTCATCCTTTGAATGCTGGCTGATGCCCAAGTATCCCTATTCGGCAGTTGCCAAACCGAGACCTAGACTTTTAGCCATAGGAGAAGAATTTTGTGACGCGCGATACTACAACCTGATTGCTGTTCCGGTCGGTCAGTCGCAATTTGAGCGCCGCGCGCGCATGCATTCAATATTTAGGCCCTAAAACGGTCCGCCGATGCCGGCAACCCTTTTGACCATATCTACCGGGGACAGGCCAAGACAATGCATTTCCGCCTCCGTTGAATTCTGACACCAGAAACATGTTCGGGACGCCAGCTTGACAACTCGATTTCCGAGCTTGGACGGATGGCGGGGAGTCGCGATTTTGATGGTGCTTTTCGCTCATGGAGCATCGAAGGAGTACCTGGGACAGGTGGGCGTAAGGATCTTTTTCTGCATCAGCGGGTTTTTGATCACATACCTCCTGCTAGAGGAGGAGCGTGGGGCCGGCAGATTGAATTGGAAGAGGTTCTTCGCCCGGCGCGCCCTGCGCATTGTGCCCGTCTATTATGCGTTTCTGTTGTTTGTCGGCGCCACGAACTCCTGGCTGCATTGGGGCATCAACTGGCGAAACTTTCTCACTTCGCTGACGTTCACTAATGGCGATTGGTTCCGCCGGTATGGCACGTGGCCCCTTGCGCATACATGGTCACTCGCCGTTGAACAGCAGTTCTACCTCTTTTGGCCGCTCTTCCTTTCTGCGATCACTGCAACCCCAAGGCGAAATGCCATTGTCGCGGCCCTCGTTGGACTGCCTCTTGCACGCGTGGCACTAGTCCTGATCGGCTATACGTTCCCATTGGGCCTGCCGTTCTTCTCTAACGCCGACTATCTATTGGTTGGAGCACTGGCGGCGATGTTACTGCCCCGGTTGCGATCCATCGTTGGGTCGGCCCGAAACCGAGCAGCGGCAATAGAGATCCTCTGTATCGGGCTCTTCGGGGCGATCTGGCTCTTTTTCGACCAGGGGCAACAACTCGGAGTTAGCCCGATTCTTGTCACGTGTTTCGAAGTCGGGCCAGGCACGACGCTGATGGCCGTCTGCATAGCAATTGCCGTCGTCGGCACCGTGGTAAGCCCCTCCGGCTTGCTCGCCGCTCTTTTGAATTCCCAGTCGATGGTGGCGCTTGGCCTCATATCCTACAGCGTCTACATGTGGCAGCAGCTCGCATTCGACCCATCCAGCGCGCATCCGGCAGCCTGGCAGAGGTTTCCGGCGAACATCGTCATAGCGATCGGGACAGGAGCGCTCTCCTACCTTTTGTGGGAACGCTGGTTCCTCCGCTGGAAGAAGAGGTTTGCCGGCCCCGTCCCGATGCCGGTCGCAGTAAACTGAGTTCCAATGGTCTGTCGAAATCTCCGGGCCGGGCCCAAGCGGCTCTCCACTATTTGGAGCGGCGCAAGTACGAAGCATCGACTCTTGGCCTTTCCAAGGCCCTAGGATAACATCCCTCAATGCCTAACGTCCGCGTCTATCTGCTTACTTACCGCCGTAATGTCCTTCTGCGGCGGGCATTGCGCAGCCTGCTTGCCCAGACGTTTACCGACTGGGTGTGCGAACTCCACAATGACGATCCCGACGACCCGTTTCCTGCCCGACTCGCGGGAGAGACCGGCGATCCTCGTATCCTCATGCGCCATCACCCGAATAACCTCGGAGGCACGCGCACCTTCAACCTGGTATTTGCTCCAGTCGCGGAGCGCTACGTATGCCTGCTTGAGGACGACAATTGGTGGGAGCCGGCGTTTCTCGAGCGGCTCGTTGGTCTCGCAGATGAACACCCCGATGCCGGCTTTGTTTGGTGCAACATGAAGATTTGGCAGGAGACAACTGAGGGCGACTGGATCGCGACCGGAAAGACCACCGCCGAAATCATGTGGCCCGGGTACGAACTCTCAGGCCTCACATGGTTTTATTGGCCCCAGCCGCAGCAGCGGTTCAACACGCTTCACTACAACGGCTCGACTCTCTTCCGTGCTGCGGAGACCGGACCGTTGCAGATTGAGCCAAGCGCCCCGCAATTGGCCATGGAGACGATGCGTGATCGGGCACTGCGTTACCCTGGACTATACCTGAGAGAGCCGTTGGTAAATTTCGCCTGGACGATAAGCACCTATCGCGAACAGCAGGCGAGCCTATGGCTGGAGTTCGACGCGCTGCTCGACGCCTCGTTCCTGCGCTGCTGCCCGCGCGACGCGCCAAGCGCCGCCAAGCTGTGGCGCGACGCGGACGAATCCCACCCAAGGCGAACAACCAGCCTCCTCATACACGCGTGGCTCGCAGGCCGGGCGTGGGAATTCGCGCGCTTTGCCCGTCCTCGAGATTGGATCCGTTTGTCGGCGCATGCATTCCGGCACCCAATTCGGTTCTGGCGCGTCATCTTTGTTCGCCGGACCTATCGCAAGATATGGCAATCCCTCCTCGAAATCACAGCCAGGCGCTTTGCGGAGGCGGAATCGCAGGGCACTCACGGTTGGGGGCCACGCCGTCCACATGATACGCCGGCAGGCCCCGATTCTCGTCCATCTGCCGCATAAACGGCGCCAAGATACGCTACAAACCCCACTTTCTCTTATGCTCAACTTCCACGGGAGGAAGGTTCTCATTGCGCAGAAAGACCTTCCGCAAAATACGGAAACTCCGGAAACGCCTCCGCAGTCCCGCGGGAGTGACGACGAAGGCCAGTTTACGCAAAGCCTGCAGAGACGCGAGACAAGCGACCTTCGCCCAACCCCCAACCGCCATCTTCTGACCCACGCATGAATCCAGGATTGGTATCCAGGCGCGCGGGCCCAATTCGGCGTTCACTAGCTGGGCAATCCGTCTTAGCTCAGAATTGGGACGACCATGGAGAATCTTCACCTTAACACAGGCGAACTGCACGTGTTGCACGATGAAGTCGTATTCGGGCCCGAGAACGGAATGCCTCAGGCCTGATTTGTAAAGGGTTATGCGAAAGGCCTTCTGCTCGCTCACATTTGAATAGTCGTAGAAACCGCCGGCATTGCGGGCCCTGTGCTCTCCATAGGTCGCCAACATGTCCGAAAAGAACTTCTCCACCGGCGGGCTCCGGCGAAAACCATACACACCGCCATTGAACTCCGGGAACGATTCCGGCACGCCCGGGCATTTGTAGTCGCGTCCCTCAAATAGCTGGTGCCCAATAACATCAAAATCATCAAGAAGATCAAAAATCTCCTTAAGCTCGCCTGTCACGTAGGTATCCGCGTCCAGGAAGATGAATTTCTCATAGGGGCATCGCGACAAAAGAAGCTTGTCTCGAAGGTCATAGCTAGGGTCTTCAACCAACACCAAATCGTCCCAGAACTTCTCCCCGTGAACCTTGTCGGCAACAAGGCAGATTCGCTCATTTGGGTTCGAAGTCCTGAGGCTCGAGGCCGACTCGGCTGCCTCACGGAAGAAAAGCTCGCCCGTAGCCACGTATACGAATCCACGGGTTCCCGGCAAACAGGCTGGTCCGTCCATGGTGCAAGAGCTAGGCGTCAACCGATGCCTCAGCAACTCCCGATTCAATGATGACGCCCGGACGCCTCCTTTACCTGTCATGGCACCTGCCTAAGGCAAAGTTCCTGGGTTGCGTCCGTGCCGGCGGCCCCCTCGAACACTGGCGCACCGAGAGAGGACGCAAGGCGATGGAGCAGGCTGCGTATCGATTGCCAGTTACAATGCCGATGCCGGAGTCACCACTTGAGGTTCACCTCCTCACCGGTCACCGGTTCTGGTACCAAACAGCCTTCTGCCTTTGGACCCTGTCCTCGAACGCCAACCGGCGTGTGTCTCCGAGCATTTGGGACGATGGCTCGCTCCTTGCTAAGGAACGCGAGGCCCTGCTTCGCCTGTTCCCAGGCGCACGCTTCGTCTCGCGCCGCGAGACGCTAGCCCATCTGGACCGACATCTGCCCGCCTCGCGTTTCCCCGTGCTGCGCGAGCGTTGGCAGCATTATCCCAACATCCGGAAGCTCATTGATATTCATGCCGGCTCGACAGGCTGGAAGCTCGTCCTCGACTCCGACCTGCTCTTTTTTCGGCGGCCTTCGTTTCTGATTGATTGGCTCGATCAGCCCAGAAAGCCGCTGCATGCCGTGGATTGCGAGACGTCCTACGGCTACTCCATGGGCCTGCTTGCGGAGCTTGCGGGCACGGCACCGGCCGAGTGCCTGAATGTCGGCCTTTGCGGGCTGCAGAGCGAGAAGATCGACTGGGACCGGCTCGAATCTTGGTGCCACACACTCATCGACCGATCGGGAACACACTATTACCTTGAGCAAGCCCTAGTTGCATTGCTCCTTGCCGGGAAAGACTGCGCCATCGCGCCCGCTGAGGATTACGTCACGCTGCCGCGGCCTCCCGAGGCGCTTACCTGCCACGCGGTCATGCACCATTACGTCGCCGATTCCAAGAAATGGTATTTCCGGCATAACTGGAAGCGCGCAGAGTGCGCCTCAACAAACCCTTTCGCCGCTCGTTGAAACCAGCCTACCCAGCCGGACGTTTGAACTCCGAACTGCAGAATCGCTTGCTCGCCTCACAGGATTTCCCGCGTTCCCATTCCTTTCTCAGCCAGAAGAGCTGGCTCTATGACATACGCCGCTTCGCAGGCACCCGCCTGTCGCTTCTCGGATTTTGCAACGCGCTCAATGCCCATCTAAACGCCTTGGAGCGGCAATTTCCGGACCGACCGGCCACCGGCCATCGTCATCGTTGAGCCTACCATCGTAATCGTTGAGCCTATCAATGCCCCCTTTGGTCAGCATCATAGTCCCCTGCCACAATGCCGAGCGCTGGATTGGCAGCACGATCGAGTCTGCGTTAGCCCAAACGTGGCCAAACCAGGAGATAATCGTAGTAAATGACGGCTCCGACGACGGAAGTCTGGCTGTTGCGAAGCGGTACGAATCGCGTGTCCTGCGCGTCATTGACCGGCTTTGCGGAGGCGCAGCAGCCGCCCGCAATGCAGGGCTCGCCGCGGCAAGCGGCGAATTCATCCAATACCTCGACGCCGACGACCTGCTTGCGCCCGACAAAATCGAGAGACAAGTCAGGCTGCTGCTTGAGCGCGGGCGAAACAATCTCTGCACATGTGCCTGGGCTAGGTTCACCGACGATATTGGAAGCGCGGCGTTCGTGCCTCAGGCGCTGTGGCGTGAATTGAGCCCGGTGGAATGGATGGTGACAGCCTGGGAGCACAATCTCATGATGGCCACGGCCACTTGGCTGACCCCGCGAGAATCGGCCGAGAAGGCCGGTCGATGGAGCACCGAATTCCGCACCAATCCGCTGGACGATATGGAGTACTTCGACAGGGTTCGGGCGGTATCCGAGCGCATTCTCTTTAGCGCCGGGGCCCGTGCCTATTATCGCTCCGCCGTGCCCGGAAGCCTCAGCGGGATACGCAGCGACGAAGCGTGGACGGCGATTAGTTCCACACTTCATCGCTCCACGGACCTGCTGCTCACACTCGAGGACTCGGAGCGGACGCGACACGCCGGGGCCACGGTACTACAGCGGTTCATATTCGACGCATACCCCCGCGTGCCAGCGCTCTCGGCCCAGGCGGCACGGCGTGTCCTGGAACTCGGAGGCACCGACCTGCAGCCTGAATGCGGGAACTGGAGGCGCACGGCCAGCAACATATTGGGTTGGAAGATGGCAAAGCGGCTTCACAGCCTCTGGCTGAAACTCTAATCGGTCTTGCAACGCTCTCCTCACTCTAGGCGATTCAGCCCAACATAGAGGCTGCTCTTCTAAAGAATCGCCGAGCAACTCCGTCGTCGTGGCCACCGTCCGCATTTATCTCCCCACCTACCGGCGCGAGCGCCTCCTCAAACGCGCCGTGGAGAGTCTGCTTTGCCAGACGTTCTCCGACTGGATCTGCGAAATCCATGACGACGACCCCACCGACGGCTCGGCCAGAAGCCTGGTCGATCGCCTTTCCGATCCCCGATTCGTGCTGGACCATCACCCGCGCAATCTCGGCGGCACGGCGACCTTCAACTTGTTCTTTCACCCGACTCGCGAGCCCTTTTACTCGATACTAGAAGATGACAACTGGTGGGAGCCCGATTTTCTCATGACGATGCTGGATGCCGCCAGAGTCTTCCCGGGCGCCGGTGTATTCTGGGCAAACATGCGCATATGGCAGGAATGGCCCGACGGCTCGTGGCATGACACCGGCCGTCTTGTTCACCCCATGCCGCAGGACAGCTCGCCCCGGAGCGTTGCCTGGGGTCAACCATCCCAGCTCCACAGCGCCCTGCACTCGAACGGCGCTGCCCTGTTTCGATCTGCTCCGGGCCATGATTATGCCATCCCCGACGTCCCGTTTTCGGTCATCGAGATGTTTCGGGAGCGGTTATTCCCATTCCCGCTGGTCTTTGTGCCGCGTCCGCTCGCCAACTTCTCCCTGACGATCAGCACCGAGCGTTCCAATGATCGTGGCGAGTGGGCTGCGATGCAATCGATGCTTGCCGCCACCTTTCTCAAGCACGCCGGATACGGCGATGAGCAGTTCGAGGCACTTTGGGCCCACGCCCGTGCACAACGTCCGCCAACCACCTCTGTCCTGCTTCTTGCTTCGTTTCTAGACCCGTCATGTTCGGGTCTGCGCCGGCACGCGCGCCGTCGCGATTGGCTGCTGCTTGTCCGCGGGGCCCTCCGCCGCCCGTGGGTTCTCCGGCGGGCACTTAGAGTCCGGCGCCAATATCCCAAGTTTTGGGATTTCCTCGATCATGCCACTGCCGTCCGGTTTGCCGAGTCCAGGCGCAACCCATATCCCGCGTGAATCAAGAGAGTAATTCCGTCATTCTTTCATTTTTCCACCCGGCGCGATCATCTCAGGCTAAGGACTCCAATCAGCTTGGCCTCGTTGCTCGGTTGTTTCCAACGCCGACGGCCGCGACCCTGGCGATCGAATGAGCGTGATCATTTCCCATACCAGCGTGGCACCGTTCGTCCAACAGGCGGCACGCGCGATCCTCGAGGCCGGCCTTCTCGACCGCTTCATTACAACAATTCGGTACGACTCCAACAGCCAGGGCCAACGCCGGATCTGCAGGGTCGCCAAGATGTTCGGGTTCGACCTAGAGACCCAGCTAAGGCGCCGCTCGGTCAATGAGTTGCCTCCCGACAAGGTCGAGAGCCATCCATGGACCGAGATCGTGCGCCTTCTTTCGGGCCGCATTGACGGCGGCGGCAGGCTAACCGACATGGTCTGGGCGAGGTCTGAGCCGGCATTCGACCGCATGGTTGCCCGCCGCGTGCGCGCCGACCATCACGCGGTCTATGGATTCGAATACAGCTCTTTGGCGACGTTTACACGTGCAAGGGAGTTGGGCGTGCGCGCCATTTACGATGTCCCTGCGCCTGAACCAGCCTTCGTGCAGAACCTGATGGACGGCGAGGTCGCACGATTCCCTGAGCTAGAGACGTCCTATCACCGCTATACGGCTGCGCGCGAGGAACACCGAATTGCCCGCCGTCGCGCCGAATGGCGTGGCGCCGATTTGGTTATCGTCGCGTCACGGTTCACGTTAAAGACCTTTGCCAATGCGGGTTCGGATGTCGGCAAGGTTCACATCGTGCCTTACGGAGCCCCACCCGTTGTCGCTTCCGCGGAGCTCGAGCGCGGCGGTGGCGGCTCCGACGAGCCCTTGCGGTTGATTTGGGCCGGCTCCTTCTCAATCCGCAAAGGCGCCCATTATCTGCTGGACGCCTGGCGGCGGGGTAACTTCGGCCGGCACGCGCGCCTCAAGGTCTACGGCACGGTCGCGTTGCCGGAACGGCTGCTTCAACCCGCGCCCGACAACATCGAATTCGTGGGCTCGCTTTCCCAAAGCCATCTCATGGATCGGTACCTCGAAAACGACGCCTTGATGTTCCCCACGCTCTGCGATGGCTTCGGCATGGTCGTGACGGAAGCCTGGTCACGGGGCCTGCCTGTGATCACCACGGAAATGGCCGGAGCCTCCGATCTCCTGCGTCCCCATCAAAACGGACTGTTGATCAAGGCGGCCTCCGCCGATGCCATCGGTTCCGCGTTGGAGTGGTGCATGACCCATCGCGGCGAACTGCGCGCCATGAGGAAGGACGCCCTTGCAACGGCCGCCGCGTGGCAATGGAGCGACTACCGCAACACGCTGGCAGGTGTTTTGAGGGAGAGGGGCATGTTTGGCCGCCAATGAAGAATGACCCACCGCTTGTCTGCCTGATCACTCCGGGTCATGTCGCGTCAACCCCGCGGCTTGTTAGAAATGCGGATGCGCTTGCAGAGGCGGGCTACGCGGTGCACGTCGTGGCCGGACGCCACTATCCGCCCGCAGATGCACTTGACGCCGAGCTATTTTCGAAGGCCCGCTGGCGTTACACACTGGTTGACTATTGCGGCGGACCCGCAGTGGCATTGCGGAAGCTTAGGCGTCGTTTTTTTCGACGACTGGTGACACGACCGGCCTTCGCCACTGCTTTCGTGGCGGCGCGAGCCCACCATTCCGAGATCGCGCGCCTTGCCGCGGTCGCCTCTCGTATACCGGCTCAGATCTTTCTCGGCCACTGTCTCCCGGGGTTGCCGGCGGCAGCTTTCGCAGCGCACGCGCGGAGAGTGCCGTATGGATTTGACGCCGAGGACCTGCACGACGCTGAAACGGACGCCGCTATTGATGATCGTGCCGAATCCAACGCGAGGAGGATCCTGCAATCGACGCTGTTGCCCGGCTGCGCACATCTGACCTCAGCTTCGCCTTTGATAGGAAAACGACTGGGGGAGGCTTATGGGGTCAACGCCTTGACCCTACTGAATGTCTTCCCGATCTCAGAGGGACCGTCCATCCAAGCAAGGCAAGATGATATCAACGAGCAGCGCCCTGCCCGCTTTTACTGGTTCTCCCAGACGATTGGCCCGGGCAGAGGCCTTGAGGCCGTGGTGGCCATCGTGGGCCGGATGCGCATCCCCGCCGAGCTTCACCTCCGCGGGTTTGTGGATCTCGAGTACATGTCTCACCTGCGCTCCATTGCGCGACAATGCGGCTTGACGCGCGCGATTACATTTCTTCCGCCCGGATCCCCTGACGAAATGCCCCGCTTGGCTTCAACGTTTGACTTGGGCCTTTCTACCGAGGAATCGCTGCCGCTTAGCCGCGATCTTTGCCTCACCAACAAGATATTCGCGTATCTCCTCGCCGGCATTCCGCAACTTTTGTCCCGTACCACAGGTCAAACGGCATTGGCACCGACCCTTGGCGCCGCCTGTCTCCTTTGCAATGTAGCGGATGCTGAGGAAACGGCACATCGACTCGACCAATTCTTCTCCGACTTCGCCCGCGTGTCCGCCGCCCGGCGCGCCGCATGGACTTCCGCGCGCGGTCAGTTCTGTTGGGACGTGGAAAAGGAGAAGCTTCTGGCTTCACTCAAGGCCGCGTTACCCGTTTAAGGGGCTGGCGTTGCCGATGCTTGGCCGCACGATAGGTTACCCAATGAGTCTTATTGATTCCACTTTATCAACTGCGTGACTGCTAACGACGACCTCGCTCAAAGCTCTAGCGTCAACGACGTCACGCTCCAAATCAATCTATGTGCTGGTGACGTAGCTTACGCTGAGAGTACAGTGCCGGCTCTAGTTCGCGCCCACTCCGACGTGACACGCCGCCTCGCGGTCGTTGATTGCTGCCGTCCTCAGCGAACGAATCTGTTCGATCCGGACCGCCGCTTGCCGGAACTCGAATTCAAGCAGCGGTTATCGGGAATCAGAGACCTGTCGGAGGAATTCAAAAGGGCCGGCCTGTTTGACATGGTCACATACCTTTACCCCGGAGACGCTCGTTTCCGCGGCTTCGCGTCCAAGTACTGTCGGCACTGGATGAAGGAGACGCATGATTCCGGGGGCTGTGGCTATATGGCTTATTGGGCGGCCATCGATCTTCCTGCCACCCGCTTTGTCCTCCATTATGATGCAGACATGCTTCTTCATCAGGACTCCGGCTACTCCTGGGTAGGCGACGCATTGGCGCTATGGCCTATCCACGCCCGGGCGGTTTCTGCCGTTCCCCGCATGAGCCCGCCGGGGTTCGCTGCCACGCCGGCCGAAGACGGACCATCGTGTCATGAGGGCCGGCCAAAGGAAGCGGTCCGAGGCGGCTGGCTGAACGACTGGTTTAGCACGCGCTGTTTCCTTCTTGACCGAGCTCGGCTCGCCCCGCTGTTGCCACTTGTGTCGCCGTTGTGGTCCTTGGAATTTCTATTGCGTCGACTGATCGATCGCGGATACCCGCCACCGCCCGAATCGGTGCTGTTCCGATCGCTGGGAAACAGGGGCTGGCGATGCCTGAATCTTGCGTCAGAAAAGGCGTGGCTGCTGCATCCACCCCGCAAGGATCAGGAGTACCTTCGTCTCCTGCCCAGGATCTTGTCTAGTGTTGCCGCCGGCCGCTATCCTGACGCACAGAGGGGGTACGTTGACCTCCAGATGGAGGCTTGGTCGGCAATTGAACCCGACCTGCCGTCAACGTGATGCCCGCGTGAGGATACTTCTAACCGCCGATCCCGAGATTCCCGTGCCGCCACGCGGCTATGGCGGCATTGAGCGAATCATTGATTCGCTGGTTCGCGCCCTGAGGGGCCAGGAACACACTGTCGGGTTGGCGGCTCATCCCGATTCCACATCCCCGGCAGATTCGCTTTTTGCGTGGCCGGCAAGAACATCAGCCAACGCGGTGGACACCCTACGAAACACAGTCGCGTTGAGCAGCGCCATCCGACGGTTTCAACCTGACGTTCTCCATAGCTTCTCGCGACTGGCTTACCTCCTACCAGCCCTTCTGAAACGACTGCCGAAGATCATGTCGTATCAACGGCATACTGGCGGAAGGCAGGTAAGCTTCGCTGCCCGATTGGCAGGCCGGACGCTGCGCTTCACGGGCTGCAGCGAATTCATCTCCGGTCAGGGGCGCAAATGGGGCGGCATATGGAACACAATTCCCAATTTTGTCGAGATCGACAAATATGACTTTGTCCCAACGGTCCCACTCGACGCCCCACTTGTCTTTCTCAGCCGGATTGAGTCCATCAAGGGCCCCGACCTGGCGATCGAGATCGCGGTCGCGAGCGGACGCCGGCTCATCTTGGCTGGCAACCGAGCTGAATGGGGACCGGAACGCGAATTCTGGGACAGGCGGATCGCACCTCACCTCGGACAGAAAGGGATTGAATGGGTAGGCGAGGTCGACGATGTGAAAAAGAATTCATTGCTAGGCAGCGCCGCCGCGCTCCTGCTCCCCGTCCAATGGGACGAACCGTTCGGCATTGTATTCGCCGAAGCCATGGCGACGGGGACGCCAATCATCACCTGCGAACGAGGCGCACTTCCTGAAATTGTCGAATCGGGCCAGACAGGGTTCTTCATCCGAAACGCATCCGAGGGTGCCGCAGCCGTTGCGCGCCTGGGGGACCTCAGCCGTGCAGCATGCCGGTATACGGTAGAGAAACGGTTTAACGTGACCGTTTGCTCCAAACAATACATTCGGCTCTATAGGGAGCTGGCCGCTAAACCATAAGAGTCCACTTCCAGTGCAATATCATCCGTGTTGAAGCATATCGGTAGGCTCAAAGAGCGCCTCGCACAAAAGATTATCCGCGACTGGGCTGGATACGGTCGACCCATTTCCAAGGAATCACTCGACCTCGAATACAGCACTGGGCATTGGGACCATTTCTTTGGATTCGACGAGCTTCCGCACAACCTAATCATCGCGGGCGCAGTGAATCATTTCTTCTCTCGGCCTAACGTGCTCGATCTTGGCTGCGGCAGCGGACGCCTTGCGACGGTCCTCCAACGTTACCCATTCTCTCAGTATCTAGGCGTCGATCTTTCCTCCGAAGGTGTCAGTCGAGCCCGCGCGCTTAGTTTGCCTTCAATGGAATTCATTGAGGGAGATTTTGAGACCTGGCGGCCTAACATCCGCTTTGACGCGATCGTCTTCAATGAGTGCATCGGGTATGCCAAAGACCCCGCTGCGACTCTGGAGAATTTTGTGCCGTATCTTTCCGAAGGTGGGCTATTCTTCATATCGCACTTTCGTTTTGGCAATTACAGGAGGCAGTGGCGGCGCATGGAACGAATCTGTTCTGTGATCGCGGCGACAACCGTGATGAGCTTTAAAAAGCAGGTTTGGGACATCAAGATCATGCGTTCCCACCCTGATTCGGTCGCCTGATATACCCATGTCGCGACCGACAAGCCAGCGTGGCACCAATGGCGGATCAATTCGACAACCTATTTGGATACCCAAGGCCTTGGTCGACTGCTCTTGGGATTTGCAAGACTGTCTCTAATCATGCGGCGACGTCTAACCGATCGCCTGTATAAGGCATACTTCAAAAAGGGCTGGCACGGTTTTATTTGCCTCTGGAGGCTGAGCGGCCGCGATCTTAGAAGTACCCTTCGCTCAACAACTGCGCTAGGAACCAATTTCGAGCTGTCGCCGTTTGACTACATCGATGCGATTGTATTGCGTGAGGGATATTACGAGCCCGAGGTCATAGAGGCTATCACTTCAGTGCTTGGAAGCGGCGTTCTATGGGATATTGGTGCGATTTTCGGCCTTCATTGTCTTACAGCGAAAAGGTGTTTACCGAGCTCCAGGGTTATTGCCTTCGAACCATCAATTGAGATGCTAGCCCGGCTTTGGCGGAATCGGGCGCTCAATGAGCTCGATATTGACATCTTTCCGCTGGCACTTTCGGACCGCCAGGGATTCGAGACGCTCTACCATGGACCATCGGGTAATCCTAGTATGTCGACCTTGTCGCGACCATCGATTGGGGCATGTTCTGGAACGAGCCTTGTCGCCGTAGCGCGAGGAGATGATTTGGTGACCCAAGGTATTGTGCCGGCGCCGACGGTGATCAAGGTAGACGTTGAGGGCCACGAATTGCACGTGTTGCGAGGGCTCGCCAACACACTGCGCCTACCCTCGCTCAGAGCCGTTATCTTCGAGGACTCTCCTATTCGAGAAACACCCGTCAAGGTGCTCTTGCAAAGCGCGGGATTCACCTGCGATCTGTTGAACCGTTCAGAGAGTTCCCAACACGGGCTTGAGAATTTCATCGCGCGTCATTCAACTCCATCGAATTGAATGCTATTCTCTGTTTGAGAACTGAAATTTCCTTTCAGGATAAGGGTTCGCGTCGTCCCCGGAGGTTGATGCCCGAGGATTAGAGCTATCGTAGGAACGCAGGGTCGGAAACCGTTCTTAGCCCAAGAACACCCGATGCATTTCGGGATTTAAGCCCAGGCGCCTATGAAAACTTCCGTCGGCTTTCTAGCGCGCTTTTCAATGTCACCGAATCAGCGTAGAGCACGCCGCCGCCGCTTGGGATTCCAAATCCAATCCGGGTGACACGGACGTCACGTCCCTTTGGCAGGTGCCCCTGGATGTAATGGCACGTAGCCTCACCTTCCACATCGTTTGAAAGGGCCAACACAAGCTCATCGACCTCGTTTGATTCCGCCCGAGCAAGAAGGCTTGAAATGTTCAAATCGTCGGGCCCGATGCCGTGCAGCGGCGATAACTTGCCATGAAGGACATGGTATCCCGACCTCCAAGAACCACTTCTCTCGATTGCCATGAGATCTGGAACACTTTCAACAACACAGACCGTGCTTTTGTCGCGTTTAGGATCAGAGCAAATATGGCAATGTTCATTCTCGCTTAAGTTACCACATAGTGAACATCGCCGAATGCTCCTTGACGCCTCCTCGAGCGCCGAAACCAACCCCTTTAGCTGCTCCGGTTTCCCCAGAAGCAACTGGAGCGCGATCCGCTCGGAGGAACGGTAGCCCACGCCAGGAAGCTTCCTTAGAGCCACTTGCAGCCTCTCGAACGCGTCGGTCATCCCTTTAAAAGACGCCCGGCATCTGAAATGTTGACGTTACTTTCTGCATTTCACTTTCGTTCAACTGCTTAGCCTGCTTTGATGCGTCCTGAATCGCCGAAAGCACCGTTTCTGACACAAGCTTCGGATCTTCCTTCAAAAACTCTGGATCGAGCACGAGTGAGAGGAACTTTCCCGCGGCGCTGACCCTCACTTTGACGGCACCGCCGCCCGCCGTCACCTCGATCTCCCGGGCCTCCAGCTGTGCTTGAAGCGCTTCAATTGAGCGCTGCATCTTCTGCGCTTGCTTAAGGAGTTTCCCGACGCCTGGCATAGCTGATCATCTTTGTGTCGTACCCGAGAAATAACGAGGCGATTTTACGAAAATATCCGTGAGCTCTGCGGTTTCAAGGTGTTGAATGCAATCCATGGCTGCCCCAACTGTGCTCGTGATCCTGGCTGAGGGCTTCGAGGAAATTGAGGCTGTTGCGCCTATTGACCTGCTGCGCCGCGCAGGGGCAGATGTCAACGTAGCGGCACTTGGCGACGGAATCCACGTGACGGGTCGAAACAAACTCACGATTCATGCCGATTCCACGTTAGGTTCCGTTGAGGGAATGAGCTTTGATTGTTTGCTCCTTCCGGGCGGACCCGGAGTCGGCCGAATGCGTGATGATCCTCGCGTTTCGAGGCGCGTCAAGAGGCAGCACGAGAGCAATGGCTGGATCGCCGCAATATGTGCTGCACCCACCCTGCTTATTGGCTCAGGAGTTCTGGACGGACGCAGGTACACGGCCCATTTCTCCGTCACACATGATTTGCCCGAAGCGCTCCTCGACGAGCGAGTCGTATGCGATGCTCGGCTTATCACTTCTCGCGGTGCCGGGACTGCAGTCGAATTCGGACTGATGCTCGTAGAGAAGCTGTTTTCGCCACAGACGGCGAACGACGTGGCCAAATCAATATCCGCGTGAAGACACGTAGCCATCAACCGTCGCACCGCGTCCAAAGCATTGTTGGTGGGTTGCTTCAGCAGTGTGCTGATAAGCAATCCCCTATGTCCATGGAAGTTCGACTTCTTGGCGTTGTTGCGCAGATAGTCGGCTAGGCGAAGTATCCATAATTGTCATGTGCGGAATTGCCGGATTCATAGACCCCAATATCTCGCCAGAGGTGCGTTCCGACGCAGTTCTGCGCATGTGCTCGGAAATGATTCACCGGGGTCCCGACGACTCTGGAATAGAACATTGTGGATCGGCTACACTCGGCATGCGGCGCCTTGCCATTTTCGATCCCAGCAACGGCCATCAGCCGATGTCGACACCGGACGGCCGATATACCCTGGTCTTCAATGGCGCGATTTACAATTTTCGCGCCCTGCAGTTTGAACTAGAAGCAGCTGGATGGACGTTTCGAACGAGATGTGACACAGAGGTATTGCTTGCTGCGCTCGTCCATTGGGGCGAAGGGGCATTGGAGCGCCTACGCGGTATGTTTGCCTTTGCACTATGGGACTCCGCGGATGAATCGCTTTTTGCGGCGCGTGATCCGTTTGGAATCAAACCACTATATTTCAAGCATAACGGCGAACGATTTGTATTCGCATCAGAAATCGCCGCCCTCATTGCGTCCGGTGTCAGCTCCGGAGAGATCGACCCGATTTCGGTGGCGGAATACTTGGCGTGGTTCGCGGTCCCGGCGCCTCGCACCATATATCGTGAGATCCTGAGCCTTCGCCCAGGTGAATGCATGCGATTCTGCCGCGGCCAGCTCAGAATCCGATCGGCTTGGACATTTAAAGCTATTGCCCCGGCCTCGGACCAATGCACGTCGCGGGAAGAGTTCATCCTTAGCCTGCGTGCTCACCTCGACGACACCATCCGCGCCCATGTCATCGCCGACGTGCCCGTTGGGGCATTTCTCTCAGGCGGACTCGATTCGGCCGTGGTCGCAGGACTTATGTCGAAAGCGAGCAGCAATGCTCTCAGAACGTTTTCCATCGGGTTTGAGGAAGATGGCTTTTCTGAGGCCGACGAAGCTGAGGTAAGCGCGCGGTATTTTGGCGCCGTACATCATACTCGAATAGTCACAGGCGACGAAGTCGCCCGTGACATCAACGCCATTATTTCGGCTTGCGATCAACCCACGGGCGATGGCGTTAATACCTATTACGTAAGCCAAACTGCCCAGGAAGGAGGCGTAAAGGTGGCACTATCCGGGCTCGGCGGCGATGAAATCTTTGGAGGCTATCCTTCATTCCGCTCAATCCCCGTGCTTACGCGGTACCTACCCCTTTGGCGGAGGCTTCCGGGTCCGATTCGCATTCTTATCACAAACGCCCTGAAGGGCGGCGGAACCCGGGCCCGAAAATTGTCAGACCTCCTTTCAAACGCGCACGATGCCCATGAATTGGCGGCTCTGCAACGGCGGGTCTTTTCGGACACACGCCTCCACTCCCTTCTTGCACAAGGTGTCCTATCTCAAATTGAGCGATCGGTTCCTTTTCACTCCGAGCTCGATGCGCTGCGCGCGGACGTCGGGGATCGGGACTTGTTCTCGCTCGTGAGCGCCTGGGAGCTGCGAACATACATGGCCGATGTGCTTCTAAGAGACAGCGACGTTATGAGCATGCGGCACTCCCTAGAGCTTCGGGTCCCGTTTATAGATCGGCCTCTGATCGAATGGCTTTGGCAGCAGCCCGTCCGATTCAGGGAGGATCGCAGGCACCCAAAATCCGCACTTTATGATGCTACGGTTGATATACTGCCACCGGGCCTTCTCAAGCGGCGCAAACGTGGTTTTACCCTGCCTTTCCCAATTTGGATGCGCGGGGAGCTTCGCCCATTCCTCGACGACACATTTTCCTCCAACAGCATCGGCAAAAGTGGTCTTCTCTCCGTCGATCCCGTTCAGACTATTTGGAAAGAGTTTGTTTCGGGCCGTGACGACCGAGAATGGTCGCGTGTATGGAGCGTTGCCGTGCTTGTTGCATTTGTGAACCGAACTCGATCGGCGTCGCCGCCCGTCTCTATCTAGAATAGCTAGAGATCATGAAATCCCTGCTTCTCGCGCCCGAGTTGTTCGCCAGTGAGGGAGGGATTTCGCGTATGCTCCGATTATACTTGAAGGCGCTTTGCGATCTTCCGGGCGAGGGACAGAGCGTGAGTTTCATCACGCTAAACGATTACACCGTGGACTCGGCGGAGCTCCGCCGTTATTCGAGCGGCAAGCTTGCAAAATGGAAGGCCTGCGGACGCAGCAAGGTTGCTTTCAGCTGGGCGGCACTGCGCTGGGGCCTCCGGTCAGACCGGATTATATGCGGACACATTGCCCAATTGCCCCTCGCTTGGGCCGTGTCAATCCTTAGACCGAAGGTACGCTATTTCCTCGTCGCGCACGGAATCGAGGTATGGCGGCCTTACAGCTTGTTGGAGCTGCGTGCTGTTCAAAATGCTCGCTGTGTATGGTGCGTGAGCGATTACACGCGGACGCAGGTGCTCAAGTATGGACGGATCACCGTTGATAGGGCCTCCGTGTTGCCAAATGCGCTCGATCCCTATCTTGATCCGCCTTTGATCGAACCCGCGCCGGCGGGGCCGCCGGTGATTCTTTCAATTTCACGCCTTACGATTGGCGACAGCTACAAGGGGATTGACCACCTCATTGCCGCGATGCCCGCTGTGCGCGCCCAGTTTCCGGGCGCGCGCCTGCGCATCGTAGGACGAGGAGACGCCGTTCCAAGACTGCAGGCGCTTGTGCGACGCCTCAACATCTCCGATGCGGTGGAGTTTCTTGGGTTTAGGAGCGACGCAGAGCTTCGCGGGGAATTTGCGGCTTGCACACTTTTCGCGCTGCCCAGCCGAAAGGAAGGCTTTGGCCTTGTCTACCTCGAAGCTATGGCCCACGCGCGGCCATGCATCGGAGCGCGTTCAGGCGGAGCACCTGAGGTTATTTCCAGCAAGACCGGCCAACTTGTCGAATATGGCGACGTGCCCGGCATTGCCGCAGCGATCGTGGACTCCCTCCGCCGAAAATGGCAACAGGAGGATTTGATTGAAAGGGCGCAAATGTTTTCCTATCTGAAATTCAAAGAGCGCCTAGCCTCATTGATAACGGTGTGAAGGGCCTTCCCAGATTGACCATCACGTTGACGCCCCGTTTTGGCCGCAGATCGCGCCGCAAGACGATTCCGCGCATGGTAATTCTGGGAACTGAGCTATCAGATTCATCGAGATCGGCCCTGCTCTCTTCGTCGCGGGGTCCCCGACATCCTTTCGTGGGTTCACGAACGATTTCACCGATCGGTCCATGACCGCCTCCAAAATCACGACTCCGCTTGATCGTTTTACCGAAATCGGCGAGCTGAGCACCAAAGTTCGCGGCACGATAAAGCGTGTCATAGCTCCGCTGGCGATCTTATCGGCAATCGAGGCAGGTTACTTGAATTTCTCGGGCCATGCGGGCGCTGTAGCTTTTGGCATGATAGCTCTCGGAACATGCATTGCGCTGATTGGTTGGAGTCAGTCTGCCATTGGCGTGCCCCTGCTGCCAATGATGGCAGTCCAGAGTTTGGTCATCTACGGAGTACCCATCGTCGTAAGTCATGAGGATATCACGGCTTATCCCGCTAGCTTCGTGCTCCAGGCTGGGGTCGAGGTTCTTCTTTTCAATGTGGCTATGGTATTGGCGTGGGGCGCGGGAATGCAGTTGTTTTTCCCTTCGCGCCCGGTTAGCTACGCGCTTCAGGAGTTCAACAGAACGGGTGCGCAGGGTTGGAGCCGCCTGGGCTTCATATTGGTGATGGTCGCCACAGGCACCCAGTTTGTAGAAGGGCTCGATTTCGGAAGCGCACTAGTCGCCTCGTTGCCTACCGGCTCCAGTTCAATCCTGTACGCCCTTCTCTCGGTCGCCAGCGCATGTGGCTTCTTCCTTATTTCACTCGTCGTCGGCGGAACTGAAATCTCCGCCGTCGGCAAAATCGTCTTCTGGGTCTTGTTGATCGTCAATGCAATGATTATGGCCTCCGGATTTCTGCTATCTTCCGCAGCTGCAAGTTTAATCACGGTGGCCATCGGATTCTTTTGGAGCAACGGACGCATTCCGTGGCGCTACCTTACTATAGTAATGTTGACGCTTTCATTTATGAATTCGGGCAAGTATGCGATGCGCGCGCGCTATTGGGCAAGCGACGAGTCCCTGGGATCGCAAGTGTCGCCAGTGCAACTGCCGGCAGTCTATGCCGAATGGGTCGACTCAAGCCTCGATGCGTATCTCGAGAACAATAGTGCCTCGCCCGTGTCGGCTCTTGAATCCGCAAGCCCCAAGAAGACGAGCCAGACATTGCTCGACCGTGTCGACAATCTCCAGAACCTTCTTTTCATCATCGACGCCATCAAGGTAGGTCACGCGAAACCACTTGAGGGCGCAACCTACACGCTGATTCCACCGTTGCTTGTCCCGAGAATTCTTTGGCCGGATAAGCCGCGCACGCATGAGGGGCAAATCCTCTTGAACGTACATTTCGGCCGACAGGACCTTTATTCCACATATACGACGTATGTCGCCTGGGGTCTTTTACCCGAGGCTTACGCGAATTTTGGGTCCTTTGTCGGGTCAATTTGCATTGGCAGTGTACTGGGCCTGTTTTTCGCGTGGGTCGAGAATCTCAGCGCCCGAAAGCTCGTGGTTTCTTTGGAGGGGTTTCTCGCTCTGAATCTTCTAATGAGCCTGATGAATTCATTCGAGATGGTCGCGAGTGTCTTGGTGACTTCGACGTTTCAGTCGATGATTGTCGTGATCTGCGCATGCCTTCCGTTTGTCCATCGGACCGTGACTCCGAGACGAGAGATTGGAGGAACTTGATCGATCCGAACCCGAAATTGATTCCGACAAGAACGATTCTCTCGAAGGTCGCCAGCGCATTAACCTTTGGATGGTCGGATACGTCTAGAGCTCGCTTGGCTATCCGGCGGACTGTGTCCTCAATCGCATCGATGATATTGAGAATGCGCAGCTCCCGCCTTTCAGCGGATATGCCTACATCAGTGTTGGTGATTGCGCCCCATCCCGATGACGAGACGTTTGGATGCGGCGGCACCGTATCGGTAATGGTGCGCACGGGCGTTGTGCTGCATGTCGCGTTTCTTACGGACGGAAGCGCTTCGCACCCGAACCACCCTGTGGTTACTCCTAACGAGGTGGCAGCCCTCAGGATGGCTGAGGCTCGCTTGGCGACCGGAATCCTGGGTGTGGCATGGGACCGGGTGACGTTTCTGGGGGCGCAAGACGGCGCACTCGCTCGACTATGCGGAGATTCTCTTCTGAGGATTGTCCATGCGATTGCCGCGCTCATCTCTCAACTTAAGCCGGAGGCAATTCTGCTGCCATGTCGGGACGACGGGAGCTCGGAGCACGATGCCGCATTCCGTTTTGTTTGCACGGCCCTAGAAAAGGCCGATCTGCGCCCACGAATCTTGGAGTTCCCGGTGTGGTCATGGTGGAATCCGTTCATGATTCTGAAATCCTTGCGCATGTGCCGGAAAGTATGGCGCGTCGACCTTGGCAACGCACGGGACATAAAGGCCCGAGCCATGGCTTCCTATGTTTCCCAGACGCTACCCATACCTCCGGACACAAGGGCCGCCCTTCCATCGGGGTTTGAGTCGATGTTTCACGGCCCCGAGGAATTCGTTCTCGAGCGATGAGGGATGTGAATCGGAAACCACTCATGCGAAAGGTGCTGATTGTCTCTCCGCATTTTGCGCCGATCAACGCGCCCGACATGCAACGGACGCGGCTGGCGTTGCCCTATTTGAGATCGTGCGGCTGGGAGCCGGTTGTGCTGGCAATCTCTCCAGATCTAATCGAAGGCGGTGTTGTAGAGCCACTGCTTGAGGATACTTATCCCGCTGACATTCGGATAGTTCGGGTGCGAGGAATCCCGCCTTCACTGACGCGTTGGGCCGGCATTGGTAGCCTGTGGCTTCGATGCGGCTTGGCGCTGCGAATTGCCGGAGAGAAGCTGTTGAGGGCGGAGAAATTCGATCTCGTCTTCTTCAGCACGACCCAGTTCGACGCGTTCAAGTTGGGGCCGCTATGGAGGGAGGCTTATGGCGTGCCCTATGTGCTCGATTACCAGGATCCGTGGGTGAACGACTACTATAGCAGGACAGGGACACCCCCGCCGGGAGGCAGGCTGAAGTTCTTCATGGCACAATGGTCTGCGAGACGTTCCGAGCCGAACGTCCTTCGCCGCGCCTCCGGCGTCATCGCTGTATCCAGAGCCTATGGAGACACTCTTGCAAAAAGTTACCCGTGGTTCGACGCCTCAAGCGTCACGCTTCTGCCTTTTGGGGCTGCTGAAAAGGATTTTGAGGCCGCAAGGAAACACAAACCGCGGAATCCTGTGGTCACCCTTGGCGATGGAGATTTTCACCACGTTTACACGGGGCGCTGCGGCCCGGACATGTCGACATCGCTCACCGTTGTCTTCCGGGCCTTCAAGAAGTTTCTGGCTGAGCAGCCTGCTGTGGCTCAACGCATACGATTTCATTTCATCGGCACCGATTACGCACCGCGCCCGTTCGGACGCGATTGGGCCCTGCCTATCGCGCGCGCAGAAGGGGTCGAGGCCTTCGTCTCGGAGCATTGCTACCGAGTCCCTTATTTCGACGCTCTCTACTACCTCCTCAACGCTGACGCTCTACTCGCGGTGGGTTCAAATGATCCCACCTACAGCGCCTCGAAGATCTTCCCCTATATATTGGCAAAACGACCCACATTGGTCGTCTTTAACTCACAGAGTCAGGTCCTCGAGATCGCCAAAATCATGAAATGCGGTCGGTGCTATGGCTTCTACGAGGGATTCGATCTGGACGCGATGGTGAATGAGATCACTAAGCGGTGGTTTCATGACGGAGAGATGCGCAAGCATGTTGAAACTGAATCCAAGGCATTTCTTCCCTATTCCGCGGAAGGCATGACAATGCGGCTTTCGGCTTGTTTTGAATCGGCGGTGAGCCGCGGCCAGACCGATAAATGATCAAGTCAATCGATGCCAGCCGACGGCTTGCGGTGGTTCTATCGCATCCGACGCAATATTACAGCCCTTGGTTTAGGTGGATTCGCGCCCAGACGGATCTCGAGCTAAGGGTATTCTATCTATGGGACTTCGGTGTCGCCGAGAAGCGCGATCCCAGGTTTGGTGCTACCTTCAAATGGGACGTGGACCTCCTGTCGGGCTACGAGTTTGAGTTCGTTCGGAACACCGCGGCACGGCCGGGGACTGAGCGCTTCTTGGGCCTCAACAATCCGAGTTTGACCGAGCGTCTCGCGGCCTGGGCACCCACGGACGTGCTGTTGTTCGGCTATAGATCCGTGAGTCACATCCGAGCGATCGTTTGGGCGTCCCGCAGGGGAATCCCGATTCACTTTCGCGGTGACTCCCATTTGCTGGGGCGCGGTTCTTTAAGGCTGCATGTGCGCCTCGCTCTTCGCGCGCTCTACGCGCGATTTGCCACCTTCTTGTTTGTGGGCAAGGCCAATCGGGACTATTTCAAGGCCCTGGGCGTGCCCGACCGGAAGCTCTTCTTCGCCCCTCACTCGGTCGACATAACACTGTTTCAGCGCGACAGCCCATCGCACCACGAGGCCTCGCAGAAGCTGCGTCTGCAGCTTGGCATAAGTCCGTCAACCAGGGTCGTGCTTTTTGCCGGCAAACTTGTTGCCGACAAGCAACCACTGGAGCTGTTGGCGGCCTTTTTGGCTCTTGGGCTCCGAGACACGGTCCTGGTCTTCGTGGGTGACGGTCCCCAAAAGGAGCGGCTTCAGGAATTCGCATCCCGGAATGCCGGCGGATCGGACTCCCCATCTGCCAGGTTCCTCCCGTTCGCCAACCAGAGTGAGATGCCTTCGCGCTATCTCCTGGCTGACCTTTTCGTTCTTCCGTCGCGCGGCGTCTATGAGACGTGGGGTCTTGCGGTCAACGAGGCCATGCACATGGGCGTTCCGTGTCTCGTGAGCGATCGCGTCGGATGCCAGAGAGACCTTGTGACTCCGGGTGAAACCGGATGGGTGTTCGATCCGACGGACCCTCAGGCTCTGGGGCAGACCTTGTCCCTTGCGCTCTCAGACCTTGGTTCTATGTCCCGCAAGTCAGCAATCCGGCACGCAGCTGACCTCAGGATCGCGGGTTATACCTACACGCAGACCACTGCAGGCCTGCTCGCCGCTCTTGCGGCCACACGCGCCTGACGGCACCCTTCGCAGCGTCCATTCCTCCATTGCGAATCACGATCGTGACCAGCTTCTTTCTCCCCGTGCCTGCGGTACGCGGCGGCGCGAGCGAAAAGGCGTGGCATGGCCTGGCGAGGGTTTTTGCGTCCGAGGGTCACTCGGTAACCATAGTCTCACGAAGATGGCCCCGCTTTGCCGATGTTGAGACCGTCGACGGTGTAAGGCATGTGCGGCTGCCTGGATTTGATCACTCGCGACACCTCCCAATCAACCTGCTTCTCGACCTGATCTGGGGCATGAGGGTCTTTCGTGCTTTGCCTCGTGGCGACGTGGTCATCTGCAATTCGGTCGCCCTCCCTGTATGGCTTCATTTCATGAAACCGTCAGCCGGGAGGGTTGCGGTTATGATGGGAAGAGCGCCAAAGGGGCAGGTCGGCTTCTACGGGGGCGTGTCTAGAATATACGCGCCGAGTACCTTTGTCGCGGCACAGATTACGCCGAACTGGGCGGCTTCGCGCACACGGGTCATCGGTTATCCAATAGATTGGCAACTTCATGCCGGATTGGCGGCCCAGTCCTGTCCCCCGATAACAATAGGTTTTGTGGGGCGGCTGCACCCGGAAAAAGGCGTTGCGGTCTTGGTCCGCGCCGCGCGCCTTCTAGCTGACCGCCCTGGGTTGCCAGAATGGCAGCTCAGGATTGTCGGACCCTCCTCGGTCGCTGACGGAGGAGGAGGCCCCGGATGGACTGCTGCGCTTAAAATTGAAGCCCAGGCGCCGGGTATGCGCGTTGAGTGGCTCGGATCGGAATTTGACAGCGAACGCCTAGCGAAACTGTACGGAACCTTTGACATCTTCTGCTATCCAAGCCTGGCGGAAAAGGGCGAAACTTTCGGAGTCGCCGTGGCGGAGGCCATGGCGGCCCGATGCGCCGTGATTGTTTCCTCGTTGGGGTGCTTCAACGACCTTGTCAATGACGGGCAGACCGGCCTCGTCTTTGATCACACCGCCGTTGATTCTGCCCAGCAGCTGGCCGACTGCATCGGTCGCCTCCTGGTGGACGAGAGCCTACGCAAGGACTTGGCCCTGCGCGGTCAGCAACATTCGCGGCAGTTCGACTACCAGGAGGTTTCCAAGCATATTTTGGAGGATCTCTCGCTTTTGACGGGCTCTGCGGACGAAAACTGCTGATATAATAGGATCATGCCAAAGGAAGAACCCTATCTGGGCCAGGGCTGCTCGACCCCGTATTCGCGGCGGGAGGTAGCGTTGCGGATTGCTTGGGTCGTTGTGCAATCGACCCTATTCAGGTGGAGTCCACGCCCATTCCACGGGTTCCGCGCACGTCTCTTGAAGGTGTTCGGAGCGGACATACCCGATCCCGGCAAGGTTGTGGTCTTTCCATCGGTGTCGGTTGTGTTCCCGTGGAAACTCGCCCTAGCCCCAAGATCCATGATCGGGCCCAAGGTTGTGATCTACAATCTTGCAACCATTTCACTCCTTAGGGGCGCGAATATTTCGCAGAACTGCCATCTGTGCGCGGGCACCCATGACTATGGTCAATGGAGCATGCCCTTGGTGGCAAAGCCGATCGTCGTGGGCGAAAATGCCTGGCTGGGTGCCGACGTATTTGTCGGGCCCGATGTCTCGATCGGTGAGCTCTGCGTGGTTGGCGCGCGCTCGGTCGTCGTCACAAGCCTTCCGTCACGGGCGGTCTGCGCCGGAAACCCCTGCCGAGTCCTGAAGGAACGGCCCTCTCCTTCAGCGTGAAATCCTGCCAAATCGTGCCAAGTCTTGAGGCCCGCCACGGCGGTCCGAGCAAGTCCGTATTTGGTCTCGCGACCGCGCTCGCCCAGAACGGCGATTCGGTGGAACTCCTGACCACTGATCCCGGCCAGGGCTGGAGCCGCTCCGAAGGCAACCTTGAGATCAAGGCCTTTCACCGGGCATGGCCCGGATCGGTGTGTCCTTCACCCGACCTGCGCTCATATCTCAGGACGGTCAATGCCGACGTCATCCATCACCATTCGATCTGGCTCCGAACCCTGCACTATGCCCATAAGACCGCCCAAAGAACCCGGGCGTCGCTCGTGGTATCGCCACGCGGAATGATGGATCCCTGGGCGTGGAACCACCACGCCCGAAAGAAGGCCTTAGCCCGGGCGCTAATCCACCCAGGCGCATTCGAAGCCGTGGACGGATGGCATGCGACCAGCCAGGAAGAATGCGACGGCCTGCGCGGCCTCGGATTCCGTCAGCCAGTCTGCGTGGCTCCCAACGGCGTCTTCGCACCATCTGCCGAAAGCATGGCTGAAGCTGCGGCACATTGGCATGAGGTCTTACCTGCGTCCAAGCACCGACCCGTGGCGCTGTTCTACTCGCGATTTCACAGGAAGAAGAGGCTCATTGAGCTCATAGACGCGTGGCTTGATTCCTGCCCACGCGACTGGATCCTCCTGGTTGTTGGGATCCCCGAGGACTATACGCCGGAAATGATCGAGGACTATGTCCTGAGGTCCGGCCACGCGGGGCAGGTCCGAGCCTATGACGGATCCGGACATCCTCCACCCTACGCCATCGCGTCCCTTTTCCTTCTGCCGTCCCATGGGGAGAATTTTGGACTCTCGATAGCCGAGGCGCTCGCCAGTGGAGTTCCCCCGCTTGTAACCGACACCACGCCGTGGTCAGGCCTGAACAGGACCGGCTCGGGGTGGTGCGTCCCATGGCCGGATTATGCCGCCACGATCCGCATTGCGACGTCGGAGGGACTCGAATCGCTGCGTTTCCGGGGGTCAGTGGGGCAAAAGTGGGTGCTTCGGGAATTCTCCTGGGAAAGGTCCGCCAAGTTGCTTTCGGAGTTTTATGCCGGGCTCCGCGCGGGAACAGCGGAGACGCTTTCGTGAACGACGCCTTGCGCCGACCCTTCTCGAAGACCCTGGAACTCGCCGTTGCGGCGCACGTCATCGTCTTCATTGTGGGCGTGTCTTGGGCGTTCGGCGGAAATGCGGACTGGGTCCGGACTCCCATCTCCATCTGGGGTTCATTTGGAATCCTTCTCACGCTGGTCTGCCTGGCCGTCCAGATCCCG
>Ga0265313_10000424_pt1 | contig 45135 bp, 56 predicted proteins | sample 4123metaG_FD_203122 | JGI IMG/M metagenome (GOLD analysis project Ga0265313, IMG submission 203122) | Rhizosphere microbial communities from Carex aquatilis grown in University of Washington, Seatle, WA, United States - 4-1-23 metaG | ecosystem: Host-associated > Plants > Roots > Rhizosphere >... | reverse complement strand
CTTGGCCCGTTTGGATCTTTCGGATCCGGGGTCGCGGTGACCTTGCCTCAAGGAACCAAAGGATCAGTAAAAGCACATGGTTAACGGGTTAATACCAACGCAACGCATCCGTCGAATTTCGCCGGGCGGCGTTCAGCGTCCGTCAACTGTGAGAATTAAGCTTTCGGTAACCACAAGAGCCGCGGAATTTGGCGGCCCGGCCGGTGCCGCGCGTGCCGGCTAGAACGTGCGGCTCAGCGCCATCGGTTGGCGGTTCTTCGGCTTCTGCGGCACCGAGCGCCCTGTGGCGCCATAGGTCTGCGGCACCTCGGTGCGGTTAAGCGCCTCCGAGACGCCGCGCACGATGCCTTCCGATACCGCATGCGCGGTGGCCAGCACGGTCAGGTTGATCTGAAGGATGGCATGAAAGGTGTCGTGGCGCCGGCGCAGTCCATCGAGGGCGGCCGGCAGGCTGCGCTTCAAGAACTCTTTGCTGGCTTTGAGGCGCTCGGTCTCGGCGAGATAATGGCCGGCCAGTTCCGACTTCGCCGCTTCGAGCTTCGAAGCTTCGCCGAGATGGCCGCCACGCACCAGCGCGGTTTCCTCTTCGACGGTGGCGAGCAGGCTATCCATGATGCGCTCGAGATTGGCGATCACCTGTTGCGCTTCGCCGACACTGGCGATCGGCGGCCGTCCAGGCCCTGTCTGCTGGCTCACGATTGTGCTCCCTGGCGCGCAATCAATGCACGATAGACTTCATCACCGATGCCGATGCCGCCGGACTTGGCGAAGCTCTTGGCGTATTCGTCGGTCAGGAAAGAGCGCCACACGCCGGTCGCGCCCTTGCCGCCGAGCGGTCCGTCTCCGCCGACGTCCGTGAACATTTGCGAAAACATGCTGTTGAGGAAAACCGCCTCGAAGTCCTGCGAGGCCGTCTTGGCCTTTGCGGCTGTCATGCCGTTGAGATTGGGCTGCTTCGCATTGGCCACGGCGAGGGCATCGCTGACGCCAAGCCCGGGCACCGATATCGACAGAGCGGATGCATTCGCCATCACATCACCTCGATATCGGCCTGGATAGCGCCGGCGGCCTTGATCGCCTGCAGGATCGAGATCATGTCGCGCGGCCCGATGCCGAGCGCGTTTAGCCCGTCGACAACCTGCTGGAGCGATACGCCCTCCCTGATCGTGGCGAGCTTCTTGCCGTCTTCCGTCACGCCGACCTGCGTGCGCGGCACGACCCGCGTCGTGCCACCGCGCGAAAACGGCTGCGGCTGGCTGACTTGTGGCGTTTCGGTAATGGCGACAGTGAGATTGCCTTGCGCGACCGCCACCATCGAGACGCGCACGTCGCGGCCCATCACGATGACGCCCGAGCGCTCGTCGATGACGATCTTGGCCGGCATGTCCGGCTCGACCTGAAGCTGTTCAATGTCGGTGAGCAGCGCCACCACGTTGCCGCGAAACTGTTGCGGCACGGTGATCTCGACCGTGGCCGGATCGAGCGGTTCGGCGGTGGGCGCGCCGATGAAGTCATTGATCGCGATGGCAATGCGCTTGGCGGTGGTGAAATCGGGGTTGCGCAGTGCCATTCGCAGCTGGCTCAAGCGGTTGAGTGCGAAATCGATTTCGCGTTCGATCAGCGCGCCATTGGAGATGCGTCCGACCGTCGGTACGCCGCGCACGATTTTCGCGGCTTCGCCCTCGGCCTGGAAGCCGCCGATCGCGAGCGAGCCCTGCGCCACGGCATAGACGTTACCGTCGGCACCGAGCAGCGGCGTCACCAACAACACGCCGCCTTGCAGGCTCTTGGAATCGCCGAGTGCCGACACCGTCACGTCGACGCGGGTGCCCTGCGTGCCGAACGGCGGCAGATTGGCCGTGACCATCACGGCCGCGACATTGCCGGTGCGCAATGTCTGCTGCGCGGCGGCGCCGCGAATATTGACGCCGAGCCGCTCCAGCATTGCCGTCAACGATTGCTTGGTGAAAGGTATGTTGTTGAGCGTGTCGCCGGTGCCGTTGAGGCCGACGACGAGGCCGTAACCGATCAACTGGTTTTGCCGCACACCTTCGATATTGGCGAGATCCTTGATGCGCGACGTCGCTCCGGCTCCCACCGGAACGCACACGATCAGGATCACCGCCAGCGCGGCTCTCAATGTCCTCGTCATCATTGCTCCCCAATGAGCTGGACCAACCACGTGCAATGCGAACGCCGTGCCAACTCGAGACAATCGCTAAGCGGCTGGGATCGTAAGGAAATCGGACCTGGCCGGGTCGGACTTTGGCCGTGCGCTCGGCACGAATGGCCGGAGCGGGCAAATATTGCCGGCTTCTTTTACCGGCCATTAACCATACGAGCGCAGTTTCAGGAGACGGGGGACCGAACTTCGGCCGGGGGAGCAGCGCGACGCAATGCGGGTTCAGGGACTGACCGGTTCAGCATCGAAGACCGCGCCTTCGGCCGCGCGGCGCGCTGCGTCCGGCACTTTCCAAGTCAGCGATGGCGAGACGTCACAAGGCCCGGCACAGACCGCCGGGCTGCGGTCGGTGTCCTCGGTCGATGCCCTGATCGCACTCCAAGGCATCGAGGACCCGACCGAGCGCCGCAAGCGCGCCGTCAAGAACGGCCGTAATGCTCTTGATGTCCTCGATCATCTCAAAGTCGGTCTGCTCGAGGGCAATATCGATCAGGCGACGCTCGGTCGGCTCAAATCGGCGGCTGAGGGCCTCAAGAACGGCTCCGGAGATAGCGGGCTTGATGCGGTGCTGGCCGAGATCGAATTGCGGGTCGAAGTGGAACTCGCCAAGGTCAGTCGCGCCTGAGCTAACCCATTACAAAAACGTCATAATCCCGCAAGCGCTGGGTGGTACGCACATATTGTCGGCGGCGCGCCGGACGTATATAAGCCGCCGCGCGAGGGGGTGCGCTCGCACGAAAAACAAAAGCAGAAACTGCTGCACGGGTGGGAGTCGCGGGAAATGTTGGCCAAAACCAAGACCTATCGGCCATCTGATAAAGAGCCTTTCATGAACGAGCGTCAGCGCGAATATTTTCGCGCCCGATTGCTCGCCTGGAAGGAAGAAATCCTCAAGGAAGCCAAGGAAACCCTCCTTCATCTCCAGGAGGAAAACCAGAATCACCCCGATCTCGCTGATCGGGCGTCGTCCGAGACCGATCGCGCCATTGAACTGCGCGCCCGTGACCGCCAGCGCAAGCTGATCTCCAAGATCGAGGAGGCGCTCGGCCGCATTGAGGATGGAACTTACGGTTTTTGCGAGGAAACCGGCGAGCCGATTTCACTGCGCCGGCTCGAGGCCCGCCCGATCGCCACGCTGTCGGTCGAGGCGCAGGAGCGCCACGAGCGGCGCGAACGCGTCTATCGCGACGATTGATCCGTTTCAGCGCTGCGCTCGATCCCCTGTCAAGAAGTGCGCGGCCTCCGGCGGGGGAGCCGACCGGAGGCCGCGTCGTTACGCCATTTCCGTTCGCGCGCACGGAGACGGCGTGGGAGCTCGGGAGCCGGTCATCGCTGATCAGAATACGCGCCACTGACCACCGATGACCGGCTCCCGCCGCTCGTCAGAATGGCAACAGCACGTCAAGCACCTGCTGGCCGTAGCGCGGCTGTTGCACGTCGGTGATCTGGCCGCGGCCGCCGTACGAGATGCGGGCTTGCGCGATCTTGCTCGAATCGATCGTGTTGTCGCTCTGGATATCTTCCGGCCGCACGATGCCGGCGACGATCAGCTCGCGCATTTCGAAGTTGACACGGATTTCCTGCTTGCCCTCGATCACCAGATTGCCGTTGGGCAAGACTTGCGTGACCACACCGGCAATATTGGTGGTGAGTGCCTCCTGACGCTGCACCGAACCCTTGCCGTCGCTCGAGGCGGTTGAATCGGCGGTGAAAATCCGGCCGGGCACCGGTACGCTGAGAATTTTATTCTGGCCGAAGAAATTGGTGATGCCGGAGTCCTCGGTGTTGGCGCGGCTGCGCTGGGTCTCGTTGGCGATATTAGCCTTGTCGGCGAAATTCACCGTTACCGTCAGGATGTCGCCAATCTGATGCGCGCGCTGATCCTTGAAGAAGGCACGCGAGCCGTTGCGCCACAGCGAATTCGGATTGTACGACGCCGGTTGCATGGCCGGCATCGGCATCTGCACCGGCTTGTAACCGGGGCGCGCGGTCGGATTGTTGACCTCCGACAATGCCGGGGGTGCGCCAATGCTCGCGAGCCGATCCAGCGCGCCGCAACCGCCTAGCAGCCCCGCCAGCAGCGCCACACCGCTCGCGGAACGCAACAACCTGAGTACCAGCATCGACGTCACTTTCATTTGGCGTCCGTTCATTTTACGCCTGCAGGCGGCCGGCCAAGGCCGTCGGTCAGATTTGCATCGGCCAACGCGATCACGCGAGCCGCCATCGAGGCGACGGCGACCTGGCCGGGGCCGACGATGGTGCCGCGCACAGTGCGGTTCGACTGCACATTGACGACGTCGATCATGTCGCCGACGGCGCCGGAATCGACGGCCTTGCCGCGCACCGCGAGCATGATGCCGGGCACCTGGTAAACGATCGTGACGTTCGCATTGCGTTGGACGACTTCCGGCTTCATCACGTCGGCGGTTCGTAGCGCGCGATCGCTGCTGAGTGGGTTGCGCACGGCAAGCCCGATCGCCTGGTCGGGATCGGTAATAGTGTCGGAGCCGATCTGGTCCCGAGGCAGACGCCGCACGGCGAGATCGCCCATCTTGATGATTTCGCCGCGGGCGAGCGGGCGCGTCAACGCCACCGTTTCCGCGGTCACAACCGCCGTTCCGCTTAGCCGCTGCCGTGCGGCGGGCGCGCCCGGAATATCGAGATCGGCATCGAAGCGTCCGTTGCGCACGTCATAGCGCAGGTGCTCGATATGCGGCGCGGCGGTGATGGAGGGCTCGACGCGCACCGCGCGCAACGCGCGATCGAAGCCGATCGCGATGTCGGCCGCTTGCCCGAGGCCGTAGCCTTTGGCGATGGCCTCGGCCAGCAGGATTTCGATATCGTGCGCGGCGACGGTGCGGCTCGCCCGCGTGACGATGATTTCCGAGATCGATCCTGGATCGATACCAACGAGCGCATGCGCGCGCATAGCCTCGATCACGTTTGCGACCGGGACGGTGCCGGTTTCGCCGAGCGCCGGAGCGCGGAAGATCGGCACGTCGGCGACGATGCCGGCGTGGTCGACCAGATCGCCGATCCGCACCACGCCGCCGGTGACGGTGGCTTCGGCGCGCAGCGCCGGACGTTCCGGCTCCGCGGTGGCGGCTTGCATCAGGAGCAATGTGGCGGCGAATGAGAAGGCGAGGGCGCGGATCATGAGTGCCACCTCAGTGCATCAGGTTCGTGGTTGCCGACAGCATCTGGTCGGCGGCGGTGATGACCTTGCCGTTCATCTCGTAGGCGCGCTGCGCGGCGATCAGGTCGGAAATCTCGCTGACTGCTTCGACATTGGCCTGTTCGAGATTGCCTTGCTGCAAGTCGCCGGCGCCGTCGGTATTGGGCAAGCCGTCCTGCGGCGCGCCGGAAGCCGGCGTTTCCTGAAACATATTGTCGCCGATCGACAAAAGTCCCGCCTTGTTGACAAAGCGCGTGAGCGAGAGCTGGCCGAGCACGTTCGACGTGGTCTGGCCTTGCTGCGTGACCGAAACCTGGCCCTGCGAATTGATCGTGAGTCCGGTCGAGTTTTGCGGAATCGTGATGCCGGGCATCACGACATTGCCTTGGACGGTGACGATGCGGCCCTGCGCGTCCATCTGAAATGAGCCGTCGCGGGTATAGGCGTAAGTGCCGTCGGGCAGCTGGATCTTGAAGAAGCCTTCGCCGCGGATCGCGAGATCAAGATCTGCGCCGGTCTGCGCCAGCGTGCCTTGCGTCATCAAGCGCGGCGTGCCGACGCTTTTGACGCCGGAGCCGAGGTCGACGCCGACCGGAAGGATGTTGCCCTGGTCGGATGTCTGCGTGCCGATGCGGCGCACGTGCTCGTAGAGCAAATCCTGAAACTCGGCGCGCTGGCGCTTGTAACCGGTCGTGCGCATGTTCGCGATATTGTTGGAGATGACCTGGACGTTGAGCTCCTGGGCCATCATCCCGGTCGCTGCGGTGTAAAGTGCGCGCATAACCTAAATTCTCCTCGATCAGGCCGGGACGTCGGCGAGCTTGTCGATGACGCTGTTGCCCATGTCGCTCAGCTGCTGCATCATCGTCGCAACTTGCGTGTAGCTTCGCGTGATTTCGATCATGCGGGTGATCTCGACCACGCCGCGCACATTTGACCCTTCGACGGCGCCTTGCACGACACGCGATGTCTTGTCCGCCTGTGGCGTGACCCCGTCCGGCGCCGCGAAGGTTGACGAGCTATCCTTGGTCAGCTGCATCGTCTGCTTGTCGTCGAATGCGACGAGTTTGAGCTTTCCCCGCGAAGCGTCGTTATTGGTGTTGCCGTTGCGCACGCTGACCGTGCCGTCGGCGCTGATCGAAATGTCGCGATCATTCGCCTGGATCGTGATTGGTCCGGATTCGCTGACCACGGGATAACCGTCGGTCGTCATCAGGTTTCCGGTCGGGCCGAGCTGGAACGAGCCGTTCCGCGTATAGCGCTCGCCGCGCGGCGTCTGGACGACCAGGAAGCCCTTGCCGTCGATGGCAACGTCGAGTGGCCCGCCGGTCTGCTTGGTCGGCCCCTGGCTCAGGTCATGCCAGGTTCCGAGGTCGCGGACGTAGCTGACTTTGTTGTTGGAGGCGGCGCCGGTGCGCGCGGTTGGCGACAGGTACTCTTCAAAAACCGAGCCGTCGGCCTTGAAGCCGGTGGTATTGATATTGGCGATGTTGTTGGCGACGACATCAAGCTCGCGCCCAAGCGCGACTTGCCGCGACAGTCCAATCAGCAGCGAATTATCCATCGTGCTCCCCTTGCGCCGGCAAGACCCCGCCCTCCCAGGCGCGGTCTCATCAGCTTGCCGCGGCTCTCCCAAGCCGGTGGCAGCACTCGCTTTGCAGAGGTCGTGCCAGAGTAGATAGCAAAGCGATTTCAAAAGGTTATCGGTTATGACTGCGGATTGGACCACGGCAAAATGCGCCGATTGCGGGGCGCACCCGGCAAAACTTTCCGCCAGCGCGGGAACCGGCAATGTTCTGTTAACCATAGCCACCTACCTTCGCCGCAAGGGCGCCGGGGTCGCGTCCGCGGCTTTTGTTTTCAGTCCTGCCGTTTGTCGGCTCCGCCAACACCAGGATTGGGGCAGTCATTCATGGCAGCAAAGAGCAAGGCGAAGGCGGACGACGAAAAAGAGCCGGATGCGACTGACGGTGAAGCCCCGGCCGCCAAGCCAAAGAAGAAACTTCCTCTCAAGTTGATCATCATCGCGGCGGCCGGCCTTCTGGTCGTCGGCGGCGGCGGATTTGCCGGCTACAAATTCTTCTTCAGCCATGCCGAGGAGAAGCACGAACAGGCGGCGGTCAAGCCTGCGACGTTCTTCGATCTGCCAGATGTGCTGGTCAATCTGTCGAACAGCGGCACCGACCGCACGCAATATCTCAAGGTCAAGGTCACGCTCGAATTGCCGGACAAGGAACTGGTCACCCAGATTCAGCCGCTGATGCCGCGCGTGGTCGATGCCTTCCAGACCTATCTGCGCGAACTGCGTCCGACTGACCTGGACGGATCGGCCGGACTCTATCGTCTCAAGGAGGAACTGACGCGCAGGGTCAACGTCGCGGTCGCACCCAACAAGATCACTGCGGTGCTGTTCAAGGAAATCGTCGTCCAGTGAGCAAGCAAAGACTAATTGATTCTCAAGCGGTGCGACTCTAGCTCATGGCGCAGAAAGACCAGGTCGATCAGGACGCGCTCGCCGCCGAATGGGGCTTGGCGCTCGAGGCTGACGGTACGCCCGCGGCTGGCGCGGCTGCCCCGGCAAGCGAAGATGCCACCGCCGCGCAATGGGCGGCGATGGTCGATGAGAATTCACAGTTCTCGCAAGGCGCCAAGGGCGGCACCGAGCGCATCCTGAATCAGGATGAAATCGACAGCCTGCTCGGTTTCAGTCTCGCCGACGTTACGCTGAGCGACCGCTCCGGCATTCGCGCCATCATCGACTCGGCGATGGTGTCCTACGAACGCCTGCCGATGCTCGAAATCGTCTTCGACCGGCTGGTTCGGCTGATGACGACGTCGCTGCGCAATTTCACCTCCGACAACGTCGAGGTGTCGCTCGACCGCATCACCTCGGTGCGGTTCGGCGATTATCTCAACTCGATCCCGCTGCCGGCCATCCTCGCGGTGTTCAAGGCCGAGGAGTGGGACAATTTCGGCCTCTGCACGGTCAATTCGAGCCTGATCTATTCGATCATCGACGTGCTGTTGGGCGGCCGGCGCGGCCAAAGCGCGGTGCGCGTCGAAGGCCGGCCTTACACGACGATCGAGACCAATCTGGTCAAGCGGATGATCGAGATCGTGCTGGCCGACGCCGAACTCGCCTTCCGCCCGTTATCGCCGGTCAAGTTCAACATCGACCGGCTCGAAACCAATCCGCGCTTCGCGGCGATCTCGCGGCCGGCCAATGCCGCGATCCTGGTGCGGCTGCGCATCGATATGGAAGACCGCGGCGGCGCCATCGAGCTGCTGTTGCCTTACGCAACCATCGAGCCGATCCGGGCCGTGCTGTTGCAGATGTTCATGGGCGAGAAGTTCGGCCGCGACCCGATCTGGGAGGGCCATCTCGCCACCGAAATCGGCCAGGCGCAGGTCGGCGTCGATGCGGTGCTGTACGAAGCGAAATTGCCGCTGCGACAGATGATGAAGCTTGCCGTCGGCGACACGCTGACGCTCGAGCTCAAGCCCGACGCACTGGTGAAGGTGCGCTGCGGCGATGTCGTGCTGACCGAGGGCCGCATGGGCAAAGTCGGCGACCGCGTCGCGGTTCGCGTCGACAAGCCGCTGCGCCGGCCGCGCACGACTTTTGCGATGTTCGAGAAAGCCGACGAATCCAACAATCGAGTGGAGGCGCAGTGACGCATACTTTCGGCTTCATGATCGAGAGCATGGTTTCAATCCTGCTCCTGTTCACAATTCTCTATTGCGTGCGGCTGAGCAAGCAGCTTCGCCTGCTGCGCGCCGACGAGCAATCCCTGCGCGCCACCATCGCCGAGCTGGTGACGGCGACCGAAATCGCCGAGCGCGCCATTGCCGGCCTCAAGTCGACGATGCGCGACGGCGAACAGACACTCAGCACCCGTCTCACCGATGCCGAGCGCGTGTCGCGCGAAATCGAGACGCATCTTCTGGCCGGTCGCGACTTGCTGGCGCGGCTTGCGCGCATCACCGGGGCCGCGAAACCGGCCGAACTCACCGAGGCGCCCGATGCACGTGAAGTCGCCGCTGCGGCGCAGGCTTTCGCCGATCGCGCCCGGGCGCGGATCAACGGTCTTGCTGCGTAGGGCGCGTCGTCAAGGAACAGCGGCATGATGCGTTTCACTCGCGACGTCCGACTGATTCCGGTCGTGCTGATCGCCATCGTGTGTCTGCTGGCGCTCAAGGTGTCCGGGCTCGTTCTGGACGGCGGCTATACTTTGGGTGACCGGCTGGCGGGTGCCAATCGCAGCGACCTCACCCCGACCACGGCGGACACGATTCCGGCGGTGACCCCGATCATCATGGCCGGCAATCAGCCGGCGCCGCCGCAGTCCTGGGCGCGCGAAATGTTCAATTTCGGCGACGTCACCGGATCGGTCGGCCACAGTGAAGCGGAGCCCAACAAAGACAACAAAGAGTCCAAAGACGCCAAAGACCCGCCTAAGGCTGGCGCGGTCAATCCGCCGAAGTCGCCGGGCGGTCTCGTAGTGGCGCTCGATCCTGTCGCCCCCCGCGGCGAACGCGCGATCCTTGAGCGGCTGCAGGACCGCCGCCAGCAGCTCGACGAGCGTGGCCGCGAGCTGGAAATGCGCGAAAACCTGCTCAGGGCCGCCGAAAAGCGGGTCGAAGCGCGCGTCGCCGAGCTCAAAGACCTCGAAACCCGCATCAAAGGCGCAGTCGAGCAGCGCGATCAGGACGAGCTCAACCGCTTCAAGAGCATCGTCGCGATGTACGAGAACATGAAGCCAAAGGAGGCGTCGCGAATTTTCGAACGCCTCGACCTCAAGATCCTGGTCGACGTCGCGACCCAGATCAATCCGCGCAAGATGTCGGAAATCCTCGCCCAGATGTCGCCGGAGTCGGCCGAGCGGCTGACCGTCGAACTCGCCAGCCGGGCGGCGGCCAAGAAGACGGCGGCGGACGTGCTGCCGCAGATCGTTGGCAAGCCAAACGCCCAGTGAGCTTGCAGGGTTAACGCCACGTTAAATGCCGAACTTTAGGCTGGGCGCCGGCGCAGTGCCGGCGGACATCATCGATGCCGCCGGGACGCCGGCTTGTGAGCGGGACGATGGCGGTCAGTCGAATCACTTTTGCAGTCGCGCTTCTTTCAGCGCCGCTTGTTGTCCTTGCGCCGGCGAAAGCCGATCCGGTCAGCGGCGAAGCCAGCATCTCGACCGACGGCGGCTATGCACGCCTCATGCTCAAGCTCGACGAGGAGGTCGAGTCCAAAGTCGCCGTGACCAATTCGGTGATGGTCATCACCTTCAAGAAGCCGGTATCGGTTGCGATCGACAAGATCAGCGGCGGCGCATCGGATTACATCAGCGCGGCGCGCCAGGATCCCGACGGCCTCTCGATCCGCATCGCGCTTGCACGCAAGGTCAAGGTCGACGCCATCCCGGCGGCCGAATGGCTGTTTGTCGATCTGCTGCCGGAGGATTGGGTTGGCGTCATGCCGGGCTTGCCGCGCAATGTCATCGACGAGCTGGCGCGGCGCACGCGCGAAGCCGAGCGACAATTGCGCCGCCAGCAGCTGGCCGCCAAGCCGCGGGCGAATTCGGTGATCCGGGTCAAGATCGGCGTGCAGCCGACATTCATCCGTTACATTTTCGATCTGCCGGATGTCGCCAATGTCGTGCCAGAGCGCAGCCCCGGCAAACTGACGCTTACCTTCGATCAGCCGCTCAAATTCGATCTGGCCGATGCCAAGGCGACGCTGCCGAAGTCGCTCGATGGCATCGATAGTGATGGCGACCGCGATTCGACGTCCGTGATCTTCCGTTTCAAGGGCAAGCCGCTGCTGCGCTCGTTCCGCGAGGAGCACAGCATTGTTGTCGACGTCGGCGTCAGCGATGCGAATGCGCGCGCCTCGGAAGACACGCCCACAGATCAGGCGATCGACTCGGCCGTGATGGCAAAAGCGGACGGGCCGGCCGCTTCTCCGCCGGAAACCGTTCCGGCTGCGGGGAATGCCGGCCTGCCGAAAAAAGATCCGGCCCCGCTAGCGGCCGAAGCGAAGCCCGCCGAGGCCACGCCGGTGCCGCCGCAAGCTGCGGCCGCGCCGGCACAGGAGGTGCCCGCAAAAGCGGCCGAGCAAAAGCAGGCCGCACCGCCCCCACCGGCTGCGTCCCCGCCGCCAGCGGCGCCCGCTGTAAAAACCGCGGCGGCTGCGCCATTAGCGCCACCTGCACCACCGCCAAAAAGGGTTGAGGCGACGCCGTCGCCGCCGGCTGCGGCGATGCCGCGAGCCGCGGTTCAGGCGCCGGCCGCTCCGCCGCTCCCGCCCGACATGATGGCCGCCAAGAAAGAGGCGCCGGCTGCGCAGGCCCAGGCCGAGCAGCCAGCGAGTGCTCCGCCGCGCCCGCCCGCCGATCCCAATTCGCCGCTGGCGGTCGTGGTCCATCGTCAGGGGTCTAATCTGCGTCTCGACTTTCCTTTTGCCGCGGCGACACCCGCTGCCGCTTTCCGGCGCGGGCGGGTGATGTGGCTGGTATTCGACTCCGCGGCCAAGATCGACACCACGGCGCTGGCGGACGACAAAATGATCCGCAAAGTGTCGCTCGGTCGCGCCGATGACGGTGCAACGATCCTGCGGCTGGCGCTCGACCAACCGAAGCTGGCCAGCTTGTTCAGCGACGGCACCGGCTGGGTGCTCATCATCGGCGATTCAGTGGTCGAGCCGACCAAGCCGGTCGCCATCGCCCGCAGCATTGTCGGCAAGGGCCGGTCCTCAATCACCATTCCATTTGCCGATCCGCGCGGCCTGCACCGCGTCAGCGATCCCGAGATTGGCGACTCACTCATGGTGGTGACGGCGCTCGGACCAGCCCGCGGTTTTCTCAAATCGCAGGATTTCGTCGAATTGCGCGCGCTGGCCTCGACCCATGGCATCGTGGTGCAGCCGCTGGCCGATGACGTGACGGCCGAGCTTGCCGCCGACAAGATCACCATCAGCCGTCCGGGTGGCCTTTCGCTCTCGTCCTCGAGCCTGGCGACCCGCGACAACAATAACAGCGCGACCTTTCAGCCGCTGGTATTCGACGCGCAAACCTGGGGGTTCGACCGTCAGGCCAGCTTCGTGGAACGGCAGTCGGACCTTATTGGGCGCGCTGCCGCGGCCCCCGAAGCCAAGCGTCGTGCGGCGCGGCTCGATCTCGCGCGATTCTATCTTGCCCGCGACATGGCCCCGGAAGCCAAAGGCGTTCTCGACGTTACCACCGCCGATGAGCGGGAAGGCGAGGGGCCGACCGGCACAGTCCTCAAGGCCATTGCCAACATGATGCTCGGCCGGCCCGATGACGCGCTCAAGGCGCTCGCCAACCCGACCGTCGGAGATGGCAGCGATGCTCCGATCTGGCGTGCCATGGCCCTTGCCGCACAGGGCCACTGGCCTCAGGCGCGCGAGCAATTCAGGAATGTCGAATCCGCCATTGGCGCGCTGCCGGTCGAGTTGCAGCGGCGAGCCAAGCTCGAAGCGCTGCGCTCCTCCATCGAGGTGCGTGATTTCGCCGGCGCGTCAGGAATGCTCAACGACTTCGAAACGCTCGGGATGCCGCCGGACCTCGCTCCGGCGCTTCAGATCCTGACTGGGCGACTCGAGGAAGGACTCGGCCATAACACCGACGCGCTGAGTGCCTATCGCCTGGCGGCCGCGTCGCGCGACCGCCGCTACGCCGCGCAGGGAAAATTGCGGGAAATCGAGCTGCGCTTCAAGCTTGGTGATCTCCAGCGCAGTGACGTGATCAACCAACTCGAAGACCTGACCACGGTCTGGCGCGGCGACGACACCGAGGCGGAAGGCCTGCAGTTGCTCGCGCATCTTTATACGCAGGACAAGCGCTACCGCGACGCCTTCCATGTGATGCGCACGGCGTTGCTCGCGCATCCCAATTCCGATCTGACCCGCAAGATCCAGGATGAGGCGGCGATCACATTCGACAGCCTGTTCCTGTCCGACGAAGGCGACGCCATGCCGGCGATCGAGGCGCTTGGCCTGTTCTACGACTATCGCGAGTTGACGCCGATCGGCCGGCGCGGCGACGATATGATCCGGCGCCTCGCCGATCGCCTGGTGTCGGTCGACCTGCTCGACCAGGCGGCAGAACTGCTGCAGCACCAGGTCGACCACCGCCTTCAGGGCGCCGCCCGCGCCCAGGTCGCGACCCGTCTGGCGACAATCTATTTGATGAATCGCAAGCCCGACTTTGCGCTGGCGGCGATCCAGAAGACCCGCATGTCCGACATTGCCGGCGATCTGCGCGATCAGCGCCTGCTGCTCGAATCGCGCGCCATGTCCGATGGCGGCCGCCATGATCTGGCGCTTGAAGTGATCGAAGGCATGAAGAGCCCGGAGGCGCTGCGGCTGCGCGCCGATATTCTCTGGGCAGCGAAAAAATGGCGGCCGGCCGGCGAGGCGATCGAATTGCTTTACGGCGAGCGCTGGAAGGATTTCGCGCCGCTGTCGGATCAGGAACGCGTGGACGTCATGCGCGCAGCGATCGCTTATGCGCTGGCCGAGGAGCCGCTTGGGCTGGCGCGCTTCCGCGATAAATACGCCGCCAAGATGAGCGACGGACCGGATCGCCACGCCTTCGAGGTCGTCACCGCGCCGATCGGCTCGACCTCATCGGAATTTCGCGCCGTCGCCGGGGCGATCGCCAACATCAACACGCTCAACGCCTTCCTTGATGAAATGCGCAAACGTTTCCCCGACAAGGCCGCCGGCGCGGCAGATCAACAAGCCGCGGCGCCTCAAGCCTCGCCCCCGCAGACGCAGCCGGCGCCGGATCCCGGCAAGCAGGCCGCCCAGGCCGACGACAAAAAGCCCGAGACCGCCGACGCGGCGCTGCCCGGCAAGCCGCCAGCCGGAACGCGGCTCAAGCCCGACAAGACACCGACCGGCTCGATCGGGCGCAAGACGATCCGCTAGCTGCCATAGCTCTGGATCAGCGAGCCGGCGACCAGGCTCCAGCCGTCCACCAGCACGAAGAAGATCAGCTTGAACGGCAATGACACCACGACCGGCGGCAGCATCATCATGCCCATCGACATCAGGACCGATGCGACCACGAGGTCGATGATCAGGAACGGCAGGAACAGCAGAAAGCCGATCTCGAAGGCGCGCTTGAGCTCGGAGATCATGAAGGCCGGGACCAGGATGCGCAGCGACAGGTCTTCCGGTTTTGCCGGCGCAGCCTCCGTCGACATGTCGACGAACAGCTTGAGGTCTTTCTCGCGCACGTTCTTCTGCATGAAGGCGCGCAGCGGCCCGGAGCCACGCTCGAACGCCTGCTCGGCGGTGATCTCGTTGGCGATCAGCGGCTTGATGCCGGTATCGTAGGTGCGCTGCAGCGCCGGGCCCATCACGAACGCGGTGAGGAACAGCGCCAGCGAGATGATCACCGCATTGGGCGGCGCGGTGGCAGTGCCGAGCGCGGTACGCAGCAGCGACAGCACCACTACGATGCGCGTGAACGACGTCATCATGATGAGGATCGACGGCGCCAGCGACAGCACCGTCAGCAGCGCGATCAGTTGAACGACCCGCTCGGTCAGCCCACCACCCTGGCCCTGGCCGAAATTGATGCTGACGTCCTGCGCCAGCGCAGGCTGCGTCAGGGCAAGGAGCGCGGCTACCCCGGCCGCGATCGTCACAAGACGAACACGGCGGCCGGAATAATCCGCCATCAGGTCTTTCCGGTCCGGCCGAGCAAGCTCGCCATTTCTTCTTCCAGGCTGTCGAATGGGTTCTTGGCCGGCTTTGACTCGATCTTAGGCTCGGCCTTCGGTTCGACTGCCGGCTCAAACTTGGGTTCGGCTCTGAACTCGGCTCTCTGCTCCGGCTCGACGGCCTTTACCGGCGGCGCGGATGTGGTCGCCGCCAGCGGATCGGTCACCGGCGGATTGAATTCGCTGGCGTTCGGCCGGCGCAGCGCGGCTTCGAGCCGCTGCGCCATCTCGGCGAGATTGCGGTCGGTCTGCGGCGGGGCCGCGGCCGGGGCAGGCGCCGCTGCTTCACGCATGGGCGGGGGTGACGAGACCGGCGCCATGCGCGGCGGTGGTGGCGGGACATCGAGTTCGGCGTTGAGTTTGGCTGAGAAATCCGAGGCCATGCCGCTGATGCTGTCCGCGGGGCGCACCCGCAAGCTCGGCTCGCGGCTGGGCTCGCGCGCCGGTTCGGGCGCAACCCATGTCTCCTCGCTGGCCGGCGCGCGGTAATTGCGCGGCGGCGGCTGCATCGGCGGCGGAGCAGGCGGCTCGACTGCCGGCTGCAGCGGCCAAGTGCCGCCGCCATTCTCGCCGAGGCCGGCCGAGCGCGGCATCGGTTCGCCGCCGGTCGCGCGCACGGAGTCGCGGCCGGTCTCGCGCGCGCTGCCGGCGCGCACGATATTCGGCTCGATGATTATGTCATTGGGTCCGCCGATCATCATCAGATGTTCGACATTATCGCGCCGGATCAGCACCAGGCGGCGCCGGCCATCCACCGAGGCGGCATCGATCACGGCAAGGCGCGGCTGTCGGCCGCGCGCGCTGCTGCTCAAGCGGTTGGCGCCGAAGCGGCGCACCAGCCAGGCCGTGAGTCCGATCAGCGCAAGGACGATGACGAAAGCGGCGAAGAATTTTGCCGCCATCGGCATGTCGGGAAGCATTTGAAACATCAACCGTGCTCCGTGTGTGCCGCCGGGAAACCGCGAGGGGAATCGGCCGAAAGGTTAATTCCGCAGGCACTATTTGCCGCCCGGAATACTAACAGAGTATTAATAAAATGCGCCCGATTTTCGTAGCGGTGCCTGTTTGCGAGGCTGTCAGGGTAAACAGACTCTGAATATGGCTTTTCGTAGCCCGCCGTCTTTTACCTGCCATTAACCATAGGCCCGGCAAAGTCTGCCTAGCGAGGCAGGCACGAGGGCAGGGCAATGGCGCTTTCCGGCATTCCGATCTTGTCGATGCTGCGCACGCGCATGGAATGGCACCAGGCGCGCCAGCAGGTGCTGGCCGAGAACGTCGCCAATGCCGACACCCCGGGCTATCAGGCGCGCGACCTATCGCAACCCAAGTTCGAAGAAACGTTCCCGCCACCGCTTGCAACTGTCTCGCTGGTGCAGACCGAGAGCGGGCATATCGGAGGCGGGCTTTCGTCATCGTCATCGCCGTTCCGCAGCCAGAAAACCTCCGGCTATGAGGTCCGCCCGACCGGCAATGCCGTCAGCCTCGAAGATGAAATGATGAAGGTCGCTGCCAACCAGCTCGATTTCCAGGCGGCGACCACGCTCTACAGCAAAAGCCTCAAACTGATCAAAACCGCGCTCGGCAAGGCCTAGCCGCGGCTCGAACGTAGGAGAGCATTCGTGGACTTCATGAAGACGATGGCCATCGCCGCATCCGGTCTCCGCGCGCAAGCCGGGCGCATGCGGGTGATTTCGGAAAACATCGCCAACGCAGATTCGACGCCGGCGAAGCCCGGCGCCGACCCGTATCGCCGCAAGGTGCTCAGCTTCACCTCGGTATTCGACCGCGAGCTCGGCGTTCGCACCGTCGGCATGGGTCGCGTGCAGCCCGACAAGTCCGACTTCCGGCTCAAATATGAGCCTGGCCATCCGGCCGCCGACGCCAACGGCAATGTCAAATATCCCAACGTCAATTCGCTGGTCGAGATGACCGACATGCGCGAGGCGCAGCGCTCCTACGAAGCCAACGTCAACCTGATCACCGCGACGCGCCGAATGCTCCAGCGCACCATCAATATTCTCACCAGCTAGCAGAGCCTGTCGCTCCAACGAAACATCTGCCAACGAAAAAGGACTGAGCCATGGCTACCCCAGTCGCTGCCGCCGGCGCCTATGCCAATATTGCCAAGATCACCGCCGGCGTCCCCAAGCCGCCCGGCGTCGAGACGACCCCCGCGAGCTTTACCGACGTGCTCAAGCAGGCGCTCACCGCGGTCCATGAGACCGGCCAGCGATCCGACGCGCAGACCAACGCCGCGGTGCGCGGCAAAGGCAACATGATCGACGTCGTCACGGCGGTGTCCGAGACCGAAGTGGCGATCGACGCCGTGGTGGCGGTGCGCGACAAGGTGATTGCGGCCTATGAAGACATTCTCAAGATGCCGATCTGATGACCGGACCGGAAACCCTCGACGTCGCCCGCGACGCCATCGTCACGCTGATCCTGGTGGCGAGCCCGGTCATGCTGGTCGGGCTCGCCGTGGGCCTTGCGATCTCGCTGCTGCAGGCGCTGACGCAAATCCAGGAAATGACCATCGCTTTCGTGCCGAAGATCCTTGCGATCTTCATCTCGCTGCTGATCGCGCTGCCCTTCATGGCGGAACGGCTGCACGGCGAGATGCTGCGGATCGCGGCCCGCATCGCGACGCCAGGCTCATGATGGCGCGACCGCGCCGGCGCGAACGAGACGTGGCCTGAATGAAGATCGATGTCTCCTACCTGCCGGCGCTGGCCGCGGCCTTTATGATGGTGTTTGCCCGCGTCGGCACCATGATCATGATGCTGCCGGGCATCGGCGAAGCCACCATGCCAATGCGGGTGCGGCTCACCATCGCGCTGATGCTCGCCGCGATCCTGCTGCCGCTGCACCGCGCCGCCTATACGATCGACCTGCAGGCGCTCGGGCCGGTGCTGGTCATGCTGTTCGAGGAGATGATCATTGGTGGCCTGCTCGGGCTGACCGCGCGGCTGGCGATCTCGGCGCTGCAGGTCACCGGCTCGGTGGTGGCGCAGCAACTCGGCCTCGGCTTCGTCACCGCCGTCGATCCGACGCAAAATCAGCAGGGCATGTTGGTCGGCAATTTTCTGGCGCTGCTCGGCGTGACACTGATCTTCACCACCGACATGCACCATCTGGTGATCGCGGCGCTCAACGACAGCTACACATTATTCGCGCCGGGCGAACTGCCCGTGGTCGGCGACATGGCGCAGCTGGTGACGCGGACCATCGCCACCGCGTTTCGCATCGGCATCCAGCTTTCGGCGCCGTTTCTGGTGTTCGGGCTGCTGTTCAATCTTGGCCTTGGCATTCTCTCGCGATTGATGCCGCAGATGCAGGTGTTCTTCATCGGCCTGCCGCTCACCATCATTCTCGGCCTGCTGCTGCTCGTGCTGGTGATCGGTGCGATGATGGGCATGTTCGTCGGCTATATCGAAGGCGTCCTCGGCGAACTGGCGCCGCATAGCTGATGGCCGACGAACAAGACAACAGCCAGAAAACAGAAGACCCGACGCAAAAGCGTCTCGACGACGCGCTCAAGCGCGGCGACGTCGTCAAGAGCCAGGAGGTCAATACCTGGTTCATCATGGCCGGCGGTACTCTGGTTCTGATGGCCTTCTCCGGCGGCATGAGCACCGGCTTGACCACCACATTGCGCGGCATCATCGCCAATGCGCACGACATCCGCGTCGATGGGCGGGCGCTGATCTGGTTCAGCGAAAAACTCGGCGTTGAAATGCTCGGGGTTTTGGCAATCCCCTTCGTCCTGCTGGCGTTGGCGGCGCTTGGCGGCAATCTCGTCCAGCACCGGCTGGTCTGGTCAACCGAAATGCTGTTGCCGAAATTCGACCGCGTCTCGCCGGCCGCCGGGGCAAAGCGCCTGTTTTCGATGCAGGCGCTCGCCAATTTCGCCAAGGGCCTGATCAAGCTGATCGTGGTCGGCGCCGTCCTGGTCGCGCTGCTGTGGCCGGAGCGGATGCGGCTCGAAGGTCTGGCCTGGACCGATCCGGCGGCGATCCTGCCACTGACCCGCACCTTCGCGCTCAAGCTGCTTGGTGCGGTGGTCGCGTTGCTCGCGGTGGTCGCCGCCGCCGATTACCTGTTCCAATACCGGCAATGGTACGAGCGCCAGAAGATGACGCTTCGCGAACTCAAGGACGAGTTCAAGCAAAGCGAGGGCGATCCGGCGATCAAGGGCAAGATGAAGCAGACCCGCCAGGCCCGGATGCGGCGGCGCATGATCGCCGCGGTGCCCAAGGCCACGGTCGTCATCACCAACCCGACCCACTTTGCGGTCGCGCTGCATTATGAACGCGGCATGCCGGCGCCGATCTGCGTCGCCAAGGGCGTCGACGCCGTGGCGCTCAAGATCCGCGAGGTCGCCGAGGCCAATTCGGTTCCGGTGGTGGAAAATCCGCCATTGGCGCGGGCGCTGCACGCCACCGTCGAGGTCGATCAGGCGATCGCGCCCGACCACTACAAGGCGGTGGCCGAGGTCATCAGCTACGTCATGAAGCTGCGGCGGGCGGTGAGCCGCCGCTAGTCCATTCGCCACCCGTCAACCGGTCAAAAGCCACGAATTGTGCACTCGAAACCCTTGCCGGGCCGGCTAGGCTGGGGCACTGAGGAAAACGCGACTCAACGCGCTCGCCACGGGCTATCTTCGGAATTATGGCAGGACCAGCTCCAGAATCGGATCGCGACGCGCGGCGGCCGGCCTATGACCGCACCGAGCGCGCCTCGCGCGCCGGGGGCATCGGCTGGGTGCTGCTGCTGGCGCTGCTTCTCGTTGGCGCCGCGGGCGGCCTGTTTTATGTCGGCAAGGACAATTCCGAACGCTACGTTTTCATGCTGCTGGCGCTGCTGGCGACCGCCGGGACCTTTTGTCTGTTTGCGCTCGCCGCCGGAATCTTGCGTTTCAGCGCCCGCGACGGCGGCAGTCTCATGCTCAAGTCGGCGATCGACAATGCGATGGACGCCATCGTCATCACCGAGCCGGGCGGCCGCGTGATCTATGCCAATCGTGCCTATCTCGATCTGACCGATGCCAGCGACGCCGGCGACGTGCGGCCGGTCGAGCGGGTGTTTATCGGCGATCCGGATGTGTCGGAGTCGATCTACCGCCTGCTGAATGCGGCGCGTGACGGCAAGCGGCTCCAGGAAGAGGTGCGCATTGCTGGTGACGCGGGCGAGTCCGGCCGCTGGCTGCATTTGCGGGTCCGCCCGCTTGGCGAGGATGGCCGGGAAGCGCGCCAAACGGTCTGGTCGATCGCCGATATCAGCCGCGAGCGCGAGCGTCAGGAAAACGTCTTCCAGGAATTGCAGCACGCCATCGATTATCTCGACCATGCGCCGGCCGGCTTCTTCTCGGTCGATGGCAAGGGCGCTCTGGTCTATCTCAACGCCACGCTGGCCGGCTGGCTCGATTACGACCTGGCCAGCGTCGGATCAGGCGGATTGACGCTGTCCGACATTGTCGCCGGCGAGGGCGCGGCGCTGCTCACCGCGCGCAATGCCGCGCCCGGCGATGTCAAGACCGACGTGCTCGATCTCGACCTGAAAACCCGCACCGGCAAGCCGGTGCCGGTGCGCCTGTTCCACAAGGTCGCGTTCGGCGCCGACGGTGAGCCGGGCGTGTCGCGCACTTTGGTGCTCAACCGCGCCGAGCGCGACGACGGCGCCGAACTGCAGCGCGCCGCCGAAGTGCGCTTCATGCGGTTCTTCCACAACACCCCGATGGCGATCGCGACGGTCGACAGGACCGGGCGGATCGCGCGGGAAAATCCGCGGTTCGCGCAGACTTTCGCGGAGCAACTCAAGGGCGAAGGCCGCTCAATTCTCGGCGTGGTCGCCGAGCGCGACCGGCCTGCGCTCGAAGTGGCGATCCGCAAGGCCGCCGACGGACAGAGCGACATCGCCCCGGTCGAGGCGACGCTGGCCGGGTCGGGCGAGCGCTTCGCCAATTTCTTCGTGCTGACGGTGGAGGAGGGCGACGGCGAGGCGGCGATCGTCTATGCGCTCGAAACGACGACGCAGCGCACCCTGGAAAACCAGATCAAGCAGCAGCAGAAGATGGAGACCGTCGGGCAACTGGCCGGCGGCATCGCGCATGATTTCAATAACGTGCTGTCGGCCATCATGATGGCGACCGACTTCCTGCTCAACGCCCACAAGCCGACCGACCCGTCGTTCCAGGACATCATCCAGATCAAGCAGAACGCCAACCGCGCGGCGGCCTTGGTGCGGCAATTGCTGGCATTCTCGCGCAAGCAGACGCTGCGCCCGCAGGTGCTCGATCTCGGCGAGGCGCTGTCGGATATCGGCATGCTGATCAAGCGGCTGATCGGCGAGAAGGTCACGCTCGAGGTCTCGCATGGCCGCGATCTGTGGCCGGTGCTGGTCGACCTCTCGCAATTCGAGCAGGTCATCGTCAATCTGGCGATCAATGCGCGCGACGCCATGCCGAATGGCGGCAAGCTCAGCCTGCGCACGGCGAACGTCAATGCTGCCGACAATGCGCGCTATGCCCATAAGGGCATGCCGGAAGCCGATTACGTGCTGGTCGAGGTGTCGGACACCGGCACCGGGATTCCCGACGATATCATCGACAAGGTTTTCGAGCCGTTCTTCTCGACCAAGGAGGTCGGCAAGGGCACCGGGCTTGGTCTGTCGACGGTTTACGGCATCGTCAAGCAGACCGGCGGCTTCATCTATGTCGACTCGAAACCCGGCCAGACGACATTCCGCATCTTCCTGCCGCGTCACGTCGCCGGCGCCGAGCAGGCGGTTCGCCCGATCCCCGCGGCGGATGCGCCGGCCATCGCTCAAGCCCTCTCGGCGGCGAGCGAAGCCGAGCGTGCCGCACTCGCGGACCTTACCGGACAAGGCACGATCCTGCTGGTGGAGGATGAAGACGGCTTGCGCGCGCTCAATGCGCGCGGCCTGAAGTCGCGCGGCTATACCGTGCTCGAGGCCGCGAATGGCGTCGAAGCGGTTGAACTGATCGACAAGCGCGGCGGCGGCATCGATCTCGTCGTGTCGGATGTGGTGATGCCGGAAATGGATGGGCCGGCCTTACTCAAGGAACTGCGCCGGCGCGATCCAACCATCAAATTCATCTTCGTGTCGGGCTATGCCGAGGATGCCTTCGCCAAGAGCGTGCCCGAAGGCGAGATGCCCGATTTCCTCGCCAAGCCTTTCACGCTCAAGCAACTGGTCGCCGCCGTGAAGCAGACGATGGCGTCGTCCGCGTCCTAGACTCGTCCGGTCAGGGCCAGGACCAGAATGACGATCAGAAGAACGCCGACGATGCCGGACGGCCCATAGCCCCAGCCGGAGCTGTAGCGCCACCGCGGAATCGCGCCGATCAGCATGAGAATGAGGATGACGACAAGAACGGTGCCAAGCATTGGACCACCCGGTTGTTGCTAAGCCCGGCGCCAATGCCGGGCTTTCCTGTTCGTCTTTTCAACGAGCACGGCCAGGGAATTGTTCCGTCAGCGGCCCGCGCGCGAAAGCGCCGCGGTGCTAGCACCGCGGCGTTTCGCGTGTCCTGATCGATGGCTTAGGGACAGACGCGAGCTCGTGCCCATCGTCCGTCCGCTGCCTGGACGCGTTCCCAGTGACACGCCGCCGTCGGTGCGACGTAGACCTCGCCGCGAGGTTCATAGGCGGCGTTGTAAGCGGCATTATTTGTCGCCGCAGCACCAACCGCGACGCCGCCGACCGTGCCGGCAACAATGGCGGGAACCACCCACCAAAATGCCTGCGCCGGCTTGGGTGCTGCCGTCATTGCGAGCGCGAGCGCGCCGGCGGCAACTGTCGAAACGATTGCTTTCTTGATGATCATGGATGATCTCCACTGTTGAGCGCATCTCCACGAATACGCACGCAGAACCAAGCAGCCACGCCATTGATCGTTCCGGTTCACCTGCGGCAATGCAGGGGCAATGCAGAGGCGATTTTTTGACCACGGAACGATTTTTTGACCATGGATGATGACGAAACCGCATGCGCGCAACGCGATGTTCCCCGTCCCGTTGACGTTTCGGTCAATTCCGACTATCTGGCTGCCCGCAACCTGGTTTTCGGCCTCATCTTGCTGACACGCTTCCCGGCTTTGGGCTGCGACAGAAGTGAATACCCAAAACTCGGACAGTTGCCGCCGACACGATGCGCGTGGCGGCGTTCAACGAAAGCGCGAAAGGAACTATGATGCCCGTCGGAACCGTGAAGTTCTTCAATACTCAAAAAGGCTTCGGCTTCATTCAGCCGGATGATGGCTCCAAGGATGTGTTCGTGCATATCAGCGCCGTTGAGCGCGCCGGCATGCGCTCGCTGATGGAGGGCCAAAAGGTCAGCTACGAAATCGTGACCGAGCGCGGCAAGCAGGCGGCAGGCAATCTGCAATCTGCCTAAGCGGCGCCAGATCTGGCATTGCAATGAAGCCCGGCGGTGACGCCGGGTTTTTTATTGCGGCGCGGCAGGATGCCTCAGGTCATCGTCGGATTAAGCGAGAGTTTTTGGTGTTAGCTTGAAATAAAGGACGGCATTGCGCCGCGCCATGTCGGGAGGGACTGCAATGAAAATTCAAACGGCCATTATCGCGATAACGGCGCTCGCCGTCCTTGCGCCGGCCGCCAACGCTCAACAGGTCAATATGACCTTCTTCATCACCAGCGTGACGATGGGCAAAGGCGGTAATCTCGGCGGCCTCGCCGGTGCCGACGCATATTGCCAATCGCTTGCGCAAAGCGTGGGCGCCGGAGGCAAGACCTGGCACGCCTATCTGAGCACGCAAGGACCCGGCGCGGTCAATGCGCGCGACCGCATCGGCAAGGGCCCGTGGCAGAACGCCAAGGGCGATGTGATAGCCACCAGCGTCGATGATCTGCATAGTGACAATCCGAAATGGACCAAGCAGACGGCGCTGAACGAGAAGGGCGAAGTCATCAACGGATTCGGCGACAAGCCCAATCGCCACGATATTCTCACCGGCTCGACCGCCGATGGCAGGGCGTTCCCGGCCGACGGGCCGGACCGCACCTGCAAGAACTATACGAGCACCGACGGCAATGTGATGTTTGGTCACTCCGACCGCAGCGGTCCGGGGCCGGATGCTTTCTACAAATCGTGGAATTCCTCGCATCCCTCGCGCGGCTGCACCGAGGAGCTGTTCCGCCCGTCCGGCGGCGACGGCCTGCTGTATTGCTTCGCGGTCAACTGATTGCACCGCAGATATCTGACCAATCCGCGCCGCGCTGCGGCGCGGATTTTCATTTGCGGAGCCGTGCCTAAAGCCGCGGTCGCGCGTTATGATGCTGCCAATGCGAGCGGAGGCAGACAATGCGTTACGAGCTCTATTACTGGCCGGGCATCCAGGGCCGCGGCGAATTCGTCCGGCTGGCGATCGAGGAGGCTGGCGCCGATTATGTCGACGTCGCGCGCAAGGACGGCACCGGCAAGATGATGAAGATGATGGCCGGCGAGGGGACGAAAACGCCGCCTTACGCGCCGCCATTTCTCAAGGCCGGCAAGCTCGTCATCGCGCAGGTCGCCAATATCCTGTTGTATCTCGGGCCGCGACACGGCCTGTCGCCGAAGCCCGAAGCGGGCCGGCTCTGGGTGCACCAGTTGCAGCTCACCGTCACCGATTTCGTCAAGGAAATCCACGACACCCATCATCCGGTCGGCACCGGTCTTTATTACGAGGACCAGAAGCCGGAATCGAAACGCTTCAGCGACGGCTTCCTCAAGGAGCGCGCGCCGAAATATCTCGGCTATTTCGAGCGCGTGATCGAGAAGAGCGGCGGGCCTTTCCTTCTCGGCCGCCGGCTTTGTTATGCCGATCTGTCGATGTTTCAGCTGATCGCCGGACTGCGCTACGCTTTTCCCGGCGCGATGAAACGCATCGAAAAGAAATTGCCGCGCGTCGTCGCCGTCCATGACCGCGTGATCGCGCGGCCGCGCATCGAAATATACCTCAATTCGGATCGCCGGATCGCCTTCAACGAGTCCGGCATTTTCCGGCACTACCCGGAGCTCGATGGCTGAGGCTAGCCGTGGGCGTCGAATTGCTTGCCGTCGATCGTCACAGGTTTCGCCCAGATCAGGATGAAGGCGACCAGGCACGGCACCGCGCCCTTGTTGATCCAGTTATGAATGGTGCCGCGCTGCACGATGCAATCGCCGGCCTTGAGATGAACGACGACGCCGTCATCAAGCTCCATGTCGAGCTCGCCGGAGATGACCACGCCGTAGTCGATTGAATCGGTGCGATGATTGCGCGGCGCGACGCCGGGATCGAACTTGACCACCCGGAACACGGTGCCTTTGTCGATCGAAGTGCCGATCTTCTTGCCGACCGGGTCTGAAAACACGTCATTGCTGATCGGGAAGCCTTCATCGGTCGACCACAGCTCGACATATTCGGCTCCTGGGCGCGGATTTTTCTTGGCGGTTCCGATCTCGTCGATCTCGACCTTGGCGTTGCCCTTGCTGTCGTGACCGGTGACGACGCGGCGGATGTTCAAGTTCATTCTCTGTGTCCTTGTCTCAAGCGAAAATAAGCAGCAGCGCGATAGCATAGGCGAGGACGAGCAATCCGGCTGCGAATTTGAGGGCTAGCGGCCTGCCGATCAAGCCCAGCACGAAAGCCGGAACCACCAGGACGAGATAAATCGGCGTCGCCATCATCGCGAGAACCCATTGCAGTCCGTTTGCGGTGGGGTCGTTCCAGACCAGGATCGGAGGCACGAAACTCAATGCCAGAACCAGTGTGGCGACGCCAACCGCGACAAAGATCCCGATTCGAAAAGCGCGCGCGGACATTGTGACAGCGTAATGTCTCGTCACCTGGAGTGTAAGAGGCGCCAGGGCCGCCCACGTCGCCAAGCCCGCGCGCCTTTGCTAGACTGATGGCCGGTCTTGGAGAGGAGCCTGCCATGCGCCATTTGTTGCTCTGCGCGGCGCTGATTGCCGCCGGCTTCGCCCAAGCGCAAGCGGTCCGCGCTCAAACCGCTCCTGTCCAAGCCGCTCCTGTCCAAGCCGCCCAGCCGAAATACGACGCCGTGTTCGCCGAGCAGATGTTCGCCGGCAAGGTCGACCAGGACAAAGCCTATGCCTGCTTCGTGCGGGTTTATGACGCCGCCCATCTCGCCAGACATCCGTTGCAGAAGGTCAAGTCGATGAAGCTGCTGGTGACCGGCGAAAAGAGTAGTGACCTTCCGGTGCTTGGCTATTCGTTCCGGCTCGGCCTGAACTTCCGCAATCGCAAGGGCAATTTCGATTCCAGCGGCTCGTGCGGCAGTGCCGGCATTACCGAGAGTCCGGCGCACAAGACAATGCTCGGCTGCGGCGTGGATTGCGACGGCGGCGGCATTTCGGTCGAAATGACTCCGGACAACAAGGCGACTTTGGTTCGGCTAGACCGCATCCGCATCTGGCAGAACAACAAGCCCGATGACGAGGGTCTCGATCTGTCCGGCGGCGCCGACGACAAGATCTTTCGGCTCGACCGCGCCAATCTCGATCTGTGCCGATCGCTGATCACCGACCGCAAGGAATTGGCGGCGATGCGGACGCTTAAGAAGTAAGGGCATCGATATGCAGCGCCGCGGTCTGCTGACCTTTGCGCTTGCCGCCGCCGGCGGGATCTTCGCGCTTTCCGGCAAACGTGCGCAGGCCGCTCCGCCCGACAAGCAGAAGGTGGTCTATCATCTCAGCGACGCCGACAAGGTCGCATTCGTGCTCGGCAATATCCGCAACCATTACGAAGGCGTCGGCGGGCCGGAGCACGTCACCATCGCGCTGGTGGTGCATGGCCCGGCGCTCAAGGCGTTCCAGACCGCGCAGTCCAATCCCGATCTCGCCAGGCGGGTCGGCGAATTCCACAAGGACGGGCTCGAGATGAATGCCTGCGGCAATACCATGAAGGCGACGAAAATAACGCTCGCCGACCTGTTGCCGGGGTTTATCGCCGCCGAGCAGGGCGGTGTGGTGCGGCTCGCCGAGCTGCAGGGCCAGGGCTACGTCTATCTGCGGCCCTGACGCGTGCCCTGACGTTTGGTGGCGCGCTTCTTGCGGGCATAGGCGGCCCGCGCTTTTTTCGCCCTCCGGCGGCGGCAGCGCCCGCACCGGCAGTTCGAGATGCCGATGACGTTGCGCAGATAATCCATGCCGTAGTGATAGGTGATTTCCTCGCCCGGCTTGATGCGGCGCAGGGCCCGAATATAGATGCGGCCTCGATAGGCGATCGGCTCGGCATTCGGGTTGCAGGAGTGGTTGGCGTAGCGCGCGAGATTGCCGCGCGGCGTGCCGTCGATCGTCTCTTTCTTGTTGACCTCGAACAGATAGCGGTTGCCCTTGCGCTCGCGCCGCTCGGCTTCCTTGGTAGTGAGCCGCGGACCCTTGTATTCGGCGATGCGCGCTCGCTTCCTGATTTCCCGCGTCGCGAACAGGCCGAGCCCGGTCACGGAACGGCCGAGGCGAAAGGGTCTTGTCGGCATGAAGCGCGCGCGATTCCAACAGAGGTAAGGCGTTGCGCATAAGGGCGCGCCGCAGCCCTGTCAACGATAACATCCGCGGCTTTCGAGAAACGCTGTCGCGGCTGCTAGGTGGCCGCCTGATCGAGGGTGACCTTGAGGCCTTTGCGATAGCGCGCGATTGGCGGCTCGGCCCGCAATGGCGCAGTCGCGCCGGTCTCGTGCTTGCCCGCTGGCGCCTTGACCAGGCCGCTCATCGCCGGCGCGGTGCTGCGGCTGTCCGGGAAGATCGAGCCGTTGAGCAATGTCGTGGCGACCCCGATATGGTCGTGCAGAATGCCCTTGAACACCGAGCGCACGTCGGTCGTTGGCTTGAGGTCGCTTTGCTCGTAGAGTTGACCAGGCCCAAGTCCCGGCCAGTCCCCGAACACCTTGCCGCCATTGACCGCACCGCCGGCGAGCAGGGCGACGGTGCCGACGCCATGATCGGTGCCGCCGTCGCCGTTGACCCGCACCGTCCGGCCGAATTCGGTCGTCGCCACCATCACGGTGTTCTGCCATGACGGCCCGACCGCGGTCTTGAAATCGGCAATGGCGAGATCGAGCTCAGCCAGCACGCTGCCGAGATAGCCCTGCGCCGCGCCCTGGTCGGCGTGCGTGTCCCAGCCCCCAACCGACAGGACCGCAATGCGTGGTCCGTCATTCGCGGCGATTAACCGCCCGGCGCCGCGGAACGCCTTGCGCAGGTCGCTGATGCCGCCGTCGTCCTGATCGGTGCGGGACGCGATCTGGTCGGCCTTGAGGCCGCGTTCCAGCGTGTCGTACATCTCTTGGTCGCGATCGCGGTAAAGCGTTTCGATCAGATACAGCAGCGGATCCTCGACCTTGTCGAACCAGGTGGAGGACCAGCCCAGCACCGGGGCCGGACCGCGCAGGATCAGAGGCGCCTCGCCGATCTCGATGGCGCCGGCTTTCTTGACCGGGGCGCCGGCCGGCAACGCGGTCAGCAGCCGGTTCAGCCAGCCGGTCGGGTTGGCGACGAGCGCCGGCGGCATGCCGTTCTCGAGGTTGTCCTGGCAGTCGAAATGCGAGCGGGTCCGCAACGGCACGCAGGTGGCATGCACGACCGCTGCCTCATTCGCCATGTACATATTGCCGAAATTCACCAGCGCCGGATGCAGCCCGAAGAACGTGTCGAGCTTGATGGTGCTCGACGCCGGAATGGCGATGCCGCCGCGCATCGAGGCGTAATGCGTGTCGCCGAATGGCACGCAGACATTGACGCCATCCATGCCGCCGCGCAGCACGACGACGAGGAGGCGCGGATCGTCCGTCGCGCCCTCGGCGAAGCGCGGCATATAGGCCCAGGAGAACAGGCCGGCGGTGATGCCGAGCATGGCGCGGCGCGACATCAGCAGGCGGGATTCGCCACAGCCTTCCATGGCGGCCCGCTGCAGCCGGAGATCGGCGGCGGAGGGCGGGCAGTCGCAATGATCGTCGGACATCGGTCTATCTCCGCTGAAATTCGGGGCAGGAGAACAGGATGGTCAGCGCATTATTGTTGCTGCCGGCATTGGCCAGCCGCTCGTTGGTATTTTTCGACAGCGCGCTGTCGAACAGCGACTTCGCCAGCTTGACGACGTCTTTCTTGTAGTCGTCGGCGAATTCCCAGCTCGAGAATTGCGCGATGTCGACCCTGATCCGCATCGCATCGGGGCTGAGCCACCGCGGCGTATCATCGGAATAGCCTTCCGGTGACGGCGATTCCCACTGCATGTTGTAAAGTGCGTTAAGCGGCTCGGAGAAGGTCCAGGTGGAATCGTCCGGGTAGCGTTTGCCGAGCGCGCGATATTGCGCGATCGTTATTTCATAAGGCGTGCGGATTTTTGTGAACGGGGCCGACCAGGCTTCGGGCAGCTCGAGCAGCGCCAGCGCGACTGCTCGCAGGTTGCCGCCGGTCGCGATAAACTTGTTCCTGAGCTTCTTGACCATGGCCGGCGTCGGCTCGTCGGTGATAAAGTGGCGCACCAGCTTGAAGGCGATGTGCTCGGCCGTCGCCGGATGGACGGCGAGATCGTTCAGCACGTCGAGTGTTTGCTGCGCGCCGTCCGAGCTATAGCTCTTGCCCATCAGGGTTTTGGCGCCAGGCTCGTGCCATGTCGGTCGGAACAGGAATTTGCCCCGATTTTGATTGGTGCCGCCGTTATAGCCGCCATCGGCTTCCCATCCGCGCACATAGGAATAACCGGTGAGGATGTTGGCCATGACGGTGACGTCGGTTTCGGTATAGCCGCCGCCGGAGCCGACCGTATGCAGCTCCATGAGCTCGCGGCCGAGGTTCTCGTTGAAGCCGTCGCCGGAGCTTTGTCCTTGCGGAGAATGGGGCCCGACCGAATCGGCATTGTCGAGGTAGCACAGCATGGCGGGATGCTGGATCGTGCCGCGCAGCATGTTGCCGAACTTGCCAAGCACGTTCTTGCGGATGACGTCGCGCTCCCATTGGCCGATCGTGCCGCGCACCGCGTCATCTTTGTTGACGGTCATCGAGAAATGGTTGGACCAGAAAATGACCAGCCGCTCGACGAAGCCGATGTCGACCGACATCTGCTTGTCGACGCGCGCGTTCAGTTCGAGCTGGCGCATCGCTTCGGCGCGGTCGAAGCCTTGTTGCGATTCAAAACAGGCTTTGGCGTAGCTCGGCAGGCTGCCGCCGATGTCGGCGATTCCAGCGGTCTCCACTTCGGCCTTGAGTGCGGCTTTGGGATCGGAGCCGATGCTGGCGGGCCCGCCGGGCTTGGCGCCGAGGCCGAAGCGATTGAATGCAATCAGCGCATTCTGCGCTGCCGTCGCGGTCAGTGACACGGGTCGCCCCCCCTGTGACGTGATCCAGCTTACGCTAGCAATAAATCTGTTTTGTAATCGTGGCCTCGATGCGGCAGATTTTAAGCAAAACGGCGTTTTGCACAGGAGATCCATCACGGCTTTCGCAGCCCCGCGCGCTACGCCAAGATCGCGTTCATGAGCGAGCGCTGGCCGGACTTGCCTTACGCGGCGTGGCGGGACACCCGCGACACGCTGCATTTGTGGACGCAGATCGTCGGCAAGATCCGGCTGACGCTGACGCCATGGCTCAACCACTCCTGGCACGTCACACTTTATGTGACGGCGCGCGGGCTCACCACCTCGCCAATGCCGTATCGCGGCCGCGAGCTGGAGATCGATTTCGATTTTCTCGATCACGTGCTGTGGGTAAGGACCAGCGACGGCCAGTTCCGCCAGATCATGCTGGCACCGATGCCGGTCGCCGAGTTCTACACGCTGCTGATGAATGCGCTCGGCGAGCTTGGCGTCAACCTCACGATCGACACCATGCCGAACGAGATCGCCGAGCCCGTCGCCTTCGAGCGCGACATGCAGCACGCCTCGTACGATCCGGATTACGCCAACCGCTTCTTTCGCGTCCTGCTGGCGTCGAACCGTGTGTTCAGCGACTTCCGCACCTGCTTCCTCGGCAAGGTGTCGCCGGTGCATTTCTTCTGGGGCAGCTTCGATCTCGCGGTGACGCGGTTCTCCGGCCGTGCCGCACCGCGCCATCCCGGCGGCGTGCCGCATCTGCCGGACGCCGTGGCGCGGGAAGCCTATTCGCACGAAGTGTCGAGCGCCGGCTTCTGGCCGGGCGGCGGGCTGGCGCCGATCGACTATGCCGCGTTCTATTCCTATGCCTATCCGGCGCCACCGGGCTTCGACACGGCGAAGGTCAAGCCGGCCGCGGCGGTATTCGACAAGACGCTGGGCGAATTCCTGTTGCCTTACGACGCCGTGCGCAGCAGCGCCGATCCCGATGCGACGCTGATGGCGTTCCTGCAATCGACCTATGCCGCCGCGGCCGATCTTGGGGCTTGGGACTGCGCCGCGCTCGATTGCGCGATCGGGCAACCCCGCAAGGTGCGCAAGGTCTAGGTCAGGACTCATTGACCGAGCCAAAAGGTAACGGTTGCCGCGATGCAAATAGGGCTGAAGAATGTGTGAGCGTGCAGTGCAGGGCGTGATGCCGCGGCTGGCGAGCCTTGGGATGGAGATTTTGCAGCATGGCCAAGCTCGTCTTCGGAATGAACCAATCCCTGGACGGCTATGTCGACCACGAGGCATTTGCGCCCGGTCCCGCGCTCTTTCGTCACTGGATAGAGCTCGTGCGCGGCCTGACCGGCAGTGTGTACGGCCGCCGCCTGTACGAGGTTATGCGCTATTGGGACGAAGACCATCCTGAGTGGGGCCCGGCGGAACGCGACTTTGCGGCGGCGTGGCGGAGCCAACCGAAATGGGTCGTGTCGCGCTCGCTGAAGTCCGTCGGACCGAACGCCACGCTCGTCGCGGATGACATCGAGGCGGTGATCCGTGGGCTGAAGGCCCGGCTCGCTGGCGAGATTGCAGTTGGCGGACCGGACCTGGCACGAAGCCTGACCGACCTTGGTCTTATTGACGAGTATCGACTTTACTTCCGCCCCGTCGTGCTGGGTCGCGGCAAGCCATTCTTCGCCGGCCCCCGGCCGCCGCTCCGCCTTGTGGCCAGCGATCTGATCGGCGAGGACGCGATCAGGTTGACGTACGTTCCTGCTTGATCACGCAACTCGCCAACGGACGAGCCGCACGATGACCATCACCATTACCACCTTTGAACGGTCACCTGATGGCGGCAAGGGATTGGCGCGCGATACGAGCGTTCGCTGGGCGCTTGAAGAAGCGGGCCAACCCTACGACGTTCGCCTTGTTTCGTTTCATGCGATGAAGGAACCGGCGCATCGGACGCTTCATCCTTTCGGCCAGATTCCGACCTACGAAGAAGGCGATCTCGCCCTGTTCGAGACGGGGTCGATCGTGTTCCACATCGCCGAGCGGCATGCTGGCCTGTTGCCAGACGATGCGAATGCGCGGGCGCGCGCGATCACGTGGATGTTCGCCGCGCTTAGCACGGTGGAGCCGCCGATCCTCGAACTCGTAACCGCCAGGATTCTGGAGCGCGATAAGCCCTGGACCAAGGAGCGCCTGCCCCTGGTCGAGGATCGCGTCCGGAACCGATTGAAGCAACTTTCCGCGCGCCTTGGCAGTGCCGACTGGCTCGACGGAGCTTTCAGCGCGGGCGACCTGATGATGGTGTCGGTGCTCCTCAGGCTGAGAGCATCAGGCATTCTGGACGAATATCCGAACCTCTCCGCCTATGTGGCCCGCGGCGAGGCGCGGCCCGCCTACAGGCGTGCCTTCGAGGCGCAATTGGCGGTGAACAAGCCATCGGCCGGCTGATTGAGGTCCGGCTCGACGTCGTCATCCGAGTTTTTCGTTCAGTTTATGGGTTCTGACCCTAGGGCATCGAGCGATAAAGCTTGGGGCGGCTTGAACCGTCCCATGTTGCCGTGCGACCAAGGACGGCAACAAGTCATTCACCAGGGGGATTTCCATGACCAAAAGATTGATTTCGGCCGCGGCGCTTTCGGCCGCGCTGCTTGCTGCTGCCGCGCCGGCATCGGCCGAGACCTTGTTCAAGATCGTGACGGTGAAGGACGACATCACCATCGGCCTTAACGACGCCGAATTGAAGGATTTCGGCGGCGACGCCGGCGGCATCGCCAAGGCGCTGGCGGCGAAAGGCTCGCTGACGCTGTGGCAATATGCCGTGGCGCAGAAGGACGGCGAACGCATGGTGTCGCCGCGCGCCAAGATCGGCGTGTTGGCGCACGACTCGCTGCGGGTCGAGCCCTACAAGCAGCCATTCAAGGTGATGCCGCACGACTAGGCACGGCGATGCGGCTCGCGATCGCGGCGACGCTGCTGGCGTTCGTCGTCGGCATCATCCTCTCGCCGCTGCTCTGGATCGCCGGCGACACGCCGTTTCCGTCGCGGGTGTCATGGGACAGCAAGAGCGCCTACGTCAAATGCGACGGCGCTATCGCGCGTCCGGCGGAATGGCCGAAACAGCGCAACGAAGCTTGCGCGGCGATGAGCCTGTGCGCCGACGAGGCGGTACTGACGCCGGCGCAGGCCGCGGCGCTTGCCGAAGCCGCGCGCCGCACCGGCTGCCCGGAGTTCTAGCCGCCGGCCTCGGCCAGCGCCTTCTTCAAATTCTCCGCGCTGTTGTGCAGGCCGTCACGTTCCTCATCAGACAGGTCCGGCTCGAACACCTGCACCACGCCGGCTGTGCCGACCGCGCTCGGCAGCGACAAGGTGACGCCGAATGTGTCGTGATAGCTGCCGACCGGGATCACCGCGCGCTCGTCGTTCAGGATCATCTCGGCGATGCGCGCCGAGACGATGCCGATGCCGTACTGGCTGGCGTCGTGGCCCTCGATGATAGTGATGTTGGCGAAGCGCACGTCTTTCTCGATCGTCTGGCGCAAGGCCGAGAGCTTTTCACCGCGTTTTTCGAGCAGCGCGGCAAGCGGCACGCCGCCGATCCGCGCCGACGACCACAGAAACACCTGCGAGGTGCCGTGGTCGCCGATCACCTGGGCCTCGACGCTCGCCGGATCGACGCTGAAATGCGCGGCGAGATGGACCCGGAAGCGCTGGCTGTCGAGAAACGTGCCGGCGGACAGCACCTTGGCCTTGGGCGCAACCTGGCGCGCGATGTCGGCGAGCGGGTCGGGCGGGTCGGTGACGGCGACGATCACCGCGCCGGGCGCGGCCTGCGCGACCTTCGGCACGATGTCGCGATAGACCGCGGCGTTCTTTTCCAAGAGCCGCAGCCGGCCCTTCGGATCGTTGCGGTCGGTGGCGCCGCCGGTTTTCTCGTTGACGCCGGAGGTGATCAGCACGACGCTGGCGCCGGCGAGATCGGCATAATCGCCGTCGCGGATCGCAAGGCTCGGCCCCAGCGGCGTGCCGTAGCGCAGGTCGGTGGCGATCGCCTGCGCGGTCTTGCGGGTGCGGTTGACCAGCACGATGTCGCGCGCCGAGCCGCGATTGACTGCGGCCATGGCGATGGCGGCGCCGACATTTCCGGCGCCGATAATGCCGAGTTTCATGAGCGGGCTCCTTGCGCCTTGCGCCCCAGCCTATAGCGGCCCGGCGCCCGCCGCGTGTCGTTTGCCGCGCCTTTTTTTCGGCTAGGGCGCCACCGACACCGTGCCGAACCGGCCATTGGCCTCGCCGGTCGGCCCCGAGGTGAAATAGAGCTTGGTCGGATCGGAGTCGCCAAAGCCCTTGGCGCCGGGGAACAGGATCGCCCACAGGCCGTCGAGCACGATCGGCTTGTTCGATGCGTCTTTCATCGTGGCGATCCAGGCGCCGGCCATGGTGTAAGCATTGATCCGGCCATCGCCGAAATTGCCGACCAGCACCGCGCCGCCCGGCCAGAATGTGTCGTCGGCGATCGCGACGCCATAGGGCGCGTTGAGCTTCTGGTTGCCGGCCTTGGGCACGAGCCGCCGGACCAGCGCGCCGTCGGCCGTGAAGACATCGACGAAGCCGCAGCGCTTGCAGCTGACGCTGTCGTGCTTGGCGGCATCCTGCCGGGCGTAGGTGACGTACAATTTGCCGCCGAGATTGACGATGTTGTAGGGCGCGTAGCCGGCCGGGATCTTGCTGTCGACGAAGGCGGCGGCGCCGAGATCGACCGGCTGGTAGGTGTCGTCATAGACCTCGACCTTGCCGGAACGGAAATTGGTGGCGTAGAGCAGCGCGCCGCGCGTCTTGCTCTTGCCGAGCGCGAGCCCCTTGTAGACCGCGCCCTGGCAGGTCGCCTTCGGCGTCGGCTTGCAGTGGGCGCCGCTGAGCGAATTGTCGATCTCGCGCGTCGCGTCAGTGCCTTCGCCCTCGAACCAGGCGGCGATGGTGCCGTCCTCGGTGGCGAAGATGAATTGGGCCGGCCAAAGCGGATCGTTGGAGACGAAGAAATTATTGGCGGCGTTCGCCACGATGCCGGTCGGCGCGGAGGCATGCGGATCGACGTCGGGCCGCAGCGGGGCGGCCGGCAGCGGAATGGTGACCTCGACGCCGGCCTTGGAGCCGTCGCCGGCATAGATGCCCGAGGCGCCGGAGCGGTTCTGGTTGATCCAGAGGAAATTCTTGCGCTGGAACGCCATGCCCCAGGCATTGCGCAGCTTGGCGTCGCGATGATCGGCGCCGGCCTGGTTCGACAGCAGGTAATGCACCGTATAGCCGGCGGCGAGCGCGGGCGAGGGCGCCAGCAGGTGTGCGGCGCCGAGCAGTGCGAGCGCCGAGAGCAGTGTCGTTGGTGTGCCGGATGTCATGATCATCCCCCTTGATTCGCCTAGCTTGCGATCTTGCTACGCCAAAGCCAACACCACGATGACACTGAAATTCCAGGCTTCGCTGCTGCGGAGCGTCGGCCGGCGGGCCGTCAGATGGACGTGCGAAAGCGCCCCTGTTGTTTGCGGCGCGGGGGCGCCGGAATCCGTCCCCCGCCGTAGCGGGGAAAACTTCTTCCTCCGGCGCCGGGCCGGAGGGGACGGAGCGCCGGAAGGCGTCCATCTCACGTCGCGCCCTTCTGGCAGGCGCGGCACGCGTCCTTGCGGACGACGCGCACGCCCACCGGCGCTCCATCGCGGCTTCGCATCGCGCCGGCCCGGAGGCCGGCCGATACAGGCCCCAGGCCCGCGTTTCCTGGGACGAGGCACGGCGGGCGTTACCCGACGTCTGCCAGTCCCAGTCCAGCGAGCACCTCGCGGAGCGGTCCTAATGCCGCCCGAGCGGGGTCCCGGGGCCTCCCGGGGGCGTGGCTGCGTCAGCCACGGGCGCGGGCGCCGCATCGCCGATGCTTTTGGCATCGGCCCATCTCTGGCGGTCCCATCGTCACGACGCCTCGCGACGGCGCCCTCCGGTGGACCGGACGGTACGGAATTTAGTCCTAACAATGGAGGTGTCAAGGATTAATTCCTATCAGTCGATCGCCCATCAGGGCTTAGCAACGGTAAGGCAGTAAGTTATCGTACCGGCATGAACGTCTCGGAAAAAAAACCGGCGGTGTTTTCCAAGGTTTCGGCGAAAAGCCAGACCGTGATCCCGCGCGCCGTGCGCGAGCGGCTCGGCCTCAAGACCGGCGACACGCTGCGCTATCGCGTCACCGCTGCGGGAATTTTGCTCGACAAGGCGCCGTCCAGCGACGCCGACGATCCGTTCGCGGCGTTTCCGGAATGGGCCGGCGAGGCCGACGAGAAGGCCTATGCCGGGCTCTGAGGCCGCTCGTTTCGATCCGTTCGACGTTGTCGTCGTTCCATTTCCCTATGCCGACCGGCTCGCCGAGAAGCGGCGGCCGGCGCCGGTGATCTCGAACCACAAGCTGGCTGCGCTTGGAATCGTCTGGGTCGCGATGGTGACCGGCGCCGACAATGAGCCGTGGCCCGGCGACGTGGCGATCGCCGACGTCAAGCGCGCCGGCTTGCCGGCGCCATCGGTGGTGCGGGCGGCGAAGATTGCCTGCATCGATCCGGCGCGGATCGACCGCCGGCTCGGCCGGCTCGACAAGGCCGCCGCGCGTGCGGTGTCGCAGCGGCTGCGCGGATTTTTGGGGACGCGGTGATGCGCCGTGCGATCGCATCGAGAAAGCGGCAATGAGAAGGCGGCAATGACTCTCCGCTTCCGCAAGATGACCGCCCGCCACAGCGCCGACGCGCAGGCGCTGCTGGCGGCGTTCCTGCGCGAGGACGAGCATTACCTCGACAGGGCCGCCGCCTATGGCGACAAGGAGCCAAAAGAGGGAGTGAAGGCGCTCAAGCGTGCGATCGCGCTGTTGCTGCGGCGGCCGGCGCTCGGCTTCGTCTGGCTGGCTTATGCCGACGGCAAGCCGGCCGGCGTCTGCATCGTCTGCTACGCGGTCTCGACCTCGATCGGCGGCGTGGTGGCGAAGCTCGACGACGTGTTCGTCGCCGCCGCCTATCGCGGCACGGGCGTCGGCACCGGGATGCTCAAGGCGCTCAAGGCCGAGCTGAGAAAAAAGAAGATCGGCCGCATCGACACCGCGGTGCACAGGCGCAACCCTGGCGCCGCACGGTATTACGCGCGGCTGGGGTTCAAGGCGCTGGGAGAGGAGAGGCTGGCGGTGGTGTTGTAGGGAGCGTGGCATGGCCGCGCTCATGGCTGAGTTGGACCAACGCGTGGTAGATTCTTGCCATAAAGCTGCGTGACGCGATCAGGCTGATCGAGGAGGACGGCTGGCTTCTGGTGGCGACTCGGGGCAGTCACCGGCAATTCAAGCATGCGGCAAAGCCGGGCCGCGTCACAATTGCCGGCAAGCCGTCGGATGACCTTGCGCCCGGCACGTTAAACAGTATTTTGAAAGCAGGCTGGCCTGAAGGAGCGGCGCTGATGCGCTACGCGATCGTGATCGAGAAGGCGGACGGCAATTATTCGGCCTATGTGCCGGATTTGCCGGGCTGTGTCGCGACCGGCGCGACCGTGCAGGACACCGAGCGCGAGATTCGCGACGCGATCCGTTTTCATATCGACGGCTTGAAGCAAGACGGCCAGCCCGTGCCGAAGCCGACCAGCATTGCGGATTACGTCGAGGCTTAAGACTAGTCCGCGCGTCATTGCCCGGGCTTAGAGATCCTCGCGCGTCGCACAGGGTTTCGCTATTTTTTATCTTTCGACCGAGTTATCTCCTGAGATTTAATCGAAAGCGTATCCGCATCATTCGTATGTACGAACTTTTCTTGATCCGGATGATAGAAAAATCGGCTGAATACTTTTGCGTCACTATTTAATATTTCCAACAACCCACTTCTCAATCTCCAATTTGTTTCGTTGTTGTTTCGTCCTTTTCCGATCGAGCCATCCTGGTGAAATGTAATAATTTTTTTGCCGCGCGGGTTAGCTGGATTATAATTGAGCACCCAATCGCCAGTCACTGCTGCATTGAAGAGGCGCTGTTCTTCAGAGGCGGCTTGGCCCCGTAGCCAAGTGCCAAATTTTGTCATGTATCCGGCTTGCGATTTCGACGCCGTAAATGTGGCCACGCCGGCAACGATCACTCCGACGATGGAGCCAAAAATTCCCGAGCTAGTTTGCGTAAGGTTAGTGAGGGATGGAAGTGTAAGCAAGCCAATACATGTAAGAACAGAAATTCCACCCAGCGTTAGAATTGAGATGAAATCCAGTCTGTGGAATTTGTTGATTTGGACCTCAGCGGGTTGCGCTGCCCACTGTAGCGATAGCTGATATAAATAAAAGACGACTGCCACAGCGAGTATGGTGGCAAGCAATTCGGGTCGCTCAAGCTGAAACGGAAGCAGAGTTACTCTTTGTTCGCCGTTGACGATCTTGAATCCCGCGAAAATCGCTAAAAACAATGCGCCGACAAATAACAGCAAAGTTTTTTTAGCTTTATAGAAAGCGTCAGTTGGCGTCATAGTGGGTCCCGAAAGTCCACTGTGCGTCTCGTAACTTAGGTTGTGTAACGCAAGGACTCATGGTCGTCCACTATTCGAAAGCGTCTTCTATGAACGCCCCATCCCCACCGCCCGCCACTCCTCTCCCGCCCTATTGTCACACGCCGCTGTTTCCGCTCGGCAACGACGAGACGCCGTATCGCAAGCTGGACGTCGTCGGCGCCGACGGCAAGCCGCTGCCAAACGGCGGCGTGCGCGTGGAAAAAATCGCCGGGCAGGAGATGCTGGTGGTCGAGCGCGAGGCGCTGCGCGCGCTGGCGGAGGCCGCCTTCACCGACATCAATCATCTGCTGCGGCCGGCGCATCTGAAACAGCTGCGCAAGATCCTCGACGACCCGGACGCGTCGGCGAACGACAAGTTCGTCGCCTATGATTTCCTGAAAAACGCCAATATCGCCGCCGGCGGCGTGCTGCCGATGTGCCAGGACACCGGCACCGCGATCATCATGGGCAAGAAGGGCCGGCTGGTCTTCACCGACGGCGAGGACGAGGGCGCCTTGGCCGAGGGTGCGCGCGACGCCTATCTCAAGCGCAATCTGCGCTACTCGCAGCTCGCGCCGATCTCGATGTTCGAGGAGAAGAACACCAGGTCGAACATGCCCGCGCAGGTCGAGATCTATGCCGACGGCGAGGACGCCTACAAATTCCTGTTCATCGCCAAGGGCGGCGGCTCGGCCAACAAGGCGTTTCTGTTCCAGGCGACGCCGTCGATCCTCACGCACGACCGCATGCTGGCCTTCCTCAAGGAGAAAGTGCTCACCCTCGGCACCGCGGCGTGCCCGCCTTATCATCTGGCGATCGTGATCGGCGGCACCTCGGCCGAGATGACGATGAAGACGGTCAAGCTCGCTTCGACCAAATATCTCGACACGCTGCCGACCAAAGGCTCGGAGGACGGCCACGCCTTCCGCGACCTCGACATGGAGCAGGAGGTGCTGAAGATGACGCAGGCGACCGGCGTCGGCGCGCAGTTCGGCGGCAAGTATTTCTGCCACGACGTGCGCGTGATCCGGCTGCCGCGCCACGGTGCGTCATTGCCGATCGGGCTCGGCGTGTCCTGCGCCGCCGACCGCCAGGCGCTCGGCAAGATCACGCGCGACGGCGTGTTCCTCGAGCAGCTCGAGGAGCATCCGGCGCAATATCTGCCGGACATCGATCAGCAGGCGATGGCCGGCGACGTGGTGCAGGTCGACCTCAACCGGCCGATGAAAGAGATTTTGGCGCAGCTCTCGAACTACCCGCCGAAGACGCGGCTGGCGCTGACCGGGCCGATGATCGTGGCGCGCGACATCGCCCATGCCAAATTGCGCGAGCGGCTGGAAGCCGGGCAGGGCCTGCCGGAATATTTCAAGGACCATCCGATCTATTATGCCGGCCCGGCCAAGACGCCGGCGGGTTACGCTTCCGGGGCGTTCGGCCCGACCACGGCGGGGCGGATGGACAGCTACATCGACCAGTTCCAGGCCGCCGGCGGCTCGCTGATCTCGCTCGCCAAGGGCAACCGCTCGGCGCAGGTGCGCGAGGCCTGCAAGAAATATGGCGCCTTCTATCTGGCCTCGATCGGCGGCTCGGCCGCGAACCTCGCCGAGCACGTCATCAAGAAGGTCGAGGTCCACGAATATCCCGAGCTCGGCATGGAGGCGATCTGGAAGATCGAGGTCGAGAACTTCCCGGCCTTCATCGCCATCGACGACAAGGGCAATGATTTTTTCAAGGATCTGAATTTGGGGTAAGCGTGCGGCGCCGCTCCCCGGGCCGTCATGCCCGGCCTTGTGCCGGGCATCCACGCCTTGCTTGGACAAGACGGAAGGCGTGGATGGCCGGGACAAGCCCGGCCATGACAGAAAAGCTATTTCCGGCAGGATACAAAAGCGCCTTCACAGCCCGGTCGCAAACTTCGCCATCACCACGATGATCGCGACCTGGAAGCAGCCCTGGATCGCCGTCACCTTGACGTAGGTGCGCATCCAGCGGCCGATCTTGTCGCCATCGGGCGTCGGCTTCTGCATCTCGAAATAGAGCCGCAGATTGGTCGGCAGCAAATAGCCGAGGCCCTGCACCGTCAGCACGGCGATGATGACGAGCGCCGCCGCGACCCACCAGAATTCCGGATAGCCGAGATCGAGAAAGCCGAGCCGCTTGGCCAGAAACCAGCCGGCGGTCGAGGTCACGATCGACAGAGTCGGCATCAGCACCAAAGTGCGCGGGATGATCGCGGCGATCCAGGCGCGGCGCATCTCGAACGGCAGCCGCCGGATCACCGGGCCGACCACGAAGCCCATGAACAGATCGATGCCGGTCCACAGCGTGCCGCTCATCACATGCACCCAGTTCAAGAGCCACAGGCCCGGCGACAGGATGGCGTAGATCATCACCGCGAACGCCAGAGCGGCGGCGGCGAAATAGGCGGGGCGCAACGGCGTGGCGGGAGCGGGGAGGGCTGCGTCGGTCATCGCGGTTTTATAAAACGCGGCGCCGGCGATTGCACCACTCAGCTGTGGGCCAGCGGCTTGATGTCCTTGTCGCGGTAGATCGCGCGCATGCCGCAATGCGGGCAGGCGACCGAGAATTCCTCGGCGACGCGGTCGGTTCGTTCAAGCTTGATGGGTTTGCGGCATCGTCGGCAGACGACGCCATTGCTCGGGCCGGATAGGGTCATCGGAAGATCGGGTCAATGCAGAGTCGCCCTGCGGTGACCAATCTAGCAGCGGGTCGCGCGGCCCTGCGTTATTTTTGCATCAAAACGCGAGCCGGCTCGATCGCAACCGCGTGCGGCACGCTCACCGCATACAGGCTGAACGTGATCAGCGTAATGGCAACCAGCGCGAGGCCGAGACGTACCAGACAATCTGCCATGTTCAGGCCCCCCGAGTTGGCGACGATGCTATCCGCCGCATCTCCATATGACCAGACGGCCCAGCGAATTCATTAAATCGCAAATTAACATTAGCGTCACGGCCATTAACACATTCGGCCATTGCCGTCCCACGCATTCGCAAATAATCGACACCGGTTCCGCGACTGAAACTTGTGCGAGGCATCGTTACGCGCAACGAAATGCAAATGGCCGCCGATGCGGCGGCTGGGGATAAATCCCCGCCCTATGCGAGGGGGCGATACTGGGGGTGCATAGGGCGGGGCACAGGGTCGAGCCTGTATCTTTTGTCAGGGCTGGGGCCGCGTCTGGTCAAAATTGACCATTTTCAGGAGAACTCACCTCAATATTTGAGGTCGCCGCGTGAGACGGGGTCGCGCCGAGGAACTGGCGATCGAAAGGGCGAGACCGTCAACAGGGCGGCCTCACCGTGTCGTCGATGACCTGGCGATCATTTGCCCATGCAGGATTTCTGGAAATCCTTCATGGCGTCACCTTTGAGACCTTGCTGCTTGGCCTGATCGCGGCAGCCGGCGCGTTTGTCCTGACGCTCGGCCTTTTTCGCCGCCTTGCGTTGGTCGCGGTCGCTGACAGGAGCCGAGGTCGGGGCAGGTTGCGCCGTCGTCGCGGCCGGCGGCCGCGGCGATTCATACTGCGCGAAACTTGCACTGCCGGTGGCGGCGACGATGACCGCCGCCGCCAAGGCCAGCGTCACATTCAATCGTTTCATGGGAGCTCCGGGTTCAACCTAGGGAACAAACCAGCCAAAGCCCCTTGATGTGGCGAAGTCGTGACGCGCCTGTGCAGCGCGCGATCAAGGGGATCCGGCCGGCCCCGGTCTACCATGCCCGCTGCCGGCCGAGCTTATAGTTTTCCCATTAAAAGCAGGATCAGCAGGATAACCACGATGAGGCCCAGCCCGCCGCCGCCGTAATAGCCGGTGCCGTAGAACGGCCCGCCGCCGATCCCGCTGAAGCCGCCAAGCAGCGCGATCACCAAGATGATCAGAATGATTGTACCGATGGACATGACCTTCTCCGCCTTCGTTAGGTTCCACCCTAGGAACCAATGGAAACCGGGACGGTAAGTTCCAGGAGGTGCTTTCGGTTCCAAGACGGTCGTGGTCGACGGCCTGGCGAGGCCGTCTCAGGCGCCAAAACAAGGCGCGTTCCTATGTGTTTCGCGCCGGCAAGATGCTCAGGGCGAAAGAAAGAGGCCGCCAACTAAGGCGGCCTCTCGATAGGACAACTCTATCTTCCGCCGCCTCCGCCGCCTCCGCCGCCATCGCCGCCATTCCCTACCCCAGAATCCGGGGTAGCCGCGCGATCGAATTTCAGTGTTCGTCCTTGGTGCTTGTCGACATCGAGGCCCTGCGTCGTGTCTGCGCAATGGTCCCAGAAGCCGAAGCCGCGCGCGTGATCGGTAACAGCCCAGCACTTGTTGCCCTTGCGGGTCGGGCCGCCGGCATCAGCGAAGGCCGATGTCGAAATGACGACGGCGGCAATAACGAGCAAAAAGCGTTTCATAACAATTGTCTCCCCCTTGACCGGGCGCGGGATGCGCTTGCGGCGATAGTCCTTGGTCGCTTGAGAGCCAGAGCAGGTTCAACGAACGCGGGAGTCTAGGCCATATACCGAGCGGGGCCTAACTCAAACGAGGACACCTTCGGATTCAATTAGGACGCAAGGGCTTACATACCGACAGCACCACAAGCTCGATACTGGCCGGAATAGCCCACTCGCCCGGCAAAGTAGGCCACTGTAAGGGAACGGGTGTGAAAGAGGCAGGCTTGGGTATGGCAGCGGCGAAGAAAACTGAGGCGACGGAGCACTTTTGGCGAGCGTTCCGCGCGGCGGCTGAGGCGTCCGAATGCCAGTACGTTGTCGTGTCGTTTGCCGACCGAGCCGAGGTTGCGACGCAGCTTGCGGAGCTCGTGGTCGATGGCCGGAAGCGGGCAACTGCAGCTTTGCTTCGGCAGTTCGGCCCCGAAGGCGAACCACGTCCCATTGTCGGGGGCTATGTCGTCTTGGTTGATGGTGACGGACAGCCTTGCGCTATCTGGCGCACCAAGGAGTTGCGGCTTGGGCCGCTTGTATCGGTTGATGAAGCCTTCGCCTGGGATGAGGGCGAAGACGATAGAACTCGCGCCTCGTGGCTCGATGCGCATCGCGCATTTTTCGGCAGGCTAGCGGAGCGCGGCGGATTCCCGATGCATGATGATATCGAGACGGTGTTCGAGCGCTTCCAGGTGGTTTGGCCGCCGCATATCGCCGACGCTTGAACAGGCCAATGCCCCAAGTTCGGTAATGGCCTGCCGCCGTGTCGCTGTACGTCGCGCACTACAATTTGTGCCGCGTCGCTCGGCATTGCTGACCGCGTGTGGACCGAGTTGCAAGCGTAGATGGCCGCCATCCTGACGCCCAGGTTCTCGCCGACGGTCGGCTGTTGCGCGAGAGGAGAAGCCCGTCATGTCGAGACTAGCAATCGCGCTTGTGATGGCACTGGCCGCGACCACGGCCAACGCGCAAGATACGAAGTCTGAGCAATCGCAAACGCCGGCCGTTGCGAGCGGGAACGGATTACGGCCGTTCCTGTTTGATGGACGAATGCCGGGTGATGGCTCCCGGCGGAGAGCGGTCGCCGACGAGAACCACCCCAACGCCGGCGCCATCGTCGTGCCGCCGAAGGCAAGCCAGCCTGAGCGCCAACGATGAGCCCTATAATGAGGCCGCTGCTGTTTTCAAATCAGGCCACGAGGGATCGAAACAGGCCAGTATCCGCAGCCGCCGGTTAGCCGTTACCAGTTCGCGTGGCAGTCTTTTTATTTCCCCACTGGGCGCTTTGTCAGCTTGTATTCGTTGACGGTGGTCACGTTGTGCCACGCAGCGAGACGCTTTCCGCAAACCTCGCAATCCGCATAATCCGTGTCGGGGACAGGAGTTGTGCGCTCCTGCACCCTGTAAACTGCACCGCATTCGCAGGTCACTTCACGTGCCATTCCAAGCGATACCGCCGCTCTTTAGCCAACCGGCACTCCATGCCTTATTCAAAATGCCATATTCAAACTGGCCACTACCAAAAATTGTCCACCCACCACTGCAAGCACGCGCCAATTATACAATCTTTACGAGCAGACTGTAAGATGAACGCGCACCTTGAATGCTACGCACGATTGTGGCCTGACGGATATTTTGTACCAGCGTCATAGAGAGACTATTGCATTTGCGTGGCCTGATCTAGCGGCGGCAGGAACGGGTTCATCGTCTGTGGTGCCGGCG